>Ga0210003_1002160_pt1 | contig 16801 bp, 21 predicted proteins | sample LantaG_FD_182804 | JGI IMG/M metagenome (GOLD analysis project Ga0210003, IMG submission 182804) | Deep subsurface microbial communities from Baltic Sea to uncover new lineages of life (NeLLi) - Landsort_02402 metaG (SPAdes) (version 2) | ecosystem: Environmental > Aquatic > Marine > Oceanic >...
AATTGATTTAGCTCAGGAACAAGAAATCTTGTGAATGTAAATTCGGTACTAGCTAGTTTATCAATGTCACGGCTATACCAACCTCGCATTTTAAGTTCATCTTGTTTGAGAAATACAACTTCAACAGGTATGGTTGCATGCTTCAATATACTATATTTACAAACTTCTGCTGCTATGGATTCACGACTGTCCCAACCAATATAAACTGTAACGGAATCTAATCCCATCTTTCAATATCTTCTTCGCTAAGATGTACACCTTTCCATACTTCAATAATATGAGCAGGATCATTGCTATCATTTACACCTCTGTGCCAAACATTTGCAGGAATGTCAACTGGATTAGGTGGTGAGAGATCTTGTCGTTTTGGATCATCTGGTTTGGTTCTATTGCTTGTTAGCAAGTGTGCTTTGCCGCTTACTAGATTCCAAGTTTCACTTCTGTGTTTGTGACGTTGCATACTTAGACTGCTATGAGGGTTGATCACAAGTTCTTTTACTGCAAAACCTTCACCCTTGTAAAGTTCTCTATAGTGTCCCCAATCACGTTCGACTTGTGGAGCTTCCCAATCTTTTAATATCCAACTGCTTGAATTCTTTTTATCTGTACCACCAACACCAAAAGCAAAACCAACCTTTTTAATACCTGCGTTCTCTTCTAGTGTGGTTCCAGGTTTCCTATCACCTCCATTTGCAAAAATAATTTCAGCTTCAGGATTGTATTCACGTATGTCTTGTATAAATTTTACTGCACTATCATCGGCATCATAATCATCATCAAATCCAACTACTTTATCAACCATTAAGAGTTCACTTATAATTGCACCACGTTCTTCGAGTGGCATAAAAAATCTACCTTTTTTACGTTTTAACCAAGCATCACTATTGATACCAACAACCAATGTGTCTCCAAGAGCTTTTGCTGCTTTGAAATATTCAATATGACCACTGTGTATAGGATCAAATCCTCCAGTAACTAGTACTATAGTCTTCTGAGATTCTTCTTCAGCCATTTTTTATTTCTTTCTCTAATTCTTCTTTTCTCATTTTCATCCAATTTATCGCGGTATGAATGTGTCCTGTTGCACTTGGTTGTAAACAACTTTGTGCAAATTTTATTTCATCTTCAAGTACAAAAACACGTTCGATTTTCTGCGATTTGCTACGAGTCATTTCTGTATCTTTCATATTATATACCTACTTTTTAATACCCTTGGTTTCTTTTTACATTCCATGCAATAGCAGTTTGTAGTCCACCTGGCTTGTTATCGTTTACAACAATACGTTCACCGTGATGAACTCCAAATATTGCACGATCATAACGTAGTCCATGACTGTCGATAAACTTTAATGTTTTGTCTTTTACATCATCATGCCTAGCTGTCATTATAATAATCATATCATCTGGAGGAATCTTTGCCCACATTTCTTTCACTCCAGGCAAAAGTGTATCATTTTCGTATGGATGCTGGTTAACTTCTGCAATAGTGCCGTCAACATCAAAAATCCAAGTGTGTCCTAGATTCTTACTCAGTTCAAATGGAAACACATCTGCTACTTTTTGTGTAGGATAATCTGCTCTATCATAGTCAAAATCTTCTATCATAATATTTTTTTTATTCCTCTGTTAAGCCAAAAAAGTCCGTTGTAAAAACTACCAATTATACTGTCAATATCGTCTTTGGCATACCCGCTTAACGAAAGCCATATAAGTCCGTGTAACAATTCTATGTTTACCATATCAGATAACAATTCTTCAAATACGTCTTGTGCTACTCTAGCACAATCAGGTTCAGGCATTAGTATTTCACAAGTGTCATTGTCGATATGCAATTTAAATTTTCGTTGATTGAATGTGTCATACCCACCAACTGCACTGTAATAAACCTTTGCAAAGTCATACAACGGATCACCGTAAATTCCAGGTTTATCAAAACTTCCTCTTGGATCTATAAACCATGCTTTTAGATTTTTATCAATAATAGTATTACTAAAAGTTGGATCGCCATGTATTGGTGTAAAAGTATCTGTTTGCAAAGCACTATTAATTTGGTCCCACCATGGATAATACCGTTCATGAAACAGATTGTAACACTTTACTCCGTTTACAGTAAAACTTTCTCGATCAAAATTTGGAATAATCTGTTGAACACCCTTCACTCTATTTTGTGTTTTCGATATGTACACATTAGTAATAGATTGTTCATTTGCAACACGTTCACTTCTACTGTGTAAATCATCTAGTGTATAAATTATGTCACTTAGGATACTGCGTTGTTCTCTTTGTGTCAAGTCATTGATTTCCCAAATATGTTTTCCATGAATACGTTGCATTGTAAATGGATCTGTATCAATCACATCTGGTATACGAGTAAACCCAAGATCTTGTGCATCTTTGTACCAAACAATTTCGTCATCTATTAGATGTGCGTAATTTGGATCTATTGCCTGTTTAATAACAGTTTGATCAAGCACATCAACCTGGTTGAAAAATCTACTAAATCCAATTCTACTGTTATTTGCTTCAATGGTAGCAAAATCACCAAGTTCTTCTAATTCAGAAGCTATCGTTGTTTCGTAGTCAATTATATTTTTACTAAACCATTTTACAAACTCTCCATTTGGCGGTGGCATAGTAAAGTGTCTACGTTGTGCAAAGTAAAATATACCAGGCACACCAGTGATTTCACTGGTAACTTCTTCTAGGCCTGTTTTTTGCCAACTCCACCTGCAGGTAAAAGCATCAGTAAGATATACAATTGGTCGATCAGCATGATCTGGAAACTGCGGTAGTTCGTTGATGATAAGGTCGCTCCATGTTAATAGTACAGGATCATCTTCAGGAATAAGATTTAATGCCTCATCAATTCCGCTACAAGTGCCTTTTTGATCAGTCTTGATAAGTTTATAATTAACTCCAGGTGGGTCAACTTGCAAATAGTTCTCTAACTGGTCATATAGATAGTCGCCAATAATGATAAATCTTGCAGTAGAAAATTTTTCAAATAGGTGATACAATAGTGGTTTGCCATGCACACTAACCAAACATTTAGGTTTGTTCCATGTATGATGTCTTAATCTACTGCCTCTGCCGCCAGCTTGTACTATAACTGTTAGTGTCATAATTGAACTATTCGATCTGGTAATTGTATGTCATATAGTTTGCGTTTACGCCAATGGTATACACCGTTTGGCATTGCAGGATAATTGTTATACACATGCTGAAAACTCAGATCGTTAAATACAAAACTCTCCAGTTTCCATTTTCCTCTTGCCCGCATGCAGTGAAACACACTATCAATATTACGTGCAAACAGATATTCTTCCATCTCATCCGCACTTACTACTACAAGTTCACGCCAGTTGAGATCAGCTCTAAACAGTGCTACTCCAAAGGTCCATGCATCGCAGGGTTTTGTATCATTTTTACGTATTTGTGTGCTATAAAAATCCAAACTAAAACCATCTAGTTTGTTGTCAACCAAATACTGCTCTGCACGGTGTAATTTTTCATTGACAATCTCAAAGTTGTGTGTTAGAAACATAGTATCATCTGCATCAATCATCCAAAAAGCATCAGCATCTTTGCTTTGCTCAAAACCAGTTAGATTAGCAGTTGCCATGTTGCGTTTTGAACTTTTAAGTTGTGTAAGATACTGTACAAGACTTCTGTTACTGTTTATTAGTTTAGACTTTGGGTAATCTACAAAACAACTTTCTAATTTTTTTGATAGATCAGGATTATCGCACAGGATAAATGTTGAATAGTTTTTGAATGTTTCTAACCAAAATCTTAGACATAAAAGGGTATGAGATACATTGCGATCTATTTTTAAAAAAACATTCACAGTCATTAGGATTTTGACCCAATAGTCCTTCTTATTATATCATCGTGGCTAAACTCTGCCCAATATAGCTCAAATGCCACACCATCTTCTACACCTTCAAATTGATGTATCTTGCCTGGCTTTACTTGTGTAAAGTCTCCTGCTTTAAGTACAGTTTCGTCAACCAATCCTTGTTGTTCGCCGTCTTGCCAAACTCTTACAATCATTTTTCCAGACTCAACAAAAAAACCATTCCATTTGAATTTGTGTTCATGCTCACTGCACTTAAAACCTGCTTTGTATTCAATACGATGAAACTCCAACACTCCGTTTGCGTGTATTAATTCAGTAGATCCCCATATTTTTCCTGCTTTCATCAATGATTCTCCATTACGGTAAGGTTTTTATCTATCCAAGGAAGTACCAAGTCTCTTTGACGCACACAACCATATTTTGTTAGACTTTCTACTACACATTCTGGAAGTAATTGTGTGTCTTCTGCAATATTATATAAGTTTGTTTTGTTAGGATCCATTGGTTCAACATCGCTTCGATAAACTAATATATGAATCCAAGGATCATTGATTTGTTTTTTAAAAAATCCAGATTTACAATCCCAACCATTTACTGATAACATATAGATCAACATAGGCAATGTAAAATTATATTTGTGATTCATTCTAGCATGAAATTCTTGCTTGTTATATTCTATATTAGTGGTTTGAGGAACTGACAAGACCAACATCGAATCTGTTGTAGCAATTTGCCACCAATTTTTTAAAGTCTCATACGGATTGGTTTGATACTGTAGTACATCATATGCCCACAAAATATCAAAACCTTTTTTTGGTCTTGTGATAGAATTAACATTTTCTCTTTGAAAAACAATGTTCTTATGCTTGACATTTAAATTTTTAAAGTCATTTATAATTGTACACTTAATATTAAATGGCAATTGTTGTTCATCTCTAGTGGTTGCGTTTGCCCACCATTGTATGTCTAGTGCTTCTGGATCGCTTCCAATACCAGCAACAGTTCCAACACTTTCCATAAAGTCATCGTATTCGTAAAGATACTTGATAATATTTTCGTAGCAGTGGTCAAATTTTTCTTTGGAACTTGAAAAACTACTGTTCATTGTTATACCTGTACATCTTCCATTCCAGCAGTTCTAAGACGTACAATATGCCCTAACTGCCATTGTTTAGTATCTAAACCCTTCATTATGCCAAGATACTTATTACGCAGTAGAGCAACCTCGTTAATTAATGTTTCAAAGTCAATGACTTCGTCTTCTCCATCAACATACTTTTCTGCATCCCGACTGGTCAATGCTCGAGCATATCCTTCTAAATATTTTTGGAAATGTTTACGTCTTATTTGTCTTAGTTTAATGTTTAGATAGTTCAGGACTGCTTCTATTTCTTGCAGTTGATTGAATCGATGTTCAGTGAGTCCAGGTAATGCTTTTATGTTTTTTTCAACAAGTCCACCAACTCTGCACTCACTCTTGGCTATTTCTAACTCATGTTCATAATGAGTAATAAAGCCAGGAATCTCAGCAAGATTGTTAGTAACCTTGCTATACCACATTAGTAATCATCATAGTTAAATTCACCATCATCGTCATACTGATTTAACAGTTCATCTTCTTCATCTTCTTCAAAATCATCTTCTTCTGCTTCTCCAAGATAATTTGCAATAGCAAGTTTTATTGCACCATCAAATTTAAATGCTTCTCTTAATTCTTCAGCACTATGTTGTCCTATTAAGGCTTCAACAACATGATCAGCAGCTTCCCTTATATCACCTGTATCGTGAATAAATTGGCGTGTTTCTTTCCATACCAGTGCGGCTAAGTCTAATGACACTATACGTTCTCCTCGTTAAATGTTTCTTCTTCAGCAGGAGCGGCAACTTCTATTACCTCTTCAGCTTCAGGAGTACTTAGCTCTTGTTCTAATTTATTAAAGTCTTGCATAACCGTGTCTAAACAACCGTCTTCGTTGCGTTCCCAAGCCTTTCTAAACTGTAGTATTTCCTCACCACTCGAAGTTTTAAATGCTAGTCTATTGCCTTGTTTGGTTAGCAAACCTGTGGCTTCTGCCAAGTCAACAAGTCCACTGTATGGATTCATACCAGTTTCGTATGGAATCTTTACCTGCACTGATTCAAATGGTTTTGCATATCTTGTTTTCATAACCTTACAAGCGGCACGTATACCTTTTACCTGTGATATTTTATTACCATCTTCATCTTCTTTTAATTTTAGTTTACGCATAGCAACCACAATACTTGAAGCATAGATAAAACCTTGTCCGCCAGATATCTTGTCATCTGGATCAAACATATCTTGCGACGCATAGGTATGATTGGTACATACCATTCCTACATTGTAACTACCAAACATGTTTACAGTATTTCTTACGAGTGCAGTTAGTGCTTTTGGTTTTCTACCCAAGTCACCTTTTAAATCTCCACTATCAAATTGATTGATGTCTGTTGGTGTTAGCAACATACCTAAACTGTCAATCACAAACAATACCTTAGGACGTTCTCCATCAGGTAATGCTTTGTAGTCTTTCATAAATGTACTAACTGTTTTTGCTACATCATCGATCATGCTCATGCTAAGTTTTAATAACTTGCTTTCATCTGTATCTACGCCAAGTGCATGTAACCACGATTCATCAAGTGCATTCTCACTATCGATCAACACAACAAAAATACCTTGAGCTTGTGCGGCTTTGACAATATTTCCACTTGCAAAATAACTTTTACCTGCACCAGACTCTCCAGCAAAGACTGTGACTTTTCCTAATGGAACACCTTTGTGGAAATCGCCACTTATCAAGTAGTTTAATGCATAGTTGCCCGTACTAATCCAGTCTGTTGGATCATTAAAGCCAATCGACAATCCGTCAATGCTTTTGGTAATGTCTTTTCGGAATTTGCTTACGTCAAATGGTTTTCCCACGGTTTTCTCCTTATTAGTGTAATATATATTATACTATATTGCTTTATAAAAGTCAAATGATTTCTAAAAAGCAGTGGTTATTTTGCTTTGCATTTTGATATAGTATACGCCTGTAATTATGTAGATTGTCTTCTAAATTCACTATGTTTGCAATTGGTATTTGTTCTGTGATGGCTGGCACGTTTTTATCTTCACACCATTGTAAAAACTCTCTGCTATAAGGTATTGTTTGAGGACGATCAAGATTAATTTGGAACGCCCATTCCAATGTTTCATAGTTATAGTGATCATCGTTTAATAAATTTGTGTCCCAGTTATGCCATTTATCATAATACTGTCGACCTACATATGTATATCCAAAACCAAAGTTTACAATATCATTGTTACTTATAAATGTATCCTTAAACGGATTGGCAATTATATTCCATTTTGCATCACTTTTGAATTCAATATTGTGAGTAAAAAGTTTTTCAATTTCGTGAACACTCATGTTGACTTCTTCATACGCATATATAAAACCTAAATGTGCTAGTACTTCTGCGATAATTGGGTATCGTATCTCATCAGGGTATATATCATGTAGTTTCCAGCCTAATGCAGCCTGAGATTTGTTTTCACTTAGTCTTAATTTATCAATGTCAACAGTTTTTAATTGGCTAAAAACCCAATTCTTATGTTGTGTATTTAAAAAGTCTTGGTTAAGATAATCAAGTAAATTTGTATTTTCTGGAAATGCCACACCTATTAGGTCGTAAAGTACTTCGTTTGTTTTGCTGAGTGCCCAATGACAATGTGATATGCGTTTGTCAATTTGATTTGCAATTGTGTTTGATACTAAAAAATTATTGTAATTCTTTTGGTTTGCTTGTTCTATAAACCAGTGAATTAATTCAGAATTATACTTTGTTTCAAATTCAATGGTATCGCCAGAGTTGTTATAAACTAAGTTAAATCTCATTGTATCTCCTGAAAGAATGAGGGCAAGGAGAAAGGAAAAAACCTTGCCCTCCTTTGCCGTTAAGATGAAGACTGTCTGCTACGAATCATAGCAAGTATATCTTCGGCTTTCTGTCCACTACCAGCAGGGGAGGCTGGTGTTTGGACTGGTGCAGTTGGAGTTGCACCCATCTCTTCAGGTGTAGCGACCGGAGCAGGAGCCACTGTTTCTGCTACCGGGGTTGGTGCTGGTGCACTAACCTCTACAGGTTGTACTGTTGCTGATGCAGCCGCCGCCATTACTGGAGCTGTTGCTGTTCCCTCAGGCTTTTGCATACCTGCTGGACGAAAGTATGATCCCCAACGATCAATATCATATGCTTGACCATCTACTGATGCTTCAAACATTTCTTTCATCACTTTTAGTTCTTCTTCACCTGGACGTTTAGGTAGGAAGTCACCTAAATTATATAAACCTTGTTCATCAATGTCCTTGGCTTCTGCTTCTGTAAGTGCAGTTTCTTTTCTTGACCATTTACTTGTGCTATAGTCAGCATAACCACCTTTGGAAGTTTTACTGATTCTAAAGTCCAAGCCTCTAGCATAATCTGTTGGCAGTTCCTCTAGTTCAGGATCCATCAATGCACTCTTAATAATCTGGAATATCTGTGGTCCAATTATGAAACGTCTAATAGACTTATCTGACTTGTCATCAGCTATAGGATTTTCTCTTACAAATCCTTGCATAATGTAACTGCGTTTCTTCCAATACTTACGACCCATGTCTTCTAGTGATTTATCTTTGAACCATGGACGTACTTCAGAGAGAATTGGACAAGTATCACCCCACATCTCAACACAAGGAACCTGTACTTGAACACTCTTACTGTCCATTTGTCCTTTGACGCCATTGAATGGGAGTTTGATCATTGCACGTTCAATCCAAAAGAACGTGTTGGAATTGTCTGCATCAGGAAGGAAACGTAGTGTTGCACTATCGCCTTCGTTCATGTTCCAATGTGGGTAAATTGCGTTATCGCCGCCGCTTGTTTGATTACCTTGCTTGTTATCTGCCGCTGCAAGGCGAGCTCTTATTTCTGCTAATGAAGCCATTTTCTTCTCCTATTGCCTACGAGTAGCAACTACTACTCTATCATTTGCCTGTTTATGTTTGTCAACAAATAATGCAACTACATTACTTGCACTTTTATTTAGCACAGTAATACCTAATGGTGAGTTTTTATCTGTGAAAAAGTTAAACATGACTAATAATAGCACATGCACAGGAATAGTCAAAGATTTTGGTTAAGTTTGTTAACCTTTTGCGAGGTAAAGAATTCTTTCTAGCATTGGATCACGTTCTGCTTTGAGTGCTTGTTTGCCAGTGTCAATATCTTCTATCTCTGTCATGTCTTCTGAATCTAAATCGTCCGTTGGTACATTGGTCTTACTACGTGTAGCATCTTGGTCGTTTGGATTTACAAAACTGTCTACGCCTTCTTCTACATCTGAACCACCAGCAGTTTTAACAACGTCTTGTCCGCCTAATCCCATTTCTAAACTGCGTTCTTTTCCTGCGGCTGCATCAGCTTGTCCCTGTGCATATCCACTTGCTGGTTCTTCTTGTGTAGGTGATTCTTCAATGCTTTCTTCAACATCAATTTCAACGCCAAGTTCTTTAGCACGTGCCTTTACTATTTCTCTGCAATCTGCATCTGGGTCTTTATCAGCTAGTTCACCAATGTTATCAAAAAGTTCGTCATCGCCGATTAAACTATAAAGTTGTTCTGAAGCATACTCGCCATCTGGTCCACAAGGCAATGGCTTTGACATAAGTTCACGTAACTTTGCCATATCTTCTTCAGTTTCAGGTAACGCCCATGTTCCTTCCATAACTTGGTTGGTCCAGTCTTCAAAAACGTCTGCTTCTCTCATTGTGTTTTCCTTTATTTTAGCCAATATAGGCAATGCTTCTTCTATTCTGCTGTCAATTGAACTGTTTACAAATACTTCTCTAACACTTTCAATTGTTTCGTCTAATTCTGTTGTCTCTGCTGGGTCATAAGCAGAAAATATTTCTTTGTATCCACGCTTGCTGATCATCTTCTTGGCTTTGCGTTTCAGATCTGCATAGTGCTTTACTGCATCTTCTACTATGCCCAGTGCTTGTTCGTTTTGTGCAAATTGATTACTGCGACTTGCACGCACAAACTTACCTAGTGTGGCAATTTCGTTCATGGTTTCGCTTATGTGTAAACCAAATGCATCATATGGTGTACCACCTTCACTTACATGACGTGCCATTGCTTTAGCACCAGCAATGCTTTCAAATGGCATGCGGAATCTTTCACCTTGTGCATTCTCAACAAACAGTGCGGCAATGTTTCTAAAACGTTGTTCACCTTCTCCAATTGCTCGTGAGTGTTGTATTACTACTTTTGCTTTACCCGGCTGGTTACTGTAGCTCTTGCTTTTACCTTGAGCTTTCCATGCTTCCATTACCAAACTCTCACTGATATCAGCCATGCTAGCCATTTGATACTTGAGTTTGTTCATGTTGTTCAAACTAAATGTAAGCAGGTTGCGTTTTGCAGTTTGTCTTAGCATGGCAAGAAAATCGTACCAGTCGCCTTTGTCACCTGGATCCATACCTTTGCCTAAGTTATCACCGTAGTAGACTTCTAGATCATTGTCTCCGTTGATGAGTACAACAACTGTGCCATATTCATTTCCGTTTGTACTAAAATTAAATGAGAATAGATCTGCTTCACTGGGATTAACTGTTGGTTTTCCCATTGCGTCCAAACTTTTTGGATCAAAGTCTTTTGTGACTAACAAATCATAAATTTGTTGTGATGCTGTGTTTTCTTGTGCCATGTACGTATTTATTAAAAGATTGCCACAAACGGCATAGGTTCTAATGTCTCCTCGCTAAAATCTGTAAGATGCGAATCCAATTCTTTGTGATAGCTGGTCAATACTTGTAACATACGTATTGCCAAAAGTGTCGCCATTACTAAATCATCAGTCTCGCCAGGCTTGCCGGCGTAACTTGTACCGTGAGCAACAAAGTTTTTGAGTTCACCAATTAAACTCGGAGAACAAATTGTCATTTTGTTTGTTTCTACAAGAGTTTTAAGTTTGGCACAGGCAGCAATTTTACTCTTGTTTGTTGTATTAAAACCTTTACGATATCTTCTTCCACTTGCACTTACTACACTACTATCACTGAGAAAGTATCCTTCAATGTTTTGTTCTCCGTACTGTTCTATGCATAACAAAGCAGCCTCGCCTATTGTATTGTTTTCAACACTATAATAGACGCTTTGTGGCTCTTGCACAGTAGAATTTATTTCTTTAACTATTTCAACCATAATTCTAATTTGTTCTGTGATTGGAGTTTTATTGTGTCTCCATTCTGCAACTTGTGTAGTTGAGTTTGCTTCGTAAACTTGTATAGCACTTGGGTCTCCACCGGTACCAAGACTAGGATCTAATGCAACTACGTAAATTTTTCCTTTCTGCGGACGTTTATACCAACGTACCTGTCCAGTTTTATACAATGGCTCACGCAAGCCTTCTAGATCAATCAATTTGGTTGGAGAAATAAGTGTTTCATCAGAAATAATAAATTCGCAATCCATTTCACGGCGGAAACGTTCAACACCTAATATGTTACGTTGCTCTTCAGCCCAGTCTTCATCTCTGTCTGGATGCTCTGTCCAGTATGCTCTATAAGCCTTGAAGCCATTGATACCTAGTTCTTTTTGATTGCCAAACTCGTCTTCGGTTTTATTTGCACCTTTCCATATGAATGCAAACTGATCCTCATCACTGTTTGGTGTGCTTGTAATTATCGCTCCACCACCTGTTGATAGTGTAGGCGAAATTGATGTCCAAAATTCTCTAGCTATTGTAGGACGTACAAACGCAAACTCATCACAGTACAGTAGAGTTATACTCATACCTCGTCCTGTGTTTTCAGTTGTGGTTTGTGCAACTATTCTTGAACCGTTGTCAAATTCTATTGAACCTTTGTTATAACTTGTAACACCAGCACGTATATGATCAGGGCATGCTTCATAACTATAACGAACACGTTGCATAATCTCTTGAGCACCTGCATATTTGTGAGCCGCAACTAATATTGTGCTATCTGGTTTAAACATTGCATACCAAAGCAAATAGCCAGCAGCACTTGTTGACTTCCCAGTTTGTCTTGGCATCATTGATATACTAAATCTATAATTGTGATAGGTTTGTATTAGTCTTTCTTGAAATTCCCAAGGATTGTACTGTAACTTGCCTTGTACAGGATGTTGTATGAAGAAAAAATTACGCATGAAATACTCTGGGCCAGTTACTGGATCAGCACAACGCATGAATTCTTCAAGTTGTTTTTCGGTAAATTGTTGTTTTTTGTAAGGGGTTTTGACTAACACCCCATCTTCTTGTCTGGCTACCATACTATTACTTATAATGCTTGGGCAATCTCTGGCCAAAGTTTTTCAAACTTGCCTTTTTGATCAGGATGCCATTCTGTTTCTAATTTTTCTGTGAATTCAATAAATTCTTTGGTGCGTGTAATATTATCTGGCGGCAAGAGTTTTTTTATACCATGAGAAGTAGCTTCGCCATTATTTCCTTTAATAAGTTGTTGTTGGATTCCAGATAAAAAATCTAATTCACGGTTTGTAGAAGGTCTGTTTGAACCAAAATGTAATTTTCTATATTGACTTATTTCATCAAGTGCTAATTGTCTTATTTTTTCATTATGTTGACTGGGATCAAGATGATCTCCCCATACAACCTGCCAGGTAATAGATAAATTATGTTTAAGTGCATATTCTTTCAATTCACAAATTTTTGTGCAGTTGTATAGATTATACACTGCATGTATTCCTCCTCCGTGTGATGAATTTCTTATTTTGTTTGCAACAGTGGTTACATTTTTATCTATTTGTTTCCAAGAACTACCCCATCTAACATATTCAAATCTCTCACCAATGTTATCAAAACTCATGCTCCAGCCAACACGATCTCTTTGTAATAACTTCTTTGGAACTGGAAATTTATCAAAGTCAACTGTCATATTTGTTATGACAGTTATCAGTACATCATCTGGTAATATGTCAAGAAGTCTATCATTTTCTTTCATAAGCAATGGTTCACCCCCTACCATTGCAACTTCTTTTACTGAATCTTTATGTTTAGTTATATAATCAATAACCTGTTGCTCTTGCCTATTAATTGTATGACTATTTCCCTCTCCAATTATACTTGCCCATTTGGTACTAAAATATGAACTACAATAGGTACATGCTAAATTGCAAGTGTTATTCCATCTTACGTCAATTAAGGCCGGGCGATGTCCGTCAAGATCAGCATTTGCAACATCAAAATCTTCACTGACACCGTTGTGCCAATGTCTTTCGCTTTCTCCTGTAATATTTTCTCGACGTATACAACCTTCGCAATATTTTTCGTGCAATACTCCATTGCGGATTGACTTTTTTATTTCTTTAAGAGTATCGCTTTGTAAAATTGATTCGATTGGGCCATTATCGTGTTTTCCAAGCATGTTTGGATTTCCTGCACAACAGGTCTTGATTTGCCCTTCAAAATTTAAATGTAGACTGCGCCATGGCGCTGCACAATATTTCTTTTCTTGTTCCATAATTTTACTTATAGACAATGTCAAGGTACACTAAGTTAAATACAAATATGAGTAGCACTTTAGTATTAGCCCCTGACTTTAGTCCAGTCAGTTATCTTCCTTTGTCCACTGTGTGCTGGCAAACTGCAATAAAATTAATTTTTATTAACAAAGTTTCAGTGATAGAATGGTATGATGATTGGGTTATACATAGTGCAAAACTGAACATTCGTGTTCCAGCAGTTATTGTAGCCAATCGTGGCTACAAACGTAATAGTTTTGGTATGCGTTTTTCACGAGAAAACTTATATTTACGTGACTTGTACAGTTGCCAATATTGCGATGAGACCATCAGCGGCAAAGAACTTACTATTGATCATGTGATTCCTGTTAGTCAAGGAGGAAAAACAACTTGGGAAAACAGTGTAACATGTTGTAGAAGTTGCAATACTGCAAAAGGAAACAAACTATGGAAACCCAGGCGACGACCCGAAGCACCAGACTATTGGCGGCTAGTGAATAGGATACAGAATGTTCACATGCACATAGCACACGCAAGTTGGCAACAGTATTTAGGTGTAAAAAATGTAACAGTTAGTCGTCGATCCGCTTAGGCTCGACATTTTTTATGACTGCTTTGACTGGTTTTTCGTACTCTAAAGGTAAAGGTGCAAGTTTAGGTTTAGGTTTTGGCTGTGGAGTATGTAAACCTCCAAAGTTAATGCCTGTGATCATTTTACAATGCCGTCTTCTAGTAGTTTTACTCTATTTGCAAGGTGAGCTTTTTGTACGTCGTCTTTGTTCTGTCCATGATAAGGTACTGCGTGTCCTTCGCTTACAAGAATTTCAGTTAGCATACGCCATCTATCCGTAGCACTGTCGTACACACTAAAGTCTCCTAATATACGTCCAAACTTGCCTTTCATATCTTCGCCGTCTTTGTTGATTTGTGTTTTGAGAACGCAGGTTTTTCCTAGTAGTTGTTTTACTCTTGCTTTGGCAGCAAGTCCAAACTTCTTTTCTTCTTTGTCTCTTGTTCTTGATTCTGGTGTGTCTATGCCCGCAATACGCACACGCTCATCAGACAATACTATGCCAAATCCTAAGTCGATATCTACATCAACTGTGTCACCATCTACAACTTTTACGATTGTTGCTCTATATTCATACATATCATGCTCCTGTTATAGGAGTATTTATTAGAGTGTTAGTTACTAACTTCTTCCCAGCCAAACTTGTATAATATGTCTGTGTTTGTGCCGTTTGATGCGGCGGCGAAGGTCAGCGTGATAGATGTGCCATCTGCTTCAGCCATTATCTTGGATACCCTTTAAAACTCTGTATTGGTGATTTTGTATTCACTGCTGGGAGTTCTCGACTACCTTTCTCAGCAGTTCTTTTTTTAGCACTTAAACCAATTGATTTAAAAGCGTTTTGAGCTAGTTTTTCTTCTTCGTCTGTGTAGGTTCCTACATAGCCATCGCCAGCTAGCCATGAAGCGTTATCCATTTCATGTTCAGCATTTCCGTCCGCATCCATTGAAGCCATAGCCATACTAGCACGATATAAATCATAATAGCCGTTGTTTTTTAAACTTCCGGGAGAAGCTTTTTCGACATGATGAGGTATTTTTCCTTGTGTTAGACTGGTACCTCTGCGTTCAGTTATGAATTCTGAGCTACGCATTAGTCCATAACACCTGCATCGCCACTTGAGGCGGCGCCAATTTCCGCAGCAGTTCCGTTGCCACCTACTATAGTAAGTTGGTTACCAACACCTATCCAAATGTCACGTTTGCTATTTGCTGATATTATAATTGGTACACTGTTTGCTTGATTGCCGTCGTTGTATAAAAATGCACTGGCATTTGCAGTGGGTTTGCCTGATAATCTTACTTGTGCAGTAACACTATTAGTGCCTGTTGATATTGATGCTTTGTCTGTGGTCCAGACAGTGTTTGCTATTGCACCTGAGTATACTGTAATTGCCATTCTTTACTTTCCTTTTTTACCACTTGCGACATGACCAATAACGTGCTTTTGTCTTTGGTCCTGGATTATCGCAGTTGTGTCTAGCTCTAAAACTCTTACGTGCTTTAGGATTATTTTTTCTTATACGCATTGATTTGCCCTTGACGCTACTTCCGCCGTGACCAAAGTTCACTTTTTTCACATTTCCTGTTTTTGGATCTTTGACGTATACTTTAAACTTTTTGACATCACCTTGCATAGGCTTATTAAGTTCAACTTTACGTCCTTGATATTCTGCTTCGTTAGTTTTCGTATTTAACGAAGATGCTCTAAGTCTCATTTCTGCATTATGTAACAATTTTGGATCCACGTTGTACTTTTTAGCAATATCCATTTGTACTTGCTCTCCGGCTTCTTCACCTTTTGCAAAACTATAATAAGATTGTTTAAAAACATCACCGTAAGGATCATTTATGGTAAGCAAATATTCTTGAACTGCTGGATCCATATTTTTTACATCTTGCTTGAGCTTTTCAAAGTACGGCATATGACGAATTCTGCTGTCTTTGATGCCTTCATCGAGCTCTGCTTCAACTACACGCTTCAAACTTCTAATAGTGTCGTTAACCATTGCACTGATATCGCTTGATCCTATCTCGTCACTATCATCGCCATGGAATTCAGCAGTATCTCTAATTGCCTGTGTGATTTGCTCGATACCATACTGTCTAACCATGTCTGAAAATTCAGGATGATTCATAATCCTGCGTGTGATCATGGCTTCTACATCTTCAACATCTTCGATGAGTTTTTCAGTTTGTTCTACTGCTTCAGTAAGTTTGCGTGTGTAATATTCAGCACTTGATGGTACACCCATACGCTTGTAAAGAGAGGCTTGCTCTTCGAACATTTTTATATCGCTTGCAAGTTTTTGTATTTGTTTACAATTACAATGTGGACACTTCGCACCACAAGTACAGTCCATTACCTTAACACCACAACAAGCATCAGGACAGTATATTTTACCATCTTTAATACGTTCTAGTAGTGTGCCTTCAGCTGTGATTGATCTATAGCCTTGGTCAATTTGTTTCTCATTTAGACCAACATCATCACTATACAGATCTATTAATTCTTTTTTAAGTATCTCTGCATCTTCGGGTGACATTTTTCTTGCAAGTTTATTAAATTCATAAGCAATATTTTCATCGCCAAAGTCATGACGTCTAAAGAAATATTCACGACCTTTATCTAAACTTACCATTGCTTCGTCTAGTTCTTCTGAAGGAGGGTCAATTACGCCGTCTGTATCATCACCTACGTAATTACACGCTTCTAGTATGCCATAAGCATATTCGTCTAAATGTAATGTAATACTATCGTCTGTGTGTTCTACAACTGGAAAGTCAATGGCAATTTCGTCGTCGAAGTCTTCT
>Ga0210003_1002162_pt1 | contig 16793 bp, 12 predicted proteins | sample LantaG_FD_182804 | JGI IMG/M metagenome (GOLD analysis project Ga0210003, IMG submission 182804) | Deep subsurface microbial communities from Baltic Sea to uncover new lineages of life (NeLLi) - Landsort_02402 metaG (SPAdes) (version 2) | ecosystem: Environmental > Aquatic > Marine > Oceanic >...
AAACCGCTGAAAATGTGAAGGAGGATACGGTTCTTGAGGTCTATTCCTGTATACATCACCTTTTTTTGGAGATACTACCCCACCTATAACTCCGCCAACGACACCGCCAAGGACACCAGCCTCTTCTGTCTCCTTTACTAGTACAGCAGTCTTTAGCGTGATAGGTTTGGTAAGGGCTGTTCCTTTCTTCACCTCAAGTCCAATCAATTTCGCAATCACGTAGCCGTTCATCCCTGCCTTCAAATCGTAAATCCCTACAGGAAGATTCTTAAAAATATAATATCCATTCTGGTCTGTTATGCAGTTGTATTCGACAGTTGTTGCCTTATTTATTGCAGTAACTTTAATGCCCGGGATGCCATTTCCTTCAATATCATAGACATATCCTGTAATAGTCCCGAAATCTGCAGAAGGTGCCATTCCGAAAAGCCATGTGAAAAACATTAACCCAATAAACCCAAAAATTATTTTCTTTGACATCGTTCCTCCTAGTCTTTCATACTGCATTATGTCATTTTCTCTCACTTTCTATACAATTATGAGAAGAAAATATTCCCTTCTAATTTAAAAAACATGGAAATTTCAGATTTAGTTGCACGGTATCCGAAGGCCTTTCCGGTTCTTTGCTCTCTTCTGTACAATTGGTTAAAGGCATCATCCAGAAAGTAGAAGTCGAACGGCTGTCCATGACTATTTTTTTCAAAAGTTTCTTTTAAAAGGCTGATATTTCTCGGTACGTTTCCAGGCTTGAGAGCGGATAACACAATTGCCGGGTAACTTCCAGATGCAATACCGACGAACATTACAGTTAAAATAAGTAAGATCATAAGAGCTGTGTTATGAAGGTAATTGATCTGAATGTCGATTCCTACGAGAGAACAAAAATAAGGTAGAGATAATTTAATTAAGACTAATGCAATTCCCAGGGCTAAAAGAGCAACGATAAATGATTCTCCTATAAACTGTTTGAATAGCTGTGTTCTGTTGGCTCCTGCCACCTTTCGGATACCGATCTCTTTCGAACGGGTTACAGCACGGGCAGTTGCAAGGTTCATATAGTTTATGCAGGCAATTAGTAGAATGACAAAGGCTATAGATATAAACAGGTAAATATATTTCATTTCATTGTTTGTGGAAGTCTCTCTCTCGAAGTGAGATCTTAGATGAATATCCTTGAGCGGCTGAAGATACAACTGATAACCTTTTTGTTCATACTTTTTAAGGAAGGACGGAAATTTTCCTTCGACAATGGCTTTTTTACTGCCTTTCTTCACTTCAACATATGTTATGAAATTTCCAACATCCCATGTATTGATCATAAAACTGTTAGATTTATCGGCAATCAATGTAGGGACTGATATAAGATAATCAAACTGCAGATGGGAATTGGGAGGCGAATTTTTTAATACTCCTGTAATATGAAGATTAAATTGTTTATGTCTTTCTTTGTACTCAATACTTTTTCCGATTGGATCTTCGTTCCCAAACAGTTTTTTTGCAGCACTTTCGGAAATCACCATAGAGTTAGGACTAGCAAGAGATTCAATCTTATCTCCCTTAATGAGTGGAAATGAAAAAATACTCAAAAAATTCCGGTCAGCATACAAACCGGTTTCATAAAAGCTTTTTTCGTTGTTTTGAAGTACCGCTTTTTTAGTCCAAGGTTTCATAATCCGGGTAGCGTTCACTATTTCAGGGATACTATCCGTCAATGCCTTTGCCAGCAGCTCCGGTGTCTCTGCTGAATATTCCTCGACATTACTTTTCATATACGAATCATGGGATATCACAAGGTGGATACTGCCGGCTTTCTCATGAAATCGGTCAAAACTCATCTCAAACTGTACATATGCTAAGATAAGGATAAAACAAGCCATTCCTACGGCTAACCCTGTTATATTTGTCACGGAAAACCACTTATTCTTAATGATATTTCTGAAAGATATAACCAGATAATTCTTAAACATAAGTGTGCTCCAGTAAATTTTATTCGAGATAAAACCGCGAAGAGACCTGATGACTTGAAACCAGTACCATAGCCATGCAAAAAGAAATCCCTTCCCTTGATACATTTCATTAAAAACCTCTCTAAAATCCCCCAGGTGAGTATATTCTCCTTTATCAGAGTAGACCGACTTAAGCATCCATTCGGCGATTCTGGGGGGCTTAATGTAATTACTAGTTTTCATAGTCACACTTTGTTAGTCTCAGGTTTTAGCCCCCGAACATCAGCCCAGCTGGCATCATGGATGCTCTTTATTTCTAGCAGTGCCTTCTTACCCAAAGGAGTCAGCCTGTAAATCCGCTTTCTCCTTCCTCCACGTTCATTTATTGGATCAGTTAAGAATGAGTCAAGCAAGCCCTTTTTCTCGAGACGATCCAGAGGGTCATATATAGAACCAAATGACCAGTTTTTCCCTGTTATTTTAATGAGTCGATTTCGGATGGGCACGCAGTATGCATCATGCTCGAGTTTCCAGATTGCAAGAAGAACCAGCTCTTCAGATCGTGATAAAATCTTCATTTTTACCTCTCCATCTTTATTACTTCCAGATTATGAAACAAATAGAAGCGTCTGTCAAGCGATTTGTTCCGAAAAACAGAGAATAAAAGAATAATTGATATAAATTTCTCCTTCAAAACGTAGCTAATTGACAGTGGTTATTCTAATATGATTGAAAAGTTCTGTGGACACTTACTTAATTGGGAAGAAGTTCTTAATACTTCCTAGGAATTCTTAATTGGGAATTACCTATAGTGTCAACAGAACTTTTCACCATCCCGCAACTCTACTCTTTATGCGCCTTTTACAGGCCAATTCACTGAAATTATCTCTTTCCCGCGGATTTTTATTGACTTTATATTTTTGTTCTATGTATTATTTATAATATTGCAGCTCAGAGGGTGAAAATTTGATGAAATTGAGAGAAAATCGTAAGTTAAAAAAAAATGAAATTTTTATACCTAAATATTCTTCTCTAAGATGACGTATTTAACAAGATTGATTGGGTTGAGATAATTGTAATCAACATTTTATATCTTGTAATTATTTGTCTATAATTCAAATCGTGTCTTTAGTTTTTAATACCGGAAGTTAAAGGAGGCGTACATAATGAAAAATTCTAAATCATTTATGTTTATTGTCTTTGTTCTTCTTTACATAACTTCATTGTATTTTCCCGGTCTGGCTCAGGAAACATATTCTCCGTCTGATATCACGAAGGTTGTTTTCCTGGGGACAGGTAATCCCAATCCAGACCCTCAACATTCTGGAAATTCCATTGCAATAGTTATTAACAATACCCCCTACATTGTTGATTTTGGACCAGGACTTATCCGGCAAGCAGCGGCCCTATCGCCCAGATACGGAGGCAAAATCGAAGCTTTGGCCGTCGAAAATCTTAAAATAGCATTTTTATCCCATTTGCACTCCGATCATACTACCGGATACCCCGATCTCATTTTTACTCCTTGGGTCATGGGCAGGGATGAGCCTCTTGAAGTGTACGGACCCGAGGGCATCCAGGAAATGACCAAACACATCCTGGAAGCTTACAAAGAAGATATCAAGGTATGGTTATATGGAATTGAACCCGCAAATAACCTCGGCTGGCGTGTAAACGCCCATAAGATTAAAGAGGGGATTATCTATAAAGATAGCAATGTAACGGTTGAAGCGTTCCTGGTGGAGCATGGAAGTTGGCCGGAAGCTTATGGATTTAAGTTTATTACTCCTGATCGGACTATTGCCATTTCGGGAGACACTCGGCCCTCTAAGAACCTGGTTGAAAAATGCAGGGGTGTGGACATATTGATCCATGAAGTCTATTCCCATGAGAAGCTGAAAGAGCGTACTCCCTTCTGGCAAAAATACCATCCTCAGTTTCATACCTCCACGCATGAGCTTGCTGAAATTGCCGGTCAGATAAAACCGAAGCTTTTGATCCTTTATCATCAGCTATTCTGGGGAACGTCGGATGAAGAACTGATAAAGGAAATCACAGATATCTACAAAGGAAAAGTCGTTTTCGCAAGAGACCTTGATGTTTATTGATTCCTGAAGACCTATGGAAAGATGCTGACCCTGTTAAATAACTAGCAAAAAGCTTAGTTTTAAATGCACGGATAAATGGATTAAATCCGTAATAATTCATCATTTGTCAATCCTGTAAACTGTATGGCGACTAACATAATCATCACCCTCTTCTTCTAAATTATAAGTTATGTAATAGTCACCATTCCACAATGTCCTTAAAGTTGGAGCATGTGGAAAAGGAATATAAAAGCTTCCCTCATAATGTAAAGATGGGAGACCGAAAACAAGTACTTCATTCTCGTCTCTTTCCCAATTCCTTTTACCTGTTATTACCAGAAGCCAATCCCCTATCACTTTTATCCCTTGAAGAGCAGGGGCATAGGGAGGAATTAAGCATGTATACTTGAATCGGCTTTTAAACTCGAACGAATCATTAGCTAAAAACCACTCGCAGTAAGAATCGAACTCATCTCTTTCTATTTTGAATTTTTTAGCGTTAATATCGATGTTGTATTTTCCATCCATTTCTCCATCAAAGTAAACTCTTTCTATTTCAGGTTTTTCTATGTCAGGAATACAATAAATCGTTTTTCTCTTCCAATCTACTGAAAATATCCTTGCCGATCTTAAAAAACCATAATAATCCATTAAAATATCTCGGTTCTCTCTTAGATTCTTCTCTTTCCTAGATGGAAGACCTTTTTTCAATGCCGTAATGACACGGAAATCCTCGAAAATTCCATTATATTCAACGAGATAGTATTTAAGATTTTCATAAAATCGTGTGGACTCAAACGAAGTAATCGTAGTTTCTCCATTCATTTCGAAGCTTGTGAAACTGTGACGGCCTAAAACATATCTACTCCCATAATCTTTAATCACATTTGAATGTTTTACTATAGTATTGATTTCAAAGTTATCCAAATCTAAGGACTTTAGATAACCAGTATTATCTATAAATAATACTTTCTTTCCATCCAATGAAAGCCTAACTGAATCAGATTGAACTCCTGATGTGGCAATACATGCATTACAAAAAGCCTGAATATGGCAGTTTTTTCACATCCATTAATATCTCCATCTATAGTTAAAAACATTGCCTTTGACCCTAAAATGCAAGAAGAAGTATAGTGTACCCAGAATTTTTTGACGAATTTATTGCAGAATACGAGAATCGCTTCAAAATAGCGTATGGCTATTTCCGGCCGGTTATTTAGGAGACGGTGGATAAGTATCTTGTCCGCAGCAATCTCATTACGCATCGAAGTATTTAACAGAACTTAATTCAGTTAACTATATTCAATCCCTATATTCTTGAATCTCGAAATTGTATCGCTTAACAAATTTATAACTGTCTTCAGTCGCGACAGCATAGGCCTTTTTGTTTCTAAAAAATAGCCCTTCTTCCTGGATAGTGGCTTTGAATTGCGCAATGTACCGATAATTCTCATCAAAAACATCAAAAAGTGTGTATTCTCCGGCGATGGAATCTACGACTACAAGAAGCCAACCATTTTCCATCAATACGAAGTGTTCATAGGCCGGCTTATATTTTGGATATCGAATTAAGCCTTTGACCCTTTTTTTATACTGTTCATCATGAGGGAGAAAGCGGAAGAATTCAGCTTCCTGGATGCGAAAATACTCCTCTTTATGTTTTTCACTTACTTTAATAGGGTCATATTCCCTCTTAATTGTGCGGACCAGCCTTCCTTCTGGTGAATAGACACAGATTTCATACTGTTCCGGATACCCAAAATAAATGAAATCATCGTCAGACACAAAAAATGTGTGATATGGTTTGAAAGCAGAATTACTGAGGATGTCGGCCGTAAATTGAGCTCGAGAGCCTCTGTCCCTTCCAGTCGAACGTTTTGGTGGAATCCATGTATGTCGGTGTATTTCCGACACCAAATTGAATTCCTCATCAAAGATACCAATAACTGTAATATTCCTGTCTCTCTTTTCGTCTTCAAGGTATATGGATTGGTTGGCAACATAATTTCCTTTAGAATTGACAAACACATTGCTTAACCGCTGGGACATGCTAACTTGTCTCAAAAATTTCCCATCAGGGTTGAAAAAGTTGATTCTGCGTCCTACCAAATCAGAGACGTACAAATTATTGTCCTTATCAAATCTGGGTATCCATACATTCTGAAACTCACCTGGGCCTTGGCCTGCCCTGCCGATCGTGCGTACATACTTCCCATCAGGGTCGTACTTAATGATTCTTTTGACATCCCAGTCGTTTACATAAAAATTGCCTTTATCATCCGTGTTAAAATAGACCCTGCCTCCGAACATATAATTCTTATCCCCTTTGGTTACGCCTATGGTTAATTCTTCTGCAAAAACGATGCGGATACTCTTACCGTTTTTTCCTGTGGGAGTTTTAGGGTTGGATATAATAATGGGTTCTTCTTGTGCCTGAGACAACAAAGACAATATACACAAACTAATAATTAAACCGAAAATACATAAAATGTTTTTTAACATAGCATCACCTAAATATATATCTCTAAAACCCTGAGATTGCTTCGGCCTAACAGGCTCACAATGATATTGTCGCTGGTTTGCTTCATCTCTATGTTCCTCATTGATTATACAGCCGAAACAAATACCATTCGAAATAGAACACAACAAAGGCGATCATGATCATCAGTACGGGCAGGGCAATGGTGTAATAATGTTTTAAGTTTAAAGTTTATGATTCTGATGCCCTTTCAAGCTTTTTCATTACTGAGAAAATAAGTACTGCTGAAATAAAACACATAACGATCAACAGCATGAAAAACTGCCATATTTCCCATCTGTCCCAGAAATATCCGATAAAGCCGGCGAGTGCATTTCCTACTGCTGTTGCAGCCAGCCACCCTCCCTGCATGGTTCCTTTGTATTTAGGTGGACTGACTTTAGAGACAAAAGAAATTCCCATTGGGGAGAGGCATAATTCAGCTATTGTAACAGAAAAATATGTCGTTATCAGCCAGTAAGGGGATATAAGGACATTAGAAACACTTCCCTGTAGTTCAGCCGGAGACGGCAGCCCTCTGGAAGCTATCATCATTATTCCAAATGAAAAGGCGGTTATTATCATACCTATTCCGATTTTTTTTGGAGTGCTGGGTTCTTTGCCTTGTCTCTGGAGGTAACTAAAGAATCCTATTACAACAGGAGTCAGGAACACAATAAATATGGGATTAAAATGCAGGAAAAGCTGGGGGCTAATGGGCATTGTTTCGTTAAATCCGGCGACAACAGAATAAGTGACAAAACCGCCTCCGATTAAAAGAACAAAACCTATTGACTTAGTTAAAATCTTTGTTCCTTTTCTAATCAGCAGTACCAGTCCTATTATAGCAGCTAGAAATGGCAGAAATGATTTGAGATTAAAAAATGTATAGGTCACTCTGCTTGCCTCACTGACTGTATAATCCCTTGCAAAAATGCTGAGTGTAAAACCGTTTTGGTGGAAGCTCATCCAGAAGAAAATGACAACAAAGAAAACAAAGAAAAGAGCAAAAAGACGGTTTCTGGTCTGATTTTTAGTTAATCTGATAATTTTATCTTTATGTTCTTCTGAAGTTTCTTTTTGTTTTTCTGTTAAGTCAGCATGCTTATAGTATTTTTTAAAACCTGTGAATATAAGAAAAGATGCAACAATACTTAATGCAGTAATGGCAAAAGCAGCATTATAAGATTTACTAAGTGTCTCTATATACATTTCGGAAAAAGAAGTAAGGTCTGCAAAATTGCTGCCTAGTTGAGCTTTAGCTAAAGATAGTAGTTCAGTTGTATCTTTTAATGCACCGTCAAGAAACTGATGGGCAAGAGCTGGTATTCTTGCATTATAGGTAAGTCCGGATTTTCCTAAAACCCAGTTGCTTATTCCTGTTGCAGCATGGGGAGCAAAAAATGCGCCTACATTAATACCCATATAGAAAATATTAAATGCAAAGTCACGGTTTTTTTCGTATTTCGGGTCATCATACAGGTTGCCTACTAAAGCCTGGAGGTTTCCTTTAAAAAATCCAGTGCCTACGCATATTATCCCCAATGCTATAAAAAGAACTACTTGACCAAATCCTGGCAGAGCCATAAGACCATATCCCAGGAACATTAAAATCGTGCCAAGGGTAATAGTCTTCCCATATCCAATTACACGGTCAGCCAGCAATCCGCCTAATAAGGGAAAGAAATATATTCCAAATAGGAAAGTTCCGTAAACAACTCCAGCTTGAGTAGCGGTATAGCCAAATTTTGCTTGAATATAATAGACAAAGATTGCCAACATTGTATAGAAACCAAACCGTTCCCCCATGTTGGTAAAAAATGCAACAAACAAACCTTTAGGATGCTCTTTTAACACGTCAACTCCTTTTTTTCATGATGTTAATTTTTTCTCTAATCTCTGTTCAGTTAATTTTTTTGAGATACTTTAATGATAATATTACAGTTATAAAATATATCCAGTCAATCAAAAATTCATAGTGACTAGATATTTAGTCTAAATGTATACTTTGGAGTTCCCTTATACCTGAAAGAGGGACCAGGTTTTGTACCTGGCCCCCCAGTATCATTATGGATCAGATTTCAGGAATTTTCGGGAGATTAGCCAGCGATTCTTCAACCTTCTTTTCAGGATACGCATAATCCATAAGTTTTCCACTCAGGAAGGCATCATAGGCTGCCATATCGACATGTCCATGTCCACTGTGAGCTAAGAGGATGGTTTTTGCTTCTCCTGATTCTCTACACTTAAGTGCTTCTTCGATGACTACACGAATTGCATGATTCGGCTCTGGTGCACTGATGATTCCTTCCGTACGGGCAAAAGTTACGCCGGCTTCAAAGGCGGCAATCTGGTGAACAGCCCTTGCTTCAACAAGTCCTAATCTATGAAGATGACAAATGATGGGTGCCATCCCATGATAGCGCAGTCCCCCTGCATGCACTGGTGGAGGAATAAAATCATGGCCAAGCGTATACATTTTGATAAGAGGAGTGAGCCCAGCATTGTCACCGAAATCGTAAGCATATAGTCCTTTGGTTACTGTGGGGCAACTGGCTGGCTCTACGTTGATGATACGCAAATCTGGCTTGGAACCATTTATTTTGTCTTTAACAAAAGGAAGATAAAGTCCTGCAAAATTCGATCCTCCTCCGATGCAACCGACAATTATATCTGGGTAAACGCCTGCCATCTCCATCTGTTTTTTTGCTTCAAGACCGACTACAGTCTGGTGTAATAAAACATGATTCAGTACACTTCCAAGAGCATAGTGTGTATCATCTCTTGATACGGCATCTTCTACAGCCTCACTGATTGCAACACCGAGGCTTCCTGGACAATCGGGATCTTTCATTAGCATAGCTCGTCCGGATTTTGTATCCTGACTTGGGCTTGGAATGCATTTTCCGCCCCATGTTTCCATCATAATTCGGCGATAAGGCTTCTGGTGATAGCTTATAGCAACCATGTACACTTTGATCTCGATTCCGAAACAGGCGCCACCGAAAGAAAGCGCACTTCCCCATTGCCCGGCACCAGTTTCAGTGGTGATGCGCTTTATGCCTTCTTTTTTGTTATAGTAAGCCTGTGCAACAGCCGTGTTAGGTTTATGGCTTCCTGGTGGGCTCGACCCTTCATACTTGTAATATATCTTTGCTGGAGTATCTAATGCTTTCTCTAATTTGCGAGCTCTATACAGAGTAGTCGGTCTCCATAAGGAATAAATATCCTGGACTTCTTCAGGAATTTCTATCCATCGCTCTGTACTTGCTTCTTGCTTTATTAATTCCATGGAAAATAGAGGTGCTAAATCGTCTGGAGTAACAGGTTTGCCAGTGCCTGGATGCAAAACAGGAGGTAATGGCTCAGGCAAATCAGCTTGTATATTATACCAGGAGAATGGCATCTCTTTCTCATCAAGAATAAACTTTGTTCTCATTATTGTTCTCCTTTTTTAATTTTTGATAGATAATATTTGTAAGGATTAATAAAGATTATATGGGTATAGATAGATTAGTTCCGCCTTAGCGGAACCACCAGCCAAGATAAAAAGTGAGAGTTGATTTGAGAAAATTATAGATTATATGATCTCTATTTTGTGTGGGCGTAAAACCTTTAACTCTCATTTTGAATAAATTTTAATGTTTTTTATAAATAAGTCAAGTAAAAATTTTGAAAAGGAGTTAACTTATTCAGCCAGCTTATGCTAGAATTGCTAAAATGATTTTTTTCGCAGGAGCAACAGGCCAACATGAAAAGGTTATTATTGATCTCTATCTTGATATCAACGACTTTTCTTTTTTGTCAGGAAGAATATGAAATAGAAGTCCTCGGCAAGAGAATCCCTTTCACTTATAATACCAAAAGAAATGTTCTTATCGTTAAAGGTGAATTTCTGAAAAATCTTCCCTGCCTGAATTTGCCACAGTTATTGAGTTTTATCGCCAACATGAACTTCGTAATGAGAGGAAATTTCCAGGCGGACCCCCAGATGATGGGTTTCAATCAGGAACAAGTCCTGGTTATGATCAATGGCATACCAATGAATAATGCCCAGACCGGCCATCACAGAAGGGGTCGTTTCCAGAGTAGAACTCCAGGAATATTCCCACAGCAATGCCCGGTTGTTGTATTGTCAAATCGATGCAGCGATCAATCCGGGAAGCAGCGGGGGACCTGTCATCAAGGATGACAAAATCGTCGGGATCGCCTTCGAGGCAATAGATAGAGAAAACATCGGCTACATAGTCTATTTCCCGGTTATCGATCATTTTCTAGAGGACATCGAGGATGGATAATACGATAGTACCCCCGAACTGGGACTTTCTTTTCCTTTTGAATCTGTTTTAGGAATTTTTAAATCTTCCTCGATTTTCCTAAAAAACGTGATAAACTTTTATGTTCTTCGTAATAAAAAAATATAAGAAGAGAGTTAATCCGAGATTTATTTCGATTAAATCCATAAAATAGCTCCTAAATGGCATTCCTCTTTTAAGGTGAAAAAATTCTGAAAAAATCATCTCTATTTTCATCTTAAGAGGTGATTGAATTTATTTAGTGTTTATTTTATTATCGATTTATAAATCAAAGAGAAAAACTTGAAATGAAACCATTTCTAAAATTTTTAAACGAAATAAAACAGTCAATCTGCTGCTTTGTAACAATTTACTTTCGATTCAAGAGTCATGAAAGTCAAAGTTCTGAAATATACCCTAGAAATATATCATTCAGGACATTTATCCTCTTGATATTGATAATTCTTAGTTTTACACCGAGACTACCTGCTCAAAAATACGATGTAAAATTTCATCATATCACAATAGAAGATGGGCTATCTCAAAGCTCGATATTTAGTATCCTCCAATGCAGTAAAGGATTTATGTGGTTTGGAACTGAGGATGGGTTAGATAGATATGATGGATATGAGTTTAAGATCTACAGGAACGAACCTGAGAATCCCAATAGTCTGAGTTATAATTACGTGAAGGTGATTTATGAAGATAGTGCGGGAGTGCTTTGGATTGGAACTTATGGTGGAGGCCTTGATAAGTTCAATAGAGAGACGGATCAATTTACTCATTATATGAGTGTCGCTAATGATTCCAACAGCTTAAGCAACAATTTTGTTAATTCAATTTGTGAAGATAAAGCGGGAACACTCTGGATAGGAACAGAAGATGGGTTAAATAAATTTGATTCCAGAAATGAGCGTTTTATCTGCTATAGAGCTGATCCCAGTGATTCCAACAGCTTAAGTGATAATAAAGTGACATCAATTTATGAAGACCGAAAAGGAGTGCTGTGGGTTGGAACTGAAAATGGACTCAATAAACTTATCCTTGGTGAAAAAAAGGGATCTCTTCCGATCTTTATCCGTTATCAAACCGATTCCCACAATCCCCATACCTTGAGCAGCAATAAAGTTAGATGTATTTATGAAGACCGAAAAGGAGTGCTGTGGGTTGGAACTGAAAATGGACTCAATAAATTTGATCCAAAAAATGATCGCTTTATTCGATATAAATCTGATCCCAGTGATCCTACAAGCTTAAACAACAATTTTGTCTATGTCATTTATGAGGACCGATCGGGGGAACTCTGGGTTGGAACTTTGGATGGACTCGATAGATTTGACCGAGAAAAAGAGCAATTTACTCATTACAAACATGATCCCAGCGATCCTGCCAGCTTGGGCTACAATTATATCTATTCGATTTATGAAGACCGATCAGGAGTGCTTTGGATTGGAACTCATGTAGGATTAAATAAATTTGATCAAGAAAAGAAGCATTTTATTCTTTACCGATCCAAACCAGGCGTCCTTAACAGCTTAAGCAGCAATGATATCTTTTCGATTTATGAAGACCGAGCGGGAGTGCTCTGGCTTGGAACTTATGGTGGAGGTCTTGACAAGTTTGATCGAGAAAAGGGAGAATTTACTCATTATAGACATGATCCCCACGATCCTACCAGTTTAAGCAGCAATTTAGTTAGAGCAGTTTATAAAGACCGATCAGGAGTGCTCTGGCTTGGAACTTATGATGGAGGTCTTGACAAATTTGACCCGGAAAAGGGGGAATTTATCCATTACAAAGCTGACCCCAGCGATCTTACCAGCTTGAGCAGCAATTTAGTTAGGTCAGTTTATGAAGATCGATCGGGAGGGCTCTGGATAGGTACAGAAAATGGATTAAATAAATTTGATCCCAGAAATAAGCGCTTTATTCGATATAAGGCTAACTCCAGCGATCCCAAAAGCTTAAGCAACAATCTTGTCTATGTCATTTATGAGGACCGATCGGGGGAACTCTGGGTTGGAACTTTGGATGGACTCGATAGATTTGACCGTGAAAAGGAACAATTTACTAATTACAAACATGACCCCAATGATCCTACCAGCTTGAGCAATAGTGAGATTTTATCGATTTATGAAGATCGATCGGGAGGGCTCTGGGTTGGGACTCCTGGAGGGTTAAATAAATTTGATCGTGCCGAGCAAACCTTTACTTATTATACTGAGAAAGATGGGCTTCCAAATAATCTGATTTATGCTATATTGGAGGATAATAACAATACCCTCTGGCTCAGCACTAATAAAGGTCTATCAAAATTTAATCCACAAACAGAAAAATTCAAAAACTATGATGTGAAAGATGGACTCCAGAGTAATGAGTTCAATCTTGGATCTTGTTATAAGAGTAGAGATGGTGAGATGTTTTTTGGGGGTATCAACGGCTTCAATAGTTTTTATCCAGAAAGTATCAGAAAAAATCCATATATTCCTTTAGTTGTAATTACAGATTTCCAGATATTCAATAAATCTGTTCCCATAGGAAAAGATACAAATGGGTGCTCAATCCTGAAAGAGTCTATCATAGAAACCAGAGAGATTAAACTTAGTCATAGAGATCGAGTTATTTCTTTCGAGTTTGCAGCACTGCATTATGCATCTCCGGATAAAAATGAATATGGTTATAAGATGGAAGGATTTGAAAAAGAGTGGAATTATGTGGGAAACAGGCACTTTGCAACCTACACCAACCTTCCTCCCGGTGACTATATTTTTAGAGTGAAAGGCTCGAATAACGATGGCCTATGGAACGAAGAGGGAATCTCATTGAAAATTACCGTTACACCTCCATTTTGGCAGACCTGGTGGTTTAGAGGTTTTGTCATTACAGGAATCGTATTATCAATTTTGATGGTTTATAGGATTAGAACACATACTATCAAAGAACAAAAAAAACGACTTGAAAAACGGGTAGAAGAACGTACTTCGGAACTTCAAGAGCAAATCACTGAGCGCAAGCGGACCGAGGAAGCGCTCCAAAGAGAGAAAGCTCACCTTGATCAATTGTTCGAGAGTGCTCAGGAGGCGATTGTATTGACTGACTACAATGGCAGAGTTCTGCGTATAAATAGCGAATTTGCCAGATTATTCGGATATGCTCCTGAAGAAGTTCTTGGGCAGTTATTAGATGATCTTGTTTCATCCGGAGAACTAAAAAAGGAAGCTGTTTCATACACGAAGAACCTTACAGATGGCAAGAATATTGCTTTTGAATCCGTGCGTCGACGTAAGGACGGATCACTTATTCATGTATCAGCTATTGGATCACCAATCATAGTTGGAAATAAACAGGAAGCCACTTACTCCATATATCGCGACATAACCAAACGCAAAAGAGCAGAAGAAGATGTGAAGCGGCGGGCAGCGCAGGCTGCGTTGATCTACAAAACAGGTAAGCGGATAAGCAGTAAATTAAAGCTTAAGGAACTATTCTTTGAAATTGTGACTGCTGTGAGTGAGGCTTTTAATTACTATAGCGTTTCCCTTTTTCTGGTCGACGAAGAGCCTAAATGGATAACAATGCAATCTATTGCTGGGGGCAATGTTGACATTGTTCCACCCGGTTATAAGCTACAAATTGGAGAAGGTATGACAGGAAATGCAGTATTGACAGGTAAAACTCAAGTTAGCAATAATATAAGAAAAGACCCTCATTATGTCAGTTTTGGAGAGGAAAAAACAAAGTCAGAACTTACGGTGCCCATTAAAAGAGCAAATGAAGTGATTGGAGTTTTCGATATCCAGAGTGATGAATTCAATGCTTTCGACGAGACTGATGTGACAGCTATGGAGACCCTCAGTACACAGATTGCTTCAGCCATAGAAAATGCTCGCCTTTATGAGAAGGCGCAGCGAGAAATTACCGAGCGCAAGCGTGTGGAAGCACAGCTCAGTGAATCGCTAAAAGAGAAGGAAGTGCTTCTTAAAGAGATCCATCATCGGGTTAAAAACAACATGCAGATTATTTCCAGTTTGCTTAGACTTCAATCGTGGCATATAAAAAATAAAAAAATGAGGGAGATGTTCGAGGTAAGCCAGAGCCGCATAAGATCTATGGCACTTATTCATGAAAAACTGTATCAATCCCAGGACCTGGCCAGGATTGACTTTTATGATTATATAAAGAGCCTGACAAATAGTTTGGTTTCGACATATAGAGTTGGCCTGGAGCCTATTACTTTTAAGCTGGATATAAAGAAAGTTTATTTTGATATCAATACAGCCATACCCCTTGGCCTAATCATCAATGAATTAGTTACGAATTCTCTCAAATATGCTTTTCCTGAGCAGAGAGCTTGGGGAGAGACAGATAATTCCAAGGCTGAAATTTTTCTCAGTCTTCATTCTGACAAGGGAAGAGTTTCTCTAATCGTTCGTGATAATGGTATGGGTCTGCCCAAAGACTTCAATTTTAGAAAGACTGAATCAATGGGTCTCCAACTGGTAAATGATTTAGTAGCTCAATTAGATGGGACTATCGAGCTTCAAGAAGAGGGCGGAACATCTTTTAAAATTACATTTAATGTCCAAGAATAAAACCAGGAAAAATTATACATGAGAGATTTGAGAATTTTGATTGTGGAAGATGAAAGAATTGTTGCCAGAGATATCCAGAATATGTTAGGCAGACAGGGTTATACTACTACTTTTATAGCTTCTAGCGGGAAAGAGGCTATTGAGTTAGCTGAAGAAACCCAACCGGATTCAATTCTGATGGATATTAAGTTAAAAGAGAATATGGATGGAATAGAAGCAGCAAAACAGATCCGCACCCGCTTCTATATTCCAATAATCTACATGTCTGCTTTATCAGATAAGGAAAGCCTGGTGAGAGCGGAAGAGACAAAGCCCTTTTTCTTTATTTCTAAACCTATAGAAGAAAGAGTTCTTAAAGCAACTATCGAGAAGGCCTATTCCACACAACACATGCGAAGTAAATCACTTAAGCACAAACAACAGATTGAGAAAAGATTCCGGTCACTCCAGTAAGAGAAACAAGGTAAATGAATACTTGGCTGTGAAGGTTAATCTTTTTAATCCTCTTAGAAGAAGTGGTGGGGGCTATGAGATAGATCAAGTCTATCTCTTCAGATGAAAGTGTTTCTTGGAATAGGGAATTCTCTTCTAAAGGAAGATCAGGTACAATCATTCCTTCTACTTTGGCTTCACTCAATTCTTTTCCCAGTTTTGAGATTCCTCTCTGGAGAAGGGGATTGAAATAGCTCATCAAGAGATCCGTTATTAAGAAATCCTATTTTAACAAAAAAAATATGCTCAGTACAATCTGATCGTTAATGTATTAATCGCCATAAATTAAGGCTTGAAGGCTGAAATGAAGAAGAAGACCCGCGAACTGAATTTTCCTGTTATTGGATAAAACATTGTTTTCATTGTTCCGAGAATTATGATATTTTTTTTAGGAGGTTAACAAAAAAGGAATATAAAATGAACGAAAATCACGGCAGGGTTAATACTTCTGGTCGATTGAGCAGATTATTTTTTTGCTCAATCTTATTATTAGTAATCTTTTCCAATATTCTTTATTCCCAAGAACGTCAGATTAAATTCGAGAATATTGGAATTGAAGAGGGACTATCCCAGGCTAGCATCCATTGTATCTGGCAGGACAGCAAAGGATTTATATGGATAGGTACCGAGTCGGGAGTAAATCGATATGACGGCTACGATTTCATCGTGTATACTCCTGATATAAGAAATCCTAAGAGTCTGAGTAACAATTGGGTTTATTCAGTTTATGAAGATCACCTGGGGAATATCTGGATCGGGACAGATGGCGGCTTAAACAGATTCAATAGAGAAAAAGAGATATTTACCCGTTATCTTCATGATCCTGAGAAACCAAATAGTCTGAGCAATAATAAAGTCTTTAC
>Ga0210003_1002163_pt1 | contig 16792 bp, 16 predicted proteins | sample LantaG_FD_182804 | JGI IMG/M metagenome (GOLD analysis project Ga0210003, IMG submission 182804) | Deep subsurface microbial communities from Baltic Sea to uncover new lineages of life (NeLLi) - Landsort_02402 metaG (SPAdes) (version 2) | ecosystem: Environmental > Aquatic > Marine > Oceanic >...
TGCCTATCCCAAATTTACCCCGGTTCCTTTTAAAGAGGAAGATTTGTGGAATGGCTATCCGGAAGAGACTAATGCCCCTTACGGATTGGCCAAGAAGATGATGCTGGTTCAGTCTCAAGCTTATAGGATACAATATGGTTTTAATTCTATATTTTTACTTCCCTTAAATCTATATGGACCGGGAGATAATTTTAATCCAAAGAGTTCACATGTTATACCGGCTTTAATTAAGAAGTTTATTGAAGCAGTGGAAGAAGAAAAAGATGAAGTAGTATGTTGGGGGACCGGTAAACCAACGAGAGGATTCTTGTATGTAGAAGATGCAGCAGAGGGAATATTATTGGCTGCAGAGAAATACAATAGGAGTAACCCGGTAAATTTGGGGAGTGATTTAGAAGTATCAATTAAGGATTTAGCTGAATTAGTTGCCAAGTTTTGTGGGTTCAAAGGAAGAATTAAATGGGATAGTAGTAAACCTGACGGGCAACCCAGAAGGAAGTTAGATACGAGTAGAGCTGAGCGGGAGTTTGGCTTTAAAGCAAGGATGGATTTTGAGGAAGGATTGAAGAGGACGATTGATTGGTATAGATACACTGGAAAAAAGAAATATTTTTTATAATATTTTTAAGTTAAAAAGAGAGGGAAAATAGTTCGATTAACTAAAAAAATCTTGAAAAAGCTATATAATATTTTATCTAAATGTATTTGGATAAAAGGAATTATTCATAAGATTATAATAAATAATTGGAAAAAGAATGGTAGGTCAATCCCCCCCCCTCATATTATAAAAGCAACAATACTGAAACAATATGCATATAAATTTTCTACCGAAATATTTATTGAAACTGGTACGTATCGTGGTGATATGATACTTGAAATGAAAACATTTTTTAATCAAATTTATTCTATAGAATTAGATAAAAATCTTTATTTAAGAGCTAAGAAAAAATTTGATAATACAACAAATATACACATCTTACAAGGAGATAGTTGTATAGTATTACCTGAGTTACTTAATAAAATCGGAAAAAAGTGTTTATTTTGGTTAGATGCTCATTATTCAGGAGGTATAACCGCAAGAGGTAATTTAGATACTCCAATAATGTTTGAACTAAAATATATCTTTTCTCATAAAATAAAAGATCATGTAATACTTATAGATGATGCTAGATGTTTTAATGTTTCACACAATTATCCCACTATTCAAGACTTGAGGAATTTTGTTAAAAAAGAAAGGCCAGATAACTGGGTGTTTGAAATTAGAGATGATATTATAAGAATTCATAAATATATTTCTGATAATAAATATTAAATTGATTATAAATTATAAAAAGGATTGAAGTGTTTAAATTATATCATTATTACTTAAACAATTTGGGAATAATTAAAGAATGTATATTTTAGTTATTATTAAGTTTTAGGATTGATTAAGTAACCTTCTAATAATAGATTTATCATCATACCTATAGAATGAATACTATTAAACTGTTAAGGGTGTAATAAAAATAAACTGGTAAATTTTAGTTCGAGTTAGGAATAACAATTAAAGATGAATTTTAAAAAATAAATAACAAGATGAAAGATGCTTTTTGAATATTAAAAAATAATATTTAAGCAAGAAAATTTATAAAAAATATTTAAAGGATATAATTTTATGAAAATATCCATTATCGGTACTGGCTATGTCGGTTTAGTAACTGGAGTATGCCTGGCGGATTTTGGTAATGATATAATTTGTGTAGATAATGATAAAGAAAAAATTGATATTCTAAATAGGGGGCAATTGCCTATTTATGAACCAGGATTAAAAGAAATAATAGAGAGAAATAGGAATTATAAGAGGATAGAATTTACCACTGATATAAAATATGCCGTTTCGCAGAGCGAAGAGATATTTATAACTGTGGGAACTCCGGAAAAAGAAGATGGCGATGCAGATTTAAAATATGCATTTGAAGTGGCAAAAGATATAGCTTCTTATATGAATGAATATAAGATAATAATTGACAAATCTACCGTTCCTATTGGGACTGGCAAGAAAGTAAAAGAGATAATTCAGAATATCTTAAAGGATAGAAAGATAAATCATAAATTTGATGTGGTTTCCAATCCAGAATTCTTAAGAGAGGGGAAAGCTTTATATGATTTTATGCATCCCGATAGGATAGTAATTGGAAGTGAAAGTAAAAAGGCAATAGAAATTATGAAAGAAGTATACCGGGTATTAAAGCTAAACGATATTCCTTTTATAACAACTAACTTAGAAACTGCAGAGATGATAAAATATGCCTCTAATGCTTTTTTAGCTATGAAGATAAATTATGTAAATGAAATAGCTAATTTATGTGAAAAGATAGGAGCTGATATTCAAGAGATTACCAGTGCTATGGGGAGAGATGGCAGGATATCTCCCAAGTTTTTACATTGCGGACCGGGATATGGGGGAAGTTGTTTTCCTAAAGATACCAAAGCCCTGGCAAAGATAGGAAGAAAAAATAATTCTCCTATAACTTTAATAGAATCTACCATAAAAGCTAATCAAAATCAGAAACTAAAAATGGTAGAAAAGATAGAAAAGACAATGAAAAACGTTAAAGATAAAACTATCGCTGTTCTTGGTTTAGCCTTCAAACCAGAGACCGACGATGTTAGAGAAGCACCTTCGATAGTTATTATAGAAGAATTATATCAAAGAGGAGCAAAGATAAAGATCTTTGATCCTCAAGCAATAGAGGAAGCAAGGGGAAAATTAAAAGATTTAAAAGGAATAATATTTTGTAAAGATGAATATGAAGCAATAGAGGAAGCAGATGCCCTGGTAATAGTTACAGAGTGGAATCAATTTAGAAGATTAGATTTTGCGAGGATTAAAAATTTAATGAAAGATAATTATATTTTTGATTTGAGAAATATATATTCCAAAGATATTATAGAAAAAGAGGATGGTTTTAAATATTTTTCTGTAGGGAGATAATAGAGATGAAAAAGTATAAATTTGCTTTAATTGGTTGTGGACGGATTTCTTATAAGCATATAAATGCCATTAATTCAATTGGAAGTGCTGAATTAGTTGCTGTTTGTGATGTAAAAGAGGAGGGAGCAAAGAAAAAAGGAGAAGAGAATAATATTCCCTGGTATACTGATTACCATAAAATGTTAGAAAACGAAGATGTTGATGTAATTAATATATTAGTGGAAAGCGGAAAACACGCGGAAGTATTTAAAGATATTGCAAAATATAAAAAGCACATTATAGTAGAAAAGCCGATGGCTTTAACTTTGTCTGATGCCGATGAGATGATTAAAATTAGTGATGAAGCCGGGATAAAATTGTTCGTAGTTAAACAGAATAGATTTAATGCGCCCGTCCAATTTTTAAGGAGAGCATTAGAAGAGGGAAGATTTAGTAAATTAATATTAGGTACAGTAAGAATCAGATGGCATAGAGACCAAGCCTATTATGACCAAGATTATTGGAGAGGAACCTGGAAATATGATGGAGGGGTCTTTACTAATCAAGCATCACATCACTTGGATTTATTAGAATGGATGGTGGGGGATGTGGAATCGGTATTTGCCAAATCAGATACTTTTTTACATAAAATTGAAGTAGAAGATACCGGAGTTGCCTTATTTAGATTTACCAATGGGGCACTAGGTACTTTTGAGGCTACCACTTGCACCAATCCTGTTGATTTAGAAGGATCGATAAGTATATTAGGAGAAAATGGGACTGTGGAAATTGGTGGTTTTGCCGTAAATGAAATGAAAGTATGGAACTTTAAGGATAAAAAAGATTATGATCAAGAGGCTTTTAATAGCAGCTACATACCTAAAAATGTTTACGGCTATGGACACGAATTATATATTAGAAATGTATTAGAAGCAATTGAAAATAATACCAGGGGCTTGGTAGAAGGGATTGAAGGAAGAAGATCATTAGAGCTAATAAATGCAATTTATGAATCTATTGAAACTGAAAAAGAAATATTTTTGAGATTTAAACCAAAAAAATGCAAATTAGGGAATAGCTATGAAAAAAATATATAAAAATGTGATTATTGGAAAAAATGCAAAAATAGGGGAGTATGTAATAATAGGAGAACCTCCACGGGGCTATGAAGATGGTGAATTAGCGACTGTTATTGGAGATAATTGTGTTATCAGATCTCATACAGTTATCTATGCAGGGAACAAAATAGGGAATAATTTTCAAACTGGTCATGGAGTTAATATAAGAGAATCAAATCAAATTGGAAACAATGTAAGTATAGGCACACATTCAGTCATCGAACATCACATAAAAATTGAAGATAAAGTGAGAATACATTCCAATGTTTTTATTCCCGAATACAGTTATTTAAGGAAAGGTTGTTGGATAGGACCTTGTGTTACCATTACTAATGTTTTACATCCTTTATGTAAAAAAGCAAAAGAATGTGTCAAAGGTGCAACCATAGGAGAAAATACCAAAATAGGAGCAAACGTAACTATACTTCCCGATATAATTATAGGGAAGAATTGTCTTGTGGGAGCGGGAAGTTTAGTGACTAAAAATCTTTTAAATAATAATTATGTATACACTGGGGTTCCGGCAAAAAAAATAAAACGTATAAGAGATTTAGCCTGTCCTTATAATTTAATAGATAAACCATATGAAGTAGAGGAGGAAGAATAATGATTCCCTTTGTTGATTTAAAAGCACAGTATGATTCAATCAAAGAGGAAATTGATGAGGCAATACAAAAGGTACTTAATACTACAAGTTTTATTATGGGTGAAGAATTAAAGAAATTTGAAGAAGAATTTGCCCAATTTTGTAATGTCAAATATGCTATAGGAGTGGCCAATGGTTCTGATGCTTTAATTTTGGCTTTGAGAGCTTGTGGAATTGGAGAAGGAGATGAAGTAATTACTGTTCCTCATACTTTTATTGCTACTACAGAAGCAATTAGTAATGTTGGAGGCAAAGTTGTCTTTGTAGACATTAACCCTAAAACTTATACTATAGATGTAGCTAAGATAGAAGAAAAGATTAATGAAAGAACTAAAGCTATTATTCCAGTCCATTTATATGGTCAGCCCGCTGATATGGAACCTATTATGGAATTGGCTAAAAAATATAATTTAAAAGTAATCGAAGATGCAGCTCAAGCACATGGAGCAGAATATAAAGGGAAAAAAGTGGGCTCAATTGGAGATGCGGGATGTTTTAGTTTTTATCCGGGAAAAAATTTAGGTGCTTATGGTGATGCGGGAATGGTAGTCACTAATAATGAAGAAATAGCTGAGAAAATAAAATTACTAAGAAATCATGGCAGAATAACTAAAAAGTATGAACACGATATAGAAGGTTATAGTAGTAGATTAGATAATTTACAGGCAGCAATTTTAAGGGTGAAATTAAGACATTTAAATAAATGGAATCATAGTCGAAGAAGAAATGCTAAAAAATATAATGAATTATTAAGCAATATTGGTGGGATTGTTACTCCCTATGAAGCTGAGCATGCCAAACATGTTTATCATTTATATGTTATAAGGGCAGAGAAAGAAGGGCGAGATAAATTAAGAGAAGAACTTAAATCTAAAGGAATAGCTACTGGAATTCATTATCCTATACCGTTACATCTACAACCTGCCTATAATTATTTAGGATATAAAGAAGGGGATTTTCCGATTACCGAAGAATGCAGTCAAAAGATTTTGTCTTTGCCGATGTTTGCGGAATTGGGTGATGAGCAAATTGAAGAAATTGTTAAGATAATTAAAAATTAATATTCTAATAACAAATTAAACTTAATAAATTAAATAAAATCTATAGAATAAAAAATTTAGGCTTCATTAATAATTGGGAAGAGAGAAGATGATTAATATATTAGTAGCTGGTGCTTTAGGATTTGTTAGGTTATTTTATAGATTTATAAATAAATAATTATATAAGAATAAAATAAATATGATTAGGTGGTCTTATATGAAGACATATTTAGTAACTGGTGGGGCAGGTTTTATTGGGTGTAATTTCATTAAATATATGTTTGCTAAATATAATAATAAAATAAAAATTATTAATTTAGACAAACTTACTTATGCTGGTAATCTGGCAAATTTAAAAGAAATTGAGACCAGAGAAAATTATATTTTTGTTAAAGCTGATATCTGTGACTCAAAAGTAGTTGATACTATATTTAAAAAATATCATCCGGATTATATAGTTAATTTTGCAGCAGAATCTCATGTAGATAGAAGTATAGAAGACCCATCAATATTTGTTAAAACTAATGTGCTTGGAACCCAAACATTATTAAATTTTTCCCTAACTAATGGGATAAAAAAATTTCTTCAAGTTTCAACAGATGAGGTTTATGGTTCTTTAGGAAATGAGGGATATTTTACTGAAGAAACCCCTCTAAATCCACATAGTCCTTATTCTGCTAGTAAAGCAAGTGCGGATATGATAGTAAAAGCTTATTACGATACTTATTCTCTTCCAGTTAACATTACTAGGTGTTCTAATAATTATGGGCCTTATCAATTTCCTGAAAAATTAATTCCGCTTATGATAAATAATTGTTTACAAAAAAAGAAATTACCGATTTATGGTACTGGTAATAATATACGGGATTGGCTCTATGTATGCGATCATAACAAGGCTATTGATTTAGTAATTTCTAAAGCAAAACCAGGGAAAGTATATAATATTGGGGGAAATAATGAAATAAAAAATATAGATATTGTTAAAATTATAATTAATACTCTTAGAGAAATTACTAAAGATAATACTATCTCAGAAGATTTAATTGCTTTTGTGGAAGATAGAAAAGGGCATGATTGGAGATATGCTATAGATTCGAGTTTAATTAAAAAAGAATTAAATTGGAGACCTAAAGTAGGGTTTGGAAGTGGGATTAGATCAACTATAAATTGGTACCTTGAAAATTTAAAATGGATGGAGCTGATTGTTTCAGGGGAATATAAGAATTATTATGAAAAATATTATGGGAATAGACGGATAATATTTAGTAGTAAATAAAGAAGGTGGGGCATAGTATTTTACACGCAATATATTTGTATTTAACGCAGCTATAGTAATTTTTCTATTAATTACTTTTTATTTTAAGCTTCATGCATGCTTAATATTTTTTTCTTAATGAATTTATTAATTCGAGGGGCAGGATACAAATGGTTTACTTGTGGATGAATGTAAATTCACCCGAAGTGTAGCGAGCATAGTTCAAAATGCGGAAAGGCCCCACGGGATTGCCCGTGGGATTTACACATTTAGAAAAATAAATACTATAACTAAGAGTATTATTTGAGTGGAGGATAATAGAAAAGAATATTAATATATAAAATTCATGAGAAAAAGATTAAAAAAATTGCAAGGATTTATAAGGAGTAATATGAAAATGAAAGTAAAAAAAATATGTATGCTTACTTCTACTCATCGTGCTTTAGATTCACGCATTTTTTACAGAGAAGCTAAGACATTATTAAACGAAGGTAATAGCATTGTAATTATCGCTTATCATCCTAAAAGAGAAATTATTGACGGGATAAAAATTATCCCCTTATCTTTACCAAAAAGTATGTTTGAGAGAATGACAAAGGTAGTATGGGAGGTATTTAAATTAGCAGTGAAAGAGAATGCCGATATCTACCATTTTCATGATGCTGAATTAATTTTTATTGGCTTATTGCTCAAATTATATGGTAAAAAAGTGATTTATGATGTTCATGAAGATTTTCCAGGTGTAGTTATGTGTAAGAATTGGATACCATTTTGGATTCGTCCGATTACAAGTAAATTAACTAAATTAACAGAGAAAATTGCTGCTATTGGATTTGATGGAACAATAACTGCTACATTGGGTATTGCCAAGAGTTTTCCAAAAAAAAAGACGGTAACTATTCAAAATTTTCCTGTTATTAGTGAATTTCAATTTCAAGAAGTAAACCCCTATAAATTGCGTGACCCACTAATTGTATATATAGGAGCAATAACTATTGCTCGAGGACTACGAGAAATGGTTAAAGCGATAAGCTTGATTCCTTCTAATTTAAAAGCCCGTCTTCTAATCGCTGGAGCATTTTCTTCAAAAATTGTTGAAGATGAGGTATGCAAAATAAAAAAATGTAAAAGAGTGAAATATATAGGTTGGCTATCTAAAGAAAGGATTACAATTTTATTAGGAAATGCGAAAGTAGGCTTAGTAATATTTTATCCCATACCAAATCAAATAGAATCACAGCCTATTAAATTATATGAATACATGGCTGCGGGTATACCGATTATTGTTTCTAATTTTCCTTTGTGGAGAAAAATTATTGATGATATTGGTTGTGGAATTTTAGTAGATCCTTTAAAGCCTATTGATATTGCCAATGCTATAAGTTGGCTTCTTGGACACCCTGACCAGGCTGAGGCTATGGGTAAACGTGGACAGGAAGCAGTAAAAGTTAAATATAATTGGGGAAATGAAGCAAAAAAATTGATAAAATTTTATGAAAATCTATTACAATAAGAATATATTTGCGATCGCTGAATTTTTAAAGGTAGGAAATATTTTAAACAAATAATACTTAAAAGATTTAAAACAAATTACAACATATATAATATTTCAAATATTAAATAACTCAAAGAGAAAGAAGTAAATTATTAAAAAAGAGGTGAAATAAAGATGAAAGGTGTAATATTAGCTGGTGGAACAGGAACAAGGCTGTATCCTTTAACAAACGCGACCAATAAACATTTACTTCCGGTAGGCAAAGAGCCAATGATTTATAATCCTATTAAGCAATTACTTTCGGCAGGAATTAAAGAAATATTAATTGTAACCAGTAAAGAACACATGGGCGATGTAGTAAGATTATTGGGCAGTGGTAAAGAATTTGGTTGTAATTTTACCTTTAAGGTGCAAGAAGAGGCAAAGGGGATTGCTCATGCTCTTTTACTAGCTGAAGATTTTGCTAATAAAGATAACATCGTGGTGATATTAGGTGATAATATTACTACTCACAGTATAAAACCGTATGTAGATAATTTCAAAAAACAAAATAGTGGCGCAAAAGTTCTATTAAGAAAAGTATCCGATCCGGAAAGATATGGAATAGCAGCACTTGATGAATTAAAAGTGATTAAAATTGAAGAAAAACCCAAAGATCCTAAGAGTAATTATGCAGTTATTGGAATATATATGTATGATAATAAGGTATTTGATATAATCAAAAAAATAAAACCTTCTGCCAGAGGAGAATATGAGATAACCAGTGTAAATAATGAATATATTAAAAATAATGAATTAACTTATGATGTTTTAAAAGGTAAATGGACCGATGCCGGAACATTTGAATCATTACAATATGCAAATAAAATAGCTTTTAAATATAATAATAAGATCCAGGAAAATAAAAGATGAAAAATTGTCGAATAATAGATTTTAAAAAAATAGGAAATAGTGATGTAGGTTTTTTAATTGCACTTGAGGGAAATAGAGAAGTCCCTTTTAATATTAAAAGAATTTATTACATCTATAATGTTCCCAAGGAAATAAAAAGAGGTTTTCACACTCATAAAAGATTAGAACAAGTGTTAATATGTATGAACGGGAGTGTTAAAATAAAAGTAGACGACGGAAATGAAAAAAAGATAATTGAACTTAATGATCCAAGCAAAGGATTATATATTGGTCCGGGTGTCTGGCGTGAAATGTATGATTTTAACCAAAACTTAGTTTTGTTAGTTTTAGCATCTGAGTATTATGATGAAAGTGATTATATTAGAGATTATGAGGAATTTATGAAATACAAAAATAATAAAAAAAACAAATCTATAAAAGATGTATTTATACATGACAAAGCTATCGTTGATTCAAGATCTATTGGAGCGGGAACTAAGGTCTGGGGTTTTACTCATATTCTTCCGGATGCAGAAATAGGGGAAAATTGCAATATATGCGAGCATGTTTTTATAGAAAATGATGTTAAAATAGGTAATAATGTAACTATAAAATGTGGTGTTTATATTTGGGATGGAGTATTTATCGAAGATGATGTATTTGTTGGGCCATGTGTAACTTTTATAAATGATATTCATCCACGGAGTAAAATGTATCCTGAAACATTCGAAAGAACCTTTATTAAAAAAGGAAGTTCTTTGGGAGCAAATTCGACAATAATGGGAGGTATAACTATTGGAAGTTATTCTACTATTGGTGCTGGAAGCGTTGTATTAAAGAATGTTAAAAATTATGAAATTGTCGTAGGTAACCCAGCAAAACCAATAGGATATAATTGCCAATGTGGTGCAAAGCTTAAAAAAAGAAATAACATTTATAAATGTAAATGTGGAAAAAGTTATAAAATAATAGATAGTATTTTAAAGTCTATATTTTGAGATAATTTTAATTCAGAACAATAAAATAAATTAAAATAAACAATATTTTCTAATGAAGAATTTTTAGAAATATCATTATCAGAGTAAATATTTCTAATTATTATAGTGAAAATGATTATATTAAAAATTATAGCGATTTCATAAGTATATTAATAAGGTAGATAATACTCAACTCGGGGGTGAAAACAATTGATTAAAGCTACTGATTTTTCTTTTGTAACTAAAAGAATTAATAAAGAATTAAAAGAAGTAACCGATCGGGTTATTGATAGCAATTGGTATATTTTAGGAAAAGAAGTAGAAAATTTCGAAAGAGAATTTGCTAATTATTTAGGAGTAAAATATTGTATCGGAGTGGGTAATGGATTAGAAGCTCTGCATATAATTTTAAGAGCTTATAGCATTGGAGAAGGAGATGAAGTTATAATTCCCTCAAATACTTATGTTGCAACCGCTTTAGCAGTTAGTTATGCAGGGGCTACGCTGATAATGGTAGAGCCAGACGAACGAACTTATAATATTAATCCTGATTTAATAGAAGAGAAAATAACCAAAAAAACCAAGGCAATTATGCCGGTTCATTTATATGGACAGGCTTGCGATATTGATCCGATAAATGAGATTGCAAAAAAATATAATTTGAAAGTAATTGAAGATGCAGCCCAAGCACATGGAGCTAAATATAAGGGAAGAAAATGTGGTGCTTTAGGTGATGTGGCGGGTTTTAGTTTTTACCCTACGAAAAATTTAGGTGCATTAGGTGATGCTGGAGCAATTACTATTAATGATAAAGAATTGGCTGAAAAAGTTAGAGCTTTAAGAAATTATGGTTCAGAAAAACATTATTACAATAAATATATGGGATTTAATTCACGTTTAGATGAAATGCAAGCTGCCATATTAAGAGTTAAGCTAAGACATTTAGGGGAATTTAACGAGGAGCGAAAAATGATTGCTCAACTTTATTTAAAGGGTTTGCAAAATACAAATTTAGTCTTACCTTATGTTCCAGAATGGGCTGAACCGGTATGGCATCAATTTGTCATAAGAAGCAAAAAAAGAGATGAATTACAAGAATATCTAAAATCAAAAGGAATAGGAACCTTAATTCATTATCCTTTACCAATCCATTTACAGGAAGCCTATAAAGGGTTAGGTTATAAAAAAGGAGCCTTTCCTATTGCCGAAAAAATGGCAAATGAAGTATTAAGCTTACCGATATGGGTAGGCCTTAGCGAGGAATTCATTAAATGTATTATAAAGCTGATAATAAAATTTCAATAATGTAATTCCTCAAAGGAAAAATAAGTCTTTTATTGGGGGATATAAATTGGTTAATAATAATCCATTAGTATCGGTGATTATTCCAGCGTATAACCATGAAAAATATATAACTGATTGTCTTAAAAGTGTAATAAATCAAACTTATTCTAATATTGAAATTATAGTAATAAATGATGGTTCAACAGATTTAACAGAAAAAGTTATAAAAAAATTTATCAATAACAACGATATTGATATAAACTTTATAAGTAAAAAAAATGAAGGAATATGTAAAACGTTAAATAAAGGATTGAATTTGGCTAAAGGTAAATATATAAGTTTTTTAGCTTCTGATGATATGTTCGCACCTCAAATGATAGAAAAAGAAGTAGAATTTATGGAGAATAATAAAAGTATTGGTCTAGTTTATACAGATGCATATTTTATGAATTTTAATAAAATAACTAATAAAAAGTATACAGACTATAAACCGATTATCAAAAAATGTTTTAAAAAGGGTATTCAAAATAAAGATATTTATGAAGTTCTTTTAACTGGTGATATTATAATTGCGTTGAGTACATTAATAAAAAAAGAATGTTTTGAAGTATTAGGACCATTTCATGAGACTTTAAAATTTACGGAATATGATATGTGGTTTAGAATTACAAAAGAATACCCGATAGGATTTATAAATGAGCCTTTAGGTTATTATAGAATACATGATATGAATGTTAGCAATACGAATAGTAAAAAATTATTTATGTCTTTAGTGCGAACACTTCTAAAACAATTAGATAAGGAACCCATAAAAAATAAACATATTAAGAAAATTATGATTTTTATTAGTTTTCTTTACACAATATTAAAAAATAAAATAAATAAAAAATTTTTGATATAAATAAATTGTTTTATTGGGAAATTAAATTTGATATTCTGTAAAAAGGGAGTAATACGGTAAAGCTAGCAATAACGAGAAAACTCTTGGAATATATCTGGTTTGTACTAATTCTTATAATCGAAAGAGATCTTAGAAAGGATAGGGAATAGGCCAAACCGAAGTTTAAGGGAAGGTCTTTCCATAAGTCTTTTAGAAGCAATAGCAGCAGGCAAACCTATAATAGTTACAACTATTGGTAGTAATATAGGAAGTTATAAAACACAGAGAGACAGGAATTCTTATATATCCAAAATCATCGGATAAAATAGCAGAAAATATTTTATTTTTAATGAGGAATGAAGATTTTCAAAAACAAGCAGGACTTAAAGCAAGTCAAACATTCCGCGAATGTTATTCCGAAAAAATATATAAAAAATACCTTAAAAAAATACACTTTTTTATAAAAATAAATTTTTATAATTATCTGATTTTTTTAGCTTTACGATTATTTTTGAAAATAATTAGAACTTGCAACATTTAAGTAAAAAATCGGCTTATAAGAAAAAATAATAAAAGAAGATATATATATAAATAAAATATGATGTTAAGTCAAATATCTATAAGGAAAAGGATTATTTATTAATGAATAAATTAAGATTAGCAAAAAAAAATGATTTAAAGATAATTGTTGATATACATATTAAAGCTTTCCCTGAATATTTTTTAACAAAACTTGGCCCAAATTTTTTATCTAAATATTATAACTTAATATTAAATCATGAAAAGAAAATCTTTTTAGTGACCGAAGAAGATGGTTATCCAATTGGTTTTGTTGCAGGTTTTTTACAACCCTCAAATTTTTATGCTTATGTTAGAAAACAAAAAAATATATTAATATTTGCATTACTACCTGCAATATTCCGTAACCCTTTCTTAATTCCTCGTATAATTTCTAATTTTTGCAGTACGAAGAAGAAAGAACAAAAGAGTAAGGCAATAAAATGTGAATTAGCATCAATAGCAGTAAATCCAGATTATGCAGGCCAAGGATTAGGGAAAAAACTAGTGAAAGCATTTATTGAAATTTCCCAAAAAAACAATGCAGATATCATATATTTAACAACAGATGTAAATAATAATGAGGTGGTGAATAATTTTTATCAATCTTTAGGGTTTATTTTGTATAAAACTTTTATGGCTCCTGGCAATAGACTTATGAATGAATATAGATTTATTTTACGAAATAGTTAAAAATAAAAAATTACAATTAATTTTGTTTGTTTTGTTTTTCTTTTAAAGAAAAAAAATGAAATATTTTCCAATATAAAAGGAAATAACGTGAATTTTATTTTGAAAGATAATGAAAGGAGGAAGTAATATATTATGATTATTCCAGCAATAGAGGGAGGTAAAGTTACACGTAATAATTTTTTACCTTTTGCCAGACCATTAATAGGGCAGGAAGATATTAAAGAGGTAGTAGATACTCTAAATTCCGATTGGTTAACTACTGGACCAAAGACCCATTTATTTGAAGAAGAGTTTGCAAAATATATTGGTTGTAAATATGCAGTTGCGGTAAACTCCTGTACTGCTGCTTTACATATTTCATTGGCTGCCTTAGAAATCGGAAAAGGTGATGAAGTAATTACTACTCCTTATACTTTTATATCTACAGTGAATGTAATACTTCAACAGGGAGCTATACCAGTATTTGTGGATATTAAGCCAGATACACTTAATATTAATCCGGATTTAATCAGGGAAAAGATAAATGATAAGACTAAAGCTATAATGCCGGTTCATTTTGCAGGGCAACCTTGTGAAATGGAAAAAATTATGAAAATTGCGAAAGATAATAATCTTATGGTTATCGAAGATGCAGCTCATGCTATAAGTGCAGAATATGAAGGTAGAAAAATTGGTACTATTGGAGAGGCAACTTCTTTTAGTTTTTATCCTACTAAAAATATGACTACAGGTGAAGGAGGAATGGTTACTACTAATGATGAAAAATTAATGAATAAATTCAAAATATGGAGTTTGCATGGGATTAGTAAAGATGCTTGGAAAAGATATTCTGCTGAAGGATCTTGGTATTATGAAGTTGTTTGCCCGGGATATAAATATAATACGACTGATATTCAGGCATCATTGGGATTGCATCAATTAGAGAAGTTAAATAATTTTCAGAGGAAAAGAGAAAAAATTGTAAAGGCTTATAATGAAGCTTTTGAAGATATGAAAGAGATAACAATTCCTTTTGTAAAAGATAATATAAAACATGCTTGGCATCTATATGTAATTCAGATTGTGCCTGAAAAGCTTAAAATTAATCGTAACCAATTTATTGAAGCATTGAGAGCTGAGAATATTGGAACTAGCGTACATTTTATTCCAGCACATCTTCAACCTTATTATAGAGATACTTTTGGATTTAAAAAGGGTGATTTTCCGAATGCGGAATATGCTTTTGAGCGGGTGATATCTTTACCATTGTTTCCTAAGATGAGCGATAAGGATGTAAATGATGTAATTAATTCTGTAAAGAAAATAGTAGAATATTATAAAAAATAATCTGAATAAAAGATCTATAAAACCAAAAGAAGTAGCGAAAATATAAATTTAATTAAAAAGGTTAATTAGAGGTTATATGGAAAAGGGCAAATATGGAAAAACTACAAAGAGAATTATAGATATTATTGGTTCATTTATATGTGTAATTATATTTAGCCCTGTATTTATTATAGCGCCTATATTAATAAAAATAGATTCTAATGGTCCTGTTTTATTTATTCAGAAGAGAATTGGGAAAAATGGTAAATATTATAATACTTATAAATTTCGAACTATGGTAGTTAATGATGAAAATAATTTCTATAAAAAATTTAAAGCAGAAAATATTAAAGAATTAATTTTTCAAGAGGAGAATGATTCTCGAATTACTAAAATTGGCAAAATATTAAGAAGAGGATTTGATGAATTACCTCAATTATTTAATGTGCTAAAAGGAGATATGAGTTTAGTAGGACCAAGACCAGAAATACCAGAAATAGTAAAGCTATATGATGAGAGACAGAAAATACGATTAAAGGTTAAACCAGGAATTACCGGGTTGGCAATTATTAGAGGGAGAGGAGATATCCCTTTAGAAGAGACAATAAATTATGATATAGAGTATGTAGAGAATTGGTCGGTATGGTTGGATATAAAAATATTATTTAAGACTTTGTATGTTGTTTTGATTACGAGGAGAGGGGCACGGTAAGTAGAGGAAAAAGAAAAAGGGACAGGTAATTTTAAAATACGAGTTACAAGATTCGAGATATAAAGATGGTTTCAAGTTGCAAGTTAAGATAAAGATAGAAGATGCGGGTTATAATTATAAGTTAGCGGATAGGAAAACAGTATATAGTATCGAGTATATAGTGAAGAAAGAAAAAGAAAATAAATACAAGAAAAACAATTTTTAGTTAGAAAGATAGTATAATAGCAAAGTCCTATAAATCAAAATGTTCAATAATCACTTGGTTTATTTTGTTAATAACTTCCTTGTCTTCAATATTTCCTATTTTATTTATTAGCCTTTTCTTATCAATGCTTCTAAGCTGTATAATCATTATTTTGGAATTTTCGTGTAAGTCTGCCATGGTCTTTGAAATATATATTTCGAAAGGGTATACCTTATTTGTTTTAGAAGATAAGGGAGCAACAGTAATTAAGGGCGAATATTGGTTGTGAATATCGTTAGATAAAATTAAAGCAGGTCTTATTTTATTTATTTCGTGCCCAAGAGTGGGGTCAAAATTTACCAGATATATTTCTCCTTTTTTAGGATATCCCGTCATTTATAGATCCCTCGAATTCTTGATTTTCTGTTTTTATTTCATTGTAAGCATCTTTATAAGCTTTTATTAGGGTTTGTTCCTTTTGCTTTTGGAATTGTTTTTTTAGCAGGTCAGCAATAAATTTACTTCTCTTTCTATCAGGAATCATTTCTCTTAGGGTATTGACCAGATCTTTGGGTAATGAAATAGTTACTTTTTCTTGAGTAGTCATAATATACCTCCGTCTAATTAGGACATCCATTTATTACATAATAACATTATTATCTTTATTGTCAAGGGAGAAATCGAATAGTATTTAGTCTGCCAGTCAAAATAGTCGTTAGTATTTAGTATATAGTATTTAGTGAGGAAAAGATAAAGAGAAAAGAAGGTTGCAAGTTGCGAGTTTCAAGTTGCAAATACAGT
>Ga0210003_1002164_pt1 | contig 16790 bp, 13 predicted proteins | sample LantaG_FD_182804 | JGI IMG/M metagenome (GOLD analysis project Ga0210003, IMG submission 182804) | Deep subsurface microbial communities from Baltic Sea to uncover new lineages of life (NeLLi) - Landsort_02402 metaG (SPAdes) (version 2) | ecosystem: Environmental > Aquatic > Marine > Oceanic >...
AGAATGCTCTCGACGCCGGCGTGCCGATGCCCGACAAGCACACTGACGATACCTTCGGCGTTATGGTCCTTGCAGGTGACGTGCGGCAGAACATCCAGGTCGCCCAAAAGGTCTTTCAATCTTAGCCGGCTTATCACATCGGCCGGCTCGATATTCGCTACGCCGCCGGGATTCTGCGTCAGTGTGATACCGGCAAAATCAATGCCTTTCGGTATTACCGAAGTCCCGGCATCTTTATAAGCCTTGAGAAACTCTTCAATGGGACTGCAATTGAATCCCGGCCCGCCTGTCAACTCCGCATATACAACGAAATTGGACTTGTCTTCCAATTTTTTTTTCAATTTTTTGCGCTCCATCGCCGGTCTATTCCTATCAATATCTGTTACGATGAGTTTTCCACAACCTGCCATTCCAATAACTCGAGAACCCAAAATATCAAATTTCCCATTCGGTTGCTATCCTATTTATGACCTGTACGTGCAAATATTTACTGTCTGGCGGCTGTTTCGCATATTTCTTCGGTTTGGTGAGGCCAACAAATATGGCCCTATAAGAAATCCGCATTGTGGATAACCTGTTAATAACTCAAATTCTGCCTCGCGAGCTTCCTTTGAGCAGCAAGAATAACGCCGGACAATACATACAATCTTTTACGCCGCCGCCAGTCCAATATGTCCCGAAAAACCGCAAATATTATCTTAACTTACTTCTAACAAACATTTTATATTCAGCCACAAAGCTGCCGTTAAAAATTTTCCTTATTCAACAGGCTGCCGGCCGACAGTATCCTCGAATTTCCTGATATTTGCAACAGTTTGATGAAAAATCGTGCCGATGGTGGATAATTAGTAGAAAAACTCCCGACATGCGCGAGCAAAAGCCCCGCTCCAAACAGATTGTATGCACGTCAAAGCAGCAATTTTTCTGTAAATGGCTCTTTTTTACTGCAGGACGGAGATATCATTTTTCACTATTGTGCGTGCAATTAATTTAAGATTGACTTCGGTTGCCACGGCTGAATAAAATTAGCATCGAATCCGGATTCGATTAACTGTGGGACAAAGGTCCTGCTATGAATAAAAGCTACAGAGGTGCGAATAATGAATGATAGAACGAACCAACCGAAATCCACGGCGGCGCGACGAACGACCAGAGCAGGATTTCTCTCTTTCCATTTAGCCGCGATGCTGCTCGTGCTCGCCTGCTTCGTTCCGCCCCTGGCGGCAAAACCGCTCCGCATCTATATCGTCACCGATCTGGAAGGCTCGAGCGGCGTATACAAGTTCACGCAGACCCGCGAGCCGGGACATCCGCTGGGCGAGAAAGCCAAGGAGTACCTGATGGGCGACATTGCAGCCGTAGTCCGGGGATTGCGGTCCGCCAATGTGTTCGACATCGTTGTGCTCGACGGGCACGGCTCGCAGGCGTTTGTCCCGCACCTGATGGAGCCGGGCGCAAAGTACATTACCGGAAAACCACGCCCGGGGCCGCTTACGGGACTTGATGATTCGTTCGCCGGTCTGATCCAACTGGGCGCCCACGCTATGATGGGCACGCCCGACGGTGTGCTCTGCCATACGCAGTCGTCGCGATCGGAAAACCGGTACTGGTACAACGGAGTTGAGTCCGGTGAGCTGGCGCAATGTGCAGCCATCGCCGGGCATTATGACATCCCGACTATCATGGTAACGGGCGATGAGGCAACCTGCCGGGAGGCCACGAAATTCTTCGGGCCCGATTGCGTTGCGGTTGCCGTCAAACGGGGCATCTCGCGCGAAGCAGCGGAGCTTTATCCCTTCGACGAGACTCGCCAGGCCCTCTACGAAGGCGCCCGGCGAGCAGTAGATGCCATCCCGAAATGTAAGCCCTACAAACTCACCCTTCCCATCAAGGCGAAGAAGGAGTATCTGGTCTTCGACAGCCCCTCCGCGCCGGGCCGAAAGGTCAACAAAGAGGGCACCATCGAAGATGTCCTGAAACTGATGGATTTCTAAGGCGATACGCAGCAGGAAACAATCCCACACACGAATTGAAAAACAACTAATTGAGTATGGTGTCAAGGAATAAAACTGTGTGCGTCCCTACTTAATCCCAACAACATCGTTGACGTATTACCTGCCCGGAAATAAAATCTTTGCAATTAAATCCCCCGCTGTCGAGACCGGATGCCGGATCAATGAAAGGTGGCAATAATGGCTAAAGGCGATATAGTTCCAAAAGGCGGTCAAATACTCATATATCAGACCGAAGGCGGGCAAACGAAAATCGAAGTCCGGCTGGAAGGTGAAACGCTATGGCTAAATCAGGCGGCTTTGGCAAAACTGTACCAGACCACTAAGCAGAACATAAGTCTCCATATAAAAAATATTTACGATGAGGGAGAGCTTAATGAGGATTCAGTTGTCAAGGAATACTTGACAACTGCCGCGGACGGAAAGAAGTACAAAACAAAACACTATAATCTCGATATGATCATTTCGGTGGGATACCGGATAAAATCTCATATTGCCACCCGTTTCAGGCAATGGGCAACGCAAAGGTTAACCGAATACATTGTCAAGGGCTTTGTGCTGGACGATGAGCGGCTGAAAAATCCCGATCAGCCGTTTGATTATTTTGACGAGCTACTCCGCCGGATTCAGGAAATCAGGACATCCGAGCGCAGGTTTTATCATAAGATAACGGATATTTATTCAACGAGCGTCGATTATGACCCGACCAGTGAAATAAGTCTTACATTCTTCAGGACGGTCCAGAATAAGCTGCACTGGGCCATAACGGGAATGACCGCCGCGGAGATTATCCACAAGCGGGCAAATTCAGGCAAGCCCAATATGGGACTGACAAGCTTCAGAGGCGAGAAGGTCCGCAAGGGCGATGTTGTTATCGCTAAAAACTATCTCAAAGAAGACGAGCTTCGGGCATTGAACAATCTGGTCGAGCAGTATCTTGTATTTGCAGAAGGTCAGGCCATGCGCCGGATACCAATGTACATGAAAGACTGGATCGACAAGCTCAACGGTTTTCTTAGCTTGAATGACAGAGACATATTGGAAGATGCAGGTCGAATATCGCACGATATGGCCAAACAACTCGCAGGGGAGGAATACGAAAAATTTAACAGAAAACGAATCGCCTCCAAAGACAAGCAGGACAGCGATTTTGACAAGACCGTCAAAATGATTGAGCAGCAGAAAAAGAAATTGCCGCCGGTCAGGAAATAGTCAATTTACGGTTTAATAATATCTACAAATCACGAGCCCGTCCGGCAACAGCTTCGGCCGCAAGAGAGAAACGGCCTCAATACAAAAAAATAAGTAAGATATCTCTTGATTACACTACAAACTCTCGCTTCCCATCAAGGCCAAAAAGGAGTATCTGGTCTTTGACAGCCCCTCCGGGCCGGGCCGAAAAATCAGCAAAGAGGGCACCATCGAAGATGCCTCGAAGCTGATGGATTTTTGACGTGATGAGGAAAAAATCCCGCACTCGACTTAACAATAACTAATTGAGTGCGGTATCAACATAAGCTGTAGTTACTATCCTTGAATTCTATTAGTTCTTGCATTTCCCATACTTTCCTAATGAACTCATCGTATCCAAGTCGGAAACGATCACCTCTAATATTGTCTTCACAGTTTAGAATTATGCAATCTTCTGTGCCGCCAAATTCTGGCCCTCGCAAGCCTCTTCCGATCATCTGTTCATAAAGAACAGCACTGACTGTAGGCCTTGCAATTACAAGATGAGTTACCACTGGAGCATCAAAACCTGTTGTAAGAACTTCGCAGTTGCAGAGAACGCTAATATTCTTTGCTTTAAATTCATTAATGATATGTCTGCGAGTAGCATGACGAGTGCCGCCATGAACGACCTCTGCAGGAATGTGATGACGTCTAAGAAGGTAAGTCATGCATTCAGCATCTCGGACGCTGGGTCCGAAGTATAATATTGAATTGTTCGAATCCTGTGCAATAGAGAGAATATGGTCTAGAACTATAAGTCGCCGAGTAGATTTGTCGACTTTAAGCGCAAGAATCCTGTCTATTTTTAATGCGTCTTCGTCTGAGAACAACTTATCGTCTGGAATATTAGGTACATTAATAACGGTGGATGTGTATATCGTTTCGAAAACCGGAGAAGCCAAAATTCGCATTTCTTGTAATTTTTGTCTCGGATTGTCTCCAAGTGTTTTCTTAGGTTCGATGAGATTGCCTCCAAATATCTCACGGAGGTCTTGTGTGCCCCCAAAAGGATCATCTTTGATGTATTCCTTACGCAATGGGGTTGCCGTTAGGCCAACAGTTGCTACCTGTTCTGTCGCATTAGCCAGTGCATTTATAATTTTCTTGTAAGATAGCGCTGCTGCTCTGTGAGCTTCGTCTATTACAAGTAGGCTGAGTGAGGTTTTCAAATCTTTTACTACGGCCCCTTCTTCTTTAAGTAAGTTTACAATTCGTTGAGGAGTTGACACGAGGACGCTGGGTTTGTTGGTGATTTGCTTTAGGGTATCTCGATGATTAGTCATTTCGTTTGTATAACGCCCCCAGAATCGGACTAACAAAAGGGGACATACATTGACAGATGTATCCCAAACATCCTTGAAGCATGAATAGGCCTGTTCGCAGAGTTCTTCTGTGTGAGCCAACCAAAGTACGGCCGCCTTGTTTGTTGGGCTGGTTAGTACGCCATATTTATCTGTGAGCCAATCTCGGATACAGTCAACAGCAACACGTGTTTTTCCTGCTCCTGTAGGGAGCGTTACGATACCTCTTGAACAAATATCCAGTATTTGTCTTAATTTTGCTTTAACCTCTTGTTGAAATGGTTTCAATTCTCCTAAAGTGATTTTGCCTTCCAAATATTCATAGTCCGGAGGTCTATCAGTTACCGGAATCCCTGCAAGTTCGGATGGGAAACCAGTTTTCTTAACAAATTCTATTGCTGAAGTTTTACCAGGATGCCATTTTCCCGGGAATGTTGTTTTATAAGCCTTTGCTACTGCTTGACGAATCTCTTTTTGTGCGAATAAATCTATGCCATATCTTAGCACAAGAGCTGCTGCAAATTCAGGCTTTGTACCTCTTCGATCCTCATTTGTCTCAGCCTTTCTTACTTGCCTCAGCGTTTGTTGAAGACCTCCAAGAAAACTTTCCAAATCAGAATAGGAAATAATTTGTGATAACCTTTCTGCAGTGTCTTTTTCCCAACCTTCTCGTAAGAAAACGATATCACCGGTCGCATCTTGTCGAGGGGATGCTTTCTCTTTCTTTACAATGAACCCACCTGACCTTTTAGGTCCTTTTTGTAAAGAAATATTTAATGTAAGTACTTGTTCTTGTAGCGCCGGATAAATTACATCACACAAGTCCCAAGCTTCCAGAATTTCTCGCTTTGTTAGAGAGCCACGTTCCAAAACTGTCTCAACAACTTCTTCGGCTATATTTGGGAGGTTTGTCAGATTCCGTATTGCGCTATCGAGATGTTCTATTCCTGTGATATTAAGCCTACTCTCAGAAGTCCTCATTTTGTTCTGCCCCCTAATATTGATCAAGAAACAGAAATGTTACTATCGCTTTCTCTCTAAGTAATATCGGTGCAAAACAGGTGTAAGATAACCAGTTTTTTATTTATGCAAGATTGAGAATGGGACAGGTGAATTTTTCTGCATAAGCGAAAAGGATATAACGAATTATTCGTATTTATTTTCAGCAGAAATGCCTTGTTTATCGGGCTGGATTCAGTAGTTTTTTGGTTTCTGTGGTCTGTTGTTTTAAGATGTATATAAGACAAGGGACTACATGCTACATGTCTATCCTTCGTCGTTTCATGGAGACCTTGATATTTAGGATTTGCGATTTGCGATTTTATTTCTTCCGCTTAACCAACGAAATCAGCAGACCTTGCCATTGATTATACCCGCCTACGCAGGCACAAGTTTACGATTGATTCCGTCCAGGAAAGGCCGGATCTTCGATATTGAAGCGGAGCGCAAATCCGGCCGCAAAGCGCGACGGATTGATTATTGCCCTGCGTTCTCTGTGCCCTCCTTCGACTACGCTCAAGACGGCGTCTGTTGCAGAACTAAGAACGCCGTCTCACGGAGATTTATTTGAAATTTGCCCGCCTTTATTTGTAATATTTCGTATAATACTTAACGAATTCGTATTTCGTATGTGGTATGTAGTATGTCGTAAGTGGAATTGAGAATTTCGATCATTGAATATCCACAATAAAGTTTAGCCCGCACCCCTGCGGTGCCGGGTCCAATTGAAGTCCTGAGTGAAATCGAAGGGAAAAAAGGCAGAATAATGAAAGAAAACGAGTCAAAAAGAGTAGAAAACGACGAAAAATTGAGCTTAATTTGAAAAAACAAACCCAATTTGCGAAAGGGCAAAATGAGCTTAAGTATCTATATGAAAGGTGGTTATGAAGAATATCACGCTTTGAGACGGCGAAAAAACAAAGCCAATTCAAAGCCAAACAAACCCAATATTATTTAGCCCCCAGATTTTCTGGGGGTTGAAAACACAATTTGAAAAAACAAAGCCAATTTGCCAGCGGGTGAATTGGCGTAAAGTCTTATTTGAAAGGAGATTATGAAAACAAACTCCATCTCGGAAGCCGGGAAAACAAACCCAAACAAAGCCAATTTTAAGGCCGGACCAGCCCCGTTCGGCTATGCTCGGGGTAAGCATTGTCCAGGGAGCAGGGGGGCCGGAATTCGCCCGGGATACCGATTTAATCAGAATTCAATGGCAACCAGAGTCCGCGGCGAGATTTTAGTGAATGTCAGCTTTCCCCCGCTTTGGGAAAAGTCGGCATTACCGTCGCCCGGCAGGACCAGTGTCTTGCGTGCTTTGACCTGCCTGGAGAATTCGATGCTTGCATCTATGGACTCATCGTTGAAGTTCTCGACGATCAGGCAATTCTCGCCGATCAGATACAGAGCGACCTTGTTGGGGGCATCGAATTTCATGCCGAACGGCGCCAGCATTTTGTCCCTGATGGGTTTGAGCTGCTGCCGCGAAAGCCCGAGCAGGCTGCGCGAACTTCCGCCGACCTTTAAGACGGTTAAGTTTTCGCTCTCAAGATTAACGCCGGTCAATCGTTTGGCCAGTCCATCCGTTATCAGCACTGGTTTGCCGGCAGCCAGCATTCTTTTGAGTTTGGCAGTGAAGTCCGGCTGCTTGAGCGCGTGGACCGGGAAAAATGCCGCTTTGGCCTCAGCGTTAATTTCCGCTGTGGGCACAAGCGGCAATCCCAGCATCCCGACGAAATCGAATACGTACTGCTCATCAAAAGCGTCGCTGTTAGGCGGTTTCGGCGCGGCAATACCTTTGATGGTTTTGCCCCGCACGAGTTCGGCGAGTTTGAACAGGGCGGGGATCTCGGCGCGCAATTTCTCAACATTAGCCGGGCCGGTATCCCTCAGGAGCGAGCCGTAGCAGAACAGCAGCATTTCCCTGGCATCGGCAAGAACGGTTTGCCGTGCCTGTTCGAGGTAGGTATTCTCAGTGGTACCATACGGGTCGAACCAGCCGCCGCCGGTTTTGGCGCCGCCGATTTCGCCGAGCCAGCGCATGATGTAATAGGCTTCGTACTGGACTTTTCCGCCCCAGCGTTGATTGTCGAAATCGCGGGTCTCAGTGCCGACCCAGATTCTGTCGTAGTCGGCGCTTTGACGCAAGACTTCGTACCCACGATTATGGAAATCGTCGTACCACTGCGGATACTTGATGATTATCTTAACATCCGGATTGACTTTCCTTGCCGGGGCCAAAATCCTGTCCCGGCTCATCCGGACCATCAGCTCGCAGCGGTAATCGGCCCAGGAACTGTCACCACGTGCCTGCTTGCATTCGTCGCACTGGCAATCGGTGAAAAGAAAATCGTCGATCATAATCTCGTCGAAGAGTGACGCGGTGTACTCGAATATTTCCTGAAGCTGATTTTGAGTTCCTTTATTGGTATAACAGGATATGCCGGTCCAGCCTCCCGAGCTCTTGCCGACGAGGGTGGTAGTCACGCAGCCGGAGACCTCGAAGCCTTCGGCCTGGAATTTCGCTTTGGCGTTTTCGAGCACTTTTCGCTCGGCGGTGTAGTTATCTCTGTAAGTCTCAATAAAGACGTTCGTGACACCGGTCTTTTTGCACCACGCGATCGCATCGTTGATGCCATTATCGCTGGATAAATGGTCGCGTACATTCTGAGCCGCGAAAAGTGTCGAAATCTTCAGGAGGCTCTTGTTTTGATTCGCTAAATCCCACAAACTTTGTGCTTGAGACCATGAAGCAATTGAAAGAACAAACAGTAATCCCGCGAAAGGATATTTCGAACGCTTTGATTTCATCATTGTTTTTCTCCTGTGATTTTCATGCGCATCAGTTCGATTTTTCTGACGGCCAGTTCCAATTCGCCGCCGAGGATTACGATGCGGAAATCCGCGTCATTACAGCGATTCATGAAGCGGCACTGCGTCAGCGTGAACTCGGCCGTCTTCCAGGTTCCCGTGTCCCCGACGGCGACATCGCCGATTTTACGAAACGCGCCTTCGAACAAACCCTTCGCCGGATCGGAGCTGTCATATTCGAGATAGAAAGCCGAACAACCAGCGTCACGATAGGTGACTTTGACGACAACCGACTGATCGAACAGGCCGTAAGCGAACGCCCCGTCGGCGTCGAAGTAAAGATAGCGGCTCGAATGAGGACTTGCCGCCGAGACGACCACTTCGCCATCGGGGGACGTGACTTTTTTCCAGACGCCGTCACCGCCGCTCGGGCGAAGGTTCAGGCCTTCCGCCTTGTCGGGCGTCCATTTTACGCCGTCCGAGTCGGCATAGCCCGAGGCAATCTTAAGAACTGTCTTGGCGCGCCACATATCCGCGAAAAGCCGTGTCAGTACGATATAGCTTCGGCCGTACTCGCGCGAGTCGGCGATGTCCGTGCCCTCGTGCCATTCGTTCCAGGTTTCCACGTGCACGATCCACGGGCGACTTTCGGCGCGCAATGCCAGCAGTTGCAGCCACCGGTTTATATACGTTTGCCCATCCCGGCGCTCGACGATCAACGGCTGCCTTCCCGGCACGGCGCTGTGGTCGTAGCCGGGACCAAGAGCTGCGGTCTGCCTGAAAATCAGAGGCCCGCCAACCGCGCCGCCCCAGGAATATATCGCATCGGCCCGGCCCGTCCAGCCGGACGATTTAACAAGAAACGGCTCGACGCCGAAGTCGGCCTTGAATCTTCGCTTGACGTAGTCGAACTGTGTCGGGTCCTGCGCTTTGGCAAAGGCCGAGGCGTAGAAAAAGATAATCGGCCTGCCGTCGATGCGCGCCCACTTTGCCGGCGGGATGAGACTGTAAAAATCACGAATCGCCGTGTAGAACCATTCTTTGCCGAAGTCCGTCGTCAGATCGACGTGGTAGCCGGCGCCGTCTTTGTTGAAGCTGTTCCACTTGAGAATCGAAGTGTCGTAGAAAAGGCCGATGGCCGGCGGCTTATGACCTTCGGCCTGCAGCAGGCTATGGGCCTCGACCAAAGGCGGCAGGCCCGCAAAACTCCATCCATCATATTTCCCCGGCACGCCCCAATATACCGGCATGAGAAAATCGATGCCGGCGTCCATCATATCGATGAGCTGCTGTTTATGCCAGCCGGCCCGTTTATAGCTGATCGTCTTCATGTCGGCCGGATGAGTCGTCAGAGCATCCGTCCCGTCACCGTCAATGATGTGGCTGCCGGTGTCGATATCGTACCAGTAGAAATAGGTCGTCCCGACAATCGGCTGACCGGATTTGAACGAATCGGCCTGCTGATGATCCGCCTGCCGCAGCGGGAAAAACTCGCCGGGCGGTTTCTCCGGCAGCACATCGTCCGCGGCGGCTATCGCGCAGCACAGACACAAAATCAACATCACTCGAAAATTGACCATGCTTGTTGCCAAAAACTAATCCTTTCTGAAAGCCTCTATCTTCTCTTTGAAAGCCCGGCAGGCCGCCGCCGGGTCGCTCGCATGTGTTACGGCAGAGCAGACCGCAATGCTCTCGGCACCGGCGTCCAGCACGCTTTCGACGTTGTCCGGCGTGATTCCGCCGATAGCGGTATGACCGATACCCGTTCCGGCAAGCACCTGCGTCGCGCTTGTGACATACTCCAGGCCAACGGCGCCCGCGCCGGGTTTTGTCGCTGTGGCAAAAACGGGCCCCAGGCCGACATAAGTCAGGCCCTCGGCGCAGGCGGCATTTAGCTGTTTGAGCGAGTGCGTGCTCTTGCCAATAATCAACGGGGCCATTTGCAGCTTGCGTGCCTGTTCAACCGGCAGGTCATTCTGGCCGAGATGCACTCCATCGGCGCCTGCGGCCACGGCAATATCAACCCGGTCGTCAATAATGCTCATGATTCCGGCATCTTTGCAAATCTTCACAAACTCGACGGCAAGAGCGAAAAGCCTGTCGTCTTCAACGTCTTTTGCCCGAAGCTGGATACAATCGGCGCCGCCGGCGGCGCATTTATGTGCAAGTGTAATGACTTCCGCCGGCAGGTTGCTCGTAATGACAATATACAACCCGACACGTTTGAATTTCGCAGAAGTATCGCTGAAAAGAACGATGTCCTTCTCAAGCGTATAAGCATCGTAGCGCAGCTTTTCGATTGTCGCGGCGACAGGTTCATTATCGACCCGGATGACCTCGGCAAGCGCCCGCAGGGCCTCGGTCAGACGCTTGCAGCCGGCGGTGAAGCAATCGGCCAGACTGCCGCGAGTAAGCTGTTTCTCAACTGTTTTGCCTACACCGACGTCGCCGAGCGTGTCCCTGCTGGCGATGAGCCGGCCGGCATCAAGCCTGCCGATAGACGCCGAGAGTTCGTGCCGGAGTTTCCTGGCTCTTTCGGTCAATGGGCTCGAATTCAAAACGAACCTGCAGAACTCCTCTATTACGCGAGAAGCCTCGCGAGCACGATTGAAATTGGCGTCGATAATTCTGTTAGCCGCACGTTCCATAATGAGACTGATTATATGAGCGAAGCATCGCTTTGGACAGCTAAAATCACGCAAAAGAATCCGGGCCGCAACTGCCGACAAAGCTCAGGCGACAGCGTATCTGAGCGCAGAAAAAAGGCTGAAGTCGAGAAAACTTCAGCCTTTGTGAGACAGCTTATCATTTAGAATATGAACTGCAAACTTATAAAAAATCTACTGTCTCACCAAAACCAAGACATATTTAGAAGAAAAGGACTATAATTTCATCTTTAATTATATGCGCTTTCGCACTTTTTGCAAGCGTTTTTTACAATTTTTTAACAATTTTCACGGCCATCGACCTCATAAGCGGGCACTGGAATTTTTAGCCATAGACCGTCAGCAGGAACAAGATTACACCCACAGGGCAGAAAGCTGCTGTTTTGCCGGATTTTACGCTCCCTATTCGCTTACTTCATCGGCTACGGGGGTAACACAATAGACGTAGATAAGCGGTTCGTCGCCGGTATTGCTGACATCATGGGCCGTCTGCGGGGGGATGTAGGTAACTTTGCCCTGCCCGACCTGGTAGCGATCTTCTTCGCCAATCAACAACTCGCCGCGGCCGGAAAGGAAAACCAGCAGTTCCTCGCGGTCCTTTGTGCTATGTTGGCCGCAGGACTTGCCGGGCACCAGATAAACCCTGCCCGAGCGCATACCGCAAGTTTGCGGCTTGCCGGCCAGAAGCCTCTGGTTTTCGGGATTTTCGTTCAAATCGATTATCAGAACCTTTTCTGACGAAGCCATACAATCTCCTAAAAATAGTTATTTCTTTGTCGAATGAGCCTTTTTAAAGAATTTTTACTTTTCTGTCAATTACTTCCTTGACGCAGTAGCACGAATTTTATATTCTTATGCGCAAGAAAATTAATTAGAGTTCCGTATGTGCAGAGTTCAAAAATTCCTTAATCCGTACTGGAGGTACTGGCTATGAAAAGGTTTATTGTTTTAGCAGAATTTTTGGCTTTATTGCTGGTTGCCGTCGCAGAAGCCGCTCCCACCATCGCCGAGGTAACCCACTCGGAGTTTCAGGCGGTAAATGCTTCTGGTGAACAGACGTACAATGCTACCGAGAAGGTTATTCTTGAAGGGATTCTATTGCACAATCCTGCGGATATGCTGAACCCGACGCCGGATGACACGGTCACGGAGCTATTCAACATCAGCGGCCAGTGGCAAATATTTTTCCAGGGCGAGGGAAATGACCATGCGGGCACCGCCGTGTGGATGGGACAGCTTTATAACAATCTGCCCTGGGTTGCGTTGGATGGCGGGTACACCAACGAAGAATTCAAAGCCGAACTGAGTTGCTTGAACGCCGCACAGTTTAGTCCCGGAGACAGGATTCGAGTGACGGGTTACTACCTGTCATACAGTGGAAAAACTAATGTAAATGAGCAGCACAATAAAAATCCCGATCACAACTTTACGATTGAGCTGGTCGAACGAGGTGTCGGACTGCCTCGACCGGAAGTTGTGAGTCTGGATGAATTAAAGGACGACGATGACAACTTCATTTTCGATCCGACACGACAGGCCGGCTGTGAGTATTATCAGGCCCGCCTGATAAAGATTGAAGAAGTCTCTTTTGTGGAAGTAAACGACTGGGATCCAGGTGGCGAGTTGGTAATCACCGATGGCATCAAGACGCTCCCTGTAAAGCTGGGACGTGGTAATGGCATTTATCCCGGTTCGAACAATCTGGCTGAGCCATTCGACATTATTGGCATTATGGATCAGGAAAGCGCGAACTTAATCGACGGCTACCGGCTTTACGTGATGAACTACGATGGAAACGGTTCCGTGCTGGCCAGTCGCGAACACCGTCGGGCGGACAAGCCCGGCGATCTTAACCTGGATGGGATCGTGGACTACGACGACATCAACGAACTGCTGGAGGACTGGCTCAAATAACACGTGACATAAGAAGGAATTACCAATTGTGAAACGCGCCTTTACATTAATAGAGCTGCTGGTGGTCACAGCCATAATCGCTTTGCTGCTGGGGATTTTACTTCCCGCGATGGGGCGCGCCCGCCTTCAGGCAAAAGTGGTCACGGTCAATGCCGAGCTGCGCGAGATCGGGATGGCATTGGAAGCTTATTCGTTCGATAACAGCGATAAATATCCGCCCACACGCGTCGATTGTATGCTCGGAAACCACTTTTATCAGCTTCCATGCGAGCTGGTCGAAAGTAAATATCTACCGGCCCCCGGCGAGAATACCTTTATGGCCGCCGGCATAGAAGACAGATTCAATCGAGGATACACATACAAGTATAGAACGGTCGGAACACTGATTTACAATAGAACTGTTATCGTTAAAAATGGGGCATATCTGTGGATCCCCGATGGATTTCCCAACAACGAGCAGCAGGAAGGCCGTGACTACACTGACCCTAAAGAATCGCCGGTAAGCTGGGTCCTCTATAGCGAAGGGCCGAGATTCGACCTGGATTATATGAAGGAGCTTAAATATCCCGTGCCGGAGAATACCTGGTATAGTCCGCAAACTCGGCAGGGTGTAATTGTTCGGATGCGTTTAAAGAGCGGAACACAGGTAGGATCGTTTGAGAATTAGTTTATGAAGAACACAACCTTCGGTTATATATTAGCATTTTCGGCGGCATGTGGTTTGCTCGGGGCGGGATGTGGAAATAAGCCCGGCGAGGACAGTGCTGCGGAGATTGCCGTGACCAATTCGTATTTGGGCTGTGCGGTCCTCGACCTTTGCGGAAATGATACGGAGGTTTTGTGTTTAGCACCTCCGGGTATGTGTCCGGGTCACTTTGATATTTCGCCGTCACAGGTCGAGCAGCTTTGCGACTGCAGGATGCTTCTGCTTTTCGATTTTCAAAAGCAGATTGAGGAAACGTTATCTCGAGTGAAAGAAAGGGGTCTGAAGACGTCCTTGGTGGGAGAGACGGGTGGTTTGTGTGTTCCGGAGACTTACCTTGCGGTTTGCCGGGAGGTTCGTGATATTCTTTTGTCCGAATACCCCGAAAGGAATGTCCGATACCAAGAGAGGCTGGAAGTTATGGAAAAGAACCTGGCGCATTTGCGGGAGGAGCTTTTCGAGAAAATGCGGCAAGCCGGCATATCATCGGCCAAGGTTCTGGCATCCAATCACCAGGCCGATTTTGCAAGCTGGCTGGGTTTGGAGACGGTAGCGACGTTCGTAGGCAGTGACATTGAAACGGTCGCCGGCATTGAGCAGTGCATCAGAAAGGCAGAAGGCCAAGAGGTACGATTTGTCATAGCGAATAAGCAGGAAGGGACTGCGCTGGCGAAGGCGCTGGCCGAACAACTGGGGGCCAAGGCGGTTGTTTTCAGCAATTTTCCGGAACTGACCGGGAGGCCAAGCGGTTTCGATGAACTCCTTCGAGCAAACGTAGATGCACTGCTTCGAGCGAACGCAGGAGATTTGCTTGAGGTGGCGAGACAATGACGAGGGGGCGCATAAGTCTTTCTAACGTTGAGGTTCGTTGGAGTGATCGAAGCATCCTTGCCGTTGAGGATATGCAAATCCGTCAAGGAGAATTCGTTGGTATCATCGGAACCAATGGGGCAGGTAAGACAACTTTTCTGAAGGTCTGCTGCGGTTTGATAAGGCCAAATCGGGGAACGATCAAGCTTGACGGGCGTGATTTGGCTGAGCTTAACGCCTGGCGCAAAGCGAATTTTCGAAAGCACATCGGCTATATTCCGCAAGCCGCTGAGTACAATACGGAACTGCCTTTTACCCTGCGTGAATTGGTGGCGATGGGCCGAACGAGCGTCAAGGCCTTACTTCGTCCGTTAAACAAAGAAGATTATGAGATTGTTGATAACTGGATTGAGAGGCTGGGCTTGTCGGAACGGCGGTCTCAAACATTCAGAAGTCTTTCCGGGGGTGAGCAGCAAAAGGCTCTTATAGCACGGGCAATGGCACAAGACCCTGAGATACTTATGCTTGATGAGCCCTGCTCGAATCTAGATTTCAACTGGAAGTATCAAATTACGGAAATCATCGAGCAGTTGCATCGGGAGACTAAAGTGACTGTCGTGATGGTTTCGCACGAGACGAGTCTGTTGCCTTCGGATTGCAGCAGGATAGTTCTTTTGCACGAAGGGAAAGTTTTGGCTGATGGTGACGTCGAGGAAGTCTTCAAATCGGAGGTGCTTGAGAGGGCTTATCAGTGCCGAATTGAGACGCTGAAGATCGCAGGCCGAAGATACACCATCAATAAGAGTCAGGCGTGAGGTTATTGATTTATGGATTCGTTTTTCTACCTTGTGATGTTTGCGGGTGTTGTTGCCGGTGCGAGTACGGGGCTGTTGGGGGTCTATATTGTTGGTATGAGGATGCCTTTTATCGGGGTTTGCATATCCCATTCGGCGATGGCGGGGACCATTTATTCGATTCTATTGGGTGTTAACCCGGTCTGGGGGGCTGCGGTTTTTTCAGCGTTCAGCTCGATGAGTCTTGCTGCGATCAGGCCTGGAAGGTCGAGGTTGGATGCCAATGTGGCGTTGGCGATACTTTTCAATTTAATGCTCGGGCTTACGTTTTTAGGGATTGGGCTAATTCAGGGCAGCCGGTCCGAGGTACTTGGATTGCTTTGGGGCAGTTTGCTTTTCGTGCGCATGAGCAGTGTGGTTACTATTACGACTTTGGGTTTGGTTTTTATAGTCTTTACCATTTTATTCAATAAAGAACTGAAGGTGCTGCTGTTCAGTCGAACCATTGCCTCGGCGACAGGTGTGCATGAGAGCTTTGTTTATTGTCTTTTTCTGGCTTTGTGCGGGCTGATATTAGCGGTTAATCTTCCACTTGTTGGTGGGTTGATGATATTTAGTTTGATAACATGCCCCGCGGCGGCGGCGTATCAAATATGCACAGGATACAGGTCGGTTATCTTTGCGGCGACGATTTTTGGGGCGATAAGTGCGTTGGTTGGTTTTTTGGTTTCGTACTATCTTAATCTGCCGACCGGGGCGTGCATTGTCATTGTCAGTGCGACTATTTTTGCTATTTCTGCCTCGTATAGAGCTTTAAGGTGTCAACTTAACTGAGAAGATGTTTGTTGTTATTTTCCCGCTCCTCTCGAGGAAAGATCGACGGGACTGATGGCGTTAGGAGAGCACGAAGATGGGATTTTCAGAAAAACATGACCCTCAACGGGCAGGACATTCACGAACACGACCGGCCGGAGATGCTGCCGTAGGTGGTAATGCCTACAAACAGGGCCAGGAGCCGGAAGATTGGTGGAGCGAGATCAAACGCATGCACGGACACGTTGGTCCCTGGAACGTTCTTGGATGGCGAATCGGCAAAGCGGCGCTGCGCGAGTTCGATACGAAATGGGGCCGGCACGAGCTTGACATTATCTGTTACGTTCCCCTCAAGACTCCGTACTCTTGTATGGCCGACGGCTTGATCATCGGCTCCGGTAACGCCATGGGCTGGCTCGACATCCGCCTGGCAGAAGTCGCATCATTGGATCTTATACAAGTGTGCATCCATCGTAAGAATGGTACTGGACCAATCCTCCTCATGAAGCCCCACCGTGCGTACCTGCAGCATATAGACGCCCCGAAGCCGGAGGAGCTGGAGAAGCTGTCGCGAGAATGCAGTACCATGAAAGAGAGCGACGTGTTCGAAATCCAGCGGGTCACAGCATCAAAGACTCAGAGATGAGCGTCACTCGGCCTTGTCGAGAGTGTGAATCTGGCGAAATCTCCCAAACAGCGCGGTTAATACTACCGACAAACCGGTGGTACTGGGCGGC
>Ga0210003_1002165_pt1 | contig 16776 bp, 17 predicted proteins | sample LantaG_FD_182804 | JGI IMG/M metagenome (GOLD analysis project Ga0210003, IMG submission 182804) | Deep subsurface microbial communities from Baltic Sea to uncover new lineages of life (NeLLi) - Landsort_02402 metaG (SPAdes) (version 2) | ecosystem: Environmental > Aquatic > Marine > Oceanic >...
CTCAGCAACGATCCTGAACTCGATGTTGTGGGCGAGGCCGGCTCCGTCGCTGCGGCGCTGGCGCGGATTCCGGCGCTGGAGCCAGACGTCGCCGTTCTCGATGTTCGGCTGCCCGATGGCAATGGCATCGAACTGTGTCGCGATCTGCTCTCCCGAATGCCCGAGCTTCGCTGCCTCATACTCACCTCCTTCACCTCGGACGAGGCGATGCTCGACGCGATCCTCGCCGGCGCCAGCGGATATGTGGTCAAAGACATCAAGGGCATGGAACTGGCCAACGCCATCAAGGAGGTTGGCTCTGGCCGGTCACTTCTCGACAACCGGGCCGCGGCAGCACTGATGGCCAAGCTGCGCGCCGGCAGCGGACGCCCGGATCCCCTGTCGGGCCTGACCGACCAGGAGCGCGTGCTGCTCGACCTGCTCGGCGAGGGCCTGACCAACAAGCAGATCGCTGCGCGGATGTTCCTTGCCGAAAAGACGGTCAAAAACTACGTCTCACGGCTACTTGCCAAGCTCGGGATGGAGCGTCGCACCCAGGCCGCAGTATTCGTATCCAAGCTGGACCGGCAGAGCCGCCCCGGCATGCAAGACACCGAATAAGACGGTCCGCCTCACACCAGCGGCGAGCCATCCAGCTGCGCAACGACTTCCGACAAATCACGGCGCGGCGTCGATGGTAGCGGATCTGCATTGACCGGCGCCCAGCCGATCCGCAGCAACATCTGTGGACAACCCTCAGTGCCGAAAACCTCGCGGCGCAACGACTCCCGCGTTTCGGCAACCTCCAGCGGCTCGGTGATCGGGCAGCTTGCCAGCCCCAAAGCCGTTGCCGTGAGTAGCACGGTACTCGTCGCCTCACCTGCGCGCAGCCGCGATAACCGGTCGTCACCGACGGTACCGAGCGCGAAGACCGCGGCGTGGTCGTCGGCGGGCTCTGTGTTCGGCGTCTGCGGCAGTACCCCGGCCGCGAACACCCGCAACGGAATCGGTGCCGCGCTGTCGGCGCTGGGCACGCTTCGCGCAGGCACGCCCGCAGTGGCCGCGTATCGACCAGTCCACCCAGCAAGTTCGGCAAGGTACTCGCTGTCCGTTGCGCGCCGAGCCGCCGCTTCGGTGACCAGCCGTTTAAGTTCGGCGAGGTCGTCGACCCGCCGCAGGATGACCCCGGCGCGGGCCGCCCGCGCACCCATCAGCGCGATGTCACCACGGGGCACCGGCCACGAACTGTAGTGACGACGGTCGGTGCGGCGGCGTGGAATCGCCGCTGCCAGCGCCACATCGAGGTCTGCCGCGGGATAGGGGTGCAAGTCGAGGACCGCGAGGTGGTTCGGCTCTGCCGGGTTGGGAAAACGGCGCACCTTAGACTGCCAGCCGAGCGCGGCCAACGCCACCACACCATGATTTAACGCCGCTCCGCAGCTCAGCATGAGATCACGGGCATCGGGATCGGTATGTGGCAGAAGTAGATCGGGGTTGGCGTATAGGTGGACGCTGTGATCGCCGACCCGCCACTGCCACGGCTGGGAATTGTGCATCGACGGCGCACGACACGCCAACGAAAGCGCCGACCGGATGGTCTCGAAATCGGGAAAGTGACTGTTCATCCCGCACCCTTCAAGGAAGTCGTTATCGCCATCCAGGGTGCGCCGCGTGGCGGGCTGTTGCAGAGGGCATAAAGACCCCTACTCGGTCACTACTTTCGCCTTCACTACTTCGAGGACTGCGTGGACGCGAGCCACACGGCCGAGTCTGGAGGCAGCACTCGGTCGACGCCCGGGGTGGACGACAGAACTACTGCCGAGGACGGCAACGTCACGCCGGTGTCGCCGGTGTTGACCCAGCACTGCGCACCGCCACGTTCGAAGGCAGCCACCTCTGGGTCGACGTCCAGCCACGTGACGGCGCCGGCATCGCGCCACAGCGAGGGACGCAAGCGCAGCGCCGCGCGGTATAGGTTCAGCGTCGAATCGGGGTCGCGATCCTGCGCCTCGACGCTGTGCTGCGCCCAATGCCCCGGCTGCGGCAGCCAGGTGGGAGCGCCTTCCTCGGGCGCGAAGCCGTACGGCGCGGATGTCGCAGTCCACGGCAACGGAATACGGCATCCATCGCGCCCGACATCGGCAAAGCCGGACTGAACCCACGTCGGGTCCTGGCGCACCGCGTCGGGCAGATCCTCGATCTCCTCAAGCGCCAGTTCTTCGCCCTGGTACACGTATGCGGTACCCGGCAGCGCCAGCTGAACGAGGGCGGCTGCACGCGCCCGTCGTCGCCCCAGTGCGTGATCAGGGTCCTCCTTTGCCCAGCGCGCGCGCTCCCAGTCCGTTTCGATCAGGTGGGTCGGCTGCGATCGGGCGAACCGCGTCACTGTGCGGGTCACGTCGTGGTTAGACAGCACCCAGGTCGGTGGCGCACCGACCGAGGCGGCTGCGCCGATGGCGTCGTCAATCACAGCGCGCAGGGACTGGGCTCGCCAAGGCGTGCGCAGGAAGTCGAACTGAAACGCGGTGTGCAGCTCATCGGGCCGCAGGTAGCGGGCCAGGCGCTCATTGCTGGACACCCACGCTTCGGCAATGAACACGCGATCGGGCGAATAGCGGTCGGCCACCGACCGCCATCCCCGGTACACCTCGTGTACCCCGTCCTGGTCCCAGGCGGGATGTCCGGCCCGATCCTGGACAAGGGTCTGTGCCGCGTCAACAGCCTCAGCGGTGTCGGGAAGCCCGGCTTGCTTCACCAGACCGTGCGCCACGTCGATGCGAAATCCGTCGACGCCGCGGTCGAACCAGAACGCCAGGATGTCCTCGAACTCGGCGCGCACCTCGTGGTGCCCCCAGTCGAGGTCGGGCTGACCGGGCGCGAACAGATGCAGGTACCAGTCACCATCGGCCACTTGCGTCCATGCCGGACCGCCGAACACGCTCTGCCAGTTATTGGGCGGCAGTGCGCCGTCGGCGCCCCGCCCCGCCCGGAAGTGGTAACGCTGCCGTGCCCCGGGCTCGTCGGCGACCGCCGCACGGAACCACACATGCTCGTCGGAGGTGTGGTTGGGCACGATGTCGAGCAGCACCCGGATACCGAGCGCATGCGCTTCAGAGATCAGCGTCTGCGCCTCATCCAGGGTGCCGTAGGACGGTTCGATGTCGCGATAGTCGGCGACGTCGTAGCCCGCGTCAGCCATCGGCGAGGGGTACCACGGATTGATCCAGATGGCGTCCACACCCAACTGGGCCAAGTACGGCAGTCGGGCACGCATCCCCTGAATGTCACCGATGCCGTCGCCGTTGCCGTCGGCGAAGCTGCGGATGTAAACCTGGTAGACCACGGCGGTCTGCCACCAGGACGGAACTGCAGGCGTCACGGAACTCCTCAACGATTGCGTAAGCGTTTTCGCTATCAGATTCACCGGCGTGGTATCGAAATGTCAATCGACGACGAACCGGCTGCGCGGCGCTGCGGACTCGGCTCGTGGTCGGCGAATCCACCGCCCGGCCCCGCTGACATGAGTGCCCATCCGGGTTGTGAACTGTGACACAATCTCCGCCGTACCGAAATGTGCTGCCCGTGGCTTTCATCCGGACTCGGGCGCCAGGGCAGGCTTCATGGACGAGGACGTGATGAAACGAATTCAGTTCGGACCTGGGCGATGGAGGCGCGCAATCACGCTGGCGGGCGCGCCACTGGTCGCCGCAGCGTTGCTGTCCGGGTGTGGCACCAGCGGCGGGCCACCCACACTGACCTGGTATGCGATGCCGGACAACGGCGGAGCCGCCACCCGGGCGCAGCAGTGCGCGAACGCATCCGGCGGCGCTTACAAAGTGGACATCGAAACGCTCCCGGCCAACGCCACCGGCCAACGCGAACAGATGGTGCGCCGCCTCGCGGCCCGCGACTCCTCGATCGACGTCGTAAGCGTCGATGTGGTGTTCACCGCGGAGTTCGCCAACGCAGGGTTCCTGCGGCCCTTCACCGCCGAGGAGAGCGGCCGCCTCACCCAAGGCATGTTGCCGGCTCCCGTGAAGACAGGAATGTGGGACGACACCCTCTACGCGGCGCCCTTCAAGTCCAACGCACAGTTGCTGTGGTTCCGTAAATCAGTGGCCGAAGCTGCGGGCGTCGACCCCACCAGCGAGAGCTTCACCTGGGATGAGATGCTCAAAGCTGCTGTCTCCCAAGGTAAACAGATCGGCGAGCAAGGTGCCCGCTACGAGGGCTACATGGTCTGGATCAACGCACTGGTGCTCTCCGGCGGCGGCAAGGTACTGCAGAACGCCGAGGCGGGCCGCGATGCTACGCCGGTGCTCAACAGCCCGGCCGGGCTGAAAGCTGCGGAAATCATCGGCAACCTCGCACGGTCCTCTGCGGCGGCGCCGGACCTGTCCAATGCGCAGGAGGAGAACGCCCGGGCCTCGTTCCAGGCAGGCCAAGGCGGGTTCATGCTCAACTGGCCATACGTGCTGGCCGCGGCTCGTGGCGCCGCCGAGGCCGGAACCCTGGACCAGGCCGTCGTCGACGACATTGGCTGGGCACGCTACCCGCGGGTACTTCCCGATCAACCCAGTGCGCCGCCACTCGGAGGCGCGAACCTGGGGGTAGGCGCCTACTCGCGGCACTCCGATCTCGCCGCCCAACTCATCGAATGCGTGAATGCGCTGCCGAAGGCCACGCAGTACATGCTCGACGAGGGTGAACCGTCGCCGTATGCGGCGTCCTACGACGACCCAGATGTTCGTGCGGAATACGACAATGCCGACCTGATTCGGGAGTCGATCGCCGAAGCGGGCCCGCGTCCGCTGACCCCTTTCTATGTCGACGTCGCCGGTGCGATAACCCAGACCTGGCATCCGCCCGCATCGGTCAACGCCGAAACCCCTGAGAAGTCAGACCAATTCGTGGCTGACGTGCTGGCAGGACGGCGGCTGCTATGACTGCACCTGGAGCAGCGACGCAGCACAGTGCACCGATCCAAAGCAGTCCCGGAAAAGCAGCCATCAGCGAGCGTGTCCGCGGGGAACGTCGGCTGGGGATGTATCTGACGCTGCCGTCCTACCTGGTGATGATTCTGGTCACCGCATACCCGCTGGGCTATGCACTCGTGCTGTCGCTGTACAACTTCCGCCTCACCGACCCCGGGGGCCGCAGCTTCGTCGGGCTGAGTAACTACCTGGTGATCTTGACCGATCCCGTCTGGTGGAACGACTTCGTGACCACCCTGGCCATCACCGTGGTCACGGTCGCCGTCGAACTGGTCGTCGGCTTCTGGTTCGCGTTCGTCATGCTGCGGATCATCCGGGGCCGCGGCCCACTGCGCACGGCAATTCTGATTCCCTACGGCATCGTCACCGTGGTCTCGGCGTTCATTTGGCGCTACGCATTCGCCATCGACTCCGGGTTCGTCAACCAGTGGCTCAACCTCTCCGGCTTCGACTGGTTCGGCGACCGCTGGTCGGCGATCTTGGTCATCTGCCTTTCCGAGATCTGGAAGACCACGCCCTTCATCTCGCTGCTGCTGCTGGCCGGACTGGTCCAGGTGCCCGAGGACATGCAGGAGGCAGCCAAAGTCGACGGCGCCACCGCCTGGCAGCGACTGTGGAAGATCACCCTGCCGAACATGAAGGCCGCCATCATGGTGGCGCTGTTGTTCCGCACCCTCGACGCGTGGCGAATCTTCGACAACCCCTACGTCATGACCAACGGCGCCAACAACACCGAGACGATCTCGTTCCTGGCCTACCGTCAGAACGTCACGCTGGTGAACCTTGGCATGGGGTCCGCGGTTTCGGTGGTGCTGTTCTTCACCGTCGTAGTGATCGCGTGGATCTTCGTCAAGGTGTTCAAGACCGATCTGTCACAAGTCAGGGGTGATCAGTGAACTCCGCCAAGAGCACCCGGTGGTGGACCATCGCCGGCATCGTCATCGTCCTCTACAGCTTCTTCCCTTTGCTGTGGATGATCAGCCTGGCCTTCAAACCGCCGTCGGACATCGTCTCGGGCAACCCGCAGTTCCTGCCAACCACATTCACCCTGGACAACTTCGCCCAGATCTTCAGCAACCCTCTGTTCACCCATGCGCTGATCAACTCGATCGGGATCGCGATCATCGCGACGCTGATCTCGGTCATCATCGCGATGTTCGCGGCGTACGCGATTGCACGCCTGCAATTCCGGGGCAAGAAGGTGCTGCTGTCACTCGCGCTGGGGATCGCGATGTTCCCACAGGCGGCGTTGGTGGGGCCGCTGTTCGACATGTGGCGAGGGTTGGGCATCTACGACACGTGGATCGGCCTGGTCATCCCGTACCTGACATTCGCACTGCCACTATCGATCTGGACGATGTCGGCATTCTTCCGACAGATCCCCTGGGAAATGGAGCATGCCGCACAGGTGGACGGCGCAACGCCGTGGCAGGCGTTCCGCAAAGTGATCGTTCCGTTGGCCGCACCAGGGGTGTTCACCACCGCGATCCTGACGTTCTTCTTCTGCTGGAATGACTTCCTGTTCGCCATCTCACTGACGTCGACCGACAGTGCACGCACCGTCCCGGCGGCGCTGGCGTTCTTCCAGGGCGCCTCGTACTTCGAGTCCCCGGTGCCCTACATCATGGCGGCATCGGTGATCGTGACGATCCCCGTCATCATCTTGGTCCTCATCTTCCAGCGGCGCATTGTCGCCGGCCTGACTTCCGGAGCAGTGAAGGGATAACCCATGGCATCAATAACGATGCGCAATATCGTCAAGAAGTACGGCGATGGCTTCCCGGCCGTCAACGACGTGAGCCTCGATGTCGCCGATGGCGAATTCGTGATCCTCGTCGGCCCGTCGGGTTGCGGGAAGTCGACCCTGCTGCGGATGATCGTCGGACTGGAGGACATCACCTCAGGCGACATGCTGATCGGCGACAAGCGGGTCAACGACAAGGCGCCGCGCGATCGCAACCTGGCCATGGTGTTTCAGAACTACGCGCTGTACCCGCACCTGAGCGTGTTCGAGAACATCGCGTTCCCGCTTCGACTGTCCGGCAAGCACTCCGACGACGAAATCCGCGAGCTAGTCACCGAAGCGGCGGACACCCTGGAGCTCGGTGAACACCTCGAACGCAAACCGGCCAATCTCTCCGGCGGCCAGCGTCAGCGGGTAGCGATGGGACGGGCCATCGTCCGCCAGGCCGATGCATTTCTGTTCGACGAGCCGTTGAGCAACCTCGACGCCAAGCTGCGCGGCCAGATGCGCGCCGAAATCCTACGCCTGCAGCGCCGTCTCGGCGTCACCACCGTCTACGTCACCCACGACCAGACCGAGGCGATGACCCTCGGCGACCGGGTCGCAGTGCTGAAGAAGGGTGTCATGCAACAGGTCGCAAGCCCGCGCGAACTCTACGATCAGCCGGTTAACCTGTTCGTCGCCGGCTTCATCGGGTCCCCGCCGATGAACTTCGTGCCGGCCCGGGTCCGCGGCAACGAGATCGAGCTGCCGTTCGCGACTATCCCGTTGCGAGATGAGTGGCGCAACGTCGTCGAAGACGGAAAGCTGTATATCGCGGGGATCCGCCCCGGCGCGTTCGAGGATGCGGAGTTCGTCGGTGACGACAAGCGTTCGCGCGGTGTCACTTTCGATGTCACGATCGACATGTCCGAGTGGCTGGGCAACGAGCAGTACGCATTCGTACCTTTCGAGGCCTCACCTGAGATTTCCGGCCAGCTCGCCGAGTTGGCCAGCGAACTCGATAGTGAGCAGTTGCGTTCACAACTGTGTGTGGAGCTGGATCCGCTGAGCCGGGTGCGTTCGGGCGACGACGCCACCCTGTGGCTGGATGCCGGACGTCTGCATCTGTTCGATCCGCACTCCGGCGACAACCTCACTCGCTTGGTCGACGAGCGCTCGCGCGAGGAGCATGACTCCGACGAGCGCTCGCGCAAGGAGCGTCACTCCGGATCCAGCGGGCGCCACGCAGCGACCACCGGCTGAGCTGCGGATCCCGCCAGGGCGATGGCCGCTCCTGAGCTTCGGCTTCGGGCCCCGTACCCGGGCCTGCTGGCGCTGCCGTGGGACCTCGCGCTGGCCGATTGGATGGCGCCCGGGGTCGCGCTGCGCGACTTCCCGGTCGGCCCCAGCCGGCACCTGGTGAAGTTTGTGGAATCCGACGGTGAGTTGTGGGCCCTCAAGGAGCTGCCCCCACGGATCGCCGCGCGCGAGTACGACGTCCTCAACCGGCTGGAAGAGATGTCCCTCAACGCGGTCCGGCCCGCCGGGCTGGTGTTCCAGCCTGACTTCGACACCGCGATCCTGTTGACCCGCTATCTAGTGGGCTCGTGGCAGTACCGACGGCTCTTCATGCGGTTGCCGCCCGACGCGCCCAAGCACCGGGCCCGGCTATTCGATGCGATGGCCACGCTGCTGGTGGAACTGCACCGCCACGGCGTGTTCTGGGGTGACTGCTCGCTGGCCAACACGCTGTTCTCGCGCGACGGCCAGGTGCTGCAGGCCTCGCTCGTCGATGCCGAGACCAGCGAAATCCACCCACAGCTATCCGATGGGCAACGCACCCACGACATCGACATCACCGTGGAGAATGTGGCAGCCGGCCTGCTCGACGTGGCCGCCAGCCTTGAAAAGCCGCAATTGGAAACCGGATTCATCGAAGAGGCACTGAGCATCAGGCAGCGCTACGGGCGACTCTGGGAATTGCTGCATTCGGAGCCAACCTTCGATTTCGCCGACCGCTACCGGGTCGAGGGCACCATCCGCAAGCTCAATGAGCTCGGCTTCGCAGTCGACGAGGTCTCGCTGCACCCGGTCCACGAAGACACCGTGGGTGCCGTCGATCAGGTTCGCTTGCATGTAACCGTCGGCGACCGGCGCTATCACGCCACGCAGCTGCAACGGCTGTCCGGATTGGTTGTCGGCGAAGGTCAAGCGCGCATCCTGCTCGGTGATCTGCAGGCCTATCAGGGGCGGCTGTGCCGCGAGGCCGGACACGACGTGGACGACCGCACCGCTGGGCAGCTATGGGTCATGGAGGTGGCCACGCCGACGATGCACCGCGCGCATGCGGCAACCGGGGGCACCGGAACTCCGATGCAGGCCTACTGCGACCTGCTCGAGGTGCGGTGGCTGCTCTCCGAGCAGGCCGGCCACGATGTCGGGACCGAGCAAGCGTTGCAGGCCCTGGCGGGCAGGGCGGTTCCGCCGGAGTCCGCGGCTCAGCTGATGGTGGTCGAGTCGCCGACCGAGCCGTTCTCGGTGCTCGATGACGAGTGACGTCGACCCTGGGCGCGACGCACGACAACCGGCCATATCGCAAGAACCTCACGTTCAACGTTCTACCTTCCGTAGATACGGTTAGATTGGGCCAATAGGTCCGTTTCCACGGACAGTCGAGTGTGGGGGCGCGATGGTTCCGGCGATTCGGATCAAAGATGCGGCGGTGCTACTGGGGGTCAGCGACGATACGGTGCGCCGCTGGATCGACGGCGGAACGTTACCGTCGCATCGGGACGCGTCGGGCCGTAAGGCGATCGCCGGCGACGTGTTGGCCGAATTCGCCCGCGATCATGCCTCGCCGCCCCCCGATCTACTTGGCGTCGGCAGCTCCGCACGCAATCGGTTCGTCGGCCTGGTCACCAAGGTGACCGCCGATCACGTGATGGCCGAAGTGCAGATGCAATGCGGTCCGTTCACGGTCGTGTCGCTGATGAGCACCTCGTCGGCCCGCCAACTCGGGCTCGAGCCGGGTGTCGTCGCGGTGGCCGTGGTCAAGGCAACAACCGTCATCGTCGAGACGCCGGTAGGAACCTGATGAAACCGATCGTGGGCGTCATCGCAGTAACGTGTGTCGCGGCCGTCGCCGCCGGCTGCTCGTCATCACCACAGGACACCGACGGTGAGGTCCTGGTGTTCGCGGCGGCATCGCTGAAATCGACCTTCACCGAATTGGGCAGTCAGTTCGAAAGAGGCCATCCAGGATCGAAGGTCTCGTTCAACTTTGCCGGCTCCTCCGCGCTCGTCGCCCAACTCCAACAGGGCGCTCCCGCGGACGTTTTCGCCTCGGCCGACAACACCAACATGGCCAAGGCGGTGAACGCCGGACTCATCGCCGGCGATCCGATCGACTTCGCCAAGAACACGCTGGTCATCGTCACGCCGCCGGTAACTCCCTGGCGCATAGACTCTTTCGCTGATCTGATCCAGCCTGGAATCCAGATCGTAGTGTGCGCACCGCCGGTACCCTGCGGGTCTGCCACCGAGGAGGTCGAGAAAGCTACCGGGGTGACCCTGACTCCGGTCAGTGAGGAGTCGGCCGTCACCGATGTGCTCGGCAAAATCACCACCGGCCAGGCAGACGCGGGACTCGTGTACACCACCGATGCTGCGGCTGCCGGTGACACGGTGACCTCGATTCCGTTCCCGGAGTCCAGCGGTGTCGTCAACACCTACCCGATCGCGGTTCTAGACGGTTCGACCAACCGCGCGGCCGCCCAGGATTTCGTCGACCTGGTGTCCGGCCCGCAAGGTCAAAAGGTCTTGGCGGCGGCAGGTTTCGCGGCACCGTGAGGAAAACCTGGCGGACCGGCGGCATCGTCGAGGTCGGACTGCCCAGCTGGATCTATGTCCCCGCACTGGCAGGCGCGTTGTTCATCCTCGCACCCCTGCTAGCGATCCTGCTAAAGATCGACTGGGCTCAGTTTATTTCCCTCATCACCTCCGAATCATCTCTAGCCGCAATGGCTTTAAGTCTGAAGACCGCAACGGCCAGCACCGTGGTGTGCGTACTCGTCGGAGCACCGATGGCACTCGTCCTGGCCCGCGGCAATTTCCCCGGACTGCGGGCACTGCGGGCGCTGGTGCTGCTGCCCCTGGTGCTGCCGCCGGTGGTCGGCGGAATCGCCCTGCTGTACACCTTCGGCCGACAAGGTCTACTGGGCCATCAACTGGATGTGCTCGGCATCCAGATCGCCTTCTCCACCACCGCGGTGGTGCTCGCCCAGTCGTTCGTTTCTTTACCCTTCCTAGTCATCAGCCTCGAAGGCGCGCTGCGCTCAGCAGGATCCGGCTATGACCACATCGCCGCGACCCTCGGCGCCCGGCCGACCACCGTGCTACGCACCGTGACGTTGCCGCTGGTGCTACCCGGGCTGATATCTGGCGCGGTCTTGGCGTTCGCGCGCTCGCTGGGCGAGTTCGGGGCGACGCTGACGTTCGCCGGCTCACTGCAGGGCGTAACTCGGACACTGCCGCTGGAGATCTACCTGCAGCGCGAGACCGATGCCGACGCCGCCGTCGCGCTATCGCTGTTGCTCATCGTCGTAGCCGCGTTGATCGTCATCGCCTCGGCCAGTCGCCGACTAACGGGCCCGCTGTGAGTGGCGTGCGCGTCCAGACAGGGCTGGATCAGCGCGGAGTCGAGTTCGATCTCAACCTTGACGACGGCGAGGTACTCGCGGTGCTCGGGCCCAACGGCGCCGGAAAGTCCACGCTCTTACTCTTGATCGCGGGCCTGCTTCGGCCCGACCGCGGCCGGATCGAGGTCGGCGGGACCGTCGTCACCGACACCCGCACCGGGACTTCCGTGCCGCCACACGCCCGGGGCGTGGCGATGCTGTCCCAGCAGGCAATGCTGTTCCCGCACCTGAGCGTCATCGCCAACGTCGCCTACGCTCCGCGCTGCCAAGGCCAGTCCCGCTCGGCGGCGCGGACCATCGCGCAGCGCTGGCTTGAGGCCGTCGATGCGTCCCATCTGGCCGATCGGCGGCCTGGGCAGCTCTCGGGCGGTCAGTCTCAGCGCGTGGCTATCGCCCGCGCGCTCGCCGCCGAACCTCGGCTGCTGCTACTCGACGAACCCATGTCGGCACTCGATGTCACCGCGGCGCCCGCATTGCGCCGGCTGCTGCGCAAGATTCTGCGCACCGAACGCCGAACGGCGATCATCGTCACCCACGATCTCATCGACGCTCTCGCAGTCGCCGACAAGGTCGCCGTCGTCGAGAACGGGCGCGTGGTGGAGCACGGCCCCGTTCGTGGCGTCCTCAGCGCTCCGCGCAGTGGCTTCGCCGCCCGGATCGCGGGCATCAACCTGATCCCGGGAGCCATTTCAGGACCCGGGGTGATCCGAACCCCATGGGGCGCCGACATCAGCGGGATCGGGGCCCTCGACCCGGGCGTTGCGGCGATCGCGTTATTTCGACCCGGCGCGGTCGCGGTACATCTGGATCCACCACACGCCAGCCCGCGCAATGTCATCGCGGTGACGATCGCCGAACTCGACATGCATGGAATCGGCGTGCGGGTCCGGGGGGCCGATCAGCCTGACGGCGGCACCGGACTGGCTGCCGACATCACCGCGGCCTCTGCCGCAGACCTGGATCTGGAGCCCGGCAAGACCGTCTACTTCGTGGTCAAAGCCCAAGAGGTGGAACTGCATCCGGCGTTATCGGCTGCAACGTAGGTCGCGAAGTTCGCTGGCCGTGATTTGGTGGTGGTCCCGGCTGGTATCGAACCAGCGACCTTCCGCGTGTGAGGCGGACGCTCTCCCACTGAGCTACGAGACCGGATTCCTCGCTCGGATCGAACGAGGGAAAACATTAACACGCGCCGCGGGACACGCCAGAATCAACGGGGCACCGAATTCCGCCGCCATTGCGACCATCCAGACACGTCACAGGTAGTGTCCGCGCCATGAAGCGATGGGCGATCGTCGCCGTACTGGCTGTGGCAGCACCGCTCGGCGCACCAGGCGCCGCGGCCGACGTCGTCGGGTTCACGTCCCCGAGCGGCAACATCGGCTGCATGTTGTCCGATGACCTCGTGCGCTGCGACATCGCGGCCCGAAACTGGTCACCTCCTCCGCGCCCCGCCGACTGCCCAGAATTCACCGACTATGGCCAGGGCATCCTGCTCCATCCGACAGGTCCCGCCAGTTTCGTCTGCGCCGGCGACACGGCTTTGGGCGGTGGAACTGCTCTCCCCTACGGCCAGTTCCAGGCTGGCGGTGGCATGAGTTGCAACAGCGAACCCTCGGGGATGCGGTGTTCCAACTCCGACGGCTACGGATTCACCCTCTCACGGCAGGCCTACACCCTTTTCTGACAGTCTTCGCACCTTGGCGAGCAAGGGATTTGTGTAGGCCAGGTGGGTTCGACTATCGTTCTGCATCGCGACGGGCGACGATCTCGCTCGTGGCTCGCGGATGTGGCGCAGTTGGTAGCGCACAACCTTGCCAAGGTTGGGGTCGCGGGTTCGAATCCCGTCATCCGCTCGACGGTGCGTTGGCATCGACCCCAACGGTGGAGTGGCCGAGTGGTGAGGCAACGGCCTGCAAAGCCGTGCACACGGGTTCGATTCCCGTCTCCACCTCCGATATTGGTCCCGGCGCGATTAGCTCAGCGGGAGAGCGCTTCCCTGACACGGAAGAGGTCACTGGTTCAATCCCAGTATCGCGCACCATGTTTGAACTGCGGTTACACCCCTAAACTAGGGGGCCATGACCTCAATATGACCTGACCGGTCGCAGACGGGGCCTGAGTCACCGTCATTTGCTGGGCCGTTTCTAGCGTGCCAGCCGTGCGTGTAGCTGCCGTATGCCGTAGCAACGGAGCGGCACATTCCACATACCGCGCACTCTCACGTGTCCTGCACCCCGACTCACCGACCGGCGACACCAGCCTGCAGCGCGAGCTCAACGAGGCCGGGAACCGGTAGTCTCACCAGCTATGTTGATTCTCGCCCTGATCGTCTTTGGCATGGCCATCGGCTGGATCGCTCAGCTCCTCATGGGTCGCCGGTCGACCCAGATCGATTGGACGCTGGCATTCGTCGCTGGGACGCTCGGGTCCTTCGTCGGCGGACTGTTGTTCAGCCTGATAGCTGGCGACGGACTGGCTCTCAGACCCAGCGGCGTGATCGGATCGCTGATCGGTGCGCTGATCATCACCGCCGTGTGGCAAGTGATCGCGAAAAAGCGGCGTGCCAACGATCGCATCGCTGACAATACGATCACGGACAAATAGCTCAAAATGCCAGCGCGGCGCGCTGGACGCTCTCGCGGATACCGGAACCTCAGTTCTGAGGTTTCCCTCACCCGTCGCCGCCGTTCACCTCGGTCCAGAGCCGCCTCAACCGGGCCACACCACCCTCGACGCCGCGCACCTTCAACTTCCCCGATGGCCGCCAAGATAGAAGAAGCAGCCTCTACTCCATGCTTGTTGTAACCGCGGACGAGATTCCAGGCTGGGAGATCAGGCGAGTATGCGGCGCACGGAACCCGAGGCGGCTGTCGGCAACCACCTCCACGCCAGCGAACACGTCCTCGATGAGGCTGAAGGCCCGCAAGAGCTACTGATCGGCGGGTTACCGCACGGGCCTTAATGGCTTAAAGGCCCACGTACCAACTCACGGGCGTCCAAGGCCCAGCTGGGGTAGAGTCCTCCGGCGATGCGTCGCCGTCGCCGCTGGGGGCAAAGGTGGTCTCGGTGCTCCATCTGATCGGTCGCTCGGTGTCATTGGTGTCATCAGCCATCGCGGCTCCAGTGCCGAGGACACCGAGGCCGGCCATGGCCGCGCCGACGGCGACAACCTTCCAGGTAGCGGTTCGCTGCATGATGTGAGCTCCATTCATCTGTTTCAGGCGTATTTCGCGGTCATGTTCAGATTTCCGGACCGATATGAACCCTGGCTGAGATGAAGATGAGTGGTCTCTCATGCTTTGCTGCCCCGTGTTGGGTAGTCACCTTGCAACTATCGAGGCACCGGCTTCATGATCGAGGCACCGGCTGGCACGCTGAGCGCGGCCCAGCAAATAGCCGTACCGCAGGCTCTGTTCACCAGCCACACAGGCACCGGGAATGACTATCGGGTGGGGCAGCCCGCCAGCCCGGCTGTTGCCCCGGTGTGACGTAGGCACCGACGCTCGGCTGGGCTGAGCCCGACAGGCTGCCGGTCCAGGTGCCCGGCCTCGACGGGCGCGCCGCACAGACGACGCAGCACCTGCTGAGGCCGGGCTCATCCGGCCTGCCTTCTCGACCCGTACCGCCGACAACGGATATTGCCGGGAGCCGAGGAAGTATGGCCGGATGGGTCTTCAGGATCGACGGTCTGGGTCGTACTTGCCTGCCCCGAACTGCTGCTGTTGTGGAAGATCGCTGCGGGACGTCAGTTCATGTTCCAGGGCGCGCTGTAGGTGGTGACGCTGTCACCGGTCGAGGAGACCAACCGCGCGAACGGACGCAACAGCACCCCACCGGCCGCACCGGTCACTGTGCCGTGGGCGTTGGACACGGCCACCGAACCACCCGGACCGGCCACATCGACACTGAACGTCGCGACTTCCTGAATACCCGGACCGTTGCCAAGATCAGCCGAGATCGACAGGCCTGGGAACAGCGGCGGGGTCACAATGCCGCCGAACTCACTGCCCGTTGCGAACCCGACACCTTCAAGACCGTCGAAGGCGATGTTGGGCGTGGTGTAACTGAAGTTGATGCCGACACCCAGCGACCACGGGAAGCCCACCTGATAACCCAGCTCAATGGTGCCCTCAAAGTCCTCGGCACCCTCACCGTCCACCATGTAGGTGGCCTTGCCCGAGTGGAACCACTCACGGGTCAGCCGGTTACGGTCCAGCGGAAACACACCGTTGAGGAAGGTGTCCCACTGCTGAATCGTCAAAGTCCGCCCCTGGCCGTCGACCAGACTCATCTCATCGACCAACCCGGCGTGAGAGGTACCAGTGCTCGCGAACAAAGCAGCGACAGACGCAACCATCGCGATCAGCACACGCGTGAATGCCTTCATGCTCTCCCCAAACGTATGTAGACGGAACCTCGCGGCTGAGCTACACGTCGTCGTGCACGCCCGCTGTCCAAACGGTTAAACAACCTCTAGCAGGACACTCATATGAGCTGAATCGCACCTCAGATCAAGCTCGCGACACGACCATAACTGCCCGAGGCGCATCGCGCATGGCGACTGAATCGCCCAGGCGCTGACATCGAGGGGCTCGGACTGCTCGACGAACTACAGGCCGACTGGAACGCGGTAGCTGACGAACAGTGCACCGCCGCTGACATCGACACCGGGCACGGCACGATCAGCTACGGCATTAGTCGGCACCCAATCGAATAAGCTGCCTGGCCGCTAACCCCGCAAGGCATAGGCCAGAGCCCTACCCCCTCACGCCGCGTTTGGTGTGGACCGGGTGCGCGCCAACCGAGGAGATACCCGCGCACCCGGCCCACGAGCTAGGCGAACACCGCCCGCCCCGTGCGGCGTCGCTCACCGGCAGCCCCGAACACCGACAGGATCGCCGCAACAATTGGTGACACGATCGCGGTGCCATCCGATCCCGGCTTCCACAAACCGCCCTCGCCGACCGGCAACGCCACCGCCGCCCGCACCGCATCATCCAGAACAGGGTTCACCACGCCATCAGGACCGGCCGGCTGCTCATGCGTCACCCGCCCGAACTTGATCTCATTGGCGAACAACGTGGCCGCCCGCGAAATATCGCGCGCACCGACCACTTTCACCCGGGCACGTACTCGCAAGTGCCGCGGCGGGATCGGCAGGCATACACCGGACTGCTGACGCTTGTGCCACTGTCGCAACGATTTTCGACCTTCGGCCCGTCACTTCTGCGGCGGGCCGATTCACAACAGGTGGTTGCGTGCCTGACGCCAGAACGGCCCCGGCCATTCGCGGAAACAGCGCGGTGGTCGGGGTCAACTTCTTGATGTCCGATTGGCGGTTGGCTGTGAGGCAATCGCTACTCCCAGCAACTGCTTTGGT
>Ga0210003_1002166_pt1 | contig 16774 bp, 15 predicted proteins | sample LantaG_FD_182804 | JGI IMG/M metagenome (GOLD analysis project Ga0210003, IMG submission 182804) | Deep subsurface microbial communities from Baltic Sea to uncover new lineages of life (NeLLi) - Landsort_02402 metaG (SPAdes) (version 2) | ecosystem: Environmental > Aquatic > Marine > Oceanic >...
CTACGCAACCATAGATAACTGCAAGGAAGCAATAAGGCGGGGCGCGTACGACTATCTGGTCAAGCCGATAGATATTGACCAGCTTCGAACGTTGGTCGCACAGGCAGGCCGAGAGGCTTCAAAGTCGGTTCAGCGGTATCGAGACCACTTCAAGGCTCTGCCCGAAGATTTCATGTTTGAGGGTATCCTCGGTAAGAGTCCAGCTATGCAGGGCATATTCGAAGTGCTGCAGCGCGTCGCGCCCACAAACATCTCTGTCTTGATTGAAGGACCCTCCGGAACGGGCAAGGAGCTGCTCGCAAGGGCGATTCACGTTAACTCGCCGAGACGGCACAGACCGTTCAGACCGATTAATTGTGCCGGCTTGACCGAAACCCTCCTTGAGAGCGAATTATTCGGACACGTCAAAGGGGCCTTTACCGGCGCAACCAGTGACAGAAAAGGTCTTTTCGAGATAACCGATAAAGGTACGCTGCTGCTGGACGAAATCGGTGATATGCCGCTCAATATGCAGGCGAAACTTCTGCGGTTTCTCGAAGACGGCATTGTCGTACCCGTTGGCTCGCACAAAACAATCAAGGTTGACGTTCGTGTAATCAGCGCCACAAACCACGATTTGACAAAGCTGATAGAACGCAACAAATTCAGGCAGGACCTGTATTTCAGAATCAAGGGCGTTAGCATTACCCTGCCGGCGCTGCGTGACAGAACCGAAGACATTTGCGAACTTGTAGAGTATTTTCTCAAGGAAGCTGCTGACGAAACCGGCTCGCAGGTCACCGGCATAACCGATTCTGCCCTGTCCATCCTCGAAAACTATGACTGGCCCGGAAATATCCGCCAGCTCAGAAACTCCATTCGGGCAATGGTCGTTATGTGCGATTCCACCCGTCTCGACGTCCGCGACATACCACAGGAAATACACCAGCTTCGCCAACTGACCTCCGGCGAACCGCAAGGGCTCGGTACGAGCCTCGCAGGCGTCTCACTCGACGCGCTGGAGAAAAAAGCCATTACCGACACGCTCGCCAGGACCGGCGGCAACCGCGAAAAGGCCGCTAAAATCCTCGGCATCGGCGAAAGAACACTCTACCGAAAAATCAAAGACTACAACCTGTAGCCGCCGGGCCATAGGCTGATTGTGTTTTCCCTGCCGGCTCTTTGGCGAGTCCTCTACTTGTCCGTGTTTAGCTTCGGCTTCCTTCTCAGCACCAGCACACCAGCGCCTGTTACAAGTGCCGCTAATCCCAGGGCCAGCAGCAGCCAGACGTGTGGCCGGCCGTTGTCTGCCACCGGCTTCTCTGCCGGTCGGTCTGAAATATCAAAAACAACACGATTTGATATCCACTTGTGTTGGCCGGTATAAGCAGCTTTGCCGTCAATACCTATCATCAAAGCCTTGCGCGGGTATGTTGTCTTCGCCCTATAACGACCGGTAGCCGGAAATGCATTACTCGCATCAACGTGCGCCGACAAGGATTCCGCCGGAAGCAGCGTTATCCAGTCTCCGCCCGCTGTAGGAGTTACAAGCTTCAATGGATGCAACTCCGTCTCAATTAACTTGTCAGCATCATCGTACTTGTCCAGCAGGAAATAATCCTCGTAGGGATGGAAAAAATTGAGCAGCTTAAGGGCTTTCTCCCCGTTGTTCTGCATTCTGATACTAAGCAGCACCGGCTCACCCTGTCTGTATTCTTTCAAAGAAGATTCAAGAACGATACCGAACGGGTACTCATCAGTGCCTGGCTCAAGAGTCACGGTTTCAGGGACGTACTCCTCAATAACCTCGAAACTGCATCCTTTGACAACTCCAAAATCGCTTCGTTTCCATAAACCCGTGATAACGTAATTCCTTTTTCGCAATGGCTCCCCGCTCCCATCAACCTTTGCAAACCGAATCTGCGCCAATGGCATCTCAAATGAACATTTGGGCCGAAGCGCAATCCGTTCTTTCCATAGAGATTCAAACTCTGTCTTTTGCTCTTGCCAGGATACAAAATAACTTTTCTTGCTTACTCCCTTCACCTCCAGCGAAAGACCCTGTCCGCCAGGTCTGAAGAAAAATTGAGTCGCTTCGCTTGCATTGTCCACTCGAAGTTGGCAGGTTATGATGCCAGTTTTCACACCCACCCTTTTTGCTGCGACCAAACGATACTCCAGTCCAGGCGTTGTCTCCGAACTCTCCGCTTCTCTGTCTGCCGGCACCAAAGATGCCGCAACTAAAAACAAAACGACCTTTTGGTATCGCATAAGACCAACCTCACTTTATGTGATTATATGCATACAGCCAGACCAAACAAGCTCTTTCTTACCATCCCTTGCTTAGCCTGTATGTTTCTGTTGCCGTTACGTCACCGTTGAGCGCGCCCTGGCCCGCAGCATATACACCGTCACCGGCTCAGCCGGCCAAGAACGCAGAATTCCCGCCCAAAAAGAAGCTGCGCACCCGTTCTTTTTACACACCTCAACCACGATTCACCGTGGCGGCTTTGGGAAAATCAAGAATTGCTTCAATCAGTTGCAACAGTTACTTCAGAAGCAGTTTCGGCCGTTTTCTTTGCAGCCAATCCGGAAGCTGCTGGCGGCTCACTGCTGCCCACAGGCCTTTTCGCTGGCTCCGCGCGCTTGCCTCCAATTGCCGGTACTTGTTGTAAAAACTGTGCCCGAATCGCAGGTCCGCATACGCCAGGCCCTCACCTACAAGAACCTCGTTCAGGAATCTGCCGTCCGGCAGTTGAACGTAAGCCAACAGCCTGCCGTACTTGCCTCTCGTGTGGTTGTCCTGGTCAACGTAAACCGTAACTTCCTTGCCAAGCGCCAGCTCTGTCGTAAAACTTGTCGCGCGGTCTCCGAAAAAAGCGTTTTTCTCCGGCGTGTCAATCCCCCACAAGCGAATCCGCGTGTGCTCGTATTTCCCGTCCGGCACGTCTATATCGATGGTATCGCCATCAACAACTTTTAGCACGCGGAAGTTTTTGTCGTGATATTTGCCGACGTCGTCCGACTCCGGCCGCCAACTTCGGCTGACCGGGCTTCGGTCGAGCGCAATAAGAATCACAGCCGCCAGCAAAAACGCAACAAATAAAATCCTCTGCCGACGCCTGCTCATTGCGTAACCGGTTTGCTTTCTTTTGCCCAACGTTACTCGTCAGCTCGTCTTTGGCCTGGCCTGAGCCGGTTTGTCCAGGTCAAACGCTTCGCATACCACCACAAGCGCCTTTTCTGCCTCGTTCTCATTCACAATTACGCTTATGCGGATTTCACTGGTCGTAATGGAATCGATATTCACCTTTGCCCTGGCGAGGGCGCCGAACATTTTATCCGCAACGCCATAGTGCGTCCGCATCCCAACGCCAACCACCGAGACTTCCGCTATGTCGTCTCGAACGAAGATGCTTTCGCAGTTGACCTTTTGCCTTATTTGTTCGGCGGCCTTCTCGGCGGCCTGCAAATCCGAAATATGAATTGTAAATGACAGGTTCGCCTTTTCCGGACTTACTTCCGTCTGCGCTATGTCGTTGACAATCACCCTGGCCTGGGCCAGTTGAGCGAATACTTCGGCTGCGTTGCCCGGGTTGTTGTCAACCCCGACAAGGGTCAGCTTGGCCATATCTTTTTGAACCGTAGCGCCTGATACTACTACACCTTCCATTTGTGGAACCTCGTGAGTGATTATTGTTCCTTCTGTTTGTTCAATACTGCTTCTGACGTGAATTTTGACGTCATAATTCTTGCCGCACTCGACCGCGCGTGTATAGATAACGCTCGCGCCAAGACTTGCCATCTCGAGTATCTCATTATAACTTATTTCGTCCATCTTGGCAGCGTTTTTGAAAATCCTGGGGTCGGCCGTGTGGATTCCATCGACGTCCGTGTATATCTCGCACTGCTCGGCCTTCAATGCCGCTGCAAGTGCAACCGCCGTTGTATCCGAGCCGCCTCGCCCGAGTGTCGTAATGTTCTCGTTCTCATCGACCCCCTGGAAACCGGCGACAATGACGATTCTGCCCTGGTCCAATTGCTCGTGAATGCACTTGGCGTCGATGCTCTTTATCCTCGCTTTTGTGTAGTCGCTGTCCGTGAGCATTCGGATTTGCCCGCCCGTAAAGCTGATGGCCTTGTAACCCGCCGCGTCCAGCGCCATCGCAAAAAGCGAAACTGACTGCTGCTCGCCGGTACTGAGCAGCTGGTCCATCTCACGCCTTGGGGGATTCGGATTCAGCTCAAGGGCGTCGGCAATAAGCTCATCGGTCTGCTTGCCGCGAGCCGACGCTACCACCACAACCTGGTAGCCGCTCTTTACAGCCTTGATTACCCGCTGAGCCGCCCGCCGAATCTTGTCGGCATCCGCAATTGAAGTGCCGCCAAACTTTTGTACTATTATCGCCATACTTTATACCTGTTCGGTCTAACATTTTCACCTTTTTACCGAATTTGCCTTCTCCGGTCAATCACTTTAGCTCTTCAGAAAATACTCCATAAGTTCAAAACCATTCTCAATTTTCAATCCTGATTTTGCAGCGTTCGATTCGCTGAAATCGGCCTCGAATGTACTGCCGACGCCGGCGCCGGCCATTGCGAAAGGAATCGCCTCGGCCGAGTGTGCGCACGTTCGAATTGGCGTCGGGTGGTCCGGCGCCACAAGTATGCGCCCGTTTTCGTATCTCTCGAGAGCCTTAAAAACCGGCCCGATGATAAGTTTGTCAATCTGCTCAATGGCCTTGACCTTCATCTCCACATTGCCGCTATGTGAGGCCTCATCCGGGGCTTCTATATGCACAAAGACCAGGTCGTATTTCTCCAGGGCCTCGATAGCCGCCGCTGCTTTGCCCTGGTAATTGGTATCCACAAAGCCCGTCGCGCCGGGAACCTCTATAAGCTCGAAGCCTATCAGCTTTGACAGCCCCCTTGCCAAATCCACAGCCGTTATCAAAGCGCCCTTCAGACCAAAACGCTTCTCGAAACTCTCCATCTGTGTCTTTTTGCCTTGTCCCCAGAGCCAGATGCTGCTGGCCTGGTTCTCGCCCAAATCCGCCCTTACCCTGTTAATTTCGTGATTGGCGAAAAGTTGATGCGAACGGGCCATCAGCTCGATAAGCAGGCCGGCGTTCTTGCCCCTCGGCAGAAGCTTATCCTTCGGCGTGCCAATATAATCGTGCGGCGGATAAGTCTGCACATCGAAATCAATGCCTTTGAAGACCAGCAAATGCCGGTAGCTGACTCCACAATAGAACTGCCTCTGCTTGTTGCCCAGATGCTCGTTCAGCTCCTTTATGAACTGGGTCGCCTCTTCGGTGCTGATGCCCCCGGCACTGTGGTCGGTCATCTTGTCGTCCGCTATCGTGACAAGGTTGCATCTGAAGACCCAGTCATCCTCAGACAGCTCGATATTGCGCGCCACCGCTTCGATTGGCGCTCGTCCCCTGTAGTATTGTCGCGGGTCGTAACCAAGCAGACTCATCTGTGCAACGTCGCTGCCCGCTTCCATTCCTTCCGGAATAGTCCGGGCGGTACCCTGAAGTCCCTGCCGGCTGATTCTGTCCATATTAGGCGTCGCAGCCGCTTCAATCGCCGTCTTGTTGCCTAACTGCTCAATCGGTTCGTCCGCGGCGCCGTCCGGAACTATTATCACGTACTTGCCCACTAATCTTCGTCCTCCGGGATATCGACTATCCTTATGCAAACCGCCTTGCTGCAGATTGTATCTACGGCATTGAGGCCGTCCATCGCGGCGCTTAGCCTGCTCTGTTGCGTCGGATGGGTTGTGATAACTACCGGAACCGTGTTATCCGGACCGCGCCCTTCATGCTGAAGCACACCCGATATGCTTATCTCGTTCTCCGAAAGAATTCTGCCTATATGCGCGAAAACCCCCGGCTGGTCCTTCACCATCAGCCTGATATAAAACCTGCTCACCAGGTCGCCGACCTTCTCTATAAGTGCTTCGGTCTTGCTCCTCGACTGCATGTGCAGATGCCGGAAGCTCCGCGCCGAATTGCCCATCGCAACGTCGATTATGTCGGCCACCACCGCGCTTGCCGTCGGCATCATCCCCGCGCCGCGACCGTAGTACATTACCTGGCCTACGGCGCTGCCGATTATGCTTACCGCGTTAAACGGACCGTCAACCCGCGCAAGCCGATTCTCTTTCGTTATAAACGAAGGATGCACGCGAAGGGAAATCCTGCCCTCGGCGGACTTCTGTCCTATCGCCAGCAGCTTCAGACTGTAGCCCATCTCAGCCCCGAAGCGGATGTCGTCTCGGGAGACCTGCTCAATGCCTTCGACGTAGATGTCCTGCAGCTCTATCTCGTATCCAAAGGCGATGGAAGCCAGAATCGCCAGCTTATGCGCGCTGTCAATGCCGTTGATATCCAGCGTTGGGTCCGCCTCGGCGTAGCCCTTGGCCTGGGCGCCTGCCAGCGCGGCAGAAAAATCCTCGTCCCGCGACGTCATGTTCGACAGGATGTAATTGCACGTACCGTTGACAATGCCATACATCCCCGTTATGTCATTCGCCGCCAGACCCGTTCGTATTCCGGAGATAATCGGGATCCCGCCGGCACAGCTTGCCTCGAAAGCTATGCACCGGCCGTGCTTGCGGGCGCATTCGTAAAGTTCGCTGCCGTGCTCGGCCAGCAGCGCCTTGTTTGCCGTCACCACGTCCTTGCCCGCCTCCAGCATCTTTAGCTGTATCTCCTTCGCAGCCGTCGTCCCGCCGACCAGCTCAACACCTATCTCGATAGTCTCGTCATTGATAAGCCTGCCGACGTCGCTGCCGAGAATCCCCTTAGGCAATTTCACCGGCCGCGACGACTCCGTATCGATATCGACAACGCAGCCGAGCTCCAGACGCAAACCGGTCTTTGCCGCTATCCGGTCGGCATCCTCCAGCAAAAGCCTGGCGACGCCGCAGCCCACCGTGCCAAAGCCCACAAGCCCAACTCGTACTCGTCTTTCAGCCATAATCGCACCTTCTGAATTTCAACCCTTGCCGAATCCGGAATTCTAATTCAAGGCCGTCTCCAGGGTCAAGTAAAAACCCCCGAATAAACGTTATAAGCCAAATCGATGGTAACTATAATCGCTGGGCATTGATTATTTTCGAGAAGTCAGCCGAGTTGACAAACGCCTTGACGCCTTTCGGATTGTGTTTCGTCAGCATCTTCAGGGCCGCGGCGAATTTCTTATCAAGACCCGCAATAAACAACGCCCGGTCTTCTTCCTGCGACTCCAAAATCTCCATCTGGTAAGAATGTAATGTCAGCCGGTCAATAAGGGGCTGTTCGGTCTTGCCTTTGCCCAGGCGATAGTTCGCTTTGAAATCGGACAGGAACATCGGCTCTGAATTGCCGTACAAAGGGTCAATCACCAGAGGCAGCCCGACGGCGTTGAGATGCACACGAATCTGGTGTGTCCTGCCCGTCACAGGAGAGACCGCCAACAGGCAAACAGGACCGAAATCAGCCAGCAGCCTCCACGTGGTAAGTGCCTTTTTGCCCTTTTTGCGGTCCACCTGCATAAGGCGCCCTTTCTTGCGACTGTGCGACAGGGCCAGTTCGATTCTTCCCTCCGGAGCGCCGACCAGCCCCGCAGCAAGGGCCAAATAAGTCTTTCTAACCAGCTTTTTCTCGAAATAACCCGCAAAGCGCCTTAGGGCCTGTCGGTTCAGGGCCAGCATCATAACGCCGGAGGTATCCTTATCAATCCGGTGCACCAGGCGCAGACGCCCGGTCGGCTCGGGGTCCATCTGCCCAGACATTATCTCCACAAGCTCCGGCGCCCCGGTGCGGTCTTTCGTGACCGAAAGGCCGCTCGGCTTGTTGATGACGGCAATATCGCTGTCCTGATATATTATCTCGACCTTTATCTTTGGCATTTGACCTGTTCCTGGCGGGCTATTATAAAGGGCGTCCAGGCAAATTGCTACCACCGATGCGCCGGGACAATACAAATCCTGCTGTTTCTTGACGCCGCCCACCCAATAACTTATAGTCTCTGGCGTTTGCTTTGTTTGTGTCTGGAGTTAGTTACTATGGCTAAAAAGAGTCAGTGTGAAAAATGCACGGGACTTTGTTGCAGATACTTCGCCCTGCCGATAGAAACGCCCGAGGACAGGGGTGATTACGACGACATAAGATGGTACCTCTGCCACAACAACATCACCGTCTTCGTCGAAGAAGGCGACTGGTATATCAACATAAATAATAAATGCAGACATCTCTCCGAGAAGGACTACAGATGCAGAATATATGACAAAAGACCGAGAATCTGCAGAAAATACAACCACAAAGACTGTGACTATGTCGAGGGTGAATATGACTACGAGCTGCACTTCACCAACAGCAAACAGATGGAAGAATATATTAAGGTGAAGTTCGACAATAACGTTACCGAAAAGCGCAAAACAAGAAAAACAAGAAGAAGAAAAAAGGCTAAAAGCAAAACCAGATGAAAATACCGCCGGCAAAGGGAACAAGGGACTTCTACCCCCGTGAGATGGCCGTGCGAAACTGGATAATCGACGGCTGGAAACAGGTCTCGGTCCGCAACGGCTTCGAAGAATACGACGGCCCAATCTTCGAATTTCTCAAAATGTTCCAGATAAAAAGCGGCGACGAAATCGTCGAACAGCTCTTCTCCTTCAAAGACAGAGGCGACAGAGACCTTGCCATAAGACCGGAAATTACACCAACGCTCGCCAGGATGGTCAATCAGCGAATCAACACCCTGCCCAGGCCGCTCAAATGGTTCTCCGTGCCGAGATTATGCCGGGCAGAGCGACCGCAGAAAGGCCGGCTCCGCGAATTCTTCCAGTGGAACATCGACATCATCGGAGTAGAAGACGTTCTCGCCGACGCCGAGGTCATATTCACAACAGTTGACTATCTGCGTCAGGTAGGCCTGACAAACAGCGATGTCAGCGTCAAATTCTCCAGCAGAAAACTCCTGGCCGGTGTCCTGAAAAGTATCGGCATTGCCCAAGAGCAGTTGGACGCGCTCTACAGCCTGCTCGACAAAAAAAGCAGATTGCCGCCGGATACCTTCACCGAAGCGCTCGCCGAAAAAGTCCCCACTGCTGAAATGGCCGCTAATATCGCCGCCTTTATGGAACTCGATGCAGTCTCCGCCATCAAAAGCGTGGTTGAGCCGAACGACGAAATCAACAAGGCCGTCGATGAGCTTGCCGAGCTGGTTCATTACCTCGACCGGATGGGCGTAGCCGACTACTGCCGGTTCGACCCGAGTATTGTCCGCGGCCTGGCCTATTACACCGGCGTAGTCTTTGAGGTCCACGATATCGTGGGCCAACTGCGAGCCATCGGCGGAGGCGGAAGATACGACAACCTGCTCAAAGATTTCGGCGGTCCCAACATATCAGCCACCGGCATGGGTATGGGCGACTGTGTGCTCGAAATCCTGCTCAGGGAAAAACAACTGCTCGATGACAAAACAGTTGCCAATCCGCTGGAGTACTTCGTTGCTTTTGCAGACAAGGCTTATCGCGAAAGGGCCGTCGAGTTCACTGCCGAACTGCGGCTTAAAGGCATCTCCGCTAACTTCAGCTATAAAATGGCCGGCCTTGCCAAGCAGCTCAAGGAAGCCTCCGAGCGAAACGCCCAAAAGTGCATAATCATCGGCGCTGAAATCGACAACAACGAGCTTGTTGTCAAAGATATGGCTGCGGGCCGGCAGCAGACGGTGCCGGTGGACAAATTTTTCGCCGAGATTCAACGCTGACCTCGAATGAAGGATTTCACACCCAACCATTATGAACGGGCCTTTGAAAACTGGCTGACAGAGAGTAAAGTGCAGTATGTCGCGGTAGATGACCACAAGAAAAAGGCCTTCGGACGTTCCAAAATCAAATCCTTCGATTTCCTTATCTACCCGCCCGGCAAACGCATCATAATCGCCGAAGTAAAAGGCAGGCTCTTCAAAGGCACGACGCTGGCCAAACTCGCCGGACTCGAATGCTGGGTCACTGCCGACGATGTAGACGGACTCACCGCCTGGCAGCAGGTCTTCGGACCAGGACACCAGGCGCGATTTGTCTTTGCTTATCATATCGAAAAAATCGACGTGGACTTCGACGGCAGAGACTTCTATGACTTCGCCGGCCGACGCTACGTATTCTTCGCGGTCAGACTCGATGATTATCGCCGCTTTATGAAGCTCCGCAGCCCGAAGTGGAGAACCGTGACAATCGGCGCCGACAAATTCCGCCGATGCGCCGTACAAATGCAAAAGTTGTTGCTTTGATATCACTGAAACGTCAGCGCGCCCGCAGCGCAAGCCAACTCCCCCTGCCCGCACTTGCTCATGACGTGTCTGCACACATAGCGCTCAGATTCAATCGGCGGCGCCGTGTTTCTCATCTTTGCCCGTTAGCTTATCGAGCATTGCATGCAGCATGCGAGTGCCCAGCCCGGATGCACTGGCGATTTGCTCGACCGCCTGGACCAGTCGGCTAAGCAGCCAAAGCACATAGACAAGTACGCACAGATTGACGATTCCTGTAATCAGGACGAAGAGTGCTCCAAATTCTCTCATATCTATAAACACCTTTCGCAAGAGAGCCAACTTCGAATGAACGGACCAATAACCTGGAGTTCCATCCGTTAACCGCACATTTGCTCTGCGTATTATATTCTTAACGGCATTGCCGGTAAAGCCTGCCCGGCGGAGACCCACAATATGACCGACCCAACCGCCGTTTCTCCAGACAAAAAGCGTTAAACCCCTTGAAGATGCCTAACCTACGAAGGCTCGAACCACCGGCAGCGATTTGAAGAATTCGATTGCTTCGAGGTCGGAGCGATTCGTGCTCCAGACAAATTTGCCGTGTCCCAATTGTGCAAGCACGTATTTGCCCAGGCCGAACTGCCCTATGGCGGCATAACTCGCTGCAAATTGGCCAAGCCCCAGATACCCCGCTATTGCAACCTGTCCCACTGCTGCCAGGCCCGTTGAGAGCTGGCCCAGACCGATGATGATTCCTATCGCCAGTTGCCCGACCGCCACGAGTCCGAAAGACGCATGACCGATTGCAATCACCCCGCACGCAAACCTGCCTATGGCGATAATGCCTCTTGCCGTCACTCGCCTTGCCGTCTCGGGATTCTTGCCGCACGTGTAATGTAGCAGCGGTATCCCGAAAATCCTGATGTGCGAGGTAAACTCGTGATAGCTCGACCCGTCGATATAGGCGTATCGACGCCAGACGCCGGTGTTCGTCTCTTGGGTCTTGTATTCGACATCTTCCAACAGCAGATTAGCCATAGTTATCTCACTCGCAAAACCACCTTCGTTTCCTCAAATTATACCGCCTGCTGATTCCAGCCGCAAGACCTCTTTGCCCGTTGAGTTGCCGCGTCGGAGGCCTGTCAAAACCAAAGTGGCAACGCGCCGCTGGTTATTGTATACTGTCTTCGCTCGCTGCTCGGACCAATACGTGCATTGGAGTTGTGTGTGAACCAGAAGATTGCTGAAATTGCCGGTATCTGTTTGGACGGGGCTCAAATCGACCGTGAGCAGATAGAGCGATTGCTCGCCGAGGCCGAAAACGACCTCTGCGACCTGCTCTATTGGGCAAACCGCATAAGAGAAAAATTCTTCGCCGATAAAGTCAAAATCTGCTCCATCGTCCCGGGTCGATTAGGCGGCTGCAATCAGGATTGTAAATTCTGCGCCCAGTCGACAAGATATAAAACACCCTATGCCAAGGCCCGGCTGATAAGCGACGAGCAAATCCTCGACGCCGCAAAGAACACAAAAGCCGCAGGCGTCACAACCTTCGGAATCGTCTACAGCGGCAATACCGTCGGGGAAAAAGAGCTTGCAAGACTCCGAAATCTTATATCGCAGATTAGAAATAGTATCGGCCTCGACGTGTGCGCATCCTTGGGCGTTATGACCGTGCAGCAGGCCGCGAGCCTGGTTGATGCCGGCCTGACCCGCTACAACCACAATCTCGAAACCTCCGAACGCCATTTTGCAAACATCGTCACCACGCATAAATACAGCGACAGGGTTGAGACCATTCAGGCTGCCAAACAGGCAGGCCTGCGCGTTTGCGCCGGCGGAATCTTCGGTATCGGCGAAACCGAAGACGACACGGTGCAGATGGCGCTCCAACTGCGAAGACTCGACGTCGATGCCGTCCCGATGAATTTCCTCCATCCTATAGAAGGCACGCCGCTGGCCAATCAGAAGACCCTCGAACCGAGGCAAATCCTCAAGACCATCGCCTTGTATCGTTTTATGCTGCCAAATAAGACCCTGAAAATCGCCGGCGGACGCACCCGCAACCTCAGAGACCTGCAGAGCTGGATGTTTTACGCCGGTGCAAATGCAATCCTGAGCGGAAACTACCTGACCACAACAGGACGCGCCGTCAAAGAAGATTTGCAGATGTTGGCTGATTTAGGTCTCCAGCAGGATACCGATTAACGTGAGAATTATTGCCGGTACAAAAAGAGCAATGAAACTGTTCAGCCCGAAGGAGGGTGACAGTCGCCCGATTACCGACAGGGTCAAGGAGTCGCTTTTTGACGTCCTCTTCAATTACGGCCTACCGGAAGAGCAAATCGTCGCCGACCTGTTCTGCGGGGTCGGCTCGCTGGGTCTCGAAGCCCTGAGCAGGGGGGCAAGGTTTGTTACACTCGTCGAGAAAGACCCGAATGTCGCTGCCGTACTCCGGAAAAACATTGAAAAGGCAAACTTCACCAGCCGCGCCAGGGTCATAAAGGCCGATGCCTTCAAAGTTGGGGCTCCCCTTTTTGACCAGGAAAAATATGGCATGGTCTTCGTTGACCCTCCGTACGCCGCGACGGGCGATGTCGGCCCACATTCACGCCTTGCCGGGCTGCTCGAAGTTCTCTCGGGGCAGATAGCTCCCGACGCACTCGTTGTGGTAAGGACGCGGCATACTACCGAATTGCTTGACCGATACGGACGGCTCAGCCCTGTCGAAAGGCGACGCTGGGGCACAATGGCCGTTACTATGTTGCGGTTCACCCAAAATGACAAATAGACAGGCTGCTATCAAAGTAATAAAACGACTGCGCAGCGGCGGCTTTCAGGCGCTGTTGGCCGGCGGATGCGTCCGGGATATGCTCCTCGGCAGGGCCGCAAAAGATTTTGACGTCGCTACCGATGCCAGGCCACGCGACGTCATAGCGTTCTTCAAACGAACGCTGAAAGTCGGCGCAAAATTCGGCGTCGTAATCGTACTGCTCGACAACAGGCAAATTGAAGTCGCAACCTTCAGAACGGAAACCGGCTACCTTGACGGCCGACACCCCGCAAAAGTCGAGTTTACAGGCCCCGCTGAGGACGCCCGAAGAAGGGACTTCACCATAAACGGAATGTTTTACGACCCCGCCGAAAAAAATGTAATCGATTACGTCAACGGCCGGGCCGATTTGAAAAAAAGGATTGTCCGCACTATCGGTCCCGCCGATGACCGTTTCGCAGAGGATTATCTCCGCATGCTCCGTGCCGTGCGGTTCTCTACGCAGCTCGGTTTTGCCGTTGACCGCGGTACAAAATCGGCCGTCCGCAAAAACGCACAAAAAATAACCGCTATAAGCGGCGAACGCATCGCTGCCGAGCTGGAAGGCATTCTTGCCGACCCCAACCGCGCCGCCGGTGCAGCGATGCTCATTGAAACTCGCCTGGCCGAAGCAATCTTCCCGGGCCTGACCGCGCAGCAGACCGATTTCGCCGTCAAGGTATTGGCGCAGCTCCGGAAAAAGGTCGATTTTCCACTTGCATTGGCCTGTTTCTTCGCCGGCTGCACTGCCGCCTTTGCCCTCGATAGAATCCGTCTTCTCAGACTCAGCAGAAATCAGACCAAACACGTAAAATTCCTGCTAACCAACACCGGCAGGCTCCTCGACGACCGGATGTCCCTGGGTCCTTTGAAGATGCTCCTCGCCGAGCCTTATTTCTGGGACCTCTACGAGTTCCAGAGGGCCCTGCAGAAGGCCTCCGACCGCAGCCGTCGGGCTCTTGCTCCGCTCATTAAGCTTCGAAGAAGAATAAGAAACCTCGGCGACGTGGAGCTGCGTCCCAGGCCATTGCTCAACGGCCGAGAGCTGATGCGCCTCGGCGCCGTACCAGGCCCCGCTCTTGGTCAGCTCGCCCAGGAGCTCTACATCGCACAGTTGGAAGGGACGCTGCAAACCGCCGAACAGGCCGAAAACTGGGTAAAAAAGTGGCTGAAAAAACACAAGGATACGACTGAATAATCGTGTCGCTGGAGGACCAACCATGCAGGGTTATTTTGACCGTCGCCGTTTCATCAAATCCGCCGGCTTGACTGCCGCCTCTCTGCTCTGCTCCGCCTATGGCGCCTCTTCTGAGAAGAAAACTGCGGACCGCAGGCCGAACATTATCTTTATTATGTCCGACGACCATGCCGCCCACGCCCTTGGTTGCTACGGCAGCAGGATAAACAAAACGCCGAATCTCGACCGCCTCGCCCAACAGGGTGTCCGCTTCGATAACTGCTTCTGCACGAATTCGATTTGCGCGCCGAGCAGGGCGGTAATCCTCACCGGCAAATACAGCCATCTCAACGGAGTAATCGACAATCGTCTTCGGTTCGATGGTGCACAACAAACGTTCCCTAAGCTGCTCCAGAAGGCCGGCTACGTCACTGCCGTTATCGGAAAATGGCATCTCAAGTCCGACCCTGAAGGTTTTGATTATTACAACGTCCTGCCGGGCCAGGGGAAATACCACAACCCGACCTTCATTGAAGCCGGCCGGAAAAAACAATACCGGGGATATGTCACCGACCTGATAACCGACTTTTGCATCGACTGGCTGAAAAAGGACAGGGCCGGCAAACCTTTTCTGCTTATGTATCACCACAAGGCCCCTCACAGAAACTGGCAGCCGGATGATAAGCACGCCAGGCTATATGACGATGTTGATATTCCCGCCCCGGAGACGTTTGACGACGACTACAAGACGCGGTGCGCCGCCGCCAAAGAGCAGGCAATGACCATCGCCGAGCACCTCCGCGTGCCCGGTGATACAAAAATCAGCCCTCCCGAGCATCTGGAAGGCCCCGCGCTCAAAAACTGGAAATACCAGCGATATATAAAGGACTATCTTCGCTGTATCGCATCCGTTGACGACAATGTCGGACGCCTCCTCGACTACCTTGACGAATCGCACCTGGCCGACAACACTGTGGTGATATACACTTCGGACCAGGGCTTCTTCCTCGGCGACCACGGCTGGTTCGACAAACGTTTTATGTACGAGCACTCCCTGCGAATGCCATTGCTAATCCGCTATCCGAAGGAGATTAAACCCGCAGCCGTCAATACCGATATCGCACTTAATCTTGATTTTGCCCCGACGTTTCTCGACTTCGCCGGTGCGCCTATCCCCGGCGATATGCAGGGCGTATCCCTGCGTCCGCTGTTGAAAGGAAAAACCCCGGCGGATTGGCGAACGGCAATGTACTATCACTATTACGAGTATCCCGGCGCACATTCCGTCAAGCGACACTGTGGCATCAGAACCGCCCGCTACAAGCTCATTCACTTTTATTATGATATCGACCAGTGGGAGCTTTACGACCTGCAGAAAGACCCGAACGAGCTGGAAAATCTGTACGGCAGCGGCGCCTATGCAGCCCTGACAAAGACCTTGAAAAAGCAGCTAAAGACCCTGCAGAAAAAGTATGGCGATTCGGATGAATTGGCTGCTAAAATCCTCCAGAGAGATTTGAGTAAATAGCGCAAAGGATTTTACTGTGAGTAATGCACGGAAAGACGTAACTTGAAAAACAAACCGTATTCGCGAAAATGCCCGCTTCTTCTTGCAGGCCGGCGAACATTGTTCTAAAATCAGGGAGGTATGAGTATGGCTGTCGTTAAATACAACCGTCGTGATTTCCTAAAGGCCCTCGGTCTTGGCGCAGCATCAGCAGCTCTTTCAGGCTGCACGGGCTCTTCGGCGTCTCTTGCGAATCAGGGAGCCGAGGAAAAACCGAATATTGTTCTGATTATGGCCGACGACCTCGGCTACGGCGACGTTAGCTGTTACGGCAGCCGGATTATCAACACGCCCAACATAGACGCCCTGGCCAAAGGCGGACTGAAGTTTACAGACTTCCACTCGAACGGCCCGATGTGCAGCCCGACACGCGCAGCGCTTCTGACCGGACGCTATCAACAGCGAGCCGGAATCGAAGGTGTCCTCTCTGCCAAGAGCAACTACGATACCGGAATGGCTCCGGATGAAGTTACGTTTGGCGAAGTGCTCAGGACCTCCGGCTATGCCTCGGCCTGTTTCGGAAAGTGGCACCTCGGTTACAAACCCACGTTCGGCCCGGTTGCCCAGGGCTTCGATACCTTTCGAGGTTACGTCGCTGGCGGGCTCGACTATCATTCCCACATCGACCGCTCCGGCCGGCCCGATTGGTGGAAGGATGTCGAACTCGTTCCGGAAGAGGGCTATACAACCGACCTGCTTACCGAACACAGCATGGAATTCATCAGCCGCAATAAGAACAGGCCTTTCTGTCTCTACGTACCGTACCAGGCCGTCCACTTTCCCTTTCAGGGTCCTGACGACGAAGCCGACCGCGTCATCGGCGGAGATTACTGGTCAAAGGCCAAGTACGGCCGCAGATATGACGACCAACACGACCGAAAAGCCGCCTATAAGGAAATGGTCGAGTCGCTTGATGCAGGCGTCGGCAAAATCGTCAAAAAGCTCAAAGACCTCGGCCTTGACAAAAAGACTC
>Ga0210003_1002167_pt1 | contig 16766 bp, 17 predicted proteins | sample LantaG_FD_182804 | JGI IMG/M metagenome (GOLD analysis project Ga0210003, IMG submission 182804) | Deep subsurface microbial communities from Baltic Sea to uncover new lineages of life (NeLLi) - Landsort_02402 metaG (SPAdes) (version 2) | ecosystem: Environmental > Aquatic > Marine > Oceanic >...
TGGTTCAACCGCTATTGAGGACCTCGTTGATGATATTAACACTGGTCACTCTAATTACCCCTACATTTTTGCCATTTTCCATAATGAGAGTGAGGCGGAATTCTCAGACCCTAACACTTATGCCAATGCAATTGCATTTACTAACGGAAGTGGCTCATAAAATCAAATTGGGATGGGTCAAATTCAGGCCACAATAAACTCTCTGGGTCCTTAATAAAAGCATACCACCTACCATCAATTCTTTTTTGCTTTACTTCCCACTTAGGGTGATTTACAACTGAAAGATTTTCGTGCGGGAAGTCGTACCCAGGCTCTATCCTAACTATCCATGTACCGTCCTCTTCTAGCGGAGAAGACATTCTAATAGCATACGGGGTATCGAGCCAGGACCAAACAGTATAGTAATTCTTTGTAGACATAGTATATAAAAGCGTGAAGAAAAAAGTTTTGTCAATATTTGGAGATGAATTTTTCCCGAAAGTGGGTGTAGGTTGGTCATCTCGTAAGAGGCAAGAGTCCGTGGACCTGCTAGTTGAGTTTTTTAAGCAGACTCAACCCGACTTGGTTTACATTATGCCTACTGAGGGGACCTGCTCGTTCGTAGGGGTTCTATGTTCTATATTAGAAATCCCTTATATTATGGTTTCTCCTTACCCTAATTTCTACAATAACGCTAAACTTGTAGATAAGCTATGCATACGGCAGGCGATGGAGAAAGCTAAGTCGTTTGTTTTAATGGAATCTGAGGTTCCCGCCACAAGGAAAGATGGAGAGAACCTTTACGAGGACTCTGTAGAGTTTCTTTGTAGGGTTTCAGACGCTATCGTGTTTTTCTACAGTAAGGATACGACTAAATCCTACCGTTCCTTTATGGAAAAAACTTGTTCCGCTGTACCTCACATGAACTTGTGGGAGTTAGTTTACGATGGCGGGCAAATGGTTAGCGAATGACGCAGCAACTCTAGGAATATCCTCTTGGTACAAGGCGTTATAGTCACCCCCCGAAGCATGGCGGATTGATATGGGGGAAATCTTGTTAACTTTCTTCTTTATAAAACATTGAAGGGTTAAAAATGTATCGTAATGGTGCCATGCACTTTTCCACGCCTTCGGTGCGCGTAAAGATATTGAGTGTAAAGTCTTTCCTGTAGTGGCTAAAAAGCAGCCGTCTAACGTAACTACGTCTTTAGCAGAGCCATAAGGGGTTAAGTACATGCTGTCATAGTCTTCCCCGTGGTAAACCATCCCTCCTCCGCTGTTATGTTGCCTACTGCAAGCGAACCAGTTAATTGTGTCCGTTAAAATGGCGGTCCCCGCAACTCCAGTAAACCCCATTTTTGGGTTTTTAAGTTTAGCGGATATAATACCGTTAAAATACTCGATATTATTTAAGATTTCGATGTCATCATGGCAAAAAATAACGTAATCCTTCGACAGTACACCACACTCTTCAACTCCGCTCCTTAAAGCGCCCAACATAGACTTTGCATTCCTAACAAAGTGAACTTTCCATCCCGCATCCGTTAAAAAAGCGTTTAATTTTCCTACCGTGGTAGTTTTATCCTCGCAATCAGTCATTGATTCACGCGTGGGTATGATTACGTAGCGGTTCATGCTATATAATAGCGTGAAGAGAGAAGAAATTTTAGACGAACTAGAGAAATGTGCAACTGACCCCGTATATTTCATCAAGACGTATGTAAATGTTATTCACCCTATCAAGGGGGTTGTACCTTTCCACTTATTTCCGTTCCAAGAGCGTATGATTGGTGAGATTAACGATAACCGCTTTACTTTGGTGAAAAAGTTCCGTCAGGCGGGAATTACTACGCTCTCTGCTGCATACTCTCTGTGGAAAATTATCTTTTTTGACCATCAGAACGTTATGGTAGTGTCCATTGGCGATAGGGAGTCGCGAGCCTTCCTAGAACGCGTTGTGACGATGTATGATGACTTACCTGCATGGCTGAAGCCTAAGGAGGTAATGCGTAACAAGCACGTCCTGAAGCTCTCTACGGGGTCGCAGATTAAATCACAGCCTGCTGGAGCGGGGCGCGGTGAATCGGTCTCTCTCCTTATCGTGGATGAGGCTGCTTTCGTGGATAAGATGAGGGAGTTCTGGATGGCAATCTACCCTACGATTAGTACAGGAGGTTCCGCTTGTATCATCTCTACGGTTAATGGTATGAGCAATCTTTACTATGAGCTTTACAAAGGCGCGATAGAGAAAATAAACAAGTTCCACATCGTAGATATTCAATGGGAAGAGCACCCATGGTATACCCCTGAATGGTATGCGGATACCCGACCAAACATGTCGGACAAAGCTTGGCTTCAGGAGTACGAATGCGAGTTCCTAGGTACGGGAGACACGTTCATTGATAGGCACACCCTAGTAACTATGAAAGAATCCTGCTCAGAAGAGTGGAGTTCTAAGTACACTCACCGTATGCGCGTGTGGGAAGAGCCCCAGCCTTATTACAACTACCTACTAACGGTGGATGCCTCCTATGGCCGTGAGCGTGACCACTCCGCTTTCCATATTATTAATTTATATAACGGCGAGCAGGTAGCAGAATTCTACTCTAACGTCACTCCCATCAGTAAATTTGCGGAGATTATCAGGAAAGAAGGATACCATTACAATACTGCATATGTTCAAGTGGAGCGTAATGGTCTCGGGATGGCTCTTATCGAACAGTTATGGGAGATTTTAGAGTATGATAACCTTATCATGGATGATAAGGGCGAATTTGGCTTGATGCTGACAACTAAAAGTCGTGAAGTTGTTTTAACAGATTTGGAAGAGTGCCTGAGAAAAGGTAAAATAAAAATCAATTCCTCGCGCACAGTTGAAGAACTTTTAACTTTTATTATAAATGCGGACACTGGTAAGGTGGAAGCAGATGATGGGTATAATGATGACTTAGTAATGAGCTTGGCTTTAGCGGCCCACTCACTGGATGATATTTACCGTGGAAGTCCTGAACCTTTAACCTCAGGCGACGATAATAAATCCATGGCAATGCCTATAGTAAGTACTAAATATGCTGACGACGACGAGATACAACAATACCACCAATGGATGAAAATGTAAACAACGATAAAGTGGACGAGAACATGGGCGCAACAGAGTTCCCTAGCTCGCACACGTACGGAAAGGACGCTCCTGGATATAGAGGAAGGTTCTCCGCGTTCTGGCAGAACTTCGGTACTGGTGGAAAGAAGAAGCGTGGACGCCCACCTCTTGCACAACCTTTAGCGGGAGATGCTAAAAGCCCCGCAGACGAGACCTTTGAGGATTTCGCTGGGGGGTATGGCAAACAAGGGACTAGTTATGGAATGCCTCGCGTTGAGCAGGAACGCCGCAGGCGTTATGCGGATTACGAGCGAATGGACCTTGAGGCAGAAGTCGGCGCGGCACTTGATATTTACTCCGATGATGCTACGCAAGAGAACACTAAAAAGGAAATGTTTGAGCTTGACACAGACAATGAGGTTCTTAAGCGTGAGGTGGAGAGGTTTGTTAAGCAGACCAAGCTAGAGAAGTACATCTGGGATATTGTCCGAAATACAGCCAAGTATGGGGATTGCTTCGTTGAGAACGTAGTAGACCTTAACAACATTGACCAAGGCATCCGACGTCTTAAGATTCTCAACCCTAACTATATTTTCCGCGTAGAAGATAAGTATGGGTATTTGAAAGAGTTTTTGCAGGAAATCCCTAACCGTGCAAATCAAACTACAGATTTATCTCAAAGCTTTCTTCCCGATAAGAAAAAGAAAAACTACATCACGCTCAACAAGGACCAGATTGTACACTTCCGCCGTATGACCTCGGATGCTAACTATTACCCTTACGGCAAGGGAATCCTAGCGTATGGCGTGCGAGTCTTTAAATCCCTAATGCTGATGGAGGATGCGATGCTTATCTATCGTATCCAACGCGCACCTGAAAGGCGTGCATTCTACCTGGAAACAGGTAACCTACCACAGTCTAAAGTGGAAGCTTTCGTTGAACGTATTAAAGCTAAGTTCAAAAAGCAGTCCATGTGGAATCCAAACAGTAACTCTGTAGATTACAATTACAACCCTCTTACAGTTGATGAGGATTTCTTTATCCCTATCCGTAACGGTCAAGGAACTAAGATTGAAGTTCTCCCAGGCGCTCAAAACCTAGGAGAGACGGATGATGTTAAGTACTTCCGTGATAAGCTCCTCGCCGCTCTTAAGGTCCCTAAGGACTTTATCGTTGAAAAGGATAGCTCCCCTGAACGTAAAGCTAACCTATCTCAATTGGATGTTAAATTTGCAAAGGCGGTTCACAGACTGCAGGCAGATGTTGAGCGTAGTCTTAATGTCCTCCTGAAACGGCACCTTACTTTACGAGGACTTCCTAAGAGTCTAATCGAATCGGTTGAAATGAGCCTCACTTCTCCTTCGGATATGTTTGAGAAGCGCCGACTTGAAGTGGATGAGCAGAAAGTGCGTATTGTCCAAGCCGTCAAAGGTTTGATGTTGTTTGATGACGAGTATCTTTACAAAACTTACTTCGGCATGACTGACTCTGAAGTTGATGAGATGAAGGAGCGTATGAAGAAGCAGTTTGAGGAGCAACCCCAAGAGGACCCGATGGGTATGGGCGGCGAAGGGATGCCCCCAATGGACGGTCTTGATGACGGTACTGACCCTGGCGTTGAAGAGGCAGGGGAAGAAGAGCTTGATGCAGACCAAGCTCCTCCAGGCACTACCTCTATAGGTAAGCCAGGTAACGTAAAATCCTAAATATTACAAAATTTTTGTAAAAAAGGACAACTAAGGGTAGTATATACGGTTACCTAGGGCTATTGTATAATATGAACACCACAACTACATTTTTTAATCGAGACCAAAGCATTGCTAAAGTTAACATGGCAATGAATTATTTAAGCCGTATCGTGAGAGAAAACATGACTATTTTTGATTATGATTCTCATACAGGAAAAACATCTTTCCTTACTAATTCTGATAAATTAGTTAATTGCGTTGTTGTCACAGAAGGCAGCAACGTTTCTTTAAAAGATGTCGAAGTTGCCGAGGCTAGTGACTTATTCTCAAACAAAAAGATTGACGAGGGAGTTGATGGGTTTGTAACTAAGTTTATTGACAGTCTCAAGGTTGGCGAGTATGGGGGAGCCGAAGAGGGCTTCTCTGACCTTCTAGGCGCTTTTGAGGACCGTTCAAGGGTTAATGAAGCTCGCGCAAAATTAGAACGCCGCCGTGGACATTTCACGGAATCACAAGATATCCTAAGTACTCCCGAGTATATTAAATTGGGAGAGGTTAAAGAGCATCTGGTTGAGTTTTTACGAACTAACAAGACATCTCTGCTGGAGTACGAAGATGTTATTAACTCCGTTAGGCTTACAAACGCTCTAGCCACAGCATTTAATTCCCAGCGTAAGAGTTGGAGCGAAGTTGTCCAGGAAGGGCAGATGGTTGTACCTTACGATTCGAAGAAAACTGTGTACGAAATGATTTGCACTCAGGAGCTAATTAGAAGCGAGCTTACCGAATCTAAAGAGAACTTCGCGAGGTCTTGGGTTAAAAACCCTAAAATTTCTAAATTAGCTTCATGCATTTATAATACTGATGCTCAGGTTTCCATAGCTCTAGAGGAGGCTATCGGCGGTGTTCCGTATCTGGCTCTTGCGAGTAAGGCAGACATTAAGGAAGTGTTCGCTTCGATTTATGAGTCTTCTGACGTTGCCAATATTTCCCAAAAAGATATCCGTGAGTACGTTGCACGGATTTTTGAATTTAAGAAGCCTCTCAAATCTAAGATAATCAAAGAACTTAATGAGTCTTACGGTATTAACGTTCAAAATCTTAAGTTTGTTCCCTCTTTCGCAAACCTTTCAAAGGCTCAGTCAGTAATGTTTGAAGCGCTTTCTAAGATTGGAGGAAAGGAGACTGTAGTTAAAGACGTCCTGTTTGATATGTCCAAAGCTCTACGCAAAAAGAACGGGATTGAAACCTTAGATTTAAACGATTTTGTTACTGAGGTCTTTACCGAAGCAGGAATCTTTACTGAATCTGAGTTCTACCGTGACATGGACCTTGATTCCGTCGTTGAAGCGGTTTTATCCGATAAGAAAGATAAGAAAGAAGACAAGCCCGAAGAGAAGGGCAAGAAAGGAGACAAGCCTGGAACGAAAGACTTTGAAAAGGTTGACGCCGAAGAAGAAGAGGAGGGGGAGGAGCCCTTAGAGAAAGGCAAGAAAGGCAAGAAAGGTAAGAAGCCTGAAAAGGGTGGAGGTTTAGATGACGAGGATGCCGACGCAGCCGCAGACCAAACCGCATACGATGAAGCTACCGAATACGCACAGCCTGAAGAAGACGAAGAGCTTAGTTCTGGTTTAGACGATAGCGGAATGACCGAACTAATGTCGGAACTCGACGAACTCTTTAAGGAGATTGATTGGAGTGCTATCGCTGAGGATGAAGAAGAAGAAGGCGACGAGGAAGAAGGAGGTGAGGATATTGACGGTAACGATTACGGCGATGGAATGACCGAACGTACTCCTGACGAATCATCTGACGAAGATGTGGGTACCCCTTCTGAAGACGAAGCACCTTAATCTTCCATGAAGCCTTGCTTCAACCACATAATATTATAAAACACAAACCTGTTTTGTAATCCTAGCAGTAAGCTAGTTATATTATACATTTCTTTGATAGACTCTTCTGATACTTTAGAAGAGTTTATAATTTTTTGTAGGGATTCTACTGCGTACTTCAGGTCTTCCCTGTCTGCGGGTTGCATCTTACTAAGGGATTTAATAATGTCGTTTTTGTTTTTAATCATAATACTTTTATTTTAAGGGATTTGTATGCCCGTCTACGAGAAGCAGCGTGCTCTTTTAGATACGGCACCGTGTCATTGAAGTCGTAAATATTTACTTGAGTCTTAGACTCGTGAATTCTTAGAGCGCGGCCAAGAGCCTGAAGAGTGGCAATCTCCGATTTTAACCCGCGTGCGTTGATAAGGTGAGTTATCTCAGGTATATCTATACCCGTTTGAAGGATTTTAGTTCCTATTAGAACTGAATGCTTAGCACTCTTAAACGTTTCGATAGTATTCTTTCGGGTAGTAATATCATCCTTCCCTTCTAAGGTAAGAGCTTCAGGAATCAGACCCCTAAGAATTTCCAGGTGTTTAAGGTTTTTAACGAGGATAAGTATTTTACCTACCTTAACGTTGGAGCATATTTTTTTAATCTTCCCATTCCTCGTAACGTTATTAATAATATGGGAGTCGTAAATATCAACATAGGTTGAGTCTAGTAGCGAGTGGTCGGTGTATTCTGGGAGATTCACGAAGGTTACTACGGGAGGAGTTAAAAACCCATCCTCTACTAAACCTTGAACGTCTACGTCTGAAATAACACCCCCTAAACATGAAACTAAGTTTAGTTTAGCCATTTTATCTTGGGGCATTGTAGCAGACATGCCGAACCTGTAATTTGCATTAGGAAAGGATTTAATAACCTTTGTAGTTAGTTTTCCTTTTGAAAATTCATGGACCTCGTCAAATACAATAAACTCAGAAGAGTCTAAGTGAGAGTCTAATACCTTATGGACAGACTGTACGGTGCATAAGGTTACGGGTTTAATATCCGTCCCATCACCGTAAACCCTACCGACATCAAACCCGTACTTGGTTAGGAACTCGTAGGTTTGCTCTAACAAGGATTTCTGAGTAAAAAAGATTAAACCTCGTTTCCCTTCTAACGCTTTTAGGATACCAGCTAGTACGATAGTTTTACCAGCACCTGTAGGAGCTTCAATTAGCGCTATACCTGCCTTCAGGGATTGCAATATTAACTTTTCCTGGTATTCACGATACTCAATACCTTCTACTTCGATATCAAAGTTACTCATAAGAGGGTCCCGTTCATCTACAAGGGAATACTTAAGCTCGGCTAACTCTAAATCGTTCTCGATAAAAGGGAGAAGACCTGTGCCAAATTGGCCTTTTTCTGTAATAAAATATTTGGAGCCATCCCAACCATGCTTGTAAGCTTTACTGTACCTTGCGCCTGGAATTTTCGCACTGTACTTCTTACGCAGTATTGTTATGAGCTCTTTATTCTCCGTTTTTAGGAAAGAAGTTACATTTTTTACAATAATTTTCATTTATATTACTATTATAGTTAAAAGTATCTTTTTTTTTGGAATAAATATATGAATCAAGACTCAATTGTTGACCTAGTAAAACAACACCAAGCAGGAAACCCAGGTGGTTCTCCACAGGAAGCCCCTAAGACCTCTCAGGAAGGCGCTGTAGACCACAAAGCTCAGATGATGTCCGAGAACATCCCTGTAGATAAGAACGTTGAGGCGGCGTTAGAGGCGCTCTTAGGGAAAGTGAAAAGCAAAATGGCGTGGAGCGAGATTGTTTTACCCTCTCAAGGTCTTTTGTACCCTGACGGTCAAAAAACGATAAGGATTCGCCCCTTCACTTTCGAAGACGAGCGAATTCTAAAAAGCATGGACGGGATAAAGGACCCTGATGCGGTTATTGAGCGATTGCTCCGTAATGCAACGGACGGGTTGGAGGTTGGAGAGCTAACCCCCCATGATAGGGTTTACGTTCTTTACCGCTTGAGAGGTATCTCTTATGGCGATGGGTATGAAGTAACGCATGACTGCGATAAGTGCAGCATTACAAGCAAACTAGAGCTTTCCATTAAGAGCTTAACTACTACGAATCTTACGCGAGAGCATATGGTATTTACTTTACCTGACTCCGAGCAGGAATGCGAGGTGAAGTTGCCTAGGATGCAAGACGAGCATCTTTACAACAATAACTCTAACCTTATGAACAACATGCACATGTTTGTGTACCGCGTAGGTAATATCACCGACAAGACAATTATCGAGGCGTTTATCCATAAGACTACTGTGCGTGATATCGACACTCTACGAAATAGAATCTTCGCTCCTGAGTATGGGATGGAAAACCATTTCTTTTATACATGTGCAGGGTGCAGCACGAAGAACAAGGTTGACATTCAGTTGAATGAGAATTTTTTTACAGCGAGCTGAAGGAGGGCTGGAAAGATGATGGGCTAGAACGACAAGCCTATTTCCTCGTGAAGCACATAAATTTAAGTCTTTCTGACGTATACAAACTAACTTTACTAGAACGAAGCACGTATATAAAGCTGTTAAAGGAAGAGCGCTCCCAACAAAATGAAGAGTTGGAACAAGCTCAGAGAAAACACTAGATACTTTTATGGCAAGCTTCAATAACTTCTCCGTCGTTAAACGGTGGAATAGGCCGAGCGTTCTCATGAAGACGCTCCTAGAGACCTTCTTTACGAATAACGGTACTTACTTTAAACCTTACAGCGTAAGTACTGTTTATATCCTCCCAGATACCTCCCTAACTAACGGAAGTCCTGATATTTATATTAACCGTCAGGTTAGTGATATGGGGACTCCGGCGTATGGCCTTTTAAACGCGTCTAGCTTATCCTCCGTCCAAGCTACATTTGGAGGAGATATAAGTCTTATAGACCTTAACCCCTCCGCTTACCAGGGCGCGGGAACGGATAGCGCGAGCGGGATTTATAGCGGAAGCACTTCCGCCGACCCTGGGCACTTCCAGGTAGTTCTGGACGGGTCACGGAGCTTCTTGGAATTCTCCGCTGTAGGTAAATATTTCGATGTTTGGCTTGTTAAGGACTTCGAAGACGCGTTTGATGCTTCATCGGGATGGCAGTTGTATTGGAATAAATTCGAAGTCTTTAGTGACCGAATTGTAACATTTACAGAGCCTTACCAAGTCACTACTAAAAATAAGCTATCTCAAAAATACCTTCAGCTAAGCTCAATCCCAACACTTCGAATTACTACGGACGTATTCTTGGCTAACAGGAATATGTCTAGGGACTTAAAGGATATCTGGAGGGAGCAGGTAATTGATAACGCAGAGATTAGAATTATGCGGAGGAACCCTAGAACCTCAGGATTGATTACTAAAATCGTCCCTGGTCCTGGGCCTAACCAGGGGGACTGGTCTAGGGAGACTAATGTAAGCTCGGAGAATACCATCACCTTTACCTGGGATACGACCCAGTTAGAGGCAGGAGATTACTTCGTTCAGTGCAAATATACTCTCCTAGAGCAGACATTTGTAAGTGAAGAGTTCAGTCTAGTGCTTCGGTAACCTCATAAGAGAAGTCTACCGCTTGTAGCCCGTTAGTGATACAGGATTTGAACTCGACAGATTTAGTACACCTAACGTGTAGTTCGTTCCAATCCTTTATACCTTCAGGAAGCTTCGCTACCATGAAGTGATTTTTATTTTTCGTAAGCATCATGTTACGCGCCTGAACTACACCCTCACGACCAGCTTCGTCGTTATCGTAGGCAAACACAATTTGCTTATCTTTTAATTTCTCTGCCTGAGATACTGAAAGGTTACTCCCTTGAGTGCAAGTGGCGTTAAGCCCGTTCAACTGCAGGCTAATAGCATCTAAAGGGCCTTCAGTCATAAAGATATAATCCGCATCCTCCTTATAAGGGAATAGGATATCTGAAGACTTAACTCCTGTTACTTCACGCGAGGGGTTTAGATACTTAGTACCTAGAACGCTTAGGTTACGCGCCTGGAAATAGAAGGGTTCGCTGTCACCGTAAGCATAGGGTATAATAAGCCTGTTGCTGTACCTTCCATTCTTAGCGATATAAAAATCAAACTTATGTAATTTCCTAGAAAGTATGAACTTCCTAGCTAATCTATCAGTCATACTGGTAGGGTCTGAGTGATTCAAGTCAAACTTAGAAAAAGAAGAGAATATTTCAGATACTGCGTTATGCTTAGCAGGCTTTTGTAACTCTACGCGAATCGAGGAGATATCAAACAGGTGCTCGGGGGAGTCAAACAGCTTAGAACGTAGAAACTTAAGGGCCGCTTCGTACGGAATACCTTCTATTGCAGATACAAGCTGAGGAAAGTTACCAGTTTCATGCGCCTTAAAGTCTTGCCACAGACCAGTCTCCATATTAACGGAAAGCTTCATCTTGTCATCATCCATAAAGATGGAGTTAGCGGTGAATTCTTCGCCAAAAACTCTATTTACGCTGAATTTTGCGTATAAATACTCTTTAATAAGACTAGTAGGTAACATTATGTTTATTAAAGGCTTTTCCCCATCAAAATTGAACACTTTTGACGAATGTCAGAAGAAATTCCTCTACAAGTACGTCCACTACCTCCCTGAGGAGTATAACGAGGGCTTATCGAAGGAAGCTTTACAGTATGGCTCATATATTCACAAGGTTCTTGAGGATGGAGTCGAAGCGGAGTCGATTGAGGAGCTTAAAGAGCACGCCCTTCGGCTTCGACCGAGGTATAAATTTACGGGAAGGTCAGACGACACTCTTAAATGCATTAAAAACTTCTTTAGGTTCAACAACAAGTTGACGGAAAGTGTTTCTACTGAAATGAAGTTTAAAATCGAGGTTCTCCCCGACCTTGAGGTTAACGGGATTATCGACCGCGTGGTAAAGGGGGAGACGGGGAAGTATCTTGTAATAGACTACAAGACCTCAAAACGTGAGAAAACTAAGAGGGAACTTTACAACGACCCTCAACTCATGATTTACACCGCTGCAATCGCTCAGATGTACGAGTGTAAGATTTCAGATGTTACGGTAGCCCACTACTACCCCCTCACTGGGAACTTAGTATCTATACGATACATGCCCTCCCATGTTGCAAGTTTCTTAAAGAAAGTTGACCAAAAAAAGTGGGCAATCCGAAAAAAGAAGGCTGAAGACTTCAAGCCTCGCCTTAACCAGTTCTGTGACTGGTGTGGTTACAAGCAGCTTTGTCCTAAATTCGGAGGGACTGATAAGATGCTGGAAGAAGCTAAAGCGGCTAAGAAAGCCACTAAGCAAAAGGTGAAGCTGGGCACTAAGCCTAAGACCTGAGGACATAAATCCTCCTAAGAAGTTTTCTTAGCTCTATCTCTATATATTAGAGGATAGTAAAGAGTTATATCTATACAAGATAGGAAGTCCTTAACTAAGGATTCGTCATACTTGTGTTTCTTAGTGAACTGAGACATTAACCCTGAAAGCTTTATAGCCTTCTGTGTCTGAAAGGATTTAATTATACATTCCTGGAAGATTGTTATGAAGCTTTCAGAGAATCTATGTCTCCAGCGTTCTTTGAACTCTAAGGATAAGGCATAGTTTACTTGTTCTAGGAATTCTGAGAGTTCAGTTTTACCATCTAAGTTTTGTTCTAGCATTTTTCAATTATATATAATATATAAGATTAAAGTCGAGCGCGTGTCGATAATGAAGAAAAAAATCCAAGCAAGTTTAACTTTCCGTAAGAATACCCCTGGAAAGACCATGGTGTCTGTAAAGAATATGGCACGGTATAAGGGCCAGCTATACACTTTCCAGTACACTAGCTGGGGTCCAAGGAAGCTTAAAAAAAGCCATAACATTGATATAAGACCGTTGTTGCTACTTGCTACTAGGCGAGGTGAAAAAGTTTGGAAGGCTGGAAATGGTAAGTCCTACATTTATGGGTTTAATCTTAACTACTTATCCCCTAGGCTAAGGTTAACGGTAATAGGGAAACTTAATGAGGTATTTGCAAAGAACCCAGGCGTAGAGTTTTCGTATCTGGATATTAAAAGTCACCTAGACCTGCCTACGAGTACAGAGAATACTATATTTAGAAAGTACGATGTTCGTGGGAGCAAGTTAAGGTCTCTGAAGCAGGTGAACCTAGATACTTATAGAAGTTATCTTGAGGAATCTCTTGATGGACAACAGTAATTATGCCTACACCCGAAGACCGTAGCTTTTTTGAAGGTTTAAACTCAGACCTTGCTAAAGGTATAAATAAAGCCATTGAAGGTGGCTTTAAAGGCGCATCTTTATCCTTAGACGCTGAAACTGTAAAGCTTATAGGGGTAGAGTTCTCTCACGCTATAAAGCCTCTTGAGAAGGCTATCAAGGAAGATGATGATGATGGTGGAGGTGGGGGAGGTAGCGGAAGTGCAGGCCAAAAAGGAAGCCTCCGTAAGGTTGCCGATGTCGCTAAAGGTGTTTTTGGAGCGACTCGGCAGTTAGTAGCTCAGAACGCTTCTAATATGCTCGCGTACGGGGATACTATGGCTAGGGGGGTTGCGGCTACAAACCAATCCTTCTTGATGAATGGGGACAATCTAGCTACAAAGTTCGGTCACTTTGGTTTCGATATTCAGCAGACAGGTTCCATGCTTGATAGCGCTATGCGAGCTAACGTTAAAGGTCTTGGTAAGAACGCTCAAGCTTTTTTGGCACGCTCTGCAGGTTTAGGTACATCGACAGCGACTAACAATAAATTCCTATCCGCCAATACAAATATTCTAGGTCAGTCTATGAAGGAGACTTTGTCTCTAGGTACGGACTTGGTAAATATGGCGTTATCAAACGGAATGTTAGCTGATTCTGTCTTTGCCGCAGTTGCCGCATTTGAAGCTAATACTAAGGCTCAACAAGTTATCTTTGGGGCGGGTATAGCAACAGAGTTTCAAAAAATCGTGGGAGGTTTAGAAACGCTCATTCCAGGTGGCGGCATGAATGCATTGATTGCTAAAGCTGCGCCTACAACAGTTAGGGGTCTCCTTGACCTAGATATTTTAGGGGGCATGTTTGGAGGAGCCTTTAACTCTGAGGGAATCAGGGACGACCCTAGGAGGCATACTGCGAACTTTATCGCCGCTTTATCAAGGGCTTCTAAGCAAATCGCTGGAATGACGGTAAGGCAAGGTGCTCAGTTTATCGAGCATCGTTTTGGAAAGTTTGGTATTACTCTTGCAGATATTCAGACGGCTAATGTCGCAATGAACGAGGCTGGTAGTATTTCAGGTCTTATAGAGGCAATGAAGGGAGGGTCAATTCCTATAAAAACCGATGAAGAACTTTCTACGAGCATGACTCAAAACTCTATAGCCGCCGCCAATGCTATGAAAAATTATGCCATTGAAACAGCAGGTCTAAGTACTCTTCAGAAAGGTCTTGCTGAAGGTTCGGCTTTATTAAAAACTTCCTTTTATGATTTAAATGGCAAGACTTCTGCCTTAGTTACTACGATGGGGAATGCCGCTGCAGCAGAAGCAGGGTTGCAGGCAGCGGACAAGCTAGGTCTTGGAGGTATAGGCGATTTGATTACAAAATTAATAACTGGCGGAGCCCTCTTGAAGGGTGGTCAAAGCCTTACAAATCTATTATCAAGAGGGGGAAGGCCAAATATACCTCCAGGTAATCCTCCAGTTCCCACAGGTAATCCTCCAGTTCCCCGCCAAGGGCTAATTGGCAAAGGCGCGAATTGGCTTAAAGGTGATGTTTGGGGGAGGAGTGGCAGTGTCGCCAACGCGAGTCGAGGTATTGGGCTACCAAACGCACTGAACCCAGCTACTGGAAAGCCTCACCGTATCGCTCAACCCTTTACGTCTGTCAGTAGAGGGACGCGGGCTTTGGGTGCGGGGAAAGCTGCCTTGTTTGGGAAGGGCGCAACCAGAATCCCTTTACTCGGAGCAGGAGTCTCCACCGCCCTTGAGTTGGTAGAAACTGGGGACAAGAGTAGGGCTATCTCGACAGGCGCTGGTACAGCGCTAGGTGGATGGGGTGGAGCGGCCGCTGGAGCCTCTATGGGTGCTATAGGTGGCCCAATTGGAATGGCTATCGGGGGTATCATTGGGGGCATTTTCGGTGCTTGGGGTGGAGGAGAAGCCGCTAAAGTTGTTCATGATGCCGTTGATACAGACTTCGTTAAGAAGCAAGAATTAGATAGAGCAGAGGCTGCTAAGGCTGAAGAGGATACCTTTAGGGTTCAAGCGTCTGTCAAAGAGGAAGAGTTGGCTAGGACCGCAACTGCCCAGCTTGAAGTCGAAGAATCACAGGTAGCCGTTTTAGAAGGGATGGCAGTAAGTCTAACTCTTGCCACCGACCTTCTCAAGGACTTGGCAGGGGCACCAAAATCACGAGAGTCTAATGCCCCTTTTGGAACCAGAATGGGTGACTTCGGAGGCGTGGCGAGCACTCAACGAGGATAAATTATGGTAGACATCGGCAAGGGTATAAGTGAAATCATGGCTAAGAAGGATTCCTTCGGGAATTCTGGTGGCTTACTTACAGGGATTACTAAAGGTATTAACGAGGTACTGGACAAGGGGTTAGGGTGGATACCAACCTTTGGCGCTCCTGACCAGCAGTTCAATCCTTTACCCAAAGGTCTTCATGAGGTTAATGAGTTATATCCTAACTGGAATTATTATCCTGGCGGTACTGGATTTCAAGCACTCCCCCCTACCTCTTGGAGCCTTGGCAAAACCCTATTCGGATTCCATAGTTGGCAAAACCCAGACCGACAATCACTAGGCGTTGGAAAGATTATGAATTCAGGGGGTCTCGACGAAGTTGGTCTGTATAGGGATGAGAAGAACAATCCTAACGCGCAACTTGAATGGGGAGGCATTATTAAAGAAAATACCGCTAGAGTTAATACGGTTCTAGAGGAGCGCTCTTACTTGGATTTCTACTTCCCTAACGCTCTTATTGGTCGTCGCAGGGTAGTGTTTTTTGAGAACCCTAAAATCACAGAACAACGGGTTCCTAAATATGCAAGTAAGCAGGTTGTCGGGCGGAATGAGCCCGTTCGCCTTTTTGTAGGAGCAGACGCAAGAAAAGTTAAGCTTTCTTTTACTTATACTCTCCCTCATGTTCAGACTTTCTTTGCCATGATGGGCGCTATGCCAAATGGGTTTGCCTCTGACTTAGATAAGCAGCCTTGGTGGTCCTTAGGAGGTGAGGGGGATACCCCAAAAGAAGATAATTTAAATGCTTGGCGTGCATTTACTGCACACACTATTAGCAAATTTTTTGGTACCGACCTTAAGATTAAATCTTCTGGTCCTATGACAAGCATGCTTAATTCTAGTTTTACGGGGCCTAGATTTTATCTAGAAAATGAAAATTCAAGGACGCCCGTTCCTGGGATTAACGTGGAGTCACAGGGTAATGGTACATTTCTTCAAATGCTAGTTAATGCATGGTCTCTTAATCCAGATGCGAATGTCCCCGACGCAGTCGCCACGTATTATACTCAGTTCGTTATTGACACTTTGAGAGCCTCTGTCGTCGGAGATGACGTAACAGGTTTAGACGGCGGAGCAGCCGTAGGCCCTCCCATAGTACGTTTTAGGCACGGTACTGTGTTTAATGAAGCTCCTTTTATTATAACTTCTATGAATATTGACTACAGTACTCAGGCTGGGTACGAGGTAAGAACCTTGCTCCCGAGGCAGGTAAAGTTTACTTTAGATATGGAGGAGTTTAGGCAGACCCACGGAAGTCATCACGGTAATATTAAGGGTGATGTTAAAAACTCATCCAGCATCATAGAGCTTAATTTTCAAGACGGCTCTATTAACAATGACCGCTTCGCGGGTAAGAGGCACCCTTCTTAATCATGCCCTCTCTCCGCCCCTCTCGGTTTAACACTTACGATGCTTTAAATACAACGCATCGCAGTCTTCCTTTTAAGAACTTAGTTAGCTCTAAGCAGTGGAAAGAGTTCTTGGTTGAAGGTTTAGGGACCACTTCGTATAATGTAGCTATAATTCCTACCAATATGGAGTTCAGGCCAGATATTATCGCTTTCGCTGCGTACGGGTCCGTTGATTTGTGGTGGTTAATATGTACTGCAA
>Ga0210003_1002168_pt1 | contig 16764 bp, 15 predicted proteins | sample LantaG_FD_182804 | JGI IMG/M metagenome (GOLD analysis project Ga0210003, IMG submission 182804) | Deep subsurface microbial communities from Baltic Sea to uncover new lineages of life (NeLLi) - Landsort_02402 metaG (SPAdes) (version 2) | ecosystem: Environmental > Aquatic > Marine > Oceanic >...
GTTCCTGTACGGACGCTGACAACTGCGGGCATATCCGTCGACGCGGTTGACAACTGTTCGAAACCCGATGCGGCCATCGTGTGTTTTGCGGTTCAGGGAGGAACGGCGCCTCGAGGGGCGGACTGCAAAGGACGCGGCCGGCTGCAAGGAGACGCTCGTATGAAAGTTGCGATCCTCGCAGGCGGCGTGGGCAGCCGCCTTCTGGAAGAAACGCAGATCAAGCCCAAGCCCATGGTCGAAATCGGCGGCCGCCCCATCCTGTGGCACATCATGATGCATTACCACTACCACGGTTTCAACGAGTTTGTGATCGCACTCGGCTACAAGGGCGAGTATATCAAGAAGTATATGGTCGATTACTGCTCGCTCGAGAGCGACCTGACGATCAACCTCAGGAGCGGCGTTGTAATCAGGCACGATAGCAGCACGCCCGACTGGCAGGTGAACCTGGTCGACACGGGCATAGATACCGAGACAGGCGGCCGGATGAGGCGGCTGAAGCCGTACATCGGTAACGAGACGTTTATGTGCACGTGGGGCGACGGCGTTTCGACGGTCGACCTGCACAAGCTGCTGGCCTTCCACAGGTCGCACGGCAAGCTTGCGACAGTAACGGCGGTTCGCCCGCCCGCGAGGTTCGGCCACATGGTGCTGACTGACGACATGGTGACCCAATTCACCGAAAAGCCGCAGACTGCGGAAGGCTGGATAAACGGCGCGTTCTTCGTGCTGGAGCCTGGCGTGTTCGATTACATAGAAGGCGATCACGTTCAATGGGCCCGCGAGCCGATGGAACGCCTTGCCCAGGACGGCCAGCTCGTGGCCTACAGACACGAAGGTTTCTGGCAGTGCATGGACACGCTGCGCGACAAGCGGCTGCTCCAGCACCTGTGGGATTCCGGCAACCCGCCGTGGAAGCTGTGGAGGTAAAATCAGGTGAGAATACTTGTTACCGGGCACCTCGGTTACATCGGAACGGTGCTCACGCGCATGCTGGTGGCAGAAGGTTATGACGTTGTCGGCCTGGACAGCGACCTGTATCGCAATTGCACGTTCGGCCGGGGCATCGTGCCTGTGCCCACGATTCTCAAGGATATCCGCGACGTCGAGCTGCAAGACCTGGAGGGTTTCAGGGCGGTCATACACCTCGCCGCGCTCTCCAACGACCCGCTCGGGAATCTGAATCCCGATCTGACGTATCAGATCAACCACATGGCGGCGGTGCGGCTGGCAGCGCTGGCGAAGCGTGCCGGTGTCAGCCGGTTCCTGTTTTCCTCGTCGTGCAGCAACTACGGCGCCGGCGGCGAGAACCTGCTGACGGAGGAGTCGCCGTTCAACCCCGTCACTCCCTACGGGCGGTCGAAGGTGCTGGTGGAGCAGGATGTTTCGGCGTTGGCAAGCTCGGCCTTCTCGCCGGTTTTCCTCCGCAATGCCACGGCGTATGGCGTGTCGCCGCGGCTGCGGTTCGATCTTGTGCTGAATAACCTGACCGCATGGGCCTACACAACCGGCAAGGTGATGCTGAAAAGCGACGGCAGCCCGTGGCGGCCCATCGTGCATATCGAGGATATCGCCCGCGCGTTCATCGCGGTGCTGCAGGCGCCGCGCGAATTGATCCACAACGAGGCGTTCAACGTTGCCTCGACCTCCGAAAACTACCGCATCAGGGAGCTTGCTGAGATCGTGGCCGAAACCGTGCCCGGCTCGCAGACCGCCTTCACGCCGGGCGCGGCACCCGACACGCGCTGCTATCGCGTGAACTGCAACAAGATTCTGCACACGCTGCCTGCGTTCGTACCCCGCTGGACCGCCCGCATCGGGGCGCAGGAACTGCATCGCGCATACGAGACAGTCGGTCTGACTCTCGAAGAGTTCGAAGGGCCGAAGTACCAGCGGATCGCACATGTCCGCAAGATGATCGCCGACGGAGTCATCGGTGAAAACCTACGTTTCCGCAAGCGGCCGCAAGCTGTTGCAGTATGAATGAACAGGAGAAAAGCCCAAAATGACCACTGAGTTGAGTTTCACCGCCAAATGCCACAGTGCCCAATGCCGCTCGTGCAGAAGGCAAGAGCTGCTGCCGGTGCTTAACCTCGGCCAGATGCCGCTGTCCGACGGCCTCCTCACGGCCGAACAGCTCGCGGCAGGCGAGCAGCGCTACCCGCTCGAGGTCGCCTTCTGCCCCAACTGCTCGCTGGTGCAGATTCTCGAAACCGTGCCGCCCGAGACATTGTTCTGCGAAGACTACCCCTACTACTCGTCATTCTCGCAGGCCCTCCTCGAGCATTCGCAGGAAAACGCCGTCGAGCTGATCCAGCAGCGAAACCTCGGCCCGGAAAGCCTGGTGGTGGAGCTTGCAAGCAACGACGGCTACCTTCTCAAGAATTTCATAGCCAGGGGCATTCCGGTGCTGGGGATAGACCCGGCCGAAGGGCCTGCGATGATCGCGACCAGCATAGGCGTGCCCACGCTCAACGCTTTTTTCGGCAAGGAGCTGGCCGCTCGGCTTGTTCACGAAGGCACGCGGGCCGATGTCATAATAGCCAACAACGTGCTGGCCCACGTGGCCGACACCAACGGCTTCGTGGAAGGCATACGAGTGCTGCTGAAGGAAGACGGCGTGGCGGTTGTAGAAGTGCCTTACCTGCGGCGGCTGATCGAGCGCTGCGAGTTCGACACCATCTACCATGAGCATCTGTGTTATTTCTCGATGACGTCGCTCGACAGTCTGTTCCGGCGCCACGGGCTGTACATCAACGACGTGCGCGAGTTGACTATCCACGGCGGTTCGCTGCGGCTGTATGCGGAATCTGCGGAGAATGTGGGCGAGGCCGTGCGTTCGATACTCGCGGACGAGGCGGCCGCCGGCATCGATTCGTACGAATACTACAAGGGCTTCAGCGCGAAGGTGGACGCGCTGCGCCAGTCGATGCGCAAAATGCTGGCGGGGCTGAAATCGTCGGGCAAGCGCATCGCCGCATACGGAGCCGCAGCCAAGGGCGCCATAATGCTCAACTACATCGGCGTGGGGACCGACACAATCGATTTCGTGGTCGACCGCAACACACACAAGCAGGGCAAATTCATGCCCGGCGTTCATATACCTATCCACGAGCCTGACAGAATCCTGAAGGATATGCCCGACTACGTGGTGATCCTTCCGTGGAATTTCAAGGATGAGATTCTCAGCCAGCAGGCGTTGTATCGCGAGAAGGGGGGCAAGTTCATCGTGCCCGTACCGTGGCCGGAGGTGATATGAGCGGATTCCAGCCGCCCGGGGCATTGCCTGCTTATCGGCTCACATCGGCGAATTTCGAGCGCGCGGCCGGTCCCGGTTGCGCCTGCCCCAGTTGCGGGCGGCGGGGCATGGTGTCGTTCTACGGCCTCGATTCTATTCCCGTCCATAGCTGCATGCTTGTGGCCGATCCGCAGCAGGCGGCAAGCTTCCCGCGGAGCAGCCTGAGCCTCGCATACTGCGAAGGCTGCGGCTTCATATCAAACACGCGCTATAAGCCCGGTTTGCAGAACTATGCGCTCGATTACGAGGAGACACAGGGTTTCTCGCCCACGTTCAGCGCGTTTGCCGAAGACCTCGCACGCGATCTTGTGGCGCGTTGCAACCTGCACAATCGCACCATCCTGGAGATCGGCTGCGGCAAGGGCGAATTCCTCGTGCTGCTCAGCCGCATCGGCAACAACAGCGGCATCGGGATCGATCCCGCCTACGTGCCGGGCCGCCTGCCGGACGAAATGACCGCCCGCCTGACATTCATCAGGGATTTCTATTCACAGGCCTACGAACACCTCGACGCCGATTTCATCTGCTGCCGCCACACGCTCGAGCATATCGCAACCACGCGCGAATTCGTCCGCACCATTCGCACCGCCATAGGCGACAACCCCGACGTGCTCGTGTTTTTCGAAGTGCCCGACGTGCTGCGGATACTGCGGGAAGGCGCGTTCTGGGACATCTACTACGAGCATTGCTCGTACTTCAGCGCCGGTTCGCTGGCACGCCTGTTCCGGTCGCTGAGTTTCGACGTCATCGACCTGCGCCCGGCCTACGACGACCAATACATCCTGCTGACGGCCCGGCCGGCCGACGCGCCCACGCAGCCGCGTCTCGAGTTGGAAAACGACCTGCAAGCCCTGTATCAGGCAGTGCAGCAGTTCCCGGATGTTTGCCGACGGCAAATCGACCGCTGGGGCAGCGTGCTGGATGCAGGCGGCGGATGCAGTCCGCCAGTGGTCTGGGGATCAGGCTCGAAGGGCGTGGCGTTTCTGACCACGCTGCAAGGCGGATCGTCTGTTCGGTATGTGGTCGACATCAACCCCCACCGGCACGGCAAGTTTATGCCGGCCACGGCGCAGCCGATAGTGGCCCCGGAATTCCTCGCCGGCCGGAAGCCGGGCTGCGTCATCGCGATGAACCCCATATACCGCGATGAAATCCGCCGGGAACTCGACCGCCTCGGCGTGGCCGCGCCGTTGTTCGCGGTCTGATCAGCATCCCAGCACGCTTCGCGTGTGTTCGGCGTTCTCCCGCACCTGGTTTGCATACTTCTGAAATACGCCCACGACTATCGCGTCGGTCGGTTTGATCAGGCTGAATGCGCGCTCGATGGCGCGGCGGGTGTGCTCGGGCGTGGAGCAGTTGCGGCCGGCGGCCATCACCTTGAAGGCGAGCACCGGCTTCGCAAGCTGCCGGATCGTGCGGCCCATCACGTCGGGGTCTTCCTGGGGGAATTTGTCCTTGCGGTAGGCATCCTGCTTCTCGGCCACGGCCAGCTTGGGCCCGCGGGCGAGGTTGTACAAGCAGCACATGTAGAAATCTGTTTCCCAGCCCTTGTCTTCGGCATAGTGGATCACATCCGGTATGTGCGAGCCGAGGCCTGCGGGCAGCCCCTGATCCTTCATGAACTTGATGGTATCGCCCGCCTCGTCGATCCGGCCCGCATGCCACAGGTTATCCACGTATGTGCCGTGATGGTAGATCGCTATCGGTTCATATTTGATAATGTTGCGGATGTTGGCACGAAGATCGCGCCACTCGCTTGCGGTCTGCGCGATCCATTGCATCCGGCCGCCATTGAGCTTGTGCTCGTGGTACAGGCGTATCTGGTGCTGGTCGCCGCGGCTCTGGAAGGTGTTGATGCCATTGGCCCAGCATTCATCCAGCGTGGCCAGGAGGTTGGGCACCGTGTAGTAGTCGATGAAATCCCGGTCGACCTCCGCGTTGATGTGGGAGAACCCGCTGAACGGATTGCCGCCGCAGATCAGGCGGGTGACCTGTTTCGCTCCGAGCGCTATGGTTGGCAGCATTTTGTTGCTCCAGGCTGATACTGTAACGGTAAGCTTACGATGTGAATCCTGCCACAAACGCGGCAGGCCGTCGCAGTCTATTTCTTCACAGGCCCATCGTTGTCGTCATCGTCCCAATCGTCATCCTACTTTTCGTCATCCCATTCCATGCCCCAATCGTTGATATCCAGAGGATCATCGATATAGTCATCCGCGTATAGCTGTGCCTCGTTGGCTTCCTTCTGCGATGCAAAACCGTAGGAGAAATTCATCGAGATCAGTTGGAACGACAGGCTTGCCAGCTCCCGGATGTATGGGATGTTCTCGAACGGAATGACATTCTTGCTGATAGTCAACCACGTTTCTGCTGCCGCGCGTTGAACGGGTTCGTCTGCGGCGCCCAGCATTGCCCGCAGTTCCAGGTTGGCTGCCAGCCGCAACAGCAGCACCTCGCGTTCATCCGCAGCTACTTCCAGTATGAAGCGTGTGATGTCATCGTCTGTAAAATCCGGCTGAATCGTGCTTTCGAGCCGTGAAACTGCTTCCCTGGCGGAGGAGGCCGCATTCTTGCCTTTATTCCAGTTGGTTATGCCCAGTTCGCGGAGCATGATCAATGCCACGAATTCGTAGGCATCTTCTGATGAGCACCACAGGCTCGCATAGGTAATGTCATCTATAAGGATTTCGGAATCTTCGGCCATGTCGGGCGTTTGCTCGATCGACTCGAGCTGATAGGCGGAAAGGTCGGGCGTGCGCCGTTGAGCCGTTATCGGTTCGGGGCCGAGGTACGGCCTGTAGATGAAATGGCGCCCGCAGATCGGTTTGCCCAATTCCTCGTGGATTGCATAGGCGTCGGCGATTATTTCACGTGCCGTCTCGAGCGAGCACTTGGCGTAATCGAGCTGCTCGATATTATCCTCATGGTCTTCAAGCAATTCGTCTATTGTCTCGCTGGTATCGTATACTACCCATTCCTCACAGATGCCGTCGGTGTCGCTGATTCTCATCTGCAGGAAGTCGATCGTATCATCGGGTGTGCGAAATGCAAGCGCGAGATGGCGCGATCCTGTTCCATCGACAACCGACAGCCGGCCATCGACGAATGTGCGGCGGAGGTTGGGGCGTGGCACTACGCCGCCCTGCTCGACCTGTGCCGCCATGACGCGTGCGAGAACTCCGATCTGGCCGGTGGCCGGGAGGTTTCCAAGCTCGCGGAGCGTCCAGGCGGCCTGTTCGCTTGCATTGTCCCGGAGTGCCTCCAACGAGGGTGCCAGCATGTCGAACGGCAGGTGGTGTTCGGCTGCTATGGCAACGCTTGCGCCGATAATGGCGGCGGCGGCCGCCGGATGCTTATCGAGCGCTTCCATAGTGATCTGCAGCAACGAGAAAACGGCATCCGGCGGCGGCACGTCTTCGTCGTCTGTGCTGAGCAACGAAGCGGAATGAAGCATCAGCTCCAGCTCGTCGGGTTCTTCGGCGGCAAGCTTCATCGAATCGTCGAACGACTGCTGCACAACGGCGTCGAAATCGTGGAAGAACTGACGCAATTCGTGGTTTTCAAACGTGTGGCCGAAACGCATGCATACACCAGCGAGCGCCGACTTGCGTTCGTCCGACAGCGACCTGTTTCGCAGGGCTGCCAGGACCACAGGCTCGGCCGATGACCATATCTCCTTCCGCAACAAATCATGCTCATCGTAATAGGACGCGCCTGCGAGAAGCGCTACCGACGCCATAGCAACATCCGGATCGAAATCGTATGCGGCAAGCCATGCGAGGTCTGCGCCGCCGTTATCTGTATCTTGCGCGACGTGCGACAGGACGTCTATGGGCGAATCGTCGGTTTCCAGCATTTCCAGCGCATACTCGCGAACGATCGCAAGCTCGCGGCTGTCCGGCGAGCCGTCGCCGGTCTGTTTCCTGCCGCCGGCCGGCTTCTTGCCGCCGGTTTGTTTCTTGCCGCCGGCCGGCTTGTTGGGTTTACGCTTGGCCATCGTTGCCTCCGTCACCGGTCGCCGTCGCACAGTCTGCCCAATTCGGCGAATGTGTGTCGGTTGTCGGGATACAGCTTCTGAAACAATTCGAACAGACGGTCGTAAAATTCGGTCTGGCGAGGGTCGGGTTCGGTGCGGCCCGGCTCGAGTCTGACCGCCTGCTCGCAAGCCTGCTGGACGTCCGGGAATACTCCGGCGCCCACGCCGGCGCAAATGGCTGCACCCACTGCAGCCTGTTCATCCACCGCCACGCTCCTGACGGGCCGCTTGAGCACGTCGGCCAGAATCTGTTTCCACGCGGTGCTGCGCGTGCCGCCGCCGCTTGCTACCAGCGTATCCACCGGCACGCCGATGTGGCCGACTATCTGCTGCGACTCGCGCAGTGCAAACGCAACGCCCTCGGCTATGGCTCGAGCCATGTGCACCTTCGTATGGCGGGTGGTCAGGCCCACGAAGGCGCCGCGCGCGGAGCAATCCATGTGCGGCGTGCGCACTCCCGCCAGATAGGGCAGAAACAGCAGCCCGTCGCTGCCCGGCGCGACCGTTGCCACCGCTTGCGACACCTCGCTGTAGCTGCCGAAGCTCGATACGTTCTCGCAGAACCACTGGAGGGCCATCCCGGCGCTCAGCAGGGCCCCGCCGACTGTCCAGCGGCCCGGCATTGCGTGGCGGAAGGTGTGTATGCGAAGCTGCGGGTCGTAAAGCGGCGTGTCGGCCACTGCGAAAAACTGGCCGCCGGTTCCGATGTTCACGCATGCCGCCCCGGGCTGTACCACTCCGCTGCCGAGTGCGGCCATTGCAAGGTCGCCGCCGCCGAAAACCACCGGTGTGCGATGTGCCAGGCCGGTGGCGGCGGCTGCTTCGGCACACACGCCGGACGTCGGCTCGCACGAATTATGCACCGGCGGCAGCACCGCTTCGTCAACGCCCACGCATTCCAGCATTTCGCTGCTCCAGCGCTCGTGGGCCGTGTCGAACAGCAGCGTGGAGCTTGCGTCGGAGGCGTCTGTCCCAAGCTCGCCTGTGAGCTTGAGGCGCACGTAATCCTTCGGCAGCAGCACGTGGCTGATGCTGCGGTGGCGTTCGGGGTCGTTGCGGCGCAGCCACATCAGCGTGGCAGCCATGAATCCGGCGGCAATCGGGTTCGCGGTCAGGAGGCCCAGCCGCTCCGCGCCCAGTTGTGCTCGGATGTCGTCCACCTCGGCCGAGCTGCGTGTGTCGGGCCAGATTATTGCGTCGCCGAGCGGTCGCCGCCGGTCGTCGAGCATGACAGTCCCATGCATCTGGCCGGAAAAACCCACTCCGGCCACCTCGCCGCGCGGCGTGCCGAGGTTGTCGAGCGTCTGGCGGATGGTTTCGCACGCGGCACGCCACCAGGTATCGGGCGATTGCTCAGCCCAGCCCGGGCGCGGCTGCGAATAATCATAAGACTGCGCAGCCTCGCTCAGCAGCGAGCCACGCTCGTCGATGGCCACCACCTTGGTGCTGCTTGTGCCGATGTCGATGCCGATCAGGATGGCCATAATTCGAGTCCAGATGCTCCCTGTTGCGAGCCGCGGTTTATCGGGCTGCATTATGGCATGAATCTGCCGGCGTTTCAAGTGGAATAGCGGCCCAAGGTGCTGTTGCGCCACATGCGCACTCACAATGAGCGCATTGCCGTATTGCGGGTGTGGCCGGCGGCAGTTGTCCGGCCCGTTATAGGATTTCCAGATGCTGCATGATCTGCTTGTGCGTCTGCTCGATGGGCTGTGCGGCGTCGAGTTGGATGATTTTCTCCTCCCCGGCGCGCAGGATCGCAGCGATATCGAGGTAGTTCCTGCGGATCAGGTTGAGGCGCTCGAGCGTTTCGTAGCGTTCGAGGCCGACGCGTGCTTTGCCTATGCGCTCGAGGCACATCTCCGGGTCTGCGTCGAGCAGGAACGTGATGTCCGGCCGCCGGCAGCGCGAATTCAGCTCGCGCACCCACGCCAGGTCGCAGTGCGTGCTCTGGTATGCGAAAGACGACAGGTAATACCGGTCCGACACAACGTGCGTGCCTTCGCGGAGCGCCGGTTCTATCAGGTTGAGCGAATGGTCCAGCCGGTCGGCGGCGAACATCAGGGCGAGGAGCGCCTCCTCACCCGATTCATCTTGCCCGCCGGTGTGCAGCTTGAGCTTGCCGCGCAGCACGCGGCGAATGATCGAGCCGACGGGGCCGTCGGTTGGTTCGCAGGTGAGAACGACGCGCCGGCCGCTGTTGATGAATGCGTCGCGCAGGCGGGCGCCTTGTGTTGTCGTTCCCGCTCCATCGATCCCCTCGAGGACTATAAACTTCGCTTCCATGTTGTTGTTTCTCGCAGCAGAACTGACTATCTGTTCATCCGATGCAGGTCGGCCGGGCGTCGGCGACCAGGCATCGCCTTTCCGCTAAGACGCGGCTGCTGGGATCGCGGGCGTCTCGCCCGCATCCATCGGTGGCCGAGACGGCCGCGTTCCCAGGCGATTCGTTGATGGAAATAATCTCACGCCGCTGGTCTATTGATTCTGTTCCTGTCCTGCGCGCCTCGGCCACAGGCGGCGTATGAGTGCGGCGGCCGTGAACCTCACGCTATCGTCACCGTCATCGAGCTTAGTGCTGAGGTCGGCAAGCGCCGCCAGCCGCGGAATCTGCCGGCCAGGGGGCCCTTCGTTGAGTGGCGCATACGCCAGCACAGCCGCAAGCCGCACGGCAGGCTCGGGATCGTTCAGCGCGGAGCTGATCGCCTGGCGGAAACGAGCCTGATCCAGCTCTGCAAGGTAACCCAGCGCCTGCTGTCTCACGTCGGGATCGTCGTCGGCTGCGGCCTCAACAATCTTTTCTGTATGCGACGGCCTGCCCAGCAGCACGAGGGCATAGGCTGCGGCGGCTCGCACACGCGCCTCAAACTGATTGAGCATTTCGTTCAGCCGCGGCTCGGCGCGGGCAACGTTCAACCTGCCGAGCACCTCCGCCGCTTTCCTGCGGATCGCCGGCTCGCGCCTGTAGGAAGCGACCTCCAGAATCCAGTCGGGCATCGGGCCGATGCCGTGCCGCCGGCGCATGTCGAGCGCCCATACAACGCGCCGCGGCTCGGGGCTGCCGGCTGCGGATTGCGCATACTGCGCGACCGGCGCACGCTCGTCCAGATTCAGCAACGCTTCCGCCGACGCCCGGTTGACCTGCCATTCGATGTCGTCGTTCAGGCCGTATCTCAGCGACGGCAGCGCGTTACGTTTTCCGAGCGCGCCCAATGCCCGCGCGGCTGCCGCCCGAATGGCCGGGTCGGCGCTGCTCATCGAGTCGACAAGCGGGCCGATGGGCAGGCTGTCGTCGCCCAATTCAGCGAGCGCCCATCGCACGTGCGTGTGCAGTTTCTCGTATTCGCGCAGCAGTTGCGTTTCTATCACCTGCAGGCCGCCGGGCGGCTCGGTTTTCAGTTGCGGCCTGATCAGCGCAATCATCTCGAGCCGGCCGGCCCTGCGAAGTGCATCGGCAGCGGCCGTCCGCACCGCCAGTTCCGGGTCTCGCAGGCGTGCTGCCGCGGCATCGGCTGCGAAGACGGCGTCGGAATATTGCAGCGCGGCGAGCGCCGCCACACGGGCGGCCGGTTCGTTGTGGACCAAGCCTTGTGTGAGCGTGGCGGCGGCGATGGCGGCCAGCATATCTGGAAACACCGGGCGACCGGTCGAGTTCACCAGCTCCTGGTACCGTTTCCAGGCCTCAGTTGTCCGGCCTTCGTCCAGGTCGGCCTGGATCAGGCGTTGCCGCTGCTCGATAACCGGCTCGGGCACACGCGGCGGGCCGCCGCAGGCCGCGCACACGGCCAACGCAATTACAGCAAGCTTCCTCACCGCTCCCTCCAGCCCCGCACCGCCTGCGTTGTCAACCGTTTTCCATCATCGCAATTGCAGATTTCGGGCATACGTACACGCACAGGCCGCAGCCGTCGCAACTGTCCGTTATCACGGCCTTGCCGTCTGTGATCTGCGGTGCGGAATACAGGCACACCCGGCTGCACATTCCGCAGCCCACGCAGCGCTCGGCGTCAACCTGCGCGATCATGTGATGTTCGCGCCGGATTTCATCGGTGCTCAGTATCGCCGCGCCCGACACCCTCCCGCGGAAGTCGCCGATGCTGTCGTACCCCTTGCGCTGCATCCACTCGAGCAGGCCGTCGTTGAGTGTGCGCAGGATTTTGAAGCCCGACAGATAGATTGCAGTGCATACCTGAACATTGTTGGCGCCGGCCAGCAGATACTTGACCACGTCGTCGGCTGCGGCCACGCCGCTGGTTGCGGAGATCGGCAGCCTTGTCTGCGGCGAAATTTCGCTCACCCACCGCAGCGGATACAGCATCGCCCACGGCCCGCCGTGGCCGGCGTAGCCGCCATGCATGATCGGCTGCTCACGCTCGATGTCAATGTCCAATCCAGCAAATCGGTTGAACATGACCACGCCGTCCGCGCCCAGCCGCTCGACCTCCATCACCACGCTCACTGGCGTGGTAAGCTGGCCGGTGATCTTGGCGACTATAGGAACGCGCACCTCGGCGCGCACAATTTCCATCGCACCCAGCATGTTTTTCACCACGTCGCCGCCGGAGTAGGCGATCGAACTGTGCGGGCACGAAAGGTTCAGCTCGATGGCCGGCGCACCGGCTTCTTCCATCATTCGTGCGTAGCGCGCCCAGCCGTTGTCCGTGTGGCAGTTGATGCTCGGTATGACCGGAATGCTCAGGTTTTCGCGTGCGGCGGCCACCTCCTGCGCGTATCGCTCCGGCCCCCAAACGCTCGCCTGCTCGTAGGAATAGAACGTGAACGTCTTGTTATTCTTCAGATCATGACGCAGCACCGCAAATCTCGGCGTTGGTGCGACGCGCGTCACCTCCTTCTCGAACAGCGACTTCATCACCACGGCGCCCGCGCCCTGATCCTCGGCCATTCTCATGTGCTCGAGTTTTTCGCTGGCACCCGACGACGCCACGATGACCGGGCTGCGCAGTTTCAATCCAACGTACGTTGTTTCAAGGCTCGGCATGATTTTCCTTCTGCTTATGTGTCTGGTTTGCAACGACTCAAGCATTATACCGGGTGAGGATGGAGTTGGCAACGTGTTTTTCGGCCGCAACGAGCAGGCGACGACGCGCCTGCGTCCGCCCGGCCGCCGTATGCAATGCCGGCGGGATTTCCGCGAATGGCCGGCAGGCATGGGAGCATCGTTGAAAAAAGCCGCATGGCAGGATAGAATTGGACGTAAGCGAGGGAGAAATGCCGGCGGCGCTCGCGCGAGCCGAGGCCGGCAAGCCCAAGATGGAGGCTCAGCCAATGGCGAAGCCGGTAATCATAGTCATAGGAACGCTCATAGTTGCGGCTGCGGTGATTTTTGCGGTGCCGGTGCTTCTCGGCGGCAACGACGACATCCTCGGCCCCGAGCTGTCGTGGCCGGATGTCAAACTGACCGTGCGCCTTCCAGCAGGATGGTCGCAGCAGAAGCCGCCTGAGGAGCTGAAGCAGCGTTTCGACCGCCCGGGCAGCCGTTACCTGGGGCATTTCTCCGGGCCGGAACTGGGCGATTCGTGCGACCTGATCATATTCGATTCGACAGACCGCCTGTACAACGTCAGGGAGGAAATCCTGCAAGGCATGCAAGCGATGCAGGTGAAAACGCTGGAGAATGAGTTCACGCGCATCCCGCCCGAGGGAGGGGTTCCGGCGTGGGTCCACCAGTTCGTAACGGGCAGCAAGCCGATCGAAGCCTACGGGGCGCGGGTTGTCCTCGACCGCGGAGACAAGAAGGTGATGATGTCCTACATGCTGTCCGCGCCGAGCGTCAAGATTCAGCACGAGGCCATCCTGGCCAGCATCAGCAGCATCAGGCTCAACTGACCGGCTTGAAGGCCGCCGCGATGAACCCGTTGGACAGGAGGCCCGCGAGGCGGCCTTCCCTGATCACGTTCGTTCGCTCCTCGTTCAGATACAGCAGCTTGATCCCGCTGAAGCCGGCCCGATCGAGTGCCCGCCGCAGCTCGCGCGCGCTGTAGCTGTGGAGAAACATCTTCGGAACGCCCCGGTAGCCGTCGATGATCAGGTCGCCCACCTCGCCCCGGCCGGCTAACGCCCGCAGGTAGCTCGCCAGCAGCCGGATGCGCCCGCCGGAAATGAACAGGTTGTGGAAGCGATTGTGCGCGTGCATCACGAATATCCCCCCGGGCGCGAGCACCCGGAATGCCTCGGCCAGCGCCGCCGTCCGGTTCGCCCTGCCCTTGACCATCCCAAGCGTGCTGAACATGCAGACAACGCTATCGAATGATTCGTCCGGCAGGGCCGGCATTTCGCAGAAGTCGCCCTGAACTATACGCGCGCTGAGATGCTCGGCGGCCAGCTTCCGCCCCGCGACGCCGATCATGTGCTGCGAAAGCTCGACGCCGGTAACATCGAAGCCGCGGCGTGCGAAATGCACCAGGTGCCGTCCGGTGCCGCTGCCCATGTCGAGCAGCCGGCCGGGCTTCGGCAGCAGGAGGTCCAGCACCTGGCAGTCAAACGCAAACAGCCCCATCCCGCGGAAATATGAATCGTACTGCAGCGCGATATCCGGCCGCGACACATATTCCCACAGCGCCTTCGTGATGCCCCGTGCGGGGCCGTTGGGCGCAGGCGGCGCGGGTTCAGGGCCTTGCCGCCGGGCCGTATTGCTGAGGTCGCTCACCACATTCCCCCGTGTCTGAAAAAAACGCCGTGCCGCCAACCTGGGGCCGCCGGAAAACCTACGGGGCATACAATCAGCATACCACGTTCCGGCCGGGCATTCAAGTATTCGGCGGCTATTGTGGAAACGGGAGCGAAAAACAGCGGTGCATCAGGAGAATACCGGATCAGGCGATGCGGGAGTACCAATGCTGCTGCTCGGAGAAGAAAAACAGGACGTTGGGTTTTGCCGGTGTAGTCATCGTATGCTCCGCTGTATCTTCAGTGTGTTTTTCGCGTGAACCGCAGCTTACAGGCCAAGGCGCTCGAACTGCTCCGGCGGTGCGTCGTTGGCTTTCATCAGCCGGGCTATGTGATCCGCCATCATCTGCTCGATTTCTGGATTGCTGATCGGGTGCTCCTGCTTGGGATCCGATTGCAGGTCGAACAGCAACGTGCCGAATCCGAAGGCGTTTGTCCATGCGCGGCCGTTTGTCTGCACGGTCTTGAGGCCCTTGGTGAACGGGAACGGTTCGGCGAGCTGCGCCGTTTTCAGTTCGTCGATGCTGAAGAAACCCCGCATGTGCGTCGGCATCAGCGTGTATTCGTACAGCGGCGCGTTTTCTGCTGTGGCCGGTGCGCGCATGTAGACGTATCGGCCGTCGGTGCAGTTGACGTGCCCGCCGTGCATGCCGAACAATGCGGCTTCGCGCACGGGCTTGTCGGCCGCGACGGTTTCGCGCAGGGGCACGCCCTGCATGTCGGCGGGCAGGTCGACGCCGAAGTACTCGAGCAGCGTCGCGGGCAGGTCGATCGTTTGGGCGAGGCAATCGCATGTTGCCCCCGCCCGGCGGCTGCGCGGGTCCCAGATGAACAGCGGCGTGTGGGCGACTTCGTTGTAGTATGGCTGGCAGCATTTCGCCCACCAGTCATGCTCGCCGAGCAGGAATCCGTGGTCGGTGTTGATGATCAGCATCGTATCGTCCCACAGGTTCAGCTCGTCCATCACGTCGAGCACCTTGCCGAGGTAGGTGTCGCACATGCTGACGAGAGCGGCGTTCTCGTATCTGCAATGCTGAACCTGCTCGGGGGTTTCGGTCACGCGGCCGTAGTTGGGCCAGTCGAAATGCGGGCCGTTGTATTCGTGGGGATACAGGTCCTTGTAATTCTGGTTGCTGAAGTATGGCTCGTGCGGGTCGAATGTTTCGATGTGGAGGAACCAGTTGTCCTCCTGGTGATTCATGCGGATGAACTCGATGCCGCCCGCGAAGGTTTTCGCCTGGGGCTGTTTGGCTTCGTCCTGCATGTGCTTGCGGTTAACCCAATCCTGCCGGCGCCACGCTCCGCCGCGCGCGTTGAGCGTTTCCGGGATGTCGGCTTCCTTCAGCCTGAGGTCGCCGATCCACGGATCGCCTTCCTGGCCGCGGTGGGCGTCCCACGAGCTGTACCGTGTGTGGTAGGTGCAGCCGCCGTCTTCCCAGTAATGGTAGTGGTCGCTGACGAGGTGCGTGTATGTTCCAGCCTTGTTCAGCAGCTCGGGCATCGAGTCGTCGAACGGTTCCATCGGTCCCCAGCTTCGGTGCAGGAAGTTGTAGCGGCCTGTGTGCAGTTCGCGCCGCGCCGGCATGCATGGCAGGCTTCCGGCGTATGAATTAGTGAAAGTTACCGTTCGCTCCGCCAGCCGCTGGAAATTCGGCGCGTGAACCCAGTCGCAGCCGTATGGCGGCAACATGCGCCGGTTGAGGGAATCGAACATCACCATGATGGCTTTCATTGAGTATCCTGCCTTTCCTTATATGGTCGAGGCTCCTGACTGCAACTTCTGTTGGAACCGCTGTTACATTCGCGCGGGATCGGTGTGCTCGCCCTCGGCGTAAGTGCCGCGGATGTCGTCGAAATCGCGGCTGCCCGCGTCGTATTCGCCAAACAGGATCGGATGGCGCAGCATGACCTCCTCGAGTTTCTCGCGGTATCGTTTGAACGTTGCCGGCAGCATGTACACACCAACCGGAATGTGCTCCGGATGGTTTCGCTCGAGCGATTTGATCCTGTCTTCTTCTATTCCCACGGGAACAGCCTTTCATTTGATGACATACTGCACCGGCCGTACTGACCGGGATTGTACACATTCCGGCGCAAAACGCAACCGGCTCGTCTGCAGGCGGGCGCGGCCGGGATCACAAACTCAGCACGCGCTCGAGCCACAACTCGCACGCCTCGTCCGTCTTCACTCCCAGGCAGACGTCGTGCGGGCCGCAGCTCTGCGGCGATTCTGCAAACAGCGTGTAGCCGTAGGTGCCGTCGCCGGCAGCGCGGTTCCGTCCTGCGACGGGCGGACGTCGTTCAGCAGCGGCTGCGCCTTTTTCTCGAGCGACGCTTGCCCGCCGGCAAGGTCCGGCTCGAGGTACGTCACGCGCGGCGACATCGGCACTCCGCAGCCCGCCGCGACCGGCACATCATCGCGCCCGGCAAGCTGCAGGATCGTCTGCGCCTGCCGCGCCCGAGCGAGCACGTTGCCGAACACGGTGGTCACGCCGATCGGCTCAAGCTCGGGCGACGCCAGAATCAACGCCAGCGCGTATGCGTCGTCGATATCGTCGCCGATATCCGTGTCAAGAATCACCTTCTGTGCCATATGCGAATTCCCTGCACTCGGAGTTTATCAGATCGGCCAGACGCGCCTCGACATCCGGCGCCGACCCGGCAATATTACGCTGCTCGAGCGGATCGGCCGCCCCGATGCCAGGCATGCGCGCGACGGCGCGCACAGCGGCGACGCGCAATG
>Ga0210003_1002169_pt1 | contig 16751 bp, 13 predicted proteins | sample LantaG_FD_182804 | JGI IMG/M metagenome (GOLD analysis project Ga0210003, IMG submission 182804) | Deep subsurface microbial communities from Baltic Sea to uncover new lineages of life (NeLLi) - Landsort_02402 metaG (SPAdes) (version 2) | ecosystem: Environmental > Aquatic > Marine > Oceanic >...
CAGGGTCATGAACCGCCGTCTCACCCCCTTGTACGTCACTATAACTGATTGAGATGCTGCTGTTCAAAGCGGCACTCAAAGCAATCTGCGGCCCAGATTCTGCGTCATTTGCCCAGAAAACGCTGTTCTTTACAACCACATCACTTGCCCAACTGTACAGAGCGCCTCCGGAACCAGCCGAGTTCCCTGTAAAGGTGCAATTCACCAGCATTATATCGTTGTTGTCGAAATAGTCTGCGCCACCCCCTACACCATTTGCCTGGTTGTTACTGATGATACAATTTGTAAGAACCGACTTGCCTCTCCAATGCTCTATGCCGCCGCCGTCGTTGGCAGATGTATTACCGCTGATAATGCACCCTATTATCAGCGGGCTGCTGTTCTGGCAGAAGAGACCGCCGCCATGAGTTCCAGCAGAATTACCAGATATGATACAGTTTGTCACAGTAGGACTGCTGCAATAGCAGTAAATACCTGCGCCTTTACCGCCAGTATAACCATTGATGACGGTAAGTCCCCGCACTACGCAGTTTGCATCTTCGCCATTGTGGAAATAGAAGCCGCGGCCGGCGCCGTTGGGGTCGATTTGCGTCGCGGCAACCACGTCGGGGTCATTGGCATCGACGCTGGAAATAATAATGGATTTACCATTTGGGTCGAGGTCGCGATTGCCCGGGCCGGTATACAGGCCCGGCCTTATCTCGATTGTGTCACCATTGTAGGCTGCCTCAATAGCATCCTGAATATTGCGAAACGGGTCTTCAGAAGTCCCTGTGCCGGGGTCATTCGGACCACCGGCATCGACATAAATGATGTTGGCCGCTATTGAGGCAGATGTTACAAAGAGCACGCACAATACGGTCGCGGCTAAATTCTTTTTCATCACCATCCCCCTTATCAGAATCGGGCGGCTGTTTCACTGCTTACGGATTTGCTATTTCCTGCAGCGACGGCTTTCGCCAGGTACCAATCCCGTCCCACCAGCTCGAAAGATAATCAACCGTTATTAGGCCTTCATATCTGTCTTTACATATCTCGGCCACCATATCGCGAAGCTGCTGCATACAATTTAATCCGCCAATTCGCCATGCGTTGACGCCCATGTCGACCGCCTTGTCTTCGGCACGTTTGGGGTCGGCCTGGTAGCAGTCTAAGAGTGTGGCAAGTTGTTCGGCATAGGGCTGCAGGAGTTGCTGCCATTTGCGCCTGTTTTGCCGTTCCTGTCTTAACAGCATCGCCAGCAGGTGTTTTTTCTCCTGCAGGTGTTCCTGGCGCAGCATCCTGGCTCCGGCTAAACGTTCGGCACGATGCTTCCTGCTTGCGGGCGCCGCCATCTCGGCCAGTCCTGTTATCGGGTCGACAATCACCCAGACGAGGAAGGTCGTCACCAGTGTCCCCAGCGAAATTCCTGAAAGGTATTCACTGGTTGTATTTGCCCCTGTCACGCTGAGCAGTCCTGCGAAACTGCCCAGAAAAGGCGCTAGCACGTAGAACATTTTATAGTAAGCGGTGCTTGTCAGCGGATGTTCGGCCTCTATTTGCTGGCTCGCTCGGGTTCCTCTGAGGATGGCAAAAAGGTATAGACTAACCAGCAGAAAAACGATAACCGCGGAGTGTCCGGAGATGGAAAATATAATCCACCAGTCAAATCCGGCCTGCCTCAACGCCGCGACCAGAATGTGACCTATGCAAAGAATCAGCCAAACCATCCCTGTAAGATGAATTAACTTGAATGCTCGACGCCTGGACATCGTATATCCGCCCACAATCCCAGACCAACTCAATAAGTCACAAAATCAAACCCAAAAGAACTCACCAGAGACCCTAAGTATATTAGATTACAGGGTCTTATGTCAAGCTTTTTCCTGGGTTTTCTCGAATTTGTTACGAGGGCCCGCGTCTAATTTTCTTGCAATATTGACCGGTTCTATGTAACGTAGGCTCGTTAGCTCAGAACGGCTGCTTTGGGGAATAGTGTAACGGTAGCACGACTGACTCTGGATCAGTTAGTCGAGGTTCGAATCCTCGTTCCCCAGGTTATTGGACCCAACGGTTGGGCTGTGACGGAAGGTCCGAGAATAAGTTTTTGCCGGGCAGGCAGTTTCGGCAAGGCAATGCTCCGGGGAGTTGTTTTCTCGCGCAAATTTCATAATACAAGGCGATAAATCCGGGAAAACGCAATGAAATCACGGTCTGTAAGCGAAGAGTCCCGGCAATAGAAAGGAGTTGCGATAATGGTGAAAAAGGTGCTTCTGGCTGCTGCTTTGGTGGTGGCGTTTTACGTCCTGACGGGTTGTCAGACAGTACAGGGTCTGGGTGAAGATATAAGGTGGACCGGCGAGAAAGGCGCAGAAGTCGTGGGACAGTAACGTACTGCGTTTGACTGGCACATCTTACGGCTGGATTTGCCGGTGCGGCGGAGCGGTGAGTGGCTGGGCTTGAAATTGGCTTTGAATTGGCTTTGTTTTTTGGCGCCTTCAGGGGTGGTTTTTCTTCGTAAGTGCTTGTTAGAGCTGAGGTTACATTCATTAGCAGGGCTTCGGAAATTGGCTTTGTTTTGCATAATAGGTGTTGTTTTGTGCGCGCGTGTTGACCCCCCGGCAGAGGCGCCTTAATAGGCATGGAGGATCGCAAATGGTATCTGGTATTTCGCAGCTCGTATTTGGCGAAGTTTGGCGGGTGTCGCGGTTTTTTTGATAGGCATAATTGCACCTCGAAAGTAAACGCGCAGGGGTACCGATGTACCCTTCATATTTAGGCTGACCTGCGCGTTTGTGTCGAAAATTCGGGTATTTTTGGAGTTTCGAAGAGCGTAAGTGCTTATATGGACAGGAGTAAGAATTTTTCAAAATTTTCGGTTTTTGTTGCCGGGCGCCTGCGCATTTGGTTGATTTTTGGCGGAGGGGAGAAGAGTTTTTAGTTGGCGGAAGAAGGGAGGAGACAAAGGACAGCGGGTGCCCTGAATTACTGGGGAGTTTTGGGACGAAGATATCGGCTGGAATTAAGTATGGTGTGCCCGAATTACCTACTGATGTGGGCCAGTTTTTTCGCCGAATGTGTTTGTTCTGACCAGAGACAACGGGTAAAATATGAAACAGCAGCCTTGAACGAGTAATAGAAGTCGGATGTGAAGACGCGAGTCTCTAGCACAGTAGATGTCAGAAAAATGTACTGGGAACCTTTGATTCCCCCTTGACAAGAATTCGTCGGAGTGCCAACGTGATTGATCTCGCACACAAATGGGATCCTAGGAGCGGCATCTCGTGGGCCAAGCTGCTTGGCATGGTTCACGTGCCGATGTTTGCAGCGCGCGAGCCTCAAAGGGCCGTTAAAGAAGCTGCCATCCTCCTCGACGGCTCCAGAGGCAGCTTTGCATTCTTGCGATCCGAAGACGCTAGCTTCGCTGAGACGATGGACCCCCTGTCCTGGTCCTGGTCGTCTTGTGTCACGCACATGGTAACGGTCTTGCCCGCCAGCGACCGGATGTACGTTAGGCGATGGGATGAGCCGCAAACCATCCGGAAGTTTGAGATGCCGCCACAGGGCATGGGGGCGGTCTCCCTGCTCGCAGAACTCGAGGCCGCAGCCGAGCCGAGACGGCCAAACGTTGTCCGCCATGTTCTTGAGCCGTTCCGCCAGATTCGGTCACGCATAGGCGTGAAAGACTCGCTCTTGGCGGTGCAGTTCCTGAATGGTCTTTTGCTCGTGGCCGAGGTAGCACGAAAGCGGGCTCGGGGGAGTGACATTGAGGCCATCAGAACCTTCGGCGATGCGTTCAAACTGCTGTCTAAAAAAGACCGTGAACTCTGTGGTCTGGTGGACATTCCGCGCGAGACGGCTGCTTTTGACGCCAGAGACCTGGTTCGAAGCATGGTGAACCCAGATTCTTATACCGGGTGTGAGTTGCACCCGACCCTTTTGTTCAGACATGCAGCCAGCAGGCTCTATCAGGAAGCTCATCTGGAGATTGAGCGGAATCCACAGGGTTACTTTCCCGGCCTCGAACCAACTCACGAACCCATCGGTGCGGCGTCGCCGCGCGATGTTCGCTTCACGCCACCTAATCTAGCAAGGGCTCTGGTTCAGAAGGCTTTGGAGGCCGCGCCGGAAAGGAGACGGGACCTAACCATTCTTGACCCTGCATGTGGATCAGGCGTGTTCCTGGTCGAAGCGATTCGGGAACTCAGTGCCGATGCCAGCGTCCGCGGCCGTAAGATCAAAGCGGTGGGATACGATATCAGCGACATCTCCGAGTACACAACCCGCTTCTGTTTGGAGTACGCCACACATGATGCCCTTGGTTCTCATACCGTGCAGACGCAAGTCGTAAAATGCGATTCACTTGACCATCCTTGGGTAAACGCAGATATCATCCTGATGAATCCACCATTCATTCCATGGGAGCGACTGTCTTCCGAGCAGCGCCGAAAGGTCAGCGATGAGTTGGGCGATGCCGCCAAGCAACGACCCGATATTGCGATGGCTTTCGTAACCAAGGCTGTACGTTCTCTCACACCCGGTGGTGTTTTGGGCTGCGTACTGCCCGCATCGTTCTTGACCAGCCAAACTGGACTGACATGGCGGGAGCGCCTTGCCGACCAGGGCAGTCTGGAGTTGCTTGGTTGCTTTGAAGGCTACAAGTACTTCCCGACTTCACTGGTCGAGACAGCATTCATCGTCTATCGGAAGCATTCCGAAAGCAAACACAAAGCTAGATCAGTCGAAGTGCTCATATCCAATGAAGGCTCTGAGGATGCTGCTCTTCGTGCCCTGCGACTTGAATACGGCGCTACCCTTGGAATCAAAGGCATTGAGCGTTTTCGACGCCCAACTAAGGCTTTTGCGCCTAGGAGTTGGAGGCCTTTGCGGCAAAAAGCGTATAATGAGAAGGATCGTATTGCAGCCCTGGGATTGCCCCGAGTGGGTGATCTGTTTGTGATTAGGCAAGGTGTGCGCCTTGGACACTCGGTCTTCCTTCTTCGCGACAGCCAGTACAAGGAACTAAATCGCAGCGAGAAGCAGTTCTTTTATCCTGCCGCTGGCGGCGGAGCAATACGGAACGGCCAGTTGCAGAAGCGAGAGTACGTGTTCTACCCGTACACCACCGACGGGTCAGCCCTGATAAAAAGCGAAGCGGCACTTCAGTCCAGAATGCCAACATATTATTCCAGATACCTCGTTCCAGTCAAAAACAAGCTTGCTGCCAGAAAAGGGTACGACACTACATGGTGGGAGCTATACCGCAAACGATCTTGGCAAACCACCTTATCACCGCGCCTTGTCTCAACCTATTTTGGGGAGAGAGGCAGCTTTGCTTTCGACGAAGACGGACAATATATTACTGTCAATGGACATGCGTGGTTTTGGGCCAAGGACACTGTCGATTTGTCTAAAGATACCCAGGTTCCCTTTGAGCAAACACCGGCTGTTTGGGCTTATCTGGCAATCCTTAACAGCAAGGCATTCGAGGAGATCATGTCGCTGTTCACTGTGCGACTGCAAGGCGGACAGATGCGGCTCGAAGCCCGTTTTTTGTCCCAGGTGCCGCTGCCAGATGTGACCGATGAGATGAGTTGCCCTGCAGAAGTTATGGAACATCTTGTTGACCTTGGCAAGGCGATTCATGCTGGAGAGCTTAAGGCAGTTGCGCCTGACCTCGACAAGCATGTGTCACTTCTCTATGGGTTTTAGCAAAGGTAGATATGGCCTATGCCTGGAAGAGGAGAAATAGAGCCCTATCACAATGGTGTTGCCTGCGAGGTGCGGACAGTCATCGATGCACGCGTGACGTTCCACACACCGTACAAAGGTGAGTGGTACAAGGTTCGCGATGGCTGTGAAGTCGAGTTTGAACTCGTCCCTGTAGACACTGTAAAATCGGAAGTCGCTAGGAGAATGCGTCGGAGGGTTTTTGTGTTTCCTCTATGCACACACTCAAGTTCTTATGTAGGCACGTTTTGGGTTAGTTGGCATGAAGCTTGGTTGAAACAGGATTCCACCAACTACGTTCTGCTGAACTCTGGATGGACCCTGTTTGAGGGTTTGCGCGGCAACCCGGACAAGGCTCAAGTCCTTCGTGTGGACTGGGACCAATCGCATCATAGGAGGAGCAAGTGTGCAGGGCACCCACACTGGCATTTCGATCATGAGCTGTTTATCCGTGCCGAACCAGATAAGGTCGAAGTTGCACCAGGTCTGGTCGAGGTAACCACAGACACCGCCTTCGGGATGGCCAGACAGGCCTCCATAGGATTTGTCCATCTTGCCATGGGGGCATGGAACAAGGACATGGATCATCCCGAATGTTGGCAACGAACCTACGAAAATGATTGTCAACAACTGCGTGACTGGTGTGTCAAGACGCTCAAGTATCTCAAGGAGCAAGTCGGCGGTAGCTGATGCCATCTTTGCGACCTCCTCGCAATGACGCCGAACCAAATCAGACAGGGCATAGGCCCGATTGGTACGGGGCAAGCGTTAAACAAAGCTCTTTATTTTTTCGGTACAGATTTTTTTGGTCAGTCTTTGTAATATTTTCACTCGTTTTGCGAGGTATTCGAGTTGTTTTTTTGTGATTCGGTAATCGGGTTTATAACGGGCGTCGATATAAGCTTTTTTGAGCAGGTCAAAAAGTTTGCGCTCCTGCTCGGTCTCGCGCGGAAAAGCCTTGGCAAATTCAGGATTGTAACCCACAGCCTTTCGGCCTAACCTTTGAATGTCGTGCAGCCGATAACGATAGTTGACGAAAACCAGTGTGATAGCACAATAAAATCGCTCAGTAGCCTGGTGAAGTTGAAAAGCGGCTTCCTTATATTTTCGTCTCCTGAGGTGAAAATCGTAAGCAGCGTAAAACTCTCTTGCACTTTTGAACCATTGTTTGAAATCTTCTTGTGCGATTTGTTTTCTTTTTTTTGGGCTTAGTTTGCGTCGGCGTTCGAGTTTCATCCTGCCGGTATCGTAGAGGGATATTCCTTCTTTTTTTATGTCGGAGAAGAAGTACTGGGCTTGCCTGAGGTGGTAGTTTACCTGGCCTACGCTGTGGTAGATAACGCTTACCGGCGTCTTTACGGCCTTGTGCAGGACGATGGAATTATCGACACGGCTTTGGTTGGCGTGGTTGTGGGCGGTTTTCTTGAGGCGGGTGAGGACGAGGATATCGAAATCGGAAATATATTCGTAGGTGATATGGCCGTCGGTGTATGTTTCTTCCTGCCATTCGTTACGGGCATAAGAGCCAAAGAGGATGATGATGTGGGCGGAGGGGAAGTGTTTTCGGATTATTTTGACGACGAGCTTTAGCTCCTGGCGTTTATGTTCCGGCAGGTATGTCAGGGACTTTTTCATAAGGGCGTATTATACCCATTACCAACAACCCCACAACGCTTGATTTGCCCCCTCTCGCCGGCGATATGCTGTCAAACAGGCGGCGCTGCTTATACTGGCATCCATATAATTCTTCGAGAAGCCGCTGGGTCGTTAAGCGTGTTCTTCAACCTGGCTTTTTCGTCGGTTGCCCTTGAGGAATATGCTTTTTATCACTGCCGGCTTTCTCACATCTGCTTTTTTCGAGGTCGGCGGTTGCAGGGGCACCTTTTCGGCCCCTTCGAACCCGTCAATTATTGAGTAACTTTCGAGTATGGCCAGGAGACTGAGCAGAAAGCTTACCATACTCTCGGCGCCCTGGTTCAGATTGACTCCTCCCGGCATAAGAGCGTCAAAACAGCCTTTGGTTCTGAGGTCGTAGACCGGAACGTGAAGGTCATTCTCGCCGAGGAACCAGTCGAAGGCCTTTCTTTGCAGTGTCATAAAACTCTGTTGCTTCGTTGCGTCGTAGGCGGCCCTCAGCATCATCACCGTACCGGCAGCTTCTATCGGCTGCTGGTCAAACGCTGCCTTCCTGCCGCCTCGTTCATACCAGCCGTTGCAGCCTACAAAGCTGAAATGTTCTCCGTCAAAAGTTTTTTCCAGCAGAAACTCGCAGCTTTTCTTTGCCACCGCAAGGTACTCATCATTCGCTGAAGTCAATCCCGCGACAAACAAGGCGTGCGGTAGAACTGCGTTGTCATAGGTTAGTGTATCCTCAAACCACGGCCAATCGTCGAAGCTGTTCAGGTTGTATTGATTCATCAGGCCGTTCGCGGCGATTTCCAACCGGCGTTTAATATCGCTGGCGCCCGGGAACTGCTCCAAATACTCACTCATCCCAAGTATCGAATAAGCCATTCCTCTCGGAAACTGTTTCTCGGTATACTCGACCGATCTGTCGAAACAGTCTTTTATGACCGACAAATAAGATGGTGATGGCGGCTTGGCCATTACGGTCCCCAGAGCCCAGAGGAACCTGCCAAGAGCGTCATTTGCGGGTTCATTTGGCGTCCAGGTCCTGTCGAATTTCATAGAGTTTTTGACCGTGCCGTTCTTATCCTGTGCGTGCAGCGTAAACGACAGATAGCTATCGAGAAGCTGTAGTGCCTCCGGCCCGGGATAGTGTGTAAAATACCGCGCCATTGCGATGACAGCCCTGGCGTTGTCGTCGGTGGTGTAGCCGTGTTCTCGCCGTGGTATAGTGTACCTGGCGTGCTGAAACAAACCGGTATCGTCTGTCAGCCTTTTCAGATGCACCAGCGACGGCTCCGGCACCTCAATACTCGATATAGTCTCGGCCGCCGATGGCGTCGTTCTGCCCGCTATAATTGCCGGCAGCCGTTTCTCGCTGAATAGTTTCCAATACCGCTGCCCCATTTTGGGCCAGGTCCTTGACCTGCCGTAATCGTAGGCGCGTCTTCGCAGCGAATAGAAGAGCGAATCATCCTCAAGTGTCTCGACTATGGCTTTGCTCAAGGCCGCCGGGTCATTGAACGGAACCAGTTTGCCGCGGCCATCGGCCAAAAGCTCCGTTGCAGCCCAATAGGGTGTCGAGACTACTGCCTTGCCGGTACCAACCGCGAACGAAAGCGTTCCGCTGGTCAGTTGTTCTCTGTTAAGGTATGGAGTGACGTAAATATCAGCGGCACACAAGAAGTTGTGAAGTTCCTCTTCCTTCACGAAACGGTTATGAAACATGACATTTTTCTGCAGGCCAAGCTCGTTCACTATCCTTTGAAGTCTGAGCCTGTAGGACTCACCCTCATGTTTCAACACGGCCGGGTGCGTCATACCCAGAACGGTATAGAGGACGGACGGCTCGGTCTTGATTATCGCGGGCATCGCCTTGAGCATAACCTCTATGCCCTTGTTGTTGCTCAGGAGTCCGAACGTCAGGATTGTTTTCCTGTCTTCGACGCCGAACTTGTGCTTGTAGTAATTGCTGTCAACGAAAGGAAGGTCCGGTATGCCGTGCGGAATGAGCACTACCTTTGATTCCGGGACACCGTAGATGTTCTGCAGCATATCGACGCCGCGTTCGTTCATCGTTACGACCTTATACGAGGCGTCGCAGACCTCAATCAGCGAGTTTTTGTAGGGAACGCTCGGCTCATCAAGAACCGTATGCAGGGTTGTTATGACAGGGGCTTTCAGTTTATTCAGCAGAAGACTCAGATATGAGCCGGCCTCACCGCCGAACAGGCCGAACTCATGCTGAACGCAGACCAGGTCCACGTTACTGAAATTCAGATAATCAGCGGCACAAACATAATCGCTCTTGACGTTCTGGCGAATCTCGAATTTGACCGGCTCGGAGTATTTGAGAGCATTGTCTGCCCGCATCGCGACAACCAAGGGTTCAAATTGACTTTTGGCGGCGGAGGCAACGCTCTCGATAAGGTCCGAAGTGTAAGTGGCGATACCACATTTTCGAGGAGTGAAACTACAGATGAACGCTACTTTTTTCGGAGAGCCTTTCGCCATTTTTAACGCCCCTTTACTGGTTGCCGCCGCCTCAAACACTTATTGTACGGCGGATTCTCTGGGGCGTCAAGCAAATTGACCATTAAAATCAGCTTTTGTGTAGACTCGTTCAGCGGAAGTCTCGATTCAGGCTGTTAGGAGGGCCTAAAAAGCTGTGATTTGCGGTCTTTTGCAAAATTTTGCCAAAAAAACGGAATTTTTTGCACTAAACGCTTGACAAGTACGTATTATACACTACTATTGCAATAGGAATAATAGGAGACAAGTATGAAACTGTCGACCCGGACCAGGTATGGTACAAGAGCTATAATTGAGCTTGCTCTTAGCCACGGAAAAGGCCCTTTGCAGACGAAACTGATAGCGCAGCGCCAGCAGATTTCAGCAAAATACCTCGAACAGGTAATGGCAATGCTGAAATCAGCGGGTTTTGTCAGAAGTGTACGAGGCGCAAAAGGTGGTTATGTCCTTGCTAAAGCGCCAAACCATATTAGACTTGGTGATGTTTTCGCAGCCCTCGAGGGGCCGCTGGTGACTGTCGAGTGCCTCGAAAACGAAGATTACTGTTCGCGGACGGCTGTTTGTTTGGCGAGAGACCTCTGGGCTCAGGTTCAGCAAGCTATTGATTCTGTCCTGGAATCTGTAACCGTGCAGGACTTGCTCGAAAAAGCCAGGGATGAAAAAGTTAAAACTCCTAATTACCAGATATAAATGGGGTAGAAATATCATGAGCGCTATATTTGAAAGCGTAACAGACTCGGTTGGGTACACACCTCTGGTGCAAATCAACAAACTCGGCTCAAGCAAAGCAACGATTTTGGCCAAGCTTGAGTCAAGGAATCCCTGCAGCAGCGTTAAAGACAGAATCGCTTTGTCAATGATTGAGGCCGGCGAAAAGCAGGGTTTTATCAGGCCCGATACATTGATAATAGAGCCGACAAGCGGTAATACCGGTATCGGACTTGCCTTCGTCTGTGCCGCAAAAGGATACAGCCTGGTCCTTACAATGCCCGAGTCGATGAGCATCGAAAGACGCAAGCTGCTCCGGCTCTTTGGAGCAGAGGTCATCCTGACTCCTGCCGAGCGCGGCATGGCTGGGGCTATCGAGAAGGCCGAAGAACTTGTGGAAAAAGAAACGAATTCCTTTATGCCGCAGCAGTTCAAAAACCCTGCCAATCCACAGATACACAGGGAGACAACCGCCAACGAGATTTGGAACGACACCGACGGCAAGGTGGATATTCTCGTCGCCGGCGTCGGGACCGGTGGAACCATTACCGGCTGCGGAGAGGCGTTGAAAGAAAAGAACAAGAACGTCAAGGTTATAGCCGTTGAGCCGAAGGACTCGCCCGTCCTTTCGGGCGGCAAAGCCGGGCCACACAAGATACAGGGTATCGGTGCAGGCTTCGTCCCGGATGTCCTCAATGTTGATGTAATTGACGAGATTATCCAGGTTTCGAACGACGACGCAATAAAAACTGCCGGACAGTTGGCAGCCAGGGAGGGAATTCTCGCGGGTATCAGCGCCGGCGCCAACGTTTGGGCCGCGTGCCAGGTCTCGCAGCGAGCCGATTCGGAAGGAAAAATAATTGTTACTATCGTGCCGGATACCGGTGAAAGGTACATCTCCACGGAAATGTTTGAGCAATAAATCTCGGCTTTAATGAGAGGAATCCGCAAATGATCAAAAAGAAACTGACCGACAAAAAAATAGAAAATCTGGTCGGCGAAATTGCCCAAACGTATAAGGGCGATTCCGGAATAAATTTCATTGACGCCTCAAATCTGCCTATGCGAGACGAGATTTTGGGCATCCTTGATTTGTTCTTTGAAGTGCTCTTCCCCGGCTATACCGGCAAAAGGACTGTTACAAAATCAAACGTCAACTTTATCGTCGGCGATATTCTCTGTCAGCTCTATACGGAACTTTCCGACCAGACAGAACGAGCCTATCAATATCAATGCAGAATAGGCAAATGTGAGGGCTGCGACTGCCGAACAATGGCGGAAAATGTTACGCAGCATTTATTAACTCAACTGCCAAAGGTCAGAGAGCTGCTCAAAGGCGATGTCACAGCAGCTTATGACGGCGACCCCGCCGCAAAATCCTACGAGGAAATTGTCATAAGCTATCCCTGTATCACAGCAATTGCAACATATCGAATCGCCCACGAATTGTATCTAAAGCAGGTGCCGTTAATTCCCCGAATAATGACCGAGTGTGCACACGCAAAAACAGGTATTGACATACACCCAGGTGCAAAAATCGGCAAAAACTTCTTCATCGACCACGGCACCGGCGTCGTAATAGGTGAGACAACCATCATTGGCAATAACGTCAAGATTTATCAGGGCGCTACCCTGGGGGCCCTGAGCTTTCCCAAGGACGAAAGAGGAAGAATAATAAAAGGCGGCAAGAGACACCCGACAATCGAGGACAATGTTACCATTTACGCCGAGGCAACAATACTGGGCAATGTGGTCATCGGAAAAGGCGCGGTGATAGGCGGAAACGTCTGGATAAAGGAGTCCGTACCGCCCGGAGTTACCGTTACTACAGCACATGCAGATTTGGTTTATAAGAGAAATGAAACGAGCACTACTTGAAAAAATCGAAGAGCTAAAGCGGCAGCGTAACGCTGTCATACTCGCACACAATTATCAGCCGGGCGAGATACAGGATATAGCCGACTTCACCGGTGATTCGCTTGGACTCAGCATCAAGGCGGCTGAGACCGATGCCGATGTCATTGTATTCTGCGGCGTCCGGTTTATGGCGGAGACTGCTGCTATCCTTTCGCCCGAAAAGACCGTGCTTTTGCCGGACAAAAAGGCGGGCTGTCCCCTGGCCGATATGATAACCGCAAAGCAGTTGGCAGAACTCAAACAAAAGCATCCTAATGCTTTAGCGGTCTGCTACGTAAACAGCTCCGCCGAAGTCAAGGCCGAGAGCGACTACTGCTGCACCAGCGCTAATGCCGTGGAAGTAGTAAACTCTCTGCCTCAGGACAGACAAGTCATTTTCGTGCCGGACCGACATCTTGGCCGGTTTGCTGCCGAGAAGACAGGCAGAGACCTCATTCTATGGCCCGGCTATTGCGCAACGCACGTTCTAATCTCCGAACACGACATCCTCAGCGTAAAAGAAAAATATCCGGACGCGGTGGTGATGGCACATCCGGAGTGTACTGAGCCGGTAAAAGAGCTTTCAGACCAGATACTAAGCACCGGCCAGATGCTCAAATTCACCGCAACGAGCAACGCAAAAACATTTATAGTAGCCACTGAAATCGGGATGATACACGCGCTGAAAAAGCAGAATCCAGAAGCCGAGTTTATCCCTGCCAGCGAAAGGGCTGTATGCTCAGATATGAAGCGGATTACGATGGAAAAGATTCTCTGGTCACTTGAAGATATGCAGTACAGAATCGTGGTCCGGCAAAAAGTTGCGGAAAGGGCCAAAAAAGCCATCAGGAAAATGGTCGAAATTCTACCGGCTAAATAGGGAAGGTTTTGCAAAATGGAACAGGAACAGACGTACCATCTGGATACGCTGGCAATTCATGCGGGTCAGCAGGTCGATTCCGATACACTCAGCAGGGCCGTGCCGATATATCAGACCACCAGTTACATGTTCAAGGACACCGAGCACGCCGCGAATTTATTTGCCCTCAAAGAGTTTGGGAATATCTACACTCGGCTGACGAACCCTACAAATGACGTACTTGAAAAGAGACTGGCCGCCCTCGAGGGGGGAGTGGGCGGCCTGGCATTGAGTTCAGGCCAATCGGCGATTTATGTCAGCATCTTTAATATCTGCGGCGCCGGGGGCCATATCGTATCCTCAAACTCACTTTACGGAGGCACAGTTACGCTGTTTGGTCAAACATTCCGAAAACTCGGTATCGATGTCACCTTCGTCGACCCGAAGCAGCTCGACAATTTTGCCCGGGCAATCAAAGATAATACTCGCCTGATTTACATTGAGAGCATCGGCAATCCCAAGAACGATATTTTGCAATACGAAAAAATAGCTTCACTCGCCCACGATAATGGCATGCCCGTAATTTGCGATAATACTGTTACCACGCCCATATTGTTCAGGCCGTTCGAATATGGCATCGACATTGCAGTCCACAGTTGCACAAAATTCATCGGTGGTCACGGCACAAGCATTGGCGGAGCGATTGTCGACTCAGGCAAATTCGACTGGACAAACGGCAGGTACCCCGAACTCACCGAACCGGACCCAAGCTATCACGGCGTTAAGTATGTAGAAAGTTTTGGTAAACTGGCGTACATAATAAAAGCAAGAACCCAGTTTTTGCGCGACATGGGCAGTTGTATGTCACCATTTAATGCTTTTTTGTTTTTGCAGGGGCTGGAGACATTGCACCTGCGTATGCCCAGGCACTGCGAGAACGCACTGAAACTGGCACAGTGGCTCGAAAAACAGCCGCAAGTTACCTGGGTGAATTATCCCGGACTCGAATCGCATCCGGATTACGATTTGGCAAGAAAATATCTGCCGAAAGGACAAGGGGCGATTCTGGGATTCGGTATCAAAGGCGGCAAGCCGGCCGGCATCAAGTTCATAAACAATGTTAAATTAGCCAGTCACCTCGCCAATATCGGCGACAGTAAAACGCTTGTAATTCACCCGGCCGGCACGACACATCAGCAGTTGACCGAGGCCGAGCAGCTCGCCGCCGGCGTCACACCGGATTATGTGCGAGCCTCGGTGGGGACAGAGCATATTGATGATATAATAACCGACTTCGAACAGGCGTTAGAAGCCAGTCAGGGGTAGGGATATGTGGGACTATACGGAAAAAGTCAAAGAGCACTTTTTCAACCCGCGCAACGTCGGGGAAATCGAGAACCCGGACGGCATCGGCGAGGTCGGCTCGTTAGCCTGCGGCGACGCCCTGAAACTCACCTTCAAGCTCGATGAGAACGGCAGAATCAAGGATGCAAGGTTCAAGACCTTCGGCTGCGCAAGCGCCATTGCAACATCTTCGGTATTGACCGAGATGATAAAGGGCAAAACAATAGACGAAGCCGGCGAACTAACCAACAAGGACATCGCCGACTACCTTGGGGGGCTGCCGGAGCAGAAGATGCACTGCTCGGTTATGGGTAGAGAGGCGCTTGAGGCGGCAATTGAAAACTACCGAACCGGCGGCAAAAAAAAGCATGAGCTCGAAGGCAAGGTCGTCTGCATCTGCTTCGGCGTGACCGAAAAAGAAATCGAGAGGGTAATAACCGAAAACGACCTCACAACCGTCGAACAAGTAACAAACTACTGCAAAGCCGGCGGCGGCTGCGGCGGCTGCAAAGGAGAAATCGCAAAGATAATAGAAAAAGTGCGGGGCCGGAAGCAAAAGAACAAACCCGAAGCGCTCCCCCGAAAAGGCCGCAAACTGACCAATATCCAGAAAATGCAATTAATTCAGCAAACAATCAACGAGCAAATCAGGCCTGCACTTCGGGCGCACGGAGGCGATATTGAACTGACAGATGTTGAAGGAAATAAAGTTATCGTTGCGTTCAGAGGTATGTGTGCCCAATGTATGCTGGCTGAGTACACAATGAAAGACGTGGTCGAGGCAAAACTAAGAGAATTTGTCGCCGACGAGCTCTACGTGGTCGAAGACAAGGACTCGATACAGCCCCACAATCACAGAGGTTAAAAAATGAACACTATATACTTCGATAATAACGCCACGACAAAAGTAGCTGCGGAAGTGCTGGAAGAAATGAGACCCTACTTTTGTGAGCTTTACGGCAACCCGTCGAGTATGCACACCTTCGGCGGACAAATCGGCGTCAAAATCCGCAAGGCGCGAGAACAGGTCGCCGCCCTGCTCGGCTGCGAACCGAGTGAAATCATATTTACCGCCGGCGGCACAGAAAGTGACAATACTGCCATTATGGGCGTGCTGGCGGCCGCACCAAACAGACGAAAAGTCATAACCACCAGAGTCGAGCACCCCGCCATACTGACCGTCTGCCGCGAGCTGCAAAGTCGTGGATACACAATCGCAGAACTCGCAGTAGACAAACAGGGTCGTCTCGATATAGCCGAACTCGAAGAGCAAATCGACGATGACACCGCTATCGTTACGATTATGTACGCAAACAATGAAACCGGTGTTGTATTTCCGATTGATAAAATCGCCGAATTAGCTGCGGACAGAGGCGTCGTCTTTCATACCGATGCCGTTCAGGCCATCGGCAAGATTCCACTGAATCTCTCAAAAAGCAATATCGATTTGCTGAGTCTCTCAGGCCATAAGCTCCACGCACCAAAAGGCATAGGCGCGTTGTATATCAAGAAGGGAACAAGACTGTCACCATATATGTTAGGCGGACATCAGGAAGCAGGCAAAAGAGCAGGTACTGAAAATGTCCCGGGAATAATAGGCATGGGCAAGGCCTGCGAGCTCGCCGCAAAAAACATCGAGCAGGAAAACCAGCGAGTAAAATCCCTACGCGACAAACTTGAAAATGCAATACTCGAAAAATGCCCCGGCAGCCTGCTCAACGGCGACAAGGAAAATCGCCTGCCCAACACAAGCAATATCAGCTTCGAGTACATCGAGGGTGAAGCGATTCTGCTTATGCTGGACAGATACGGCATCTGTGCCAGCAGCGGCTCGGCGTGCACGTCCGGCTCGCTGGAGCCAAGCCATGTCTTGCGGGCGATGGGCGTGCCCTTTACCGCCGCCCACGGCTCGGTGCGGTTCAGCTTGAGCAGGTACAACACCGAAGATGAGGTAGACTACACTATTGAAGTAATGCCGCAAATAGTGAGCAAGCTCCGCCGACTCTCACCTTTCGTCGCCGAATAGGGCAAATCCGGATTCTATCGCGGCTGCGGGCCTTGCGCCAAGGCGTACAGG
>Ga0210003_1002170_pt1 | contig 16750 bp, 17 predicted proteins | sample LantaG_FD_182804 | JGI IMG/M metagenome (GOLD analysis project Ga0210003, IMG submission 182804) | Deep subsurface microbial communities from Baltic Sea to uncover new lineages of life (NeLLi) - Landsort_02402 metaG (SPAdes) (version 2) | ecosystem: Environmental > Aquatic > Marine > Oceanic >...
AAAATAAAAAAAAAAAAAAAAAAAAAAAAAAGCATCATCATCACTTGACACTTGCCCTTTCCCTCCCCTTCTACTCTATTTCTCGTTAATAAGCAAGTGCGAGCAAGCACGTATAACAACTACAACACTTCCGCGAAGGTTTATTCTGTTTCGTTTCTCTGTGATCAAAAAAGAGAAAAGAATTCGGGCCTCTCTTGGCCCCTAGGCAAAGGAAGAAGCAGAAGGAGGAAGAGGTCGGGGTTGAGAAAATCGGGGAAAAAATCGAAGAGGAAGAAAAATCTGCTCTCTCTCTCTCTCTCTCTTCACTTTTACTTCGTTCTCGGCTTTGTTTTTTCCGGTGCTCTTCAGCGCCCCCCTCAGGGCAACGCTTTCTCCTTTTCCCCCTTTTTTGCGCACAGGAGCGATGCCCATGGCCCTCCACGCCCGAGCGTGGAGGGCCGTCATCGCCGCGGCGCTGCTGGCGGTGGCGGCGGCGTGGTGCTTGGCAGGTGAGAGAGAGCCAAATTCTCGACGACGACGGACGGACGACGCTTTCGACATTTCTGCCAAGGCACTTCATCTCTTCCTCTCTCTCGCATTGCCCTCTCTCTCTCTTTTCCGCTGCCCTCTCCTCCCTGCCTCCTCGGTGAAATGGCACCATGCGTACGCGATCTTGACATCGGCGGTAAAGCTCACACCGAAATTGATTCCTCTTGTCCACCAATACAACAAAAAACGAAAAACAGGTGTCGTTCAGGGCCTCGAAGCTCCGTCGCCTTCGCCTTCGCCTTCTTCTTCGCCGCCGCCTGAGGAAACCGCGTCGGTGAATTCCGGGCCGACGATCTGGGAAGCGCTCTCGGGCCCTGCCGAGGCCGCCCCGCCTCCCGCCCCCGGGCCGGCGGCAGGCACGAGGATCGGCTCCATCATTTGCAACAGCGACGTGGTTGACGTGTGGAAGCAGCAGGTAGGAGAAGTAGAGAGAGGGGTGGCCGAAGATGTGGAGGGAAGAAGAAGGAGAGAGGGATCGAGGGATCGAAGCAATTCGGCGCTTCCCGTCGTCGTCGTCGTCGTCGTCGTCTCTCCAGCTTTTCTTCAAATTTCAAAAACAAAAAACTCACTCTGCTCTTCAACCCCCCCCCACCCCCTTTAACAGTCCGGCGTCTGGGACCTCCTCTACGGCAACCTCGACGAGACCTCGGTCGCGGAGCACGGCGGCGGCAGCGGTGGCGGCGGCGGCTTCTCCGCCTCGGGCAAGAACCACGCTCTGGCCGACCCGTCGCGCTACCCGTACTCGGCCGTCGGCGCCCTTTTTGCCTATAGCGAAAACGACCCCTTCACGGGCAAGCCGCGAGCTCCGCCACCGGCGTCCACGGCCCCGCGACCGGGCTCGCTAGCTGCCCTGCTCGGTTTCTTGTCCGGCGGGCTCAGCGGGGCGGGAGGCGGCGCGGCGGCGGTGGCCGCGGCGCCCACTTTAGCCTGCACCGGCGCCCTGGTCTCTCCGCGCCATGTCCTCACCGCCGCCTCGTGCGTCTCTCGCCCCTCGTACGACCTGACGTGGACCTTAGCCGAGGCCGCGGCTGCGGGTTCGTCTGCGATGGGCCTGGCCTCGACCTGGGGGGACTTCGAGTTCGTGCCCAACCTCTACGGCGAGTGCTCGAGGTCGGGGGGCACCAAAGTGAGGAGCGCTCGGGTCCCGAGAGAGTGGAGCGAATGGGTCGATGCCTTTGTCGCCGCCAGCAGCTCTTCCTCGAACTCTTCTTCTTCGGATGTCAACAACAACGCCACGGCGGCCTCGATCTCCCTGCGCGGGTCCCTCGTGGACGCCAACTGGGCCCTGCTGACGCTCGAAGAAGACGCGCCGGGCGCCCCGGGGTTCTTCGCGCTGGGCCCTCAGCCGACGGCGGCGGAGGCGGCTGCTTGGATCTCCAAGGCCAAAGAAGAAGAGAGGAAAAACAGACCTCCGCCCCCGCCTCCGAGGGCGAGGCTTCCTCCTCCCGGGGTGAACCTGTCTCGCGTCGCCTACGGTGGCCCGGACGCGATGGCGGCGAGCACGCCCACCTTCTCCAACTGCCCGCTGCTGGACGAAGTGGCCGGAGCAGCGAGTTCGACTTCTTCTTCGGCGGCGGCGACGGAAAACAGAAGCGGCGACAAGAAGAAGAAGAAGAAAAAGAACGACGACGACAAAAAGAACCCCTCTTCTTCTTCCAATTCCAATTCCTCTTCCCCCGCCCTCGTCGTCGGCTGCTCGATGTACATGGGGACCCGCGGCGCCCCGCTGTGGCAGACCCCGCCCTCGAGGCAGGCGAGAGCCGCGGCGCTGGCTGCGGTCTCGAAACAAGGAGGAGGAGGGGGGAAGAAGGACGGAGGAGGAGGAGCTTCTTCTCTCTCTGCGAAAGACTCAATCACTCTCCCCGCGCCCTTCGCCGCCAACCCCAGCGCCCGCTCCATCCTGGGCATCCAGGCCGCCTCGCTCGACTACTGGCACGCCTACCACGCCCTCGACGCGGCGGGAGCGGCCAACCACCTCCGCGCCGTGGCCCCGGCGCTCTCGCTGTCGGAGCAGGCTGCCCAAGGGCTGGCGGCGGCAGTCACGCCCGAGGTCGCCAGAAGGCTGCGGGAGTGGATGCTGGAGGACGGGATCAGCGAAAGGGAGCTCTCCGAGAACGCGGGCCCGGCGAGGGAGAGGTCCGGGGCCGTGGCCGACCCGAGGCCGCCGCTGCTGGGGGGCGCCGCTTCGGCTGCTGCCGCTGCTGCTGCCGTGCCTGCTTCTCCGTCGCCGGCGTCAAAGTCTTCTTCTGCTACTCCCGCCCCTCCGAGAAAGGGCTCCGTGCCGACGATCCCGAACCTCGACGCCGCGGACCGCGGCAGGAGGGCGACGAGGGCGCCCGGCGCCTCGGCCGTCTCGATCGTCGCCTCGGTGGCGCAGCCTGGGGGCACTACAGCAGCAGCGGCGGTGGCGACCGCCGCCGCCGCTGCTGCTGCAGCGGCCGCTCCTTCTTCCTCTTCGGCTATCGAGCAGCAGCAGCAGCCTTCCCCGCCCTCCTTCGACTGGGCCTTCCTCGACAGGTGCCCTCTTCCCCCTTCCTCTTCCTCGAATTCCGCGACGACGACGACGACAATAATCGAGGACGCGCCGGCGGACGCCGAGGCGCGCGCCACCTCGGGAAAGGCCGGGATCGACGACCCGCCTCTTTTTGGAAGGCACGTCCCGCTGAGCTCGGCGCAGGCCGCCACGTTCCCGTTCTCCGCCACGGGCTTGCTGCGCGGGTACCGGAACGCGACGGTTGCGGGAGCCGCGGCCGCTGCCGTCGCCGGTGCGAGCAGCAGCGGGAACGGAAACAACGCGAGCTCCGTCGTCCCGCTCGGGGGCGCCCCGCCGCTGACGCCGCCGCACGACCTCAACTGCGGCGCGGCGCTCGTCGGTCCCCGCCACGTCCTCACGGCGCACCACTGCGTGTTCAATTCTACGGGAAGGAGGGTGCGCGACCCGCTGTCGCTGGTGTTCTACCCCGTGGCGTCGGCGGGGTGCGGCGGTGGAAACGGAAACGGGAGTTCAACGACCAATGGCACGCGGCCGGCGAGGGTCGTCTCTCTGCGAGCGCTGCCGGTGCAGCAGGGCTGCCTCGAGGACCTCCCTTCCGACGCCTCTGTTTCCGCAGAAAAAGCCGATTCGGAGGCCTGTGCGGGTCTGCTGTCGAGCGACTACGCCCTGCTGGAGCTGGACAGCGATATCGGGGACGAGCTCGGCTTCTTCGCGCTGGGGCCTGCGCCGCAGGGATCTTCTTCTTCTTCTTCGTCGTCGAATTCGAAGAAAGCGAGCGGCAAAGGAAACAACCTCCCCGCCGTCAACTCGACGCTCACCGCCCTCGGCTTCGGCGCCGCGAGCCCCGAGACGGGCCTGAAGGTGCCGTCGCTGTCCGCGTGCACGGTACTGCCGACGGACGCGGTGAGCCAGGCGCAGAAGGCAGGTCGAGGGCGCGGCAAGGCGGCGGCGGCGGCGGCGGCAGCGGCGGGAGCGGCAAGTGCTCCGTCGCCGGCGAAGAAGAAAGGCGGAGCAGCGGCAGAAGCCCCTTCCCCTTCTTCTTCCTCTCCCGACGCCGTCGCCGCCCTCGCCGCCGAGGCGGCCTCCGGCGACGGCCATATCCTCTACACGGGCTGCGCCGTCACGCCCGGAGACTCCGGGGGCCCGCTGTGGGTCGTGGTCACGCCGGAGAAGGGGAAGAAGAAGAAGGAGAGCGGCGGCGGCAAAAACGGCACTTCCGTCGACGTCGACGACGACGAACTTTCAAATTCTTCTTCTTCGTCGCCCGAGAGGAGGCTCGTCGGCGTCGCCTCCACCGTGCAAACGGTCTGGGCCGCCGTCTCCCGCGCCGACCCGACCGGAAAGTCGAACTGGCTCGACGCCTGGAGGGACACCTTCGGCACCTCTGACGCGCTGCAGTCGAGCGCCGTGGCGATCGACGAAGGGGTCGCGAAGAGGCTGAAGGGTTGGATGGCCGACGACGGCGTCGACGGCTCGCGGCTGCGCGGCGCGGGCAGGGCTCCTCGAAGGAAGGCCGCCGCTGCTATTTCGTCGTCCAACGCCTCTGCTTCTGCTACTGCTCCTTCTCCCTCGCCTCCTCCTTCGAAGCCGGTCGCGGCGGGTGTGGCGACGGCCTCGGCGGCCGTGGGGCCGCTCCCGGCGCCTTAGAAGAGGAAGAAGAGAAGACAGTTTTTTCCTCGACGAAACAAACAAAAAAAACCAAAATTTTCTCCCACTTTTTTCAGTCCCTCGTACGCACGCAACCTTTTACGAAATCTCCGCTCATTTCCTACCAGCTTTCAAATGTACTTGTTTCACGCTTTTTTTTTCTGTGCCTCACACGCTCTGTCTTCGCAGCCTTTTTTTTAAGATATAACACTTTCCCCCTCGAAAGTTTCCATAGAAAGCAAAGAACTACCAACTTTTCCCCCTCGCTATACCTCAGAGAAACCACCCTTTAATTTCTTTTTTTCAATTATTCCTTCTGTGTTTGAAACGACGATGAGAAACAACAACAAAACAATGCCTTGATTGTCCGATGAAAAGGAAAAAAAGAGAAGTGGTGGTGGTCGGAGAGAGAGAAGAGAGAGAGAAGCGAGAGAGAGAAAGAGAGAAAAGAGGTCGAAAGTTTTTCTTTCGCTCGCTCGCTCTTCCTCGTCGATTTTACTTTTTTCTTTCTTTCTTTCTTCATCTTTCGAGGGAAAAGAGAAGGAACCATGGCTCCCTCCTCCTCCGCCTCCGCCTCAGCGGCGGCAGCTGCGCGCTCCGCGGCCCTGGCCCAGATCGCCGCCGTCGCGGCCCTGGCCTGCGCGGCCGTGCTCGCCGTCTCTGTGCGCCTGTTCTCGGTCGTGAAATACGAGAGTGTCATCCACGAGTTCGACCCCTACTTCAACTTCCGTAAGGGATCTCTTCTGTTCTTTTTTTCGTTGATTGCGATGCGATGCGTCTTCGTGCTCCTGTGGGGGAGGGAGAGAGGAGAGAGAAGGGCGGAAAGGAGGAGGGTGCGAGGAGGGCGCGCCCCGCTCGAGTTCTCTCTCTCTTTCAATCGATCGCGCAATGCTCCTTTTGCTTCTCTTTTTTCTTTGTCCCTTCTCGCCTCGCCTCTCCACTCTTTCTCGCTCTTTTGCGTGCTTCGAGGTCGATCGTCGAAGACGCTCGACGTCACTATATCGAAATCAGGCCTCGAATCGACGCAAAAGGTGGGAAGAACGAGAGCTCGAAATCCGTCAAACTCGAATCAAAACGATCTCATGCTCGATCGCTCTTCAAAAAAAAACTCGAAAAACTCAATCTCTCTTCTCAGGCGTGACCAAGTTCCTCTCCAAGACGTCGCTCTACCGCCTCTGGGACTGGTTCGACGACCAGACGTGGTACCCTCTGGGCCGCGTGGTCGGAGGCACGGTGTACCCGGTAAGGAAGAGGAAGAGAGATTGAGAGAGAGAAGAAAAAAGAGAAGAAGAGGAGAAGAAAAAAGAGAAGAAGAAGAGAAGAAAAAAACAAAGGAAGATGGATCGACGAATCTTCAACCTTCGATTGCTCACCTCTCTCCTTCTCCTTGACCTCCACCACCACTTCAAAAAAAAACTCAAAAAAAAACTACTTCAGGGCCTGATCTGGACCACAGGCACCATGTACCGCCTCCTTCACTTCCTCAACCTCCCCGTCGACGTCCAGGAGGTCTGTGTCTTCACCGCGCCCCTCTTCTCTGCCTTCACGGCCCTCAGCGCCTACGCGCTGGCGAGCGAGGTCCGAGGGCGAGGCCCCGGGCTCGTCGCCGCGTCGCTCGCCGCGGTCGTGCCCTCTTACGTCTCGCGCTCGGTGGCCGGCAGCTACGACAACGAGGGGGTGGCCATCTTCGCCCTCGTGACCGTGTTCTGGCTCTACGTGAAGACGCTCAAGGTAAAGAAAGAGAAAAGAAGAGTTGGTTTGAATGAGAAGGAGAAAGAGAAAGAGAAAGAGAAAAGATCTCGAGGTTCGTTTCGCTCCAAACTGATGTTTCTTCTCTCTAAAAGCTCACGCTCTCCGTCTTTCCCACCTCTCCACCCCCTACCAAAACAACCAGACGGGCTCCCTGGGATGGGCGGCGGCCCTGTCCTTCTCCTACCTCTACATGGTAGCCAGCTGGGGAGGGTACACTTTTATTATCAACCTACTTCCCATTCACTGCTTGGCCTGCGTCTTTTCGGGAAGGCTGACCCCCAGGCTCTATGTGGCCTACGCCCCTCTGATCGCGATAGGCACGCTCGAGGCGGCTTCGATCCCGGTCGTGGGCTTCAACGCCGTGCTGATGAGCGAGCACTTCGGCGCCTTTTTGGCTTTCGCCGTTTTGCACGCCGCGCTCGCCGGGAGGGCCGCACGCTACCTCCTGCCCCCCCGCGTGTTCGAGGCGGCCCTGCGCCTCGGCGTGGTCGCCGGGGCCTGCTGCGGTGCAGGGGCCGTGGCCGCGATCGTGGGATACGTGGCCGCGAGCCCGACGTTTGGGTGGACGGGGAGGAGTCTGTCGCTGGTGAGGAGTTTTTTTTTTTTTTTTTCGCGTGAAAATTTTTTCTCTTCGTTTTTCTTCATTCTCTCACTCTCACTTTTTTTCTCCAAAATTCAAAAAAAAATGAACGCAGCTCGACCCCACCTACGCCTCCAAGCACATCCCCATCATCGCCTCCGTCTCCGAGCACCAGCCCACCACCTGGTCCTCCTACTTCACGGACTTACACGCGGCTGCCCTGTTGGCCCCCGCCGGCATCGTCGCCTGTTTCTTCGGCCCGCTCGACGACGCTGCGCTCTTCCTGGTGCTGTACGGGATCACGAGCGTTTACTTCTCGGGCGTCATGGTCCGTCTCATGCTCGTCTTGGCCCCGGCCGCGTGCGTGCTGGCCGGTCTGGGGATGTCAGGGGTCATGGACACGCTATGCGCGAGCCTGAAGACGGCGGCGATGGGAGCGGGAGGCGGAGGCGAGGAGCCTGCTGCTGAAGAAGCGGCGGCCGTGCCCTCTCCCGCAGCGGCAAAGTCGACCTCCCGCTCCAAACCTTCGTCCACCTCTGCTTCAACCTCTTCCAGCGGAATTCTCCCCAAGATCTCCGCCGTCAAGCGCTCCCTCCCCTCCGACGTCGCCGCGGCGGCCCTCGCGGCCCTCGCAGCGGTCTTAGTGGCATTTTTATTCCACTCGGCCTTTGTGGCGGCCGATATGTACTCCGCCCCGTCGATCGTCATGCAGTCGCGCGGCAGCGACGGGACCTTGCACGTCTTCGACGACTTCCGCGAGGCGTACGCGTGGCTGCGGTACAACACGCCGCAGGACGCGAAGGTGGCGTCGTGGTGGGACTACGGGTACCAGACGACGGCGATGGCGGACAGGGTAAGATTTTTTTTTTAACTTTTCGGGGTCGAGAGGTTTTTTTTCGACGTAAAAACCCGAGGGAAAAAACTCAAAAAAAAGAAAAAACTTTTCATTCTCTCTTCAGGCCGTCATCGTCGACAACAACACATGGAACAACACGCACATCGCCACAGTGGGCCGCGCGATGTCCCTGAGCGAGAAGAAAGGGTGGGCCGTCTACAGGTCGCTGGACGTGTCGTACGTGTTCGTGGTCTTTGGCGGGTACATCGGTAAGAAGAGAAGATTTTTTTCTTTCGAAGTCGGGTTTTTTTGTTTCCTTTGCGTCGAGCGGAAAGGGGAAAAAGAGTTCCGAAACAGGAAAAAACTCACTCAAGCTCTCTTTCTCGAACTCGCCTTTCTCTTTTTTTTTCAAACAGGCTACCCCTCCGACGACATCAACAAGTTCCTGGTGAGTGAATATGGAGAGAGTTGAAGAAAAGAGAGAGAAAGCGAAACTCAAAGAGAGAGAAATGAAAGAAAAACCTCGGTTTTTTTCTTTCATACTTATCAAAAGACCCAAAATTCACCTCTTTTCTTTTTCTTCTCCTTCTGAAAATTCACAGTGGATGGTCCGCATCGGCGGAGGGGAGTTCCCAGGCATCAGGGAGGACGACTACATGGGCGAGGAGGGGCAATACAGGGTCGACGCCGGCGCCTCAAAGACGATGCTCAACTCGCTTATGTACAAGCTGTCCTACTACCGGTTCGCCGACGCCGCGGGCGCAGCCTTCGGCAGGAAGGGTTACGACCGCGTGCGCAACGCCGAGATCGGCGAGGCGGAGTTCTCGCTCAAGTACTTCGAGGAGGTCTTCACCTCGCAGCACTGGCTCATGAGGATCTACCGAGTCAGGGACCCGAGCGAGCTGGAACCGGCCTTCGCCGCCACCTCCTCCGCCGCCTTCTCTCCCTCTTCCTCCTCGTCTTCCTCCTCCACCGCTTCCGCGAGTGGGATCATTGGAGGGGGAAGGCTGCCGAACCCGAGGAGGCGCAGGGGCGGGGAGAGGCCCAGGGCGAAGGGGAAGCCGCTGCTGGAGAGCGGGGCGCCGCCGAAATGAGTTTTCTGTTTTTTTTTTCTTTCCAAAAACGCATGATTTGATTTTTCTTTTTTGAGTTTGCTTCAGAACTCTGCAGCGTGAGAGAGAGAGAGAGAGAGAGAGAGAGAGAGAGAGAGAGAGAGAGAGAGAGAGAGAGAGAGAGAGAGGAGAGAGAGAGAGAGAGAGAGAGAGAGAGAGAGAGAGAGAGAGAGAGAGAGAGAGAATGATAGAGATGAGAAAGAGATAGGAAGAGAAAGAGAGAGAGAGAGGCGTGTGTTTTATGTAAGTCGAGAAATGAAATCTCTTCTCTCTGATTTTTTAAATTTTCTTCTTCTTCTCTCGTTTTTTCATTTTTTTCTTTTCACAAAACAGCAGCAGCAGGAAACTTCAATTAAAACAAAACAAAACTCTTTTCCCCTCTCAGATCGGGTACAGGATGTCGTAGTGTCCAGGGCGGTAGAGCAGCACGACCGAAGGCGGAGACCCGGCCCCCTCGGGGACAAAGTCGTGGTGATTTGGGTTCCCTCCGCCGCTTCCTCCCCTTCCTCCTTCAGCCGCCCCTTCCTCCTCGGACCTGTCAAGGTACTCCACCCTCACGCCCACGCCCAGCGCGTCCGTCAGGGCCACGATGTGAACGTGGTCGCTCTCGCAGCCCATCGGCTCGACGCGGCGCGCGCAAAAAGAGGGCACGTCGCAGATCCTGTTGTCGTCGTCTTGTCCTAAAACGAAGGGAGTGAAGAAATCAGCCCTGGACCGCAGCTCCGCCGAGGTCAGCAGCCGGAGGAGCATGACGCCCATGTCGGCGAGCCCGCCCGAGTCCTCGCCCGAGGCCGCCTCGAGCTCGGGCAGCGTCAGCGGCTCTGCTCCGACGGCGGCGTTGCTTCCTCCTCCGGCGGCGGCATTGGCGGCAGATGAGACATCGATCCCTATCCGGTTCAGCTGGTCGCACCAGGCCTCCAAGGCGTCCTCGAAGACGATCGCGTCGAAGCCCGCGTCGGTCATCTTCTTGGCGGACTGGCGGATGCGGGTGACGACCCTGCGACGAGAGGTAGAGAGAGGGAAAAAGAAAGACAAAAGAGAGGATGAGGTAGAGGTTGAGGTTCGAGAAGAGAAAGAAGGAGGAAAAAACTCTTTCTCTTTTCTTTTATTACCTGTTCCTCTCCGGCAGGTCCCGCCTCTCCAGCAGGCCCTCCGCCAGCGCGAACATGAACGACCTGAAGAAGCAGTTGCCGTCGCCGCGAGCCCTCCTCAGCGCAGAGTAGCGCCTGGCCAGAGCGCCGGCCTTGGCGGCAAAGACCGAGGCCCCTTCATTTCTGTATTCCTCCTGTAGGGCCGAAAGAGGTTCTTTCTTGCCGATCAGGGCTGCGGAGCCCGCGATGGCGGCTCGGATCTCGTTCTCCTGGGCGACGATGGCCTCGTCCGAGGGGCGCTCGAAGGCCGGAGGGGGAGGGGGCCGTCGGTGAGAGGGAGCTGCGGCAGTGGCGGTGGCAGCAGAAGAGTCGGCGTCGTCGTTTGGGTTTTCGGCGTTTTGAGCGGCGGCGACGATGGCCGCCCCCGTCGAGCCCGCCGGGGCAGCACCAGCAGCCGCTCCCGCTCCCGCTCCCGCTGAGCCCTCAGCCAGGGCGCGCGCGTCGGCCTCCTCGAGAGAGGCCGCCAGCGCCGCGGCGAGCTCGGCGTCGTGGGCGCAGGCGGCGTCCATCTGAGAGAGGAGAGAGGGAAGAAGATGAAGATGAAAAGAGTGAAGAAAGAGATGATCCAATCGAATGGCATTCGATTGCTTCTCTCTTCTTCACTGTTCGTTTTCTTTCTTCTTCTTCTCCCTCTCTCTCTCTCTCTCTCGAGCGCAGCCCCGCTCCTTCTTTTTTTTCGCGGCATCCCAATAAGCATGGCAGCCCCTCTGCGCCCGGCGTCGAGGACGCTGTCCCTCCAGCAGCAGCAGAGGAGCGCCGTCGCGGCCAAGGCAAACGTTTCGTCGTCTTCCTCGTCGCCGTCGCCATCGTCGCCGCTCCACTGCCGCCGCCGCGTTGCTTCCGGCTTTGCGCTGTCTCGGTGAGCCTTTTGCGCTTCTTTGTTCGCCCCATTTTCCATCTGTGATCGGAGAGCGGCTCGAATGGGCTATGTCGGGCCGTATGGAAAGGGAAACGAGGAGCGCAGAGCGAGAAAGAGAGAGGGAGAAGATGGAAGGCGTTTTTTTTTCTTTTTTTCAAAGGAACCATCGCGATTGTTTCTTTTTTCGTTCTTGGCTCTCTCTCTCTCTCTCACCTCTCGACCTCTTCCTCCCTCCTCCTTCCGACAGCCACGCCGAGACCGACAAGACCCAGCAGCAGCAGCTCCCCCGCGTCGTCTCCGCCGTCCAGCCTCGTCACCGCCCCTCCGTTGCGACCCGCTCTTCTTCTTCGGCCTCCTTCGGCAATGACGCCTCCGGAGCCGCCTCGTCCGACTCGGACACCGACGACCTCGAGAACGACGCCTCGTTCAAGCGCGCGCGCTGGGCGACCTTCATCGCGATGTTCGTCGGCTACGGCGCGTTCTACCTGACGAGGAACTCGCTGGCGTTCACGGCCCCGGCCATGCTCGAGGACAAGAGCCTGGGCCTGACGCTCAAGGTAAAAAAAAAAAAAGTTTTTTTTTCGTTTTTCTTCTTTCTCTTTCTCACCTCTTCTCTCTCTCTCTCTCTCTCTCTTCCAAAAAAACCAAACTTTTCCACTTTCTCCAGTCCGTGGGCGCCCTCACCTCGGTCCTTCCCGTCATGTACGGCGTCTCCAAGTTCGCATCCGGCGTTTTAGGAGCCCGCACGCACCCGACGCTTCTTCTGGGGGGCGGGCTCGCCGCGACTGCTCTCGCCAACATCTGCGTCGGAGCTTCGAGTTCTTTCCCGCTCTTCATGCTCTTCTGGGGCATCAATGGTCTGCTTCAGGGGCTGGGGGCCCCCGCATGTGCTCGCATCCTCACCTCGTGGTACCCGGAAGCCCTTCGGGGCACCTTCTGGGGCTTCTGGACGGCTTCCAACAACGTCGGTGGTTTTTTTGCGCCGATCTTGGCCGGTTCCGCCGCAGCTGCCTACGGGTGGAGGTGGGGGATGTTTGCTCCTGGATTGGTGGCCATCGTGTCGAGCCTGGTGAGTTTGTTGGATTCTGGTTTTACTGTTTTTTTTTAATCGATTTCGACTTTCGGAAGAGGTCAAAAACCTTGAAAGAACTTGAAAGTTCTTTCAAGCTTTTTTCCGACAACGACGAAGGGAAAAAAAAACTCACCTCAAAAATCTCTCCCTCTCTCTCTCTCAACCCTACCCACCTCAGTGGGTCTTCGCCTTCATGAAAGAGTCCCCGGAGTCCATGGGCTTCCCGGCCGTCGCGGGCCCCGTCAAGCTCTCCAAGGCCCAGAAGAAGGCAGCGAAGGAAGCCGCGAGCGTTTCTCTTTCGACTTCGACCTCGACTTCCACTTCTTCGAAAGCCGAAGCTGCTCCGAAAAAGCCCTCGATGATCCGCACCTTGCTCGACGACGTCCTCACCAACCCGCACATCTGGCTGCTGGCGATCGCCTACTTCTTCGTGTACGTGATCCGCCAGGGGGTGACCTCCTGGTTTGTGTTTTACCTCAAGCAGCGCGGCGCCGCCAACCCGGCAGTGGCCGTTTCCGGCTTGGAGCTCGGGGGGCTGGTGGGTTCTCTTTCTTCGGGTGCCATCTCCGACGCCCTGCTGCGCCGCAACGAGGCCAGGACGGCGAAAGACCCCTCTGCCAGACCCAGGGGAAACCTCGGGCTGAGGGTTTTGGTTGTAGTCTCCTACACTCTGCTGACGGCTGTCTTCCTCGGGGCCTTCGCCGCAGCTCCCGTCTCGACTCCCCCCGCCTTGCTCTGGCTTCTCGTCTCCGGCGTCGGGTTTGCGCTGTACGGGCCGCAGATGCTGATCGGGCTCTGCGGCGCCGAGGCCGTGCCGAGGCACGCCGTGTCTGCGGCTCTCGGGTTCTTGGGATGGGTCTCTTACCTGGGAGCCGCCAACGCCGGAGTGCCCTTGGCTGCGCTCGTTCAGTCCAAGGGCTGGGAGGCTTACTTCTCGGCCCTCATCGCCTGCTGCGGCATCGTCGTGCTGCTGATGGTGCCTATGTGCCTGGCCCCCTCGTGGTCGCAGAGGGAGAGGGCGAGGGTGGCCGCGGAGCAGGCTGCGGCGGAGAAGAAGGGGGCTTGAAGAAGAGACACGAGGTTTGTTTGTTGTGGGGAGAGAGGAAAAAAAAGAGAAGAAAAGAAAAGAAAAGAGAGAAAACAACGACAACGACAACAGAATTCTTTTCTCCTCTTCCGCTTTCCCTCCTCTATTCAGTAGTTCTAATAAGAATTCCGGGATTTCGATGTGCGAGAGAGAGAACAGAAAGAGAGAGAAAGTGTTAAATGTTTTGGAGAGAAAAACAGAAACAAAAAGAGGGCTTCACACTCAGAATCGAAAAAACAAAAAAAGCACCTTTTCTCTCTTTTCTCTCTCGGCTTTTCTCTCTCCCCTCTTCCTCTACCCGACCTTGGGCCTCCTCGTCGTCCTCGCCACGAAGCCTGCTTTAATGGGCGCGACCGTCCTCGAGGCGCCGCAGGCCTGGCACCTAAGGAACATGACGCGCGAGCCCGAGTCCCTGTCGAGCAAGGAGTCAGGGCTCTTGCAGCTGTTGCAGAGGACGTACTCGTTGACGTAGCGGCGCAGGGTGCCCTCGAAGGCCTGGAGGGGAGGGTGTGTTGTTGTGGGGGAGGGAAAAAAGCGGGAGGGAAATGAGTTTTTAGAAAAAGATGCTCGAAAACGATGAAGAAAAAAAAGTCGGAACGGAAAAAAAAAACTCATACCTTTGGCAAAAACCTCCCCTTGACGATCAGCCTCGACTGCCCGTCCAGGTTGCCCGACGTCCCCAACTCGGCCAGTAAGAAAGCCTGCACGTGCTCTCCGGGCCTGTTCATCGCCTTGCACAGCTCCGCGAAGTTCGCAAAAACGGTCTTTTTCGTTCCCTCGCGCGCGACCTGCGGCGGCTTCATCAGCGTCCGGCGTTTTTCTCCCGTGAGCTCAGGGTTGTTGGCGCGCAAGGTGGCGAAGACGCGGTCGAGGAGCTCGGCGTAGGTGTAGTCGCGGTCGGAGCCCGCCCAGGGGAGCGCCGCGGCGGCGGCGACAGCGGCGGCGGAGGCGGAAGAGGTAGCGGCGGCGCCGCCGGCCTCGTCGTCGCCGCCGATCTCTCCGGCCCCGCTCGTTCCGGCGCCTCCCCCTCCTCCTCCTCCTCCTGCTCCTCCTTCGCCCATGCCGCTGGCGGTCTCCCCGAAGGCCGCGTCGGGCCGAGGGGGGCCCCTCACGCGCCTCTTCTTCTTGGCCGGGGCTCCGGAGGCGTCGAAGAGGTCGTCGAGGCCGAACGCCAAAACGCCTCCTCCGCCCTCCTTCTCGCCGCCGCCTCCGTCCTTGCTCTTGTCCTTTTTCTTCTTCTTCTTCTTCATGCCCTCGAAGTTGAGCTCGTCCTCGACTGTTGTGCAGGTTGGAGTTTGGGGGGAGGGGGGTGAGTTGGTTTTGAGAGAGAAGGAGAAGCGGGGTGAGTTGTTTGTCAAAGAGGTTGAGATCGATCGAAGGGAAAAAAAGAATCTCTCTTCCTTTCTCTCTCTTTCTCTCTCTCTTTCTCCTGTTTCCCCTCTCACCCTGGAGCTCCTCCAGCTTCTCGGCCGTCTCGGCGACCACGGCGGCTTGCTCGGCCTGTCATTTTTTTATTGGAATGAGTGGGAAGAGAGAAGGGAAGTGAGAGAGAGAAAGGAAAAAAAAAAAGGCAATCGATGTTTCGATCGGCAGCCGTCTTTGGAAGGGAAAAGGCTCGTCTTGTTTCTGCTTCACGAGCACTTTGATCTCTTTTGACGCCACGCGAGCGCGTAGCGAAGAGAGAGAGGCTGCCCCGGATGCGATCTGCTTGCAGAAAGAGAGCGCTGTGGAGGGCGAAGAGAGGCGGTGACGAAAGAGGGAGAGCCGTCGCAAGTCGATGGGCGACGACGCCGACGCCGACACCAAGAAGCGAGAGCGAAGTCTTCTTCTCCTTGCTTGTTCTTCTTTGACGCACCGACATCGAGAGTGAGAGAGCGTTTGCGTGCGTAAAGAGCTTGTCGGGATCTGCCTCCGCGAGGAAGAAAGAGACTGCTTGTAGTGCGTGCAGAGAGAGAGAGAACGAGCAAAGTGAAGAAGAGAGGAAAGAAGCGATTGTGGAGACGAGCAAACTTTGTTTTTTTTCTCTCTCTCTCGTCGCCTCACCCTCTCTCAACCTTTGGCCAGAAGCGCCAAGCCGCGCGCGCGCTCTTCACCACCTTCTTTCGCAGCGCGCTGCTGCTACTTAGAGAAAGAGAAAGCGAGAGAGAGACATCCCCCCGGATCCGAAGTGGAGAGAAAGGCCAAGGAGCCCTGTCCTTCTCTTTCCCTTTCTCTCTTTCTCTCTCTTTCTCTTTCTCTCTCTCTTCTCTCCAGTTTTTCTTTTTTTCTTTTTTTGTGGGGTTTTCAGAGCCGAGGCTTACAAGTTATAAAATAAGCTCGTGGGGGGTTTAGAGAGCAAAGACAGTGGTTTAATCAGTGGGGGTGCGGGCTGGGAAGTGCAGACGAAGAAGAAGATGGTCGAAGGCGGGGGGTCGAAGTGAAGGGGAAAGAGGGAAGAAGAAGGAAGAGCCGCCGAAATTTCCGATCGAGCTCTTCTTCATCATCCTCTCTCTCTCCCTTCTCGACTCCTCCCCCGTCAACAACTCTCTCGCCCAACTCTCTAGTCTCCCTTCTTCCTGAACGAGCACCCCTCGGTCAGCCTCGCCCTACCGCCAGTCGGGGTGCACAACACAGCCGAGCACGCCGGGCAGACGACGACCGTCTGCGAGTTGCTGAACACGACGGTGATCTGGAAGCAGCCCTGGCACTTGACGTCCATGAAGAACGAGTTGGGGGACTGGACCAGCCTCTTGAGCTTGTGCTTGCGGGCCTCGAGGGCCGCCGGCGGGTGGAGGAGGTCGATGTCGTAGGAGAGAACCTGGGGGAAAGGGAGGAGGAAGAAGTTTTTCGGGAGGAAAAAGAGAGAGAGGGAAAGCGAGAGAGAGATGAGCGAGAGAGAAGGGGAAAAAAGTTCGATCGACGGCGGCCCGGGGCGCGCGAGAAAGAATGACGAGTCGAAGAAAGCGCGGCGTGCTCAGGTCTTTGCGCCGCCTCTGATCGAGTTTCCCTCTGCGGCAGGGAGCAGATTCGATCGGGATCGTCGAGCGTGGGAAAGAGCAAGGGCGGCAGAGGAGGGCAAGGCGTCCTTCTGAAGCGGCGGGATGATGCAAAAAAATAGACGGCGGCAAGGAAGGAGCGCCGCCGCCGCCGCCGCCGCCCGACGGCCGGCCATCGCTCTTTCGTTTCGCCAATCCGCATCGCGCTCCGCTCTCGCTCGCTCCCGCTCGATCAACCCTTCCAACCGCGCCACGGCGCGATCGAGATCGCGATAGTGCCATCGCGCGATGGCAGGGCGCGAGAGAAGGCGAGAACGGGGCAGAAGAGAGCTTGGAAAGTCGAGGCGGCGGCCCTTGCTCTCGATGGAGCTCGAGAGGCAAAAAGACAGAGGAAGAGAGGGGGCTCGAGACAAGAGATGGCTCTTCGCCCCCCCTCCCCCCGCCTCTGCCCTTTCTCGTCGCGCTTTGCTTTCTCGCGTCCTGGACGCAGCACGGACGGCGTCGCGTCGTTCGAAAAGGAGCACGCGATCAGACGCACCATTTTGCCTTTGCGCGCGGAGGGAAAGACGGGGAAAAAAAGGGGGCTGCTGATGAGTTCGGTCGTCGGCAGTGTGAGATCAGAGTCGAGAGAATCGAGCGAAGAAAAAAAAAAAAAAAA
>Ga0210003_1002172_pt1 | contig 16736 bp, 8 predicted proteins | sample LantaG_FD_182804 | JGI IMG/M metagenome (GOLD analysis project Ga0210003, IMG submission 182804) | Deep subsurface microbial communities from Baltic Sea to uncover new lineages of life (NeLLi) - Landsort_02402 metaG (SPAdes) (version 2) | ecosystem: Environmental > Aquatic > Marine > Oceanic >...
CTGAACGATTCGAAGTACGGCCACAAGGTCAAGGGCAACGTGCTCGACCTCAACCTGCTGCGCAGCGCGCCGTATCCCCGGCCAACCACCACGAAGGTTGCGGCGCCGGGTGAGCCGGACGATAATTTCACCGACCAGTGCGACCATCAATTCGTCTATTCGCTGTATCCGCACGAAGGCGACCACGTGGCCGGCGGCGTGGCGCGCGAAGCTTACGAGTTGAACATCCCCCTGCGTGCGGTTGCCGCGGAGCCGGCGGCGGGCAAGCTGCCGGCGTCGGCGTCATTCCTGCAGCTCGACACGCCGGGCGTGATCATCGAGGCGGTCAAGAAGGCGGAAGATTCAAACGCCGTTATCGTCCGCATGTACGAGTCAGACGGCGCGGCGCACCAGGCGACGCTGTCATTCGGGTTCCCCGTGGCTTCAGTGGAGGAGGTGAACCTGATGGAGCAGGAGCCGAAGGCGATGCGGATGGCGCGCGACCGCGTGAAGCTCGAGTTTGCGCCGTTTGAGATCAAGACGCTCCGGTTGAGCAGGTGAGACCTGCCGGCGGTATCAGCGCTCGATGGCGCGGGTGTAGAAGTCGATGACGTTTTTCGTCATGCGCGCGAGGCTGTATTCCTTGCGGACGCATTCGAAGGCGCGGTCGAGGATGCTGTGCCGCAGCCCGCTGTCGGTCAGCAGATTGACGGCTCCGGCGGCCATTGCTTCGGCGTCGTCCTTCTGAACGAGCAGGCCGTTTTCGCCGTCGCGGATGATCTCGTAATTCTCGCCCACGCCGGTTGCGACCACCGGCCGGCGGCACGCCATTGCGTCCAGTATCAGCCGCGAACGCCCCTCCGATGACGAAGGCACGAGCAGCACGTCGATGCTTGCGAGCAGTTGGCGGAAATCCTGGAAGGCGGGGATGATGGTCACCTTCTTGAGGAGGTTCGCCTTCTCGACGCGCGCGCGGACGTAGCGGTCCCGGCCGACTGTCTCGCCTTGCTCGCCTGCAATGATGAACTGCGCCTCGGGGATTTCCGCTGCGATCATTGCGGCCGCTTTCAGGAAGCAGTCGTGCCCGGCTCCCGACGTGAATCCTCCGATCATGCCGATGACCGGCACCGTGCCGGTTGCTGCGTTGCCGGCGGAACCGTCATCGGGCGCTTCGCGGTCGACTGCTCCGGCGATGTCGGTTGTTGCGTCGAATGGGTCGACGTCTACGCCGCTGGGAATCACGCTGATCACTTCCTTGGGGATGTTGCGGTCATTGACGAGCCACTCGCGGACGAACTGGCTGCATGCGATCACGCCCGCGCAACGGCGGCTGCGCTTGATCGAGCAGCGCGATTCGGCGATGCTGTTGACGGTGACGACGTATCTGGTTCGGCAGGCCCGGGCGAGTCGTGCGGCGAGCGCGGAAAGGCGCGGGCATCGGGCGTGGACGATTGAAGGCTCGATGCTGCGTGCGAGCTGGACGATTTTGGCGTTGAAGGCGTAGGGCAGCAGCTTGCGGTTGATGCGGTACTGGTAACGCACCGGCAGGCCGGCCTTGCGGAATTTTTCGGCCAGACGGCCGCCGGACATGACGGTTATCGCCTCGATGCCGCGAGCGTTGAGAGCGCGGGCGAGGTCGAACGTCCGCAGCGTGGCGCCGTCGGCGTATAGCATTTCCGACAGAAACAGTATTCGTTCCAATGCCATTCCAGTTGCCTTCCTCAGCAGGTGCAGGCGCCCGTTTTTAGCTGCCGATCATCCCGCCGGCCTCGCCGGGGCCGCTTTCCTGGCTGTTGTACAGGCGCGCGTATTCGGCGCCGAGGGCAAGAAGCTGCTCGTGTTTTCCCTGCTCAACTATGCGGCCGTCGCGCAGCACAACGATGCTATCCGCATTTTGCACTGTGCTGAGGCGATGGGCGATGACAAACGTGGTCCTGCCTTTCATCAGGTTGCGAAGTGCGGCCTGGACCAGTTTCTCCGATTCGGTATCGAGGGAAGACGTGGCTTCGTCGAGGATCAGGATCGGCGCGTCGCGGAGTATCGCGCGCGCGATTGTCAGCCGTTGTTTCTGCCCGCCGGAAAGCCGCACGCCCTGTTCGCCCACGATTGTATCGTAGCTCTCGGGCTGCGATTGGATGAAATCGTGTATGCTGGCGGCCCTGGCTGCCTCCATGATCTGCTCGAGCGATGCGTCGCGCCTGCCGTAGCGAATGTTTTCGGCTATCGTGGTGTTGAAAAGGAAGGGGTCTTGCCCCACGATCGCGATGTTTGCGAGAAGGTCGTCGCGCCGGATGCGGCGCACGTCGATGCCGTCGATCTCGATGGTGCCGGCCTGCGGGTCGTAGAAGCGTGGGATCAGATCGAGCATCGTACTCTTGCCGGCGCCGCTGTGGCCTACTATCGCCACTATGCTGCCTGCTTCCACCGTCAGGTTGAGGTCTTTCAGCACCGGCACGCTGTTGTAGCCGAATTCAACGTTGCGGAATGCGATGCTCCGGCTCACACCCGGCAGGGGGACTGCCTCGCGGTGGTCGGAGATCGAAGGCTTGGCGTCGAAAACCTGGAACAGCCGTTCGGAAGCAGGCAGATATTCGACGAGGCCGTTGTAGTCTTTCGCGCCCTGTTTGATCGCCTTGTAGCCGATGGCCGTGTATGCGAGGAACGGGATGACGTGCTCGAGTTTCAGCGGCTCGGATGTCAGCCCCAGGCCGGCCTTGTCGGCGTGGAAAATTATCAGGTAACCGACTCCCAGCGTCACTATTGCGGTTCCGAATCGCGAAAGGAAAGTTGTGAAGGCTGTGCTTGCGGCCCTTGCGCGCGTTGCTTTCATCGACTTTCTGAGCACGCCCCGGCCCACCCGCTGGAATTCCTCGACTTCCCGGTCCTCCATGCGGAATGATTTCACCGTTCGTATGCCGGTGAGAAGCTGCGACATCCCCTGCGTGAGGTCTGCCAGGCGCGACAGCCGGTCGGCCGATGCCTTGCGTATCTTCTTGCGGTATTTCCACGTGGGCAGGGCGATCACCGGCATCAGAACCATCATCGCAATCGCAAGCGGCGGATACAGAATCGCTGAAAATATGATAGCAGACAGCAGCTCCAGCGGCACGTTGACGCAATCGAAAACGAGCATCAGCGCCTGGTTGGCGGTTGCGATGTCGTTTGTCATGTTGGAAAGCAGGTCGCCGTTGCGCTTGTCGTTGAAGAAGCCGATCGACAGGCCGAGCAGGTGGCGGCACAGGTTGTTGCGGAGATCGTAATCGATCCTGAACGCGATGTATCGCTTGAGATACATCTTGCCAAACTCGCCGATCGCCACCACCACTCCCAGCCCCGCCAGTAGGATAGACACGTGCCACAGCGTATCCCACTGGCTGTCGGGCGAGGCGGCTCGCCGAACCGATTCGTTTACGAGGCCGCGCATATCGGGCGGCAGGTTCTCGGCGGCCATTGCGGAATCGAGCTGCTCGACCAGGTTGCCCGCCAGATCGGTCTCGAGACGGCGGACTACGCGCAGGATTTCGGCCTCGGATGCGCCTGCTGCGGCCATCACTTCCTTGAATTTCTTGATGAGGTCGCTCGACACGCTGCCGCTGAGCACTTCGATCACGGTTTTCGTCTGAAGCGCGATGCCGCCCGTTGCGGCGGTCGATATCGCGCCAACGGCAATAGTCAGCACCACCAGCCACTTGTATGGCTTGAGGTATGAGAATATCCGGTAGTCGGAAAGCTTAGCCTTGCTCATTGGCGTTTGCCCGGTCGAGTTTCAGGGGCCGGATTCCGCGCCCGCGGCCGGACATGCCCGACCACCGACTCATATACATGTATCGTCTGTTCAACCATTTTCTCAACGCCGAAATCTGCCGTTGCGCGCGTTCGCCCGGCGGCGCCGAAGGCCGCGCAGGTGTCGAGGTCCGAAAGCAGCCTGCCGATCGCATCTGCAAGCGAATGCGGCTGGGCGGGCGGCACAAGCAGCCCGGTGACGCCGTCGTCGACCACTTCCGCCAGCCCGCCGGCGTCAGTGGCGACCACCGGCAGCCCCGCAAACATCGCCTCGATGACGGCCGTGCACAGCCCTTCTGCGTGCGAAGGCATAACGAAAACATCGAGCGCCGCCAGCAGGTCGGGCACGTTGGCCCGGAATCCGGCGAATGCCACGCGATCGCTGATTTTCAGGTCCGCCGCCTGCGATTCAAGGGCCTGCATGGCCTCGCCTTCGCCGATCAGCACGAAGCGGGCCGCCGGATGGCTGCGGGAAATTTCCGCAGCCGCCTCGATGAAGTCCTGCTGCCCCTTGGCGTGCACCAGGTGCCCCACCACGCCCACGAGCGGGGCGTCGGGCGGGAATCCGAATTCGGCGCGGAGGTCGGGGGGCGCCGGGTTTTCGAACCGCGCGGGATCTACGCCGCTGGGCACTACGTTTACGCGTTCGGCCGGAACGCCGGCTGCGGCCAGCGAGTTTCGCACGGCTGCCGAGATGGCGATGAAACGATCCACCCCCCGAAGGTATTTCAGCCGCGTGCGGATGCCGCCTTCCGGGGGAAAAACGACCCGTCTCGATACTATTACGCGTGCGGGTGCGCCCAGCAGCGACGCCAGCCGGCCCAGCCCGTGCGCGTGCGACGTGTGCAGGTGCAGCAGGTCGAACGCCTGCTTGCGTGCTATGCGCGCGAGCGCGAGCGCCGAGGCGATGTCCCACTCGCCGCGCAGCGGCAGCGGATGCAGCGGGATTCCGTCCGATTCGGCGCGTTCGGCCAGGGGGCTGCCGGGCCGTGCGGCCAGCTCCGCCCGCAATCCCCGCCGGACAAGGCCGTTGAGCAGGTGCAGCACCTGTTGCTGCCCGCCACGCCAGTGGTGTTCGGTGTCGACGTGCAGCGATGATGGTTGGTCGGCCATTCACAATGCTCGCTGAAATCGGCCGTGACGCTGCCTGGGCGCCGGGCATGGGGGCGAGTGAGGGGGCCGCATGCGCGGCGCCCGCGCCCGGCCGGCGGATTGGGCGGTCCAGTAAGCCCGGCAACGTTCCGGCGCGGTTGCTTGCGTGCGGTGCGGCTCCGGGAGCAGTGGCTTTCTGCCAATAGCAAGTATAATGCCTGCGCGTGGTTTTATCAAGTATGTTTGGGCGTTTACAGGGGGCGCAGGGGCGGTTCGTGCCGGGCCGCCGGTGCGGAATTCTCGCCCGCGTGAAACCCGTCACAGCCCGCTTGTTCTATGGCGGCTTTCAGCATTTCCATTGAAGAAATCGGCGGTTTGCCCCAGCACGAGGCCGCGGTTCTTCCGGCCGTCCTCTATCGGCACATGCAGGACCATTTCGAGCTTAAGCTGCCGTGCGACCTGCTCTTTGTCGCGTTCGTACAGCAGGATTGTTCCTTCGCCCACTGTACTCCCGAATTCCTCGGGCGAAAGCTGTATGACAAGGCGGTTGATGTAGAATGCTACGTTCATCAGCCCCGGTGTGAGCTTGTAGATGGTTTCACCTGGCGAAACGGCCTGCTCGACCTGCCGTGCGGCGCTGCGGTTATGGTGCGGGTATGGCAGCACGGCTGGAACAACAATTCTGGCGGCTATGCCGAGTGCAACCACGGCTGCGATCAGTGGAATCGCCTTGCTGCGCCGGGTTGAAAGCTGCTGGAAGCGCAGTGCGGCGGCAACGGCCAGCGCCGGTGCGGCAGGCAGGGCGTATCGGGCCTGCGCACCAGGGAAGACCAGCAGCAGCAACGTGGCTGCACCGACATAAGCCAGCAGCAGCGGCTCGGGCGGGGTGGTGCCCGGCTGGTGCAGTTGCCGCTTCCTCCAGCCGGCAAGCAGCACCGGTGCTGCCATAATCAGCCACGGCAGGCATCCTCCTGCGGCGGCGGCGGCGAATTTGGCCTGATTCGCCAGGTATGGGCCGAATCTGAATGCTGCCCGCTGAAACATTTCCCGCTGCCAGACATTTGCGTCGCCCGGGGCCTGCACGGCAGCGGCCCAGGCGAAAGGCCCGGCCAGTGCTATCGCTGCCGTCAGCAGCAGCTTGGGCAGGTGCGAGTATTGCCGCTGCCAGACGATCCACACGAGCACGCCAAGCACGAAAAACATTATGGCCGGCGGCCCCTTGGCCATTGCGCCCACGGCAAGGATGATTCCGGCGGCCAGCCAGGCGCCTATGCCTGGTGGGCGGCGGTCCAGCAGCGCGTGCCAGGCGGCAAACGCGCCGAACGAACAGGCCATGACGAGGGGGTCGGTCTCGCCGATGCGGGCTTTCTCGACCACCAGCGGGGTGAGGTAGAACGCGGCCGCGGCAAACAGCGCGGAGCGGTCGGGCAGGTATCTGCGGGTGTAGGCGAATACGGCCAGCCCGGCTGCGAGCATCGACAGCAGCGTGGGCAGCCGGAGCGCCCATTCGTTGAGGCTGTCGACGGCCCGTGCGGACAGCGCGATCAGCCAGGGCAGCATCGGGGGTTTCTTGATGTAGCGCTCGCCGCAGATGGTGATGTCGATCCAGTTGCCGTCTTCAAGCATCGCCCTTGCCATCATTCCACGGCGTCCCTCCTCGCTGCGCGCCTCGGGCACGGCGGCGAATGGCAGGTGCATTGCGGCCCACATAAGCACCACCCACAACCATGCGGGCATGCACCGGCCAACCGTTCGTATTGCTGCGAACGCGGGCGTATTTGCGGGCGGGTTGTGCGCGGGGGTTGTCACGGTTGCTGCTCCGGTTGGATCGGGCCGCCCTTCAGCCTGCCGTAGAAGGCTTCCACTGCGGCGGCCTGTGTTGCAAGGTTGAAAGATCGCCGTGCTTTCTCGAGCGCCGCCGCGGCCATCCGCTGCCGGCGGGCGTCGTCGTGGAGGGCGATGAATGCCCGGCCGAGTTCCTCGCCGGAGCCGCGCACGACCAGCCCGGTTTTTTCGTGCTCGACGATCTCGCGCAGCATCCCGCGATCGGCCGCAACAACGGGCAGGCCCATGGCCATTGCCTCGCGGACGGCCCTGCACGAGCCGTCGCTGCCGGGCACGAGGAATGCTTTCACGTCGAGCGCCTTCAGCAGGCCCACGTATTCGTCGCCCATCAGGTAGCCTGGGCAGCGGATGACGTCTGCGATGCCCATCTCGCGTGCCGGTTGGTCGATCAGGCGGGCTTGGTCGGGGCCGCGGCCGATTATCACGAGTCGGAACTGCGGGATTTGCCGTGCGGCGGCTGCGGCGGCCTGCAGGAGGCGGTCGAACCGGCGATGCGGCTGAATTCTTGCCACTATGCCCACAACGTAGTCGCCGGCGCGGAGGTCCAGCCTGGTGCGCATGTCGGGCAGGGTGCGTTTTGGATCGAAGCGTGCGAGATCGACCGCGCCGTCGACGACGTGTGCGGATGCGTGCTCCGCCAGGAGGCGCTCCCACGCGCTGAGCACGGCTTGCGAGCAGAAGATGGCGAGGTCGGTATGGCGGCCAAGCAGATAACGGTCGCGCAGCGTGGGCCGGTGCGGGCTGCCGTCGTAGATGGTGCGAACGATCGGCGGCGGCGTTTCGAGCTTGCGAACGGCCAGTGCGGCCGCGAAATGATCGTTGCGCATGTGCGTGTGGATCAGTTCGATTCCGCCTTCGCTCACGGCCGATCGGATGGCGGCGGCGTCGGCGAGGATTCCGGCGTTGAGGTGCTTGGCCAGGCGCAGGCCGGGGAGTAGCTGAAGGCCGCGGTCGACCACGTGCTGGTGAACGCGGCGGATGTCGCCCTGTTGAGAAGCGGCCTGGGAGGCTCCGAACAGCACTTGGTGGCCGCGTTTGCGCAATTCGTCGGCCAGATTGACGGCAGGCTCGGCCGGGCCGGTCCATTTATGGTTGCTGAACAGGTGAAGTATCTTCATTCGGGCGTGTGCGGTTCTTGCGCGGGGGCGGCGCCTGCCGGCGGTGTGGCGGCGGCGGCGCCGTCGCCCTCCGATTCCGCCCCTCCGTGCGTCTGTTGCATCTCCCATAGCTTGGCGTATTTGGTGAACACGTTGAACGCTGCGAACCCGCACAGCAGCAGGCCGCGGCGTCCCTCAAGGAAGCCCAGCTTGAGGAAGTAGAGCTTGATGAAGCGCATGACAGGGCGCAGCGTGATGGACGCAATATCGGCGCGCCGGCGCTTGTCGTGCAAGTCCGCCGCGCTCCAAGACGTGAAATCGTTGAACCGGCTCAGATAGCCGCGGAGATCGCGCACGGTGTTGTGCAGCATGAAACTGTCGATTTCGCCGACCTTGCCCGGCACTTGCACTGCCGCGTGGATGCGGCGCGTATCGTAGCGGCCCCTATCTCGGCGGAACAGCCGCAGTTGGCGTTCGCGTCCCCACCCGCAATGCCTGATCGGCTTGCCTAGGAAATAGGCGATCCGCAGCATTGAAAACGCATCGAAGCCCGGGCTCCTCTCCAGCCGCTTCAGGATGTCGTCACGCAACTCCGGCGTGATGATCTCATCCGAATCAACAACCAGAATCCATTCGCACGATGCCTTGGGGATGGCGAAATTCCGCTGAACGCCGTCGGACGTGAATTCGTTGAAGAACACGCGGTCGGTGAATTCGCGGACGATCCGTTCGGTGGCATCAGTGCTGCGAGGATCAATGACGACGATGATCTCGTCGCACCATGCGACGCTCTCCATGCACTGGCGAATGGTGGTTTCGGAGTTGGATGTGATGATCAGGGTGGCCACCGTGTCGCGGCCGTCGACTTGCGGCGGCGGGTTCAGCCGCACGGCAAGGTCGCCGGGCGATACTGTGTAGATGGCCGCATCAGCGCGTTCCGTCATAATCCGGCAGTTCTCCTGTATGTGGTCGATTATAACCGCCTCCGCAAGCCGAATCAAGGGAGATACGAACCGCACTCGGCCAGCGAGTGATGGGTGGGGTGCGAAGCTTGCCGAGACGCAGCATTCGGAGGGAGCGCGACGGGGGATCGGCGGCATTAGTTGCATTTCTGTACCCATTTCGAGGCAAGTAAATTGTTGTAAAATGATCATATTGACTATTGACATAGGGGCAAACATCTTTAGAATCTATCCAGCAAGAGCAGCTCACATCTGAGAGTGAATCGGTCGCGTTGGCGTGGTAAGGCAGCACGCGGCGAAGGCCGTAAGCGAAACAGGTCCACCTTGCGGGGGAACACTTCGGAATGAAGGTGTCGCGGCGTAGAAGAAATGAACCGCAGATTCCGCTGTCGGCCATGAGCGACATCGCGCTCCTGCTGCTGATCTTCTTCATCGTAACCACCCAATTCCTGGTTCAGCGTGCGCTAAACCCGCAACTGCCTTCGATGACACACGAGAAAGACAAGCAGAGCAAGGAACTGATCACCGTCATGGTGCACAATGATTGTGTGTTTCTGGACGAGGAGCGCATCCAGATGGAAGACCTGGCGCCGTTCCTCGCGGCCAAGCTGGCCGACAGGGTAACCGATGAGGAGCGGTCGGTGGCGGTTGACGGCCTCCCTGACATACGCTACGAGAATGTGGTAACAGCGATGAACGAAGTCTTGAAGGCCGGTGGAATTCCCACGGTCATAAAGGTGGAGGAATAGATGAAACTCCTTCGATTGTTTCTGAGTGCCGGGCTTGCAGCAGCAGTGGCTGCCGGGCCGGCTCGTGCGGGCGAGCCGCCCAAGGAAAACGGGATCAAGCTCCCCACTACCGACGAGGAGAAGCAGAAACTCAGCGGCCGCGAGGTCAAGATTCTGCAACGGCAGATGAAGGAGCGCGAAGACACGGCCGGCGCAGCTTTCAAGAACGCGGAGACGGCGTTCCTCGTTGGCGAGTACGACAAGGCTATCGAGGAATTCCTCTCCGTTTCGCGGGAATTTCAGGACACGTCCTACAGGATGAGGGCCGTGATGCGCGTGGGCGACGTCTACTACCGCCAGAAGAAGTACGACCGCGCCGTCAGCTACTATCAGCGGTCGCTGAAGGTGCCGTCGGAGCTGTGGTGGCCCGACGACACCCCCGAGCACTACGCCCGCGCGGATTACATGATCGGTGTCTGCTATTTCGACGAGAAGGCGATGAACCGCGCGTTCGCGCACTTCCGCCGGTTCGTTCAGAAGCATCCTACCAGCAAGCTGGTCGATCGTGCGTTCGATTTCATCGGCCGCGGCAATATGTCGATGGAACGCTATGGTCAGGCGATCGAAGCGTTCAAGATGGTGGGCACCGCCAGCATCAGCAAGGAAGCCCGCCGGACGATTTCGCCGGGCGAGGAGCTGTATGTTCGCGTGTTGGATCCCGACGTTGGCATGGCCACGCGCCACGGAGTTGTGCCGGTTGTGGTTAAAACCACCTCGGGCGACGAGGAGCGTATGGACCTGCGTTCGCTGGGCCTCGGCTCGCCGGCGTTTTTGGGCACTATCAAGACGCGGCTGGGCGCCCCAAGGCTTACCAAGAGCCTCGACGAGGCGTTCTCGCCCGAGATTCAGAAAAACATCGACGGTTGGCTGGCGGCCGCTGAAGGCATGCTCGAGGAGGCCGCCGAGAAGGAGCGCGAGCTTGCCGCGCTCAAGGCGCCGAACGCCGAAACCGTTGAAGTGCCGCCCGACGCCAACCCCGAGGAAGTGCTGGTGAAGGCGGTTACCGAATACGAGCAGAAGAAGGCGGCCCTCCAAGGACGCATTCAGAAGCTGAAGGAAGACGCCGACCGCTTCAAGCATCAGGCTCACGGCACATTCGACCGCGTGTTTGCGACAATCGAGAATATCCTCGAGGAATGGAAGGTCGATGAGGAGACCGAGGCAGTCAAGCCCGACAAGAAGGCCGCGGCCGAGGAAGAAGACGCCTCGCAGACAAGTGACGAGGAGAAGACGGTAAGCCTTAGCGACGTCTTCACGCAGCAGCAGATCAACGACACGCGCAAGGCGGTGACAGATAAGCCGACCGACGAAACGAGCTATCGATTCCGCCGCGCACTCCTGAACTACTGGCACGAACAGTTGCTGCTCGAGTACAAGACGCTGGATCTGAACGGCTCCGACACGATCACGGTGGATTACGTGGACTTGCACGGCACCGAGGTGGACGGGCAGAAGCGAGTCGACGAGCTGGGCGTGGCGTCGGACGGCATGATCATGTGTGTCGGGCCGGACTACTTGAACATCGTTCCGGCTGTCATCCTGGGCGACATGGTCCGCGTGAGAGTGGTCGACCCGGACATGGACCTGACCGACGAGGTCGATGCGGTGGACATCATCGTGGCCAGCATGCCCAAGGCTGTTGAGGAGGAAAAACGCCTGGAAGACGAGGAGGAAGAAGCTGAAAGCGAGACGGAAGACGCAGACGCATCGGTTGATGTTTTTGCCCCGCAGGATGAGGAAGAAATGGCGATGCCGGTGCTGGTGCCGCCGAACGTCCCGTTCATAAATGTGACGCTGAAGGAAACGGGGCCGCACACCGGCGTGTTCATCGGCGAGATTCCAACAATACCTCCGTCCGCGGATCATCCGGCCGCGCAGCTCAAGCTGGACAAGGATCGCGTGGTACGTGTTTCGTATGCAGACAAACGCACCTCGAGCCACGGCGGCGAATGGGCCGTCGCGGCCGAAGTGGGCATTGTGCCCGGTTCAGAAGGCCGGGGCGAGACGATCGACCTGCAAGACAGCGTGATGGACCGCCGGTCGACGCTCGAGAAGGGCGTGGCGCTGGGCAAGCTGGCGCGCGTCTATCAGGAGCTTGGCCTGAAGCTGGATGCGAAGCTCGCGTTCGACACGGCGCTCGCCGTGGTGAAGAAGGTTGTGGACGCCGAACGCGGCTCGCCGCTGGGCGAGGAAGCCACATACCAGATGTGGGACCTGTACTTCGCAAGCGGCGACGAAGAAGCCGCCGCCGAAGCCTGCCAGAGGCTGATCGCCGCATTTCCAAACAGCCCGCTGGCCGACGACGCCCTCCTGATAATGGGCAAGGCAGCGGCCAACCGCAAGGAGAACCACGCGGCGCTGAACCATTTCGGGCGCCTCGTCAACAGCTACCCCGATTCGGACCTCGCAGCCGAAGCTCAATACCTGATAGCCGAGCTGAAATCCAAGGGCGTGTTCGACGTGGCTGCGTATGAGCTGTGCGCCAACAAGTATCCCGACAGCAATTTCGCGGCCAGAAGCCTGCTGAGCCTGTCGGAATATTACATCGAGAACAAGGATTTCGACCGCGCCCGCGACTACCTGGAGCGAATCACGCTCGATTTCCCCGATTTCGACAGGCTCGACAAGGTGACATACATGCGCGGAATATGCGCGTATCGAACCGGAGACATCGAGCTTTCTTACACGCTGATGCACGAAACAATTCAGAAGTATCCCGGCACTGCGGTGGCCAAATCCGCCAGCAAGGTAGTTGCACTACTTGGGAACAGACTGAAACAGAACTAACGGAATGGAAGCAATGAGAAATAGAACACCAACATCCACTAAGACCGGGCACCTTCGGTTGCGCTGGATGCTGATATGTGGTCTGGCCGCAATCTGCACGGCAACAGCGACACCTGCGGCACTCGCCGACGACATCTTCCTGACTCCGGCGGACGAGTTTGCAGCGATCGAAAAGATGGCCGCCACCGGCGACTGCACCAGGACCGTCCGTGTGCTCAAGGAGTTCCTCCGCACCAACGCACGCTGGGAGCGTATCGAAGAAGCCAACCGCCTCTACGGCATTCAGTTGGTGGAATCGGGCGATGTCTCGATGGGCATCGAGATACTCGACCGGCTCATCAGGGAAGAACCGGAGGCCGCCAAAAACGCGCCGGCCTATTTCTATCGCGGGAAGGGGATGGAAGCCCTCGGCGATTTCCCCGGCGCGGTGCTTGCATACGACGTTGTGCTGAGGCGTTTTCCCGAGCATCCCCTCGCACCGCAGTCGGCGCTCAATGAAGCCATCGTCTCGGAAAAAATCCTCAAGAACGTCAAACGGGCGCGCGAAGTCTACGAGCTGTTCGCAACCAACTACCACAATCACCAGGCCACTCCGTCGGTGCTCAACCACCTGGCGCTGATGGCTGAGCAGGAAGGCGACATCGAGGGCGCCGTCAAACGTTACATCCAATATGCGCGTGCGTATCCCGACGACATCGGCGATCCGATGATGAACGGTACGGTGGCCGGCGCCGCCGAGGCAATGTGGCGCGCGGCGGCCCTCACCGAGCAGAAACTGCGCCGCCCGAAGGAAGCCTGCGACCTGTACCAGGAATACGCGAAGCTGCCGCTTGCTTCCAGACAGCGCGGCCTGCTGCAGGCCACGTTGATGGCCTTCGCTAATCCTGAAGCGGGCGACGGCAACGCGTTGTTTGCGCAGGCCATCGAGGCCGATCCGTCCAGGGAAGACCTCCGCCTCCGATACGGCCACTGGCTGATCGGGCCGGCCAAGCAGCCCGAGGAAGCCTTCAAGCAGTATGAAATCATAATTTCCACGTCGAAAAACTGGGGCTTCGTGGCTGACTGCCTCAACCGCCTCGGCCCGGAGAAGGTCAAGTCGTACCTCGACCGCAACCCCACCCGCCTGTCCATCATGAAGCACTACCTCCAGTGGTTCAAGGATGGCGACAAGCGCGCGGAAGGCCGGGCTACGCTCGACGCCTGGGTCGCACGCGCCGACATCGGATGGAAGACTGCAATCAGCAAGCAATGGTTCGAATGGACCAAGGAACTTGAAGACTGCGCCCGCGTGATCAAGTGCGCCTACGACGAAGGCAGGATGCAAGACTCGCTGGCGGCAACGCTGACCGCAGCAGACATGCTGATCAATCAGAAGTCGCTCGACTCGGCCCAGGCCGCCGTGGCGAAAGCGCTCGGCACGTGGTCGATCTACCCCGATTTCCCCAAGGCGGCATTCGCCACAAAGCTCGTGCAGATCGCACTGTCGGAGCCGCTGATGATGCCCAAACCTGCCGTTGAAGGCCAGCCTGCACCTGCCGAGGGCGAGACTGTTGTTTCCCCCAAGGGCAAGGCGGTCCGCGAAACGGCCGGCAATCTGATCCGGCAGCACAAGCTCGATGCAGACCCGGCCGGGGCAGACTTGCTTGCGCAACTTGCACACGAGCTTGATCCGAAGGCGGCCGTGCCGGCGATGCAGAAGGCGCTCGAATTGCTGATCGACGCCGGCAAGCACGGCGAGGCGACGAAATATGTCGGTTGGCTGTTCGAGCAGCTTCCGCCTCACAGCCCCGAAGTGGCGGATGTTGTAAGCCGTGTGGCTGCGGCCGGCAACAAGCCGTGGGGCAAGCTGTGGACGAAGACCATTGTGCCCAAGGCGCAGGAGGAGTTCAACCATTTCAATGGTGTGAACCCGCCCACCGAGCAGTCGCGGCTTGCCAAGGCGAAGCTGTCGCGAGTGCTCGAGGCCGCGCAGTCGGTCGCGGCGCACCAGGATTTTCTGGCGAATCACGCCGGCAGCGCCGCTGCGGACGAAATCCGCACCGGCCTGTGGAGCGAAATGACCCGAGCGGGCATCGATGCGAAACCACTGATACTGCAGGCGATCAAGGACCTCGAGAAGGAGCCAAGGCTCACGCGCAGCATTCCGCTGGACCAGGTGCCGGCCGGCCCCGAGGGAATAGATTTGTACGAAGTGAACGTCCGCAAGGCGAAAGTGGGCGACGCAGGCCTGGCGGCCGACCTCCTGCTGAACCTTGCGAGGCTTCAGCAGCGGTTCCGGCGGCAAGAGGCCGCCATGATCACGCTGCGCGAGCTTGTCGGGAAGTATGGCAATACTCCGCAGGCTATCGAGAGCAAGCGGCTGGCATCGGCGCTTTTTGCCGACACCTATTTCGGGCCGGGCGTTGTCCAGGCCGACGCGGAGCAGGCGTTCGCCTGGATGATGGAGCTGATGGTCAACGAGCAGGCGGACTGCTTCGCGGACGTCTCGGGCGCGCCGTGGCGGGCGGCCTGCCATCCGGCATACCGGCTGCACACGTTCGAAGATTTCGACGCGCTGCACATGTTCCAGTCGCACAATTACGAATTCCGGCCCAAAGACCTGCCTGAATTCCTCAACCGTGTATACGGTTCGTATCCGGGCGAAGGAAGCGGCGCGATTAACGCTGTTCAAAACGGCACGGCTCCGTATGGCGGCGGCGAAAAATTCATGCTGTATCGCTGGGGCATCTTGCGTGCGCCGGTCGACGGCCCCTACAACTTCTGGTTCGGCGGCTACGATTACGTCGGCTTTGCGATCGACGGCCAGGTGGTCAACATACCCAGGCGCGACTACCTCAACCACGCGGGCCTGTGGCTCAGCCGCGGCCTGCACATCTTGAACATCGCATACGAAGACTGGGGCGGCGGCGCGTCGGCAACTATGGATTGGCAGCCCCCGGGTGGACAACGGCAGCGCCTGAACGTTGACGCGTTTTCCACCGAGCGTTACCCGCTGCTGTTATCCGTGGCGGCGCAGAATACCGGTGCATTCGGCCTTGCCCAGTGGGATGCATACGTCCGCAAATACCCCAACGACCTGCGCGGGCGGATGATGCGCCTCGAGACGCTCGTGCTCCACGACCCCTCCCGGGCCATCGGCGAGCTTGAAAACCTGATGAAGAAGTTCCCGGGCAATTTGCGCTTCCGCGAGCGCTACGCCGATTGCCTCTGGCGGATGGGGCGGCAGGCCGACGCCCTCAAGCAATACCAGGAGCTGGCGAAGCTGCCCGAGCATGACCTGTGGGAGTCGAGCTACAACGCCCTGTGCAAGGAGATATTCCTGGGCGGCAACACGCCCAACGGCTTCGACGATCAGCTCGAGGATCGCACTCGCGCCGCCGGAGACTGGTCGGGTTGGCTGGCGCGCGCACGCGAACAGGGCGACGACGCCGCCCTCCAAGCCCACACCTGGGCCGAAATGCAGCTCAATAGCTGGGCCGATCAGGCGGTGCTGCGCCAGCAGGCGGTGGGGCGGATCAACGGCTCGATCGCACGCGAGCAGGCTCAGGTTGCAGCGGCCAAGGCGCTCGCCGAGAAGCCCGACACCAAGCCGGAGGTCAAGGCCCAAGCCCTGGCAGCCGTCAAGCGGTCGGAACAACGAACCAAGGACCTGCAGAACGAGCTGAAACGTGCAGAAGCACAGGCCAACGCCGCCGATGCGCGCGTGGCCCAATTCCGCAAGGCACTTGGCCTGGCGCCCGACCAGCCGACGCTCGACCTGCCGGTTGCATTCGGTGCGGGGTGCCTGCAACGCGGCAGCATTTCGGCGCAAAACGCTCAGCAACTGGCCAATCGTATCTGGGGAACCGCCGACAAAGATCGCGCCCGGCCGTTCCTCGAGTATGTCATCAAGTACTCGCCCGACTCGAACCTCGTCACGTGGTGCGCCGACCGGCTGGTCGATTTGGCGATGGCGGGCAAGGACGTCGGCGGTGCTGCGGATATTCTCGCTTCGGTGGGAATGCGGAATCCGCACGACGGGCACCACGCCCAGCGGCTTGCCAAGGCGTGCGAGCTTGCGATGCAGTCGGGCAGTGTGTATACCTTCGCCCGCAGTGCGCAGGTTCTGGCGCGGCTGCACGGCGGCAACGAGCGCCTCAGCAGCTACCTGCCGCAACTGGGCACGGTGTTTGAGAAGGCGGGCAACTATGCCTCGGCGGAATACGAATTCACGCGGGTGATCAAAGCCAGCCGCGATCCGGCCCAGAAGCGCGCGGCCCAGTTGTCGCTGGCGTCGCTGTATGAGAAGGTGGGCCGTTCGGCCGATGCCCTGCAGGTGCTTTCGAGCCTTATTCCGCTCGAGCTGCCCACAGCCAGGGGCGTCCGGCGGCCTGTGAAGGTGCCGGAGGGCAAAGAGGAAGACA
>Ga0210003_1002173_pt1 | contig 16733 bp, 21 predicted proteins | sample LantaG_FD_182804 | JGI IMG/M metagenome (GOLD analysis project Ga0210003, IMG submission 182804) | Deep subsurface microbial communities from Baltic Sea to uncover new lineages of life (NeLLi) - Landsort_02402 metaG (SPAdes) (version 2) | ecosystem: Environmental > Aquatic > Marine > Oceanic >...
TGACGCAATATCCGGATTCAAATAATTCTTGCCATACATTTTACGTGAGTGACGGTAAATTTAACCCAAATAATCACAGCCAAGCCTAATACTATGCTTATAGAACCGGTTTTCGGAAAAAAATTTTTTGGAAGAGAAGAAGTTCTATGCACACTTCAAAAAAGGGTAGCAGCTTTAAAGGGCGGATATCGCCAAAATATGGCTCTTACCGGACCTATGCTTGCGGGAAAATCTTCAATTTTAAGACATTTTTTAGATAATGTTGGTGATTCGGAAATAATTCCGCTCTATATAGAAATGGACGGGATGGATTTTCGTTTGTTTTGTATGCAGTTCATGGCCGCGCTTCTTTTTCGCTATTTGAAGTCAAACGGCCGCACAGCGCACGAACTCCTGGCTGAGCTCCAGAAAGAAGCCGGTCCGGCGTCGAAATATGACAGGGAAAGTGAGTTTGAAGCTTTAAAAAAAATATGCGGCGGTATGATCCCAAAAACGGTGAATTGTATGGACGCGGTTTTAGGCCTGCTTAAACAAAGAAGAACGAATGCCGCTTACGAAAAGATCCTTGAACTTACATCAGTATTTAAAACCGAAACAGACAAAAATTGTATAGTGATCTTGGATGAATTTCACAATCTTTCAAATTTTAAACTGAGAAAACCTTTTCAAACTTTCGGCAAATTCATCATGGTGCAAAAAAATACAATGTATGTTGTGTCAAGCTCACAAAAAACTTTACTTAAAGAAATCCTGTCGAGGAAACTTTCACTTCTATTCGGAAACTTCGAAATTATTGAAATAAACGGATTTGACAGCCGGACGGCGCGGTCATTTATTTCTGATAAGATAGATAGGAGTGAGTTCTTGAATGACATCAAAAATTATTTTATACAAATCTCGCAGGGGAGCCCCTTTTATCTTGAAGTGTTTATAAAGGAATTTTCGGATCTTATACTTAACGTAGACGCGAAAGAAAACGCGGTGGAATGTTTATTGGAAGTGTTTTCGAGAGTTTTATATGATTCAAACGGGGTGCTTAACCAGTATTTTATGAATAATTTAAATTTTTTCCTAGAGAAAAAAAAACGGAAGAATTTTATAGCTGTTCTTGTATCTCTGGCAAAGGGGAACTGTACGATTAAGTCAATACAAAAAGATTTAAAAAAGAAAGATTGCGATTTGGGAATGAAACTACAGAAATTGCAGGATATGGATCTTCTCGAGACAAGCGGCGGATTTTATATAATTTCGGATAAACTTTTTGAATATTGGCTTAAGTACGTCTATTGTCTGAAAGAACAGTCAGTGATAGACGATGTGGACATTAAATATCTGGAGTTTAAGAAAAATATAGGGCACGATTATGAAAGGTACCGCGTTGAAAGCAGGAAAGACGTAAAAGATATAATCTGTGATCTGTTCCGTGCTTTTGACAACAGTAAGGTGCAAGTTAATATGAATTTACGAAAGATACCACGATTCGATGTTGTTGAAAGCCGTTCTTTGTCTAAAAATATTGTCGAGATTGAAGGGGGATTATCAACTAAAAAGTGGATATGTCACCTTAAACAGAATGATATGGCGGATGAGAGTGACGTGGGCCGGTTGTGTGACCTTAAGGATCGGGATAAAGAGTTTAAGATTATGAGGAAAATACTCATTCCGCTTGAAGGGATAGAGCAAAATGCTTTTCTTCTGGCAAAAGAACAAAATATATGGGTATGGGATATTGAATTCATTAACAGAAATCTTCGTTTTTTCGGAAAGTTTGAGATAGTATTATGAAAATAGGGGTTATATCAGATACGCATATTTCCGGTTCATTTTCAAAATTACCTCAAAAGATCTATGAGTGTTTTAAAGATTGTGATCTTATCGTTCACGCGGGTGACGCGGTAGAGATGTCAGTAATCAAAGAACTCGGCACAATTGCCGAAACTCGGGCCGTATGGGGTAATATGGATAGCGCGGAACTAAGGGATCGTCTCCCCGAAAAAATAATTTTTGAAGTGAAAGGTAAAAAGATCGGGGTTATTCACGGTAAAGGCACGTCGTCTCAAATCATGCAGGTAGTGAAAAGCAGTTTCAATAAAAAACTTGATATAATCATTTTTGGGCATTCTCATGTGCCGACTAACGAAAAAAAAGAAGGCACTCTTTTTTTTAATCCCGGCAGTGCTACGGATAAGGTATTCGCGCCGTATTGTTCTTTTGGAGTTATTGTGATCGATAGCGGCGAAATTAAAGCGGAAATTATCAAAATAGATGATTGAATTGATATTTGAGGGCGCGGCGGAATTTTCCGACCCCTCAGGTACACTTAACAAGTGAAAACTAAACAGAGGTCTCCGGTTAGAACTTGCGGGGATTAAATCCGCAGTTATAATCTATCCGCACTTCGTGTGTCTAAACCATGCGCACATTTAAACTATGATTTGGATTGAATTTTTAATTTGCGCGTCTTTAATGACGTATTTCGCGTATAACTTGTGCAAAGAAGGAATTGTTGTTGCTGAAAAAACGCATCTGGATGAAGGTGTGATCGGTATGTTTTTCCTGGCTATAGCGACGTCTTTTCCAGAAATTGTTACCGGTACGGCGGCGGTGTCCGTTCTCGGAAAAGTTGGATTAGGTTTTGGTGATATCGCCGGTTCCGTAATAGCGAATTTTATGATTTTGGCCGCTTTGGATTATTGTTCGGGAAGAGGGAGAATTTTTTTGAAGGTTTCCGAGCTGAATAAAACAACGGGAATTTTTGTTATTTCAATCTCCGGACTTGTATTAATTTCAGCTCTTTCGCGTTTCGCGGGATTAAATATACCCTCGTTTAATGGAATAGGTTTGGAAAGTATTGTTATAGTTCCGGTATATTTTTTATATCTTGAGATTATAAAAAAAAGAGGTTATAACCTTGTTGGTGAAACAGGACGCGGTAGAGAAGAGGCTTTTTGGGCGATGTGGGCCAAATTTGCGTTATTTTTGGGCGCTGTGATGGGGCTCGGGGTATGGATGGCCTCTATCAGCGAAAAAATAATTTTAAGCACAGATCTGACGGAAACTTTCACTGGAACGCTTATTCTGGGTGTGACAACGTCGCTTCCCGAGATAATAGTTTCGTTTACCGCGCTTCGAGCCGCATCCGTCAACATGGCAGTCGGTAATATACTTGGCAGTAACCTTTTTGACCTGTGCATAATACCGTTTTTTGATGTTTTGTGCCGGCGACCAATCTTAGGGATGTTGACTTTAGGTCAAATATTAGCCGCGGCATTAGCTTTTGTTCTTTCCATTATTGCTTTATGGGGACTCTTTTGGAAGAAAGAAACCAATAGCAGGCTTGGTTTGGATACTAGTATAATTTTCATTGTGGGAGCGGTTGGATTTGTGATACTATATTTTGTGAAATAATTGAGCAGTCGAAGAAAAACTCCATAGAAATCCTTCACTTTGCTCAACAAATTAAGAATGAATGCCGTGAAAATGCTTACTAAACGTGATATCGAAAAATATGAGTGTCAAAGACTCGCTCCGTACGCGATGAAAAGCGGTCAAACGCAAGGCCGTCTTCATAAAGAAAAAGAACATGCCTACCGTACTGTTTACCAAAGGGATAAAGACAGGATAATATATTCAACCGCCTTCCGGCGTCTTGAATATAAAACTCAAGTTTTCGTAAATCATGAGGGAGATTATTACAGGACAAGGCTTACGCATACGATTGAGGTGGCTCAGATCGCCAGAACGATCGCGCGGGTTCTTAGACTGAATGAGGATCTTGTGGAAGCGATCGCGCTAGCGCATGATTTGGGGCATACGCCTTTTGGACACGCCGGAGAAGACGCGCTCGCGGAATTGATGAAAAACCACGGCGGTTTTGATCATAACACGCACGGACTCAGGGTGGTTGATGTTTTAGAAAAAAGATCACCGCTCTTTCCCGGATTAAACTTAAGTCATGAGATTCGTAGGGGGATTATTCGCCACGCGACGCCTTTTGATAAAAAACGCCAAAGCGGATTTTGTATTCAGGGACCGCATCTTCTTGAAATCCAGGTTGTTGATATCGCGGATGAAGTGGCATACGATAATCATGATTTGGACGACGGTTTAAAAAGCGGATTTCTATCGGAGGACGATTTAAGTGGAGTTCCGATGTGGTCTGAAGCTGAAAGACGTCTAAAAAAAAACTACAAAAATTTAAGTCAAGAAATTAAAAGGTCCGAGATCATCCGGTTTCTCATTAACGCGCAAGTGACTGATATTGTGGAAAATACTCTTAAGAGTCTTGAGCGTTCAAAAATAAGGACTCTGGAGGATCTTGATAGTATAAAAAAGAACATAGTTGGATTCAGCAGAACAATGAATTCAAAACGGCGTTTACTTAAAACGGTCTTGGAAGAAAAGCTTTACAAACATTATCGCGTTGTGCGTATGACCGATAAGGCCGCTCGATTTTTAAAGATCCTGTTCCGGCTTTATGTTGATAATCCCGAGCAGCTTCCGCCGCAGGCGTTTGAAAGAATAAAAAAATACGGGAAAGAGACGGCTATTTGTGACTACATAGCCGGCATGACGGATCGTTACGCGCTGGATCAGTATAAAAAATTTTTTGAACCCTACGAAAGAGTATAGCGCCGGAAGTAAAAGGAAAAAAATATAATGATGGAAAGACTGTTTTCTAAACTCAAAGATAATTGGGAGTTAAAGGAAGAGGCGGGCGCTCTAAAAAAGTATTTAAAAAATCCCTCATGGGTCTTTTTGATGTGCGTGCCGCGAAAATTCGAAGAAGTAAAGAATACGGAAATAGCCAGACACGTAACGGGACCTGACGACACAAGAAATGAAGCGCGGGTAAAACTAAAAAAGTTCTATAACGCGATAAAAAGATCAAAACGAAGCCGGAAGTTAGAACAGTTTCAGTATGAAGAGAAAACGTTTGGAGGGGTTTATTCTCTTATGTCCGGAGGTAATGTTTTTGGCTTTTTGGTCATCTGCCCGCTAAAAAAGAGGATGTCTTCAGAATTTCAAAATATTTTTACTTCACTTATCAATGTCGCGATTCGGGAAACTTGCAAAGAAATTGAACTTGAAGATATAAATTGTACCGTTCGTCCCAGAGCGATAGCTTTGTCAACTGTTCATACTGTGCATAGGCTAATGATGTCCACTCTCGATCTTAATGAGCTTCTTCCGAGAGTTGCAAGACTTTCTCTGCAGGTTATGCGCGCGAATCGTTGTTCGATAAAACTTGTGGATAAAAAACGAAAGGTTCTCTTGCCGCGCACGACGATCGATCTCAGGAAAGAAATAACTAAACTAAAAAAAGTTCAGATCGGCAAGTACGCGCCCGGTAGAGCCGTAAAACACGGCCGTCCCATACGAGGAAAAAATTATCTGGCATATCCCATGATTGATGAGGATGTAGTGGGGGTAATAACGCTTTATGATAAATTGGACGGGTCAAATTTTACGCAGTTTGACGAGGATATCATGAAAACTCTTTCGGAACAGGCGGCTATCGCGATAAAAAACGCTCAGCTTTTTAAGGAACAGACAGATTTAACCTTAGGCAGTATTAAGTGTATCGCGCACTTGTTGGAAAATCGGCCTCATGGTGTACATCGCGCGGAGGCATCTTTTTTGAAATTGATAACTATCATAGGGCTAAAGTTTCATATGAACGAAAGCGAAATAAAAATGCTTCAATACGCGGCAATGCTTCATGACGCGGGACAGATCGGAATTCCCGATAAAGTTTTAATGAAAAACAAGGGGCTGACCGGAAGGGAATATGATATTGTAAAGACGCATCCCTTGAAAGGCGCGGCAATACTTTCAAAATTCAAGCCGTTGAAACCCATAATTCCGATAATCCTATATCATCATGAAAATTTTAACGGTAGGGGATATCCTAAAGGATTGAAGGGAAAGGATATACCTTTAGCCGCGCGTATTTTGGGAGTAGTTGGAGCTTTTGAGTCAATGATTACCGACAAACCGTATCGTAAGGCTCTTTCTATCTCCTCGGCGATAAGTGAAGTGCGTAAAAACGCGGGCGTCCAATTTGATCCGGATGTTGTAAATGTGTTTTGTTACGCGGTTAGGCGCAAAGATGTGGAAAAGCTTCTAAAAAAAGAACTGGGAGGGTAAAATGAAAAATAAGCTTCAAAAAGTGATGCAGAATCAACTTGCGAAGGAAGTTTTGACTTTTTTTTACCAGAACCAGTCAAGTCTTGATAGCGTAAGCGGGATATCGGCATGGGTGCGTAATGAGCGAAAGGAAGTTGAATCTGTGCTGGAAGAACTGGTTAAACTCGGTGCAGTGGAAGAAGACAGCACGGGGTCGGCAAAAGGATATTCGTATACGCGTGACGCGAAAATCATGAAAATCGTAAAAAGCCTGATGCGGGATGTTTAGTATTAAGCTTTTCAAAATTCCTCGTTTTGTTTTTGTTTTTTTGACAATAATTTTAGTTATTGGTGTGTGTGTCATATACCTGCTCGATATCGCGGTATTTGCCGTTAATCATTTTAGTCCTTATGACTTAGAGTGCGGGATCTTCAGCAGAAATATTTTTAAAAGTCTAGAACTTGAAGACGTACGGTTTAGAGACAAAGCGAATCAGTCAGATAAATCGGGCAATTTTGAAATTAGAGCTGAAAATATAAAACTTAAATTAGAATGGGCTTCGTTATTCACGCTCCGTCAGATCCTTTTAGATTGTCGAGTGGAAAAAGCGTTATTTAAAGGAGATTTTAGAGACGTTTTATCCGATCAAACGAACAATATTTTGAGCGCGTCTTTTGATTCCAAGGGTGAGTATTTTGAAATAGAATTCAGATTTTTAGCGGATAATGATTCCATTAACATTTTAGGGTTTAATGCCAAGTCCCGAGATGTTAATGTTGTCGGAGTGTATACCTATTTCCAAAGACAAAAAGCTGTACGTATGAATGTAAAGATAGCGTTTTCTCCGAAAATAATAGCTGTACTTGAAGATGATTTTATAAAGAAAAACATGTTATCCCTTGATTCGGACGGATGGTATCGCACGGCTATTGAATACAAAGGCAATCCGGAATTGTTAAAAGCCCTTTCAAAGGTTGTTATCCCGGAAAAATAACCAAAACACCAACCTCGTAGGTTACTAGTAACCTACGAGGTTGGTGGTGCAGATTGAAAGAAATATGTAATAAAAAGTTGGTTTTGTTGAAGAATTGTCGAAAATGCTTGTTTAAACGCCGAAATTTAGTATAATACAACTCTTGATAATTGGTTTTTACATGCTGGAACATAGCTCTTATGGCAGATAACGATTTTAAAAACGATTTTTTTGAAGACGGATGTTCCGGAACGGAAAGAAAGCACTCTCGTTTGGTAAACAGGTGTTCTGAGGGTGGAGCCCGATCTCATTTAAAAGTTCCGGTAGAATACGCGGTTGTTCTAGCGATTGTGATATTGACCTTAATGACTGTTTCGTACGCGGTAGGTGTAAAAAATGGGAAATCTGCCGTAAAGATAGAATACGTAAGAGAAGAGGGTATGGAGACACCCGCGGAGTCAAACGCGAAAGAACTTGATATAAATGTTATTTTGGAATCAGCTAAGAATGATAATGAAAGTCTGACACGAAACGAAAACGCGGAAGAATCAGAAGAATTTGAAGAATCGGAGGTTTTAGGTTTTTCTTTGCCGAAGGATTCATCTGAAATTATTTCGGAAGAGCAAAAACAATATAAAAAGACGGAGTATGTTTCTCTTGCTGATGAAACGGAATATATTATCTGTTTGGCATCTTTTAAAGATGAGAATTCTGCCGTGAAAGACACGAGCGCGCTTAATGATCGGGGAATAAAAACGCGTACTGCAAAGAAGGGTCAATGGTACCAGTTATACGCGTTGGGGTATCGCACCATTGATGAAGCTCGGGCGGCAAAAGAGGAACTTGTTGAAAACTACAAGGATTGCTACATAAAAAGGATTAAGTAGATGAGCAGTCGGAAAGTTTTTTCCCGACTGCTCAAGTAGGCAAAGAAAAGTCCGTATACATGGAATTCGGGGTAAAGACGCAAAGCAAATTTTCTCCGGGTGTCCGCGGATATCAATTCGACTAAATGGTTTAAGCATATCTGTATGCTAAAGCCGGAATCTCGTTAAAGGGGGCAAAAATGTCACAACATCCAAGTTTAAAGGGCGATCAGGTTGGTTCGAAATTTCGTTCGGTTTTAAAACGGCATGAAAAAATAAAGGAACTGGTAGAAAAAGAGAAGTGGGAAGAAGAAAAAGATTCCGTTTATCAATTACCGAAGATCAAACGAATAAAATTCAAGATAAAGAAAACCAAGGGTCCTGAAGAGGAAGGCGAAGAGGGCAAAGAACCGGCAACGGCAGGTGTGGCGGGTGAGACAAAAGCGAAAGCACCGGCAAAAAAAGAAGAAAAAAAACCTAAAAAAGGTTGATGGTAATCGACAAAGAAAAGGACAGAGATATGGTCTCTTATGAAGATTTCAAAAAACTGGATATTAAAATCGCGAAAATAGTAAGCGTGAAAGCGCATTCTAACGCGGATAGACTTTATGTTCTCGATGTCGATCTCGGAGACGAAACAAAACAAATTGTTGCCGGAATTCGCGCGAGTTATGCGGAAGACGAACTGATCGGTAAACATGTCGTGGTTGTGGCAAATTTAGAACCGGTCGCAATAAGAGGTGAAGAATCAAACGGAATGGCGCTTGCCGCGGCAAGTGATGATGGTCCGATTTTGATAGTTCCGGAAAAAGATATTCCGCCGGGCGCGAAAGTTAGTTGATTGGAATAGTAGTGGCATTAGTTGGCGGGGACTATGTTTTGTATGCCGCAAGACAGTAGAAAAGAAGAATAACCAGAAGATAGGATACAGAAGTGTGTTCTATCTTTTTTTTAGGGGAGATATAACTTATGATTGAACCAAAAGGTGTTACGGCGTTTGAAATGTCTGAGATCGACAGAAAAGCGCAGGAAGATTACGGCATTTCTCAATCAGCACTTATGGAGAATGCCGGCAAATCCGTAGCGGAAGCGGTTGCCGAAGATTTTACGTCACTTGAAAAAGAAAGAATCGCGATTTTTGCGGGTAAGGGAAATAACGGTGGAGACGGTTTTGTTGCCGCAAGATATTTATCCGAAAGATCTCCCTGTCGATTGGTTGTATATACCGCTTGTATGAATAAAATGAAACCCGGCGCGGCATATAAAAACTTTATCGCCGCGAAAAAAATGGGACTGGATATTCGTCCCCTAAAAAACTTTCTCGATTCGGAAGATGATCACATAAATTTCACGATTGGTATTGACGCTCTTTTCGGCACCGGGTTTAAAGGAGATTTGCCGGAAGAGTGCGAAATTCTCGGCAAAAAACTGAATTCACGGGATATAAAGATCTACGCGGTCGACATTCCTTCCGGTTTGGACGCGACAAGCGGTGAGGCCGGAGAAAACGTTCCCAAAGCAAATAAAACCATCACTTTCGGTCTGCCCAAACAAGGCTTTTTTCTTAAAGCTGGTCCCAGTCTCTGCGGTAAAATAATCATAAAAGACATAGGCTTTCCCAAAAAACTGCTCAATTTATTCCGGATATTGCATTAGAACATGGCGGATAACGCCAATCTTTTTGGCCAAAAAACTTAGCATTTTTCATCCATTTTCTAATGCGATACCCGGGTTTGTAGTTAAAAAAAACAGGGTATTGTAAGCGGTAAGGATTGTATTTCCTTAAACCACCAATCTCGTAGGTTACCACCAACATGGTTACCACCAACCTACGAGGTTGGTGGTGGGAGGTTAGTGGTGGGGTGGAAGCTACGGGGTTGGGGTGTGGAAGTCGGGAGGTGGATTGCCTGCAAATCGGCGAACCGGCAAATGGGCTAATTGACAAGGTTTTTGCCTTTTTTGGGGTTATGTGCTATATTTGCTCATCAGCACACGGCGGATGGGGTACAGAGTTTGGCGTGTAAAGTGTAATATCGGTAAGAAACGGAGAGCAGATCTTATGAAAAAAATAAAGGTGAATTTAGGGGAAAGGAGTTATCGGATACTAATCGGCTCCGGAGCGGCGGAAGAACTCGCGGAGTTTATAAAATCCAGAAAATTTCTAGGGCCGGTAGTGGTTATAACCGATAGTACGGTTTTAAAAAAAACTAAGCGGATCATGGATTCCGTTTTTAAAAAGTTATCCAATGGATGTTTACAGATTATAGTTCCTCCGAATGAAACATCCAAATCTATAGAGTTTTTTCAGGATACCGTTCAAAAAATAAGCAAAAAAACAAAAACTCACCGGCCGTTCATTGTCGCCGTCGGCGGCGGTGTTGTGGGAGATCTCGCGGGATTCATCGCGGCAACTTACCGGCGGGGAGTGCCGTTTATACAAATTCCTACCACGTTGTTGGCTCAGGTTGATTCTTCGATAGGCGGAAAGACGGGGATTGATCTGACTGAAGCTAAGAATTTAGTCGGCGCGTTTTATCAGCCGAAAATTATACTGTCGGATTTAAGGTTTTTAAAGACGCTTCCGCGGCGGGAACTTCGTAACGGTATAGCCGAAGTCATTAAATACGCGATCATAACTGACAGCGGACTTTTTGGTTATTTAGAAAAAAACATGGGAAATATTTTGTCCGCCGAAGAGAAATCTTTTGGGAAAATTATATATGACTGCGCCAAGATTAAAACCGGTATAGTTGAAAAAGATGAATTGGACATTAAAGATATCCGGATTGCTCTAAATTTCGGACATACGTTAGGTCATGCCGTAGAAGCGGCAAGCGGTTATTCCAAACTTTTAAGTCACGGAGAAGCTGTAGCAATAGGTATGGTTTTGGCATGTGAGGTCGCGCTTAGGCTTGATATGATGAAAGAGTCGGAACTCATCAGAATAAAAAAACTTATAAGGAGAGCCGGTTTTTCTCTTAAATTAAACGATCTGTCGATAAAATCAATAATGAATTCGTATGGATATGATAAAAAGTTTGTGACCGGTGCTAACAGATTTATTCTTCCGAGGAAGATCGGGAAAATAGAAATAGTGGAAGATATACCGGTTCTTCTTATCAGAACGGTTTTAAGACAGTACATCACAGGCAGGTAGTCGTTAGTTTGTGGCAGGTAATATGAAACTTGTATTATGGAACATACGATTGAATTTAGAGTAAGGTATGAAGAGACCGACCAAATGGGGGTTGTGTATTACGCCAATTATTTGGTTTGGTTTGAAGTTGCCAGAACGGAGTTTTTTCGCGCGCGCGGAGTCGAATATAAAAAACTTGAAGAAGAAGACAATCTTTACCTTCCTGTCATTGAAGCTTATTGCCGTTATAAGTCGCCGCTTAAATATGATGATGTTGTAACCATTCAAACTAACTTCGCCGGTACTGACGGTTCAAGGATATCTTTTGAATATTCCGTTACAAAAGGCGCGAAAATAAGCGCCTTCGGACGGACTCTGCACGTGTTTGTTAACGGAAAAGGAAAACCTGTCAAAGTTCCCGCCAAAGTTCGGAAAGTTTTTGATGAAATAGATTAAAGAAAACTTTCCGATGATCTTAATGTCAGCTTAACCTGCTTTTTTTATTTTTTTATTTCATTCGGGCATATGCAGTGTGCCCCTACGGTTTGGTCTCGCCTTGTAAGACCTCTGCACGGCTACTTCTTCGTCATTCTGAGTCCGCCGAAGGCGGGCGAAGAATCTCTTTTTAAGCGGGATTCTTCACTCGGCTTTGCCTCGTTCAGAATGACGGATGGGAAGAAGCGGTGATTGCGCAGAGGTCTTTTGTTATCCAGAGCGTCTGTCCTTGTCCGGTTCTCTGCCGGGTCATAGTATTTTAAATTTACAATTATTTTTTGTGATTGATTGACAGCAGAAATTTGTTTTTTATTGAAGCGTAAGCATAAATTCTTTACCGTTTTTGGAAAGTTTGACTCTGTCGGGGAATATTTTGATTACGGAAAAGCCAGTGATATTTGAGTCTTCGAAAACTAAAATGTCATTTATCACGGCGCTGGACCGTTCGGGGGAAAACATTATGCCGGTTACCTCAGGTAATTTTTCGCGCGCGAGTTCTTTTTTTGATTCAAATTTTTGAACGAGAAGGGGAGATGTTTTGGGGACGTTTATTAAGCCTCTCAAAAAAGATATGCCTATTATGGCTGTTATAACCCAAAAAGCTGTGATGAGAGATTTGCGGATATATAGTGAACGTTTCCATCCGGTTTTGAATTTCTTTAGTTCAAAAGTTTTTTTTAAAGAAACATTTTCCGGAAATAAAGATTTTAAAGTGTCTTGTTTTTGGGTTTTGGTATTTCTAATTTTTTGTGTTTTTTTGAGAGCCGTACCGATTATACTCATGTGTTTACCTCTTATTAACGGTTGAAAAATTAAACTGCCCTTCAACTTCTTCTATACTTTTAATCACGACATCGTTTTCGATCAGGCGGATTCCCTGAGTAAAACCGAAAAGAAGTATTTTGTCGCACGCGATATTTATCATACGGGGAATACCTTTTGAGTAGTGATATATTTCGTCGATGGCGGAAGGTGTAAATTTAATTTTCAATTCGTCTCCGGCTATGAGCAGACGGTGATATATATATTTTTGTACTTCCTCTTTCGCCAAGGCGTTTACATGGAATCTCACGCTTATGCGCTGTCTGAGCTGTAAAAGATTCGGTGAATTTAATTTATCTCTCAGTTCCGGCTGTCCTACAAGAACGATTTGGAGCAGTTTTTCTTTTTCGGTTTCGAGATTGGACAGCATTCGGATCGTTTCCAAAGCCGATGACCGCAGATTTTGAGCTTCATCAATGATAAGAACGGTGTTATTTCCCGCGCTGAGCTGTTCGAGGAGATAATGATTTAATGCGCGGAAGAACAATACTTTACTGCGGCGTTCCGGCAGGATGCCGAAGTCTTCCAGTATTGCTTCTAAGAGTTGATTTTCCGGAAGATTAGAATTGAAGATCAGTGAAGTTTTTGTCTTATGATCAAGCTGATTTAATAAGGCTCTGCATACGGTGGTTTTGCCGGAGCCGATCTCACCCGTAATTTCCACAAAACCTTTTCTTTGATTGATTCCATACAGAAGGTGATCGATGGCTTCCTGATGGGTGTGGCTTAGATACAGAAAACTGGGATCGCTCGTCACGTTAAAAGGGTTTTCCCGAAGACCATAAAAAGTCAAATACATCGCACGGTAACCTCCCTACCAAGCATTATACGGGTTAAACATATTGTGTAAAGCGAAATCTCGAATCAACAACCTTGCAAATGGAATAATACGCGAAGTTACAAATTGGTATTGGTGTCATGGGATTTTAGTATTTTTTTCAAATACACTTGAATTTACGAAATTCATAATGTATAGTTCACTATTATGATGAGGGAAGAGATTAACAAGAGAAAAATTCCGAGGGCTAAATATAAGTGCCTCATACGGGTTTTGGGTGAAAACAAGACGAAACCGGTAGAAGCGGTTACTGAGAATATCAGCTCCGGCGGGGTTTGTGTTGTGCTGGATGTTAACTTAGGGCTTTTTAAAAAAGTTAGCCTTGATGTGTTTTTAGGTACGGAAAAAAGGTCTGTTTCGTGCGCGGGGGTAGTGGTGTGGGTAGTAAAAAGACACCCCATGGTCAAGACAGAAAAGCCTAAATACGATACGGGCATTGAGTTCAGTAATATGCCTGAGGAAGACAGGAGGAGTATATCCAGCCTGGTAAAGCACATAGACGAAACCGGTAGAAGCTTTTCCTGAGGATATTGCCGCTTGACGGAATATGCGTTGTTTTAGATGTTAATATAGGTTCTTCCAAAAAGTTAGTCTTGGGGTATTTTTAGGTACGAAAAAAAAGGCTGTTTTGTGCGCGGGGGGACACCCCATAGTTAAGACAGAACAGCCTAAATACGATACGGGCATTGAGTTCGGCAGTATGCCTGAGGAAGACAAGAGGGGTATATCAAACAAGGTAAAGCACATAGTAGGGGTCGAAACTTGACTTCGTAGAATGTGCGTGATATACTTCAAGTGAATGGAGATATACTTTACAAGAGAAGGAGGTGAGTTATGAAAAAGGTAGCAAAAATTATGTTTGTGTGTTGTGTTATCATAGCTATGGTAGGCATGGCTACTCAGTGTTACGCACAGGATCCTGCGAAGAAGCTCGGAAGAGGTCTCGCGAATATCCTGACAGGCTGGGTGGAACTTCCTAAAAATATCTATGACACAAGTGTTGAAGAAAACGTGCTTTCTGGTCTTACAATGGGCCTGGCAAAGGGTGTTGGTATGACTATCGTGAGAACGGGTGCTGGAGTATACGAAACAGTAACGTTCCCGTTTCCAATACCAGAAGATTACCAGCCTGTTTTAGAACCTGAATATGTGTTTAGCTGTGATTCCACCACTACTAGTAAATAAATCGCAACGGTGAGCTAATTGTCTTTAAAAGAAGGGAACGAGTCAATCGTTCCCTTCTTCTTTTTGCGGACATATTCTAACGCGATATCCGGGTTTAGAAAAGTGATTTTAACTTTTATCTTTACGAGACCGACGAATGTGATATAATAAAACCTCTCAGTTTTGGTACCGCAATCGGCGCTGTCACATTTCATCGTGCAGGTGAAATTTGTGATCCTGCCGGGGTTTAAGATTTGCGTGGCGGTTAGAATTTGTTCTTGCCGCGGAAATCAAATTTAATGGAGGATGAATGAGCGAACAAAGAAGATATATGCGTTTTAACGTGCTTATGGACGCGATATGCCGCGGGCGCGGTTCTTCAAAAAAACTTCAGATAAATAATTTTAGCAAAGAGGGAGTGGGCATTCTAAGTGAAGATTCTTTCAAGAACGGAGAGGATGTTGAATTAGAAATGACTATTCCCGGGGATAATATTCCCATATTTTTTGAAGGTAAAGTTGCTTGGGCTGGGGATTTGGAAACAGACAAAGCTTTATACAAGACTGGGGTGAAATTCAAGAAGATCGATAATCATGACAAAAGCAGAATTCTTGAGTACATATATCGAAAATGGATAGTGCCGGGCGAAAACGGGTCAAACTAAAATATGGAGGAAAAATGGGTGTAAAAGAAGAAAAGCAAGAAAAGAAGAAAATAGAGAAGGAAGAAAAGGAAAAACCTTCGGCGGAAGCGAAGAGTCAAGTTTCAGAAAAAGCGGTTTCTGCTGAAAAAAAATCAGAAAAATCTTTAGCTGACAATAAGACCGAAGAAATAAAAAAAGAAGATAAGGCGGATCCTGAAGCGAAAAAAAACGAAAAACCGGAAGTTGCAGAAAAAGAGCCTGTAAAAGAAGAATCCTCCGAAGTAAATCCTCAGACGCGGGCGGAAGAAACTAAATCCGAACCGGAAACTAAAAAAGAAGAAACAAAAGGGAATGCTAATCAGCCGAAAAGTACCACTCCTGCCAAACCGACTGAATGCGCGTCCTGCGGTAAGGCGTTACGTAAAAAACTTTGGTATTACCGGCATGGCGCATTTTATTGTACAAAAAAATGTTTTAAACGTACTCTTGAGAAGAAATCTTCCGAAGAAAAATAAGTAGTAAAGGCGAACCGGCAAACTGGCTGAACCGATGAACCAGTATCTTTCTCATCTTGAAAAACAGCAAGCAAATGTTATAATATTCCAATGAGAAACGACTGTGTTTTTTGTAAAATCGCGAATAGGCTAATAGGAGTTAACATTGTTTATGAAGACGACGAATGTGTTGCTTTTGAAGATTTAAAAAAACAAGCGCCGATTCATTTTTTAATGATTCCTAAAAAGCATATTGAATCTTTAAACGGCGTCTCTCGTGAAGACGCGGATTTAATTGGCGGTATTTTTTTGAAAATAAAAAAAATTGCTCAAAAAGCGGGTATCGCGGAAAGCGGATATAGGGTAGTTGCCAATTGTAATAAAGATGCCGGTCAGGAAGTTTTTCATTTACATTTTCACGTTTTAGGCGGACGCGAATTTTTATGGCCGCCGGGATAAGTAGTATTCGGCGAACAGTGAAAAGTATTTAGTGAATGGCAGGATGGAGGGGTAAGATGGGAGAAAAAATAGAACGTCGTAAATTTCCTCGAGTCAGGGATGAAAATATATCCGTCAAGTTGTCAGGAGAAGGTTTTAGCGCTATAACACAAAGTCTTGATGTCAGCGCGTCAGGAATTTATTGTAAGGTAGACAGAAGAATTCCTCTTATGACTAGAGTCCAAGTGCTTCTTTCTGTGCCGGGTAAAGACAAAACAAACGCTTCCAGCACGATGAATCTTGAGGGAGTGGTTGTCAGGGAACATCCCGTAAAAAAAGACGGTAATCTCCAGCACTATGATATCGCGATATTTTTTAGCGCGCTTTTGCCTAAAGAACGTAAGCGGTTGATCCAATATATTAACCGAAAACTAAAAGCATAGCTACACTTTTAAAATGATTGTTACTGAATACATATCGTTAGACGCTAAAGGGAATACTGATGTTATTGACATTACGCGGAATTGTCAAGAGCTCGTAAACTCCGCGCGTGTGAAAAGCGGTATAGTCACAGTTTTTAGTCCCGGTTCGACCGGTGGGATTACCACCATAGAATATGAGCCCAATTTAGTAAAGGATTTTAAGGCTTCTCTGGAAATTATCGCCTCTTTAGGCAAAGTTTATGAACATAGCAAAACATGGCACGATGATAATGGATCTTCTCATATACGGTC
>Ga0210003_1002175_pt1 | contig 16725 bp, 21 predicted proteins | sample LantaG_FD_182804 | JGI IMG/M metagenome (GOLD analysis project Ga0210003, IMG submission 182804) | Deep subsurface microbial communities from Baltic Sea to uncover new lineages of life (NeLLi) - Landsort_02402 metaG (SPAdes) (version 2) | ecosystem: Environmental > Aquatic > Marine > Oceanic >...
GGGCGTTCCAGGCGTCGAATTGAAGACCCCGCGATGAAAAAGAATCATTCGCTGTCGCGCTCGCGACGAAACCATTTTTTCCTCGACTTCCTCTTGCCTTCTCTTTCTCTCTCTCCCTCCCTCACCCCCCCCCCCCCCCCCCCCCCCCCCCCCCCCCCCCCCAAAAAAAAAAAAACGAACAGGTCCAGCTCTCCGGAGGCCAGCACAGGGCCTCGGCCACCACCGATGATCAGGGCTACTTCGAGCTCGACGTCTCCGGAGCCTCTTCCCTTTCCGCTCTCTCGGGCTCTCTGCTGAGGCTCGACAGGGGAGGCGAAGGCGGGGACTGCCTCGACACGGCCGTGGGCCTGCCGCCGCCTATCTCCCTGGGAGCCCTGGTACCCATCTACGAGAAAGGTAATATCAGAGAGGGGGGACGGCGAATGAAAAAGAAAAAAGAGAAAAGGGGGGGGAAGAAGGAAGCAACGCCTTTTTTTCTTCTTCTTTTTCTATCTTCTCACTCACAACACAAAAAACTTCCAAAAAAACAACAACCTAGGCTCCAAGGAGGCGCCCTTCGCGGCCATCAACGGGATCACCACGCTGGCTTACTACACGAAGAAGAACGTCGCGACGCCGCAAGTGTCCCCGTGAGTCCGAAAAAAAAAACGGTCTCGTTTTCATTTTTCTCTTCCTCTTGTTTTCTCTTCTCCTTGATGCCCGCAAAACTCTTTCTCTCATGCTCTTTCTCTCTCTCTCTCTCTCTCCCCCCCCCCCCAACTCCAAAAAAACGCTCCCCTCCGCAGCTACACCAAGCTCTTCGGCGGGCCCGACTTCGACGCCTCCACCTTCTACTCCTCCTTCGGCACGACGCTGGGCATCGGCGAGGCCTCGCGCGGCGGCACCGCCGACCTGCTGCTGCTGAGCGAGCAAGGTCGAGACGGCCCCGGTTCCCCGCCGGAGAAGGACGCCGTGAAGGCGCAGGCGTTCTCGCTGCAGGTGCTGACGTCGCTGGCCGTCGGAGGGCAGGGGCTGGCGGGGCTGGTAAGGAGAAGAGGGGAGAGAGAAATAATAGAGAGAAAAGGGAGGAGAAGAAGGAGTTGCTCTCCTGAGAGAGAGAGAGAGAGAGAGAATGCGGCGACGACGATGAAAGTCTTCTGAAAAACTTACTCTTTCCTTCTGTCTCATCTCCCTTTCCTCCCACTCTCCCACCAACAACGACAGAAACCCGGGGTCACCCCGGACGCCGCCGCCGAGGCCATGGTCGTCGCGACTTTTCCCGCGGGAGCCGCCATCATGAAGTCCGGAGTGAGGTTTGAGCTCTCGCGCGCGGCGTCGCTTGCGGCCATCTTCAACAAGGCCCTCGGGGGAGCGCCGCAGGACGTCGTCGAGTCGGTGTCGCGGTCCCTGGGTGAGTCAAAAAAGTGAAATCGATGGTTTGGAAGAAGAAGGGGGTTGAAAGAAAAAAGGAAAAGCAAAGAAAACTGGAAAAAAGCTCACTATCTCTTTTTCGAAAAAAAAAACTCAAAAAAAACTCCAAAAACTTCAAAAAACCGATTCTCTTCCAGCCTGGCTCAACGAAGCCGCGGCCCGCGAGGTCCTCCGCGCGACGACTACGACCACGGAACCCCCACAGGAGGCCCTCACGGGGGGAGCCCGCGCCCTGAAGGTTGCCCAGGCAACGCTGGGCCCGGCCGCGGGCGACGCCGCCCGCGACGGCGTCGACGGCCTCGACGCCTTCGAGGCTTCCTTCGGGTCCGCCGAGCTGATCGACGGGCTTGTCGCCTCGGCCGAGGTGCCCGGGGTGACGGCGGCGGCCTCTGCTCATGTGAGAAAGAGCGGCAGCGGAAGCAGCAGCGGCAGCAGCAAAATCGGCGGCAGCAGCAAGGTCGACGTGGCTTCGTTCGCGGCGAAGAAGGAGGGGAGCCGGAGGCTCTTGGCTACTTGATTTTGCTTCTTCTCCTTTTGTCTCTCGCTTCTTCTTCGCCTTTTTCTTGCTTTTCTCTCCACGCTTGCTTTGCTCGGTACCATATATTATTATTGCTTCCTTCTTTTCTGCTTTCAAAGAAACCGCGAATTACAACAAAAAAGCGAAAGCGAAAGAGAGAGATGTTTTTTCTTCTTCTTCTTCTTCACCTTTCTTTGTTGAAAAAAAAAAACTCAAACTTGCAAAATGAAATTGGAAAAAAAAATCAAACTCGAAAAAAAGCACCTTTTTCAAGAGACCTCAGCCATCGTGGTCTCGACAAGGCCACAGATCTGCTTGGGAGGGGAAGTCGAAGAAGAAGGAGAAGAAGAAACAGCAACAGCAACGGCGGGCACCCTGAACGACAGCGGCGCCCTCGCGCGCGCAAGGCCGCCCGCGGCGCCTGGGGCCAGGCTGAGAGAAACAACGCCCGACGAAGGAGCTCCGAGCGAGAACGGCGGCGGCAGCGAGACCGTGGCGATCCAGACGGAGCGGTCCGAGGTCCCTTCGGGCACGCGGAAGGGCGCGAGCGCCGAGACCGAGGCCGCCGGGCTGCCCTTGACGACAAAGTCGGACGGCGAGAGCGAGAGAGGAGCCGAGGAGGTCGAGGCCGAAGCGGAAGCAGCGGAAGAAACAGCAGCTCCGTCACAAACGACGGCGACGCTGGCATTGCCCCCGGCGGCGACGACGACGGGCAGCGTGAGGTCCCTGGAGGCCGCGGCCGGGTGCGACATCTGCAGCGAGTAGAGGCAGCACTCGGCGACGGAAGGAGCAAGAGAGGGAGAAGGAGAAGGGGAAGGAGGAGAAAGAGGAGAAGGCGCCGGCGCCGGAGGCGTCGTTTCCACCGGAGGAGGAGTCGTTTCCGCGGGCTTCGTAGTCTCCTCCTCCGCCGGAGGAGCAGCTGTCTCCGTCGGCGCGGGCGTCTTCCTCGGAGGCTCCGGCACGCCCTGGTCGAGCACGTTTGTCTTGCGAGGCGTCGGCTTGGGCGTTTCGGGAGTTGGAGAAGGGGAAGAGGTCTCTTCGGGCGTCGGTGTCGGCGTCGGCGCGGGAGTTTCGGTCGCTTCCGGCGTCGGAGTTTCCGACGCCGCAGGAGTTTCCGTCGCCGCGGGAGTTCCCGTCATCGCGGGAGTTCTCGTCGCCGCAGGGGTCTCGGAAGCCTCTGGCGTCGCCTCCGGGGTCTCTGTCGAAGGAGGCGAAGGCGGCGGCGGCGGAGGAGGCGAAGGAGAAGGAAAAGGCGTCGCCGTCGTGGCGGGGGTTTCGCTCGGCTGCGGCTGCGGCGTCTCCGTCGCTCGAGGGGTTTCGGTCGCCGGGGGCTCCGTCGCCGCGGGCTGCGTTGTCTCCGGAGGAGGCTGAGTGGTCTCCGGGGGAGGAGGAGGAGGAGGAGGAGAGGTCGTTTCCGGAGGCGAAGGCGGCTGCGCAGTTTCGGTCGGCGGAGGCGGCGGAGGCGTCGTCGTCTCCGGAGGAGGCTGAGTGGTTTCCGGGGGAGGAGGCTTCGTCGTCTTCTGAGGAGGTTGAGTGGTCTCAGGAGGAGGCTGCGTCGTTTCCGGAGGGGAGGTATCCGCGGGCTGCGTCGTCTCCGGCGGCGGCGGAGAGGTCGCTTCGGGCGAGGGCGAAGGGAAAGCGGGAGGCGAAGGCGAAGGCGAAGGAGCTTCCGGCTCCGGCTCCGGCGGTGGCGGCGTCGAACTCGGCGGCGTCGAGCTCCCGCAGTCGCTCCACGTCCGGAGCGAGCACGTGTCGACCGGCGCGCAGCACCTCTTCCCTCCCTCTCCGCCAGTGTCCCCGACGCCGCCGTCCCCGAAGAGCGCGCAGCAGGAGCACGCGAACTCGACCCTCCAGGGGGAGAAGCCTCCCGCTGCCGCCGACGAAGAGGAAGAGCTCCCGCTCCCGCTCCCGCTCCCGCTCCCGCTCCCGCTCCCGCTCCCGCTCCCGCTCCCGGCGACGGCGAGCCCGTCTACCGGGTCGGCCACCCTCCACGCCGCAGAGACAGGGATCACCCACAGCTGCAGCACCGCGGCACCGGCAGGAGGGGCAGCGTACTTGATGTAGAGCGGAGCCAGCCCGGGTTCGAGCCCGGAGACGTCTTGACACACGAGCGTCGCGTCCGCGACCGAGGCCGCCACGTCGCCGGGGTAGGACCGGCCCGAGCCCCCGTCGGCCGGCGACAGCGACAGGGCCCCCAGGAGGACGTCTGCACGGCCCGTGAAGCGGGCACAGACCCTGAAGCGCTTGGTGACGGCGTCGGTGGAAGAGGAAGAAGGAGGAAGAGGAGAAGAAGAGGAAGAGCTCGAAGAGGAAGAAGTGTCGCCGTCCCTGGCCGAGCGCCACTCGATTTGCGACGGTTCGATTTTGGGAATGCTGACGAACCCGTCGAGCGTCGCGCCGAAGCAGCCCCCGAACTTGGCAGGGTCGAGCTGCGGGGATCCGGCGAACGGGTCGCCGCCCCAGGCCTGGAAGTCCGCTCCCTCCTGGCAGCGGGTGAAAGTCGAGGTCGAGGTCGAGGAGTTGTCGACAGAATTAAGCGAAAGCGAGTTGAGGTCGCGGGGACCGTTGTTGCACCCCGAGTAGCCTCCGATTGGAGTGAAATAGGTCGCCTTCAGCCCGTACACCAGCTGGGAACCCCCCTGGATCCCCGGCAGCGCCGGCGAGACGTCCGCGGTGGCGCCTCCCGGGGAGCAGCCGCCGGGGACCGACTGCCATTTCGCCGACAGCGCGCCGACGCCTGCCCTCGCCTCGACTCCGGGGGAGCAGGGCGGGGCCGAGTCGGGGGTGCAGGCGCCTGGGGGCCCGGCGCAGGAGACGCGAGGGGCGGCTCGGGGAGCAGAAAGAGGAGCAGGAGAGAGCTCCGCGGCGGCGGAAGAAGAGGAAGGAACGACCGCCGGTGGCTCGACAAAGAGCGGGAGCGACAGCGACCACGAGGAGCCCGCGGCCGGCGTCACTCGCAGGACGACGGCCGAGGCCTTCCCGTCGCTGCTGCTGCTGCTTCCGCTTCCGATTCCTTTGAGAGGGGCCGCCGCTTCGAGCCACACGGGCTCGCAGTTCTTCGCCGCGGCGTCGCGGGCGATCTTGCCCTTGAAGACCGTGAGGTTGCGTCCCTCGGGGCCGCGGACGGAGACCCCCGTGCAGGAGACGGAGAAGGCCGGGAGGGGGGTCCCGGCGGCGTCGCTCGGAGCAAACCAGCGAGCGTCGACTGTTTTTTTTTTTTCGTTTCGTTTTTTCCCCGTTTTTTTTTCGTTTTCCTTTTTTTTCTCGTTTTTGGTGAGCTCTCGCGCCTTCTTCTGTCTCTACCCTATCTTTCTCTATCTCTCTTCTACTCATTCATCGTTCATTCTTACCTTTGATCTTGGAGATGGCGGAGGCAGAGAGCGGCGCGGCGCCGGGCAGGGGCTGCGGGAAGAGAGCAGCTGCGGCGGCGGAGGAAGACGAAGAAACTGCCGTTGTCGAAGAAGAAGCATCAGCAGCGTCGTCGTCGCTTCCGCTTCCTCCGCTGCCGCTCAGCCTGCACGCGTCATACGACGGAGGCTCGGCCACACCGTTGATGATCGACTCGGACACGAGGAGCAGGGCCGCGGCGGGCTCGGCGGTTTGGATGCGGGCCTGAAGGAGGAGAGGAAGAAGGGGAGCAGGCGTTTTTTTTTTCCACACCCCATTTTTTTTCCCGACGTCGTTCGAGGTGAGCAAAAAAAAAGAAAAGAAAAAGTAACGCCTCTGCGTTCCCCCGCGCCTTTTGGCCCCTCTTTCCTTGTCTTTTCGATTCGAAAACGCCGCGACATCTTACCTGAGCGTTGACACCAGCATTTGTCGAAAAGAGCGAGGCCACGGCCACGGCAAAAGCGGCGAAAAAGAGGGCCCTTTTGCTGCTGTTGTAGGAGGAAGAGGAGGAAGCCGAACGGGCGCAAGTGCTGGTGCTGCTGCGGCGGCGGCGCGGCTGAAGCGGCGAGAGAGGCGCTTGCTGCTGCGGCATCGTTCTCTTTTGAAGAAACGAAAAAACTCTGTGTGCTTGGCAAAGCGCGTCTCCTTTTTTTGGCGCGAGGGACGGGAAAAAAAGAGAAGGAGAGAGCAAAAGGTGGCGGGGAATGGAAAAGAAAAAGAAGAAGAAAAAAAAGTAAAAAAAGGAGAAGAACATAGAAACGAGTTTTACAAAAAAAAAACACATTCTCTCTTTCACGCCCAAAAGTTTAGTTTTTTTATTGCTGCTGCGGTCATTGAAAACAGAAAAAAGAAAAACGGGACTTGAAAAAGAAGAAACGAACAAGGGTAAAGCTACTTTGAGGGTGTGGTGATGAACGAGAGAGAATGCGTTTCAAACGGTGGGGCTTTTTTTTTTTTAGTGATGTTTAGGACTAGGGGGGTTGAAAAAACTGCGGAAAAAAATTTCCCTCGAAAAAAGTTTTGAAAAAAAAGAGAGGCTCAGGCAGGAACCCCTGCGAGCGCCGCCGCCCTCGGCCTGGGCGCCGGCAGCCCTCCCTGCAGCTCCAGCGACGACCTCTTGCGCCTAGGAATGCACGCTTCCCGAGGGGAGAACGCAGCGGCGGCCTTGGTGGCGGCGCCGCTGCCGGTTGTCGTGTCGCTCGCGCCGCTGCTCCCGCCCTCGCCGCCGCCGCCTCCTCCTCCTCCGTTGCTGTTCCCGCCGCCGTCGCCGCTGTCCGCGCCCTTGGTGGCGATCGTCCCCAGCGCGGCCTGGACCGCAGCCAGCGCGTCCCCCAGGCGCAGGGCGAGCCTGGGGCCCACGCCGCCGCACGGAGGAAGCGGACTGAGGAAGACCGGTGGCGGCGGCGGCGGCGGCGTCGAGGCGTGGCTCTTGCCGCCGCCGCCGCCGGTTTTCTTGCTTCCGCTTCCTCCGCTTCCGCTTCCTCCGCCTCCGCCGGTCTCGCTGTCCCCGCTGTTGCGCCTCTTCCCCGGAACCAGCGCGGCCTCGGACTTGCTCCTGCGCACGTGCATCGACGCCGCCACGGCGGCGGAGGTGGCCGCGGCGCGGCGGGCAGAGGCTCGATTCGGGAGCCCTCCGGCACGCGGCGCGAGCGCCGCGAGCGCTTCTTCTTCTTCTTCTTCTTCGGCGGCAGCGGCTTCGGCGGCGGCTTCTTTGGCGGCGGCTTCTTTGGCTGCTGCCGCCGCCACCTCCTCTCCTTCTTCCGCAGCCTGGGGCATCTCCGTGTCCTGCTGGGAACGTGCTGCTGCTTGGGCCTTGGCCGGCGCCGGTGCTTCTGGAGGTGGAGGCGTTCGCGTCGCTTGCTCCTCCTTGTTGTTGTTGTCGAGAGCTTCAGGAGCTTCGACGCCGACGGCGACGGGCGCCGAAGAAGCCGCAGCGGGAGGCAGCTCCCGGGACAGCGGCGACAGCGACGGCAAGCTGCTCGGGTCGGGCTTGTTCGAGGACCCAGCGCGGGAGAGGACGGCTTTGGCTGCAGCAGCTGCTGCGGTTGCGGCGCCTTCGGCCTTGGGCTGCTGCTGCTTTGTTGCCTTGTCGCCGTTAGCGGTCGCTCCGGGAGCGCCGCCATTTCCGTTTGCGTTTGCGTTTGCGTTGCCTCCTCCGCGGCCCCTGCCCCTCCCGCGACCGCGGCCTGCGCCTCGTCCACCCGGTGCTACCGCTCCAGGGGCGCCGTTGGCGGCTGCTCCGGCTCTCTCCCATCCGTTTGCCGCCGCTGCCTTTGCCGCCGCCGCAGCTGCCTTGCTCCCGGCCGCGGCGCCTTTTTTCTTCTTCGGAACAGCAGCAGCAGCAGCAGCAAAAGCAGCAGCAGCGCCTCCGTTCGCGAAACCAGCAGGCACGCCCGCGGAGGCTCCAAACGGCGACGGCGCCGGCAGGTCCACGAGCCCCGGGAAGGAGGCGACGACCCCGGGGACGACGAAGCCGCCGCCGCCGCCGAGGTGGTGGTGGTGGTGGCTGTGCGGGTGGTGGCGGTGGTGGGCAGCAGCAGCCGCCGCCGCCGCCGCAGCCGCCGCCGCCGCTGCTGAGGAGAGGTGGTCCTCGAAGCGGTGGTGCGAGTGGTGGTGGTGGTGGTGGTGGTGGTGGCCGCTGGGGCCAGCGACGCCGCCGCCGTTTGCGTGTGCTCCCGCCGCGCCACCTCTCGTTCCTCCTCCGCCTCCACCGAGAAGCGCGTCCGCGTCCGTCGAGGGGTCGTCCAAGAAGGCGGCGAGCGCCGCGCCGCCGCCGTCCACCTCGTCGTCGTCGTCTTCGTCGTCGGCGGTGCCTCCGTGGTGGCGGTGGAGGTGGTGGTGGTGGGAGTGCGGCCCGGCCGCCGAGAAAAAGCCGGCGCCGACTCCTCCCCCTCCTCCTCCTCCTCCTCCGCCGTCGTCGTCGTCGTCAAAGAGCCCCCCCGAGGCCGAGGCCGCGCGGGCGGCTGCCGCCGCTGCTGCCGCCGCTGCCGCTGCTGCGAGAGAGTGCTGGTGTTGATGATGGTGCTGCTGCTGATGGTGGTGCTGCTGTGGCGGAGGGGCGGCCGCTGTTTTTTCGTCGTTTTGAGAGTTTTGTAGGAGGAGAAAGAAGGGAGAAAGGGGCCAAGTGAGCTCTTGCCGTCGTCGTCCTCGGTGGTGGCTGCCGTTTGCCGTCGCCGCCGTTCGTTGTTTTTTTTCTCCTTCTTCTGCATCTTCGCGCCTCGAGAAATGCCCCCCCTGATCCGCTCCATTTCCATCAGAACACCAAGCAGGAGGCGAAAGCGCGGCAGGCTCTACTCCCTGGCGTGGTCGAATTGCGGACCGGAGCTCTGGAGCGCGCGGCTCGGAAGCGGAGAAGAAGGAGGAGGACGAGGAGCAAGAAAAGAGCAAGAGAGAGATCGCGCTGGCAGTCTCTCGACCCTCTCGAGCATGCTTGCGAGCCACCTCTTCCCCGCGTGCGTTTTTCCCGCTTTCAAATGCTCGATTTCGCTTGCCCCCTGCGCCGATGGACGCTTCCTTTCCAGAACGACGCAAAGGGGCCTCAATCGGAGCAGGAAGCGAGCACCTTGGTGCTTAGAGGCCGCGATATCTAAAGTATCTCTGCTTTGCTTTGCTTTGCTTGCTCGCTTCCAATTTCGATGGACGACATTTCGGCCGTCGAGTTGAAGAAGAAGAAGAGAAAAAAAGGCGCCGTACCATACGCGTAGTCGCTCGGGTCCGTGGAGACAAAAGCCTCGAGCGGGGAGGCCCTGACGCCCAGGTGGGCGCCCAGGAACGCCGTGCGGTTGGTCGAGGGCGCGACCGGGATGCCAGTCGCCGCGCCGCCGCCGCCGGCTCCTCCGCCGCCGATTCCGCCGCCGCCGCTGCTGCTAGTCGTCGGCACGCCGAGCACGGCCGTGGCGATGGCCGGCGGCGGCGCCGGCAGCGGGTAGCTCGGCATCTGTTCTACTAGCACCATCGTGGAGAGGCACAGGGAGAGAGAGGGAGAGCGAGGGAGAGAGACGGAGCAGCACGCGCGCCCAAGCCTCTCCTCGAAAATGCGAGAGCTCCCCCAATTCTCGAATAAAGCGAAAAGGGAAAAAGTGAAGGAGTGGTGTTTTTTTTTCTCTTGGCTCTCCCCACTTGGCCTTTGAGAGACATAACCCCGCCCCTCCGTGCCGCTTCTTCCAATCAACACGCCCTCGAAAGAGAGAAAAAGAACTCGTATTCTTAAAACGGGATCAAATAATAATAAAAAAGAATAGGAAAACTCATCATCTGACCCCCTCTTTCTCTCTCTCTTTCTCTCTTTCTTCACTCGCTCTCGCTCCCGCCTCCTCCGGCGACAGCCGCCTCCGCCCCGGCACCCGCTGCGCTCTCCCCCTCGGTGTAGCTCACTTTCACCATCGCGGCCCGTACAAGCCTGTCTCCCATCACGTACCCTCGGCGGAACTCCTGTAAGACGGTTCCGTCGGGGACGCTGTCGTCGAGTTCTCGCATCACAGCCTCGTGCACGTTGGGGTCGAAGGGCGAGCCCTCTCCCGCCACGGGCGTGACCCCGACGCCCCTGAAGGCGTCCAGCAGTTGCTTCTGGAGCCCGCCGTAGGCAGAGGCGACCTTCGCGGCCGGGGACGACTCGTCGAGGTCGGAGCCGGCGGAGGTCGCGGACGCCAAAAGCGTCGCGGCGGCGTCGAACGAGTCTGCGAGCGGGACCAGAGCCTCGACGGCCTCGGCCTTGGCCCGTGCCGCCAGCGCGGCCTTCTCGCCCTCGGTGCGCTTCCTGAAGTTCTCGAACTCGGCGCGGAGGCGCAGCATCGAGTCCCTGGCGGCCTCGAGCTCGGCCTCGGCGCCCTCGGCGCGCGACTCAGCGGCGGCCGCCAGCGACGCCGCGTCGGCGGCCGCGCCGCCCAGCGAGTCGATCGCCGACGTCAGCTCCGCCAAAGCCGCGTCGTCTCCTGCCTGCTGGAAGGCCGCGAGGGCGTTGCGGGCGTCCTCGTAGAAGACCTGGTGCGGGGGGCCTCTGTCGACGAGGTCGCTGTTGTTGTTGTTGTCGGAGGCGGAAGGAGAGCTGGGGAGTCGAGAGGTTGAGAGAGAGGAGGAGGTTGAAGAGAGAGAGGTCGAGGTCGTCGGCGTGAGGTGTCGTTTTTCTTTTTTCTTCTCAACATCGATTGCCTTCTCTTTCTCTCTCTCTTCCGCTGCTGCTCTTCAAATAAAAATCCAACCACTCACGTGTCTGCATCAGACTCGTCGCTGGAGGCCTGGAAAGGGGTAGGAAAAGGGCAGAAAGAGGGGGAGAAAGAGGAGAATGAGTGTCGTTTTTTCTAGAAGGTTTTCTCTTTCTTTTCTTCTTTTTGGCCAGCGAGCGGAGCGTCGTCGACGTCGCTGTTTTTTTCTTCTTCTCTTTCCGCCGTGGAATTGCACGCCTTGCGCTTTTTTTTTTCTGCTGGATCGATGAGAGCGGCATCTAGAACCGTTTTGGTCCTTACCTGCACGCGGACGGAGCGCCTGGAGGCGGAAGCAGCAACGCCGCGGCGTTCGGCTTTGGCGGCGGCGCCGGCGGCGCCGGCTGCGAATGCGAAAGCGACGGGCCGTTGAAGACGCTGCTGAGCCGGCGCGAGCGCCCTGGGCCTCGATGCGGAAGCTGCCGCCGTCGCCGTCGTGGCAGCGACGGCCGTCGCCGCAGAGAGCATGGCGAGGGAGCGCATGGTTGGAGAAGAAGAAGAAGAAGAAGAAGAAGACGAGGAAGAAACGAAGCTTTTTGATGCTCTCGCTTTTTTTTTCTCTCTCGACGAAACTGTGAAACTCCGACCTCGACACTTGAAGGAAAGAAAAGAAAAACGCCACCACCACCACCTCCGCCGCGCTCGCTCTTTCGCCCTTCGTCACAACTAACAGAAGCAGAACGAGAGAGAGAGAGATTAAATGGTACAATTTTTGTTGTTGTTATTTACAGCAAAAGGCAAAAGGGAAGGAGAGAGAAGGGATAGACCTCTCTTGCTGTCTCTCTTTCTTTCTTCTCCGTTCCGCTCCGCTCCGCACCACTTCACTCGTCGTCACTGCTGCTGCTGCTTTCGTCATCATCGTCACTATCATCGCCAGAGAGACCCGCCAGAGCATCCAGCGCGTTTTTCTTCTTCTTCTTCTTCTTCTGTTTGTCGTTTTTCGTTTCTTGCCGCGCGTCTTCTTTTCTCTCTTCCTCCCCGCTCCCGTCTCCACCTCCGCCACTGCCAACCTTCACCGCCTCCTCCACCGCGGCGGCGGTCTCCCTCGCGGCCCTCTCCTGCGCCTCCCTCAGGGCCTTGGCGTCCACGCTCGCCTCGGCCTCGAGCACGAGCTTCTCCCTCGCTCTCTTCTTGGATTCTTCGGCCTGCTTCATCGCGAGCGCCGCCGCCGCCGCCCGGGCCGGCGCGGCGGCGACCCACTCCGCCGCCGCCTTCTCCTGCTCGACGTGCTTCAGCCGCCGCCCGCTGAGGTCGCGGCACGCGCCCTGGTCGGTGACCTTGGCGACGCGGCCCGAGGCGCGGAGCAGGGAGCCGAAGCCCCCCTTGCCGCCGAGGAGGGAGAAGGACGAGGGAGCGACCGAGAGGCAAAGGGAAGAAGAAGAGTAAGGAGAGGAAGAAGGAGAGATTGAGATCGCGCTTGCGTTTTGCTGCTCAAGGGCGAAGCGCCACTCGCCGCTTGCCAGTGCCCCGTGTGCCTCCGGGTGCCCGGCCTCACGCAGGGCGCGCTCGGCGATGGCATGGAGCGAGAAGGGCGAGGGAGACAAGTCAGCGGCGAGGAGCAGCGAATGAGGTGACGACGACGACGACGTCGATGGAGGAGCTTCAGAGTCACTGCCACTGCTGCTGCTGCTCTGCTCTCGCGCCGCCGCCGTGACTGAAGGCAGCGCGACGCGCACGAGGATCTGCATGGGGCGGAAGAAGAAGAAATGGGCAGACAGAAGTGGAATGCGGAGCTCGTTTTTGTCGAGTTCCAGAAGAGGGGACTCGAAGAGAGGAAAGTGAACGTTTTTTTTCGATTTTCTTCGCCTCTCGCTCACTTTCTCGATCGAGCTCTCTCTCGACCAGCCCCATCGATTCGAAACCATCGACCCTCTCTTTCTCCATCTTGCTCTCTCTTCCTACCGCTTCGTGACCCCCGCACGAGACGGAGGTGACTCGCTTCTCGCCCCCTGAGCATAAAGAGCAGAAAAGAAGGCAAGAAAAGACTCCTTTCGACAAGACAAAAGAATAACAAGCAAAGAAAACGATGGCCGACGATGGAAACGCCGGCGCGCCCGCCGTCGCGGCGCTCGACCTCGAGAACACCACCACCTCTACCGCTGCTGCTGCTGCTGCTGCTGCAACTTCTGCCACTGCTACCTCTGCTGCCGCTCTTGCCGCTGCTGCCGCTGATACCGCTTCTGCTGCTGCTGCTGCTGCTGCTGCTGCTGCTGACGCTGCAGCCACCGCTGCCGCTGCTGCAGCTGCTGCCGCTGCTGCCGTTGCTGCCGCTGATATCGCCGCTGCCGCTGCTGCCACTGCTGCCACCGCTGCCGCCACCGCGAACGCCCAGGTCTTCTTCCCCATCAACGACCTCCCCCCGGAGCTGCTCGTGACCATCGCCGCGCTGGCAGCAAAGCTGATGGACGAAGACGACCGGTGCCACTGGGGGCTCACTTGGATCAGGCACTCTTTTCCTTTGGTCTGCAAGCTTTGGAACGCCATCTTCGCCACCAAGGACGCCAGCCCCTTGCACGAGACGCTCCGGGTCGACTTTAGGTGGGAGGTCAAGTTGGCGAGGGAGGCGGCGAGGGCATCGTCGAGTTCGGTTCTCGACGAGGAGGAGGCGGAGGCGTGGGCGTCGTCGAGTTCGGATCTCGACGAGGAGGAGGTGGAAGCGAGGGCATCGAAAGAGCCAGGCTCGCGCCGCAGGTACCCCGTCCTCCACGCCTCGAGGGTCATCCAGTGGGCGCAGCAGCGCGCCGAGTCGGTGCGCGAGCTGCTTGTTGAGTATTACGGGCGCTACGCATCCCTGGAAGACTTCAGCGCGGAGGAGTTTGGCATGCTCGTTTCGATCGTCGGGCCGCACTTGGAAGAGATCTTGTTACATAGTGGCCGCGAGACGCTGGTGTCTCGCCCTTTCTTGGACTCGCTGCGCGACGCCGACATCCCCTCTGGGAAGCTGCGCTCGCTCAAACTCGTGAGCACTCCTCATCGAGCGACGTCGAGCCCCTGTCGCAGCTCTCGGGCAGCCTCGAGGAGCTGGCCATCTCTTCCAAAGTGTCCCGCGACCCCGACGCCACACCGGCCGGCCTGCCGCACTTCCCAGAGTCCGTGCTCTCTCTCACGGAGCTACCGCTCCTCGATCTGTGGGGTCACGCCGGCATCGCATCGATCCCCGCCGGGCTTTCAAGCCTCAAAAAAATGCGCCGACGAAGGCCGTGCCGGCCTTCGTCGGCGAGTTGAGGTCGCTCGAACTCCTCTTCCTCGGCTACAACGCCCCTTTTGCAGATCGACGCCTCGACGCTCGACGTGCTGCTCAAAGGGTACCCTCGCCTGCGTGAATTGAAGATGGTAAAAGTGGGGTTCCAGGAACCTTGGAATCCGGAGTCGAAGGCGTTCCTCGAAGCCTTCAAGGCGAAGCTCAAAGCGAAAAACCCGAAAGCGGACGTGTCTTTTTAGAGGTCTGTTTCCTTTTTCTTTTGACTGAAAGGCAGAGCCGTTTGTCTTTTTTTTACTTTTTGTGTTTGTGCGTTTCGTTTTCACGCAGTGCGGCAGGGCCGGGAGAGAAAGAGTTTTTTTGCCTTTCGTTTGGCGCGCGGGGAGTGTAGAAAGAGAGAGAGAGAAGAGAGAGAAGAGTTTTTTTGAAGGAGTTGAGATCTCTTCGTTTTTTTCCTCACTTTTTTTCCTCTCTCTCAACAAGCCCCATCGATTCGCAAAACCCAAGCCTCGAGTTTGCTCTCTCTTCCAACCGGAGAGATGGCGAGCTCCCAGATGACGCTCTACGTCGACAGCGTCTCGCAGCCGTGCCGGGCCTGCGAGCTGCTCGTCCGGTAAGTTGGTTGAAGAGGGCATGCGAGCGAGAGAAAAGGAAGCATTCGATCTCTCTCTTCCTCGCCCTCTCTCAACCTCTTCAACCTCTTTTTTCTTTTTCCCACCTCCACCACCACCTCCTCCACCTCCTTCCCAGCTGCGCCTCCCTCCCCGTCTCTATCAAGCGCGTCTCCCTGGCTCGCGCGGAGCAGCGCGAAACCCCATTCATAACCAAGGCCCCGATGGGCAAGCTGCCCGCCCTCGAGGACCCCTCGGCCTTCGGCAGCGGCCCGGGCAGTTTCCTGCCCGAGTCAGGCGCGATCCTCCGCTACCTCTGCCGGACCCTTTTGAGTTCCAAAACCAGCCCCTTTTACCACTTCTACCCTCACCTGGATCCGGCGGCCGCGGCGCTGGTCGACGCCGCCGTCGGCTGGCACTTCTCCGCGCTGCGCCCGGGTTGCTCGGGAGTGGTCTGGGCGCTCGTGCTCGCAGGGACGGTCCCCCGAGGCGGCACCGCGCGCAGGGCCGAGGCCGAGTCTCCCGCGGCGGCGAGGGCGGCACTGGCGTCGCTGGAGCTGGCGCTGGACGCGCTCGAAGGAGGAGGGCAGCAGATCAGCAGCAGCAGCAGTAGTTCGAGCGGTGGCGGCGAGGGGAGCGGCGGCAGCGGCGGCGGCCTCTCCTCTTCTTCTCCCTCCTGGTGGCTCCTGTCCCCAGACGGGGGCTTCCTGGCGGGGAGGAGCCGACTTTCGATCGCGGACTTCCTTGTCGCGACCGAGCTCGACCAGCTGCGGCTGCTGGAGGCGCTGGAAGGAGGAGAAGGCGGTGGAAGCGGAAGCGGAAGCGGAGGCGGAGAGAACAACCCGACAGTCTCGTTCGAAGCCTTGCTCGCGCCGCGGCCGAGGGTCCGAGCCTACCTGTCCCGCGTCAGGGAGGCCTGCGGCCCGGCGGAATGGGACCGGGTCTCGGCCGTGCTCGGCAAGGTCGTCGCGAACCTGAAGAGGAAGAGGACCAGGGGCGGAGGCGGAGGCGGAGGCGGCGGGCGGGCGCGGCTGTAAAAAGAAAAAGAAAAGAAAATAAAAAGAACCCCGAGAACGAAAAAAAAAGAAAAAAATCTTTCACCTTCACCCCTTTCCAAACTTTCACTTGCGAAAGCCTGCCTCTTTCCGAAACTTCAGGGGTCATTTCACCTGGCTCGCTGTCCTTTTCTCTCGGAGAGGGTGAGAGGATTGTTTTGTTCCCCCTTGGCTTTTTGGAGCTTTTTCGAGAAAAAGAGAGCTTGGCTCCAGCTCACTTTGTTTCTCTTTTTTTTAGTTTCCCTCTCTCCCCCCTCTCTCTCTTCTCTCTTTTTTCTCCCCCCCGCGACCGTGCTTCGGCGCCCGCCCTTCCCCGCAGCTCCATCCCCCTCAGATCTGGGCTCGTGGCTACCCTCGTGGCCAGAGCGCCGGGTGGGCTGCGCGCGAAGCTCAGAGGCTCTGTTCCGGCTTGCTGTTTTGCCCCTTCTTCTTCTCTGATTCGGGTGAGTTGCCCTCTTTTTGTTTTCTTTTTGGCAATCGACGTTGATCCATTTCGCTGCCGCCCCCACCCCCCCGCCGCAGCCTCTTCCGCCCCTTCCCCGATCCCATCGCCGCGCACAGCGATCAGAAACAACCTTGTTCTCCCCCCCGAGAGGGAGAAAAGGTGCTCGCGATGGGGTTTAAGCGCTCTGATTGCGCCGAGGGCTTTGCTCTGATTTGATGCCAATCGCTTCTCCAACGTTTTTTTTTTGTCGACATCGGCCAACGTGCCCGGCCGGCGGCGGAAGGGCGCTCGATGAAAATATCAGACACCCTTTCTCCGCCTTGGCGCCCCTCCGACCTTTTCTTTCCCGCTCGGGAGGCTAGCAGACGTCGTCAGCCGTGCGCTTGGTGTGGCGGAGTTGCTTTTGAGGCGCAATTGGGCTCTCGTCTGGGCGATCGCGCGCTCATCAAGGAACGAGGCCCTCGCCTTTCTTACGTTGAAGCGCCTCGATCGCCCCGCCCCGCGCCGACCTCAGCACGGAAGGCACCATTTGTCATCATCGCTGCTTTCCGCGCCCCTTGATTCCCTCTTTTGCTCTTCCTCTGCGCCTCTTTCCCCGCAAGGGAGCGATCGGTCTCTGTTCCGCATCTGGACTGCGAGGAGAGAATTCTCGATCGGCCCTTTCCATTCGGGCGCGCCCGCTGCGGGATATGAAGGGGCGAGAGGAAAAAGGAGAGGAAAAAGATGCCAAAAAGGGCGCGGCGTCGGGCGCACGAAAGCGCGCTCTCGACAAACGTTCGAAGAAACTTTCCTTTCTCTCTCTCTCTTCTTTTTTTCTCACTTCCTTCTCTTCCTTCTCCTTCCTTCTCTCTCTCTCTCTCTCTCTCTTTCTCTCTCTCTCTCTCTCTCTCTCTCTTTCTCTCT
>Ga0210003_1002176_pt1 | contig 16725 bp, 8 predicted proteins | sample LantaG_FD_182804 | JGI IMG/M metagenome (GOLD analysis project Ga0210003, IMG submission 182804) | Deep subsurface microbial communities from Baltic Sea to uncover new lineages of life (NeLLi) - Landsort_02402 metaG (SPAdes) (version 2) | ecosystem: Environmental > Aquatic > Marine > Oceanic >...
CCCCCCCCGGCAACCACAACAGCCCGCCTGCTCACTTGCAGCGCCATCGCCGTGCCCCGCCCTTCCCGCACCTCAGAGGAGGAGCACGCTCGATCCTCGAGGAGTGAGCAACAGCACCGCTCGAGGCTCGTCACTCCCCGCCTCCCCTCTCCCTCCTCGCCCGACGCTGCGTCAGCGTTTTTCGACGACGACGACGACGACGACGAGTTTGAGTTTGAGCTCGGCACCGGGAACCGCACCCTCCTCTCCCAGATCTCCGAGAACGACGCGCTCCGCCACTACTCCCAGGGCGTCGACCTCGTGCTCTCGTCGGGCTTCCTGGCCTTTGCCAACCATGCGGGCTTCCTCCAGGCGGTCGACGACGCCGGGCTGCCCGTCCGCGGCGTGATGGGCACGTCGGCCGGCGCGCTCGCCGGGTCGCTCTACGCGGCCGGCCTCTCGCCGGCGCAGCTCTCCGCGGAGCTCCGCCGCGTGGCCCCCGTGCGCTACCTGCGCCCCTCGCTCCGCCCCTGGCGCGGGCTGGCCTCGCTCGACGGCGTCGTCGAGAGGCTGCGCGACCTGCTCCCGGCGACCTTCGAGGAGCTCGAGCTGGACTTTGCCGTCGGCGTCGTTGACGCCTCGACGGGCAGGCACGTCGTCGTCGACTCGGGCCCGCTGCCCGAGGCCGTCGCCGCGTCCGCGGCGATCCCGTGCGTGTTCGCGCCGCTCTCGATCCCGGGGGCCGTCGGGGGCCCGTTCGCCGACGGGGGGGTCGTCGACCGGACGGGGCTGGCCGCGTGGAGGGAGTCGAGGAGGGCCGCCAGGCTTGCGGGGGGGGGAGGGCGGTGGCAGCAGCTGCAGCAGCAGCGGCGGCGGCCGAGGCCAGAGGCCGCTCGCCGACAAGGGGCCGACGCCTCCGCTCCGGCCCCCTCTTTCCCCTCCTCCTCCTCCACCTCCTCGTCTCCTTCCCTCGCCCCCCCCCCCTCCTCCTCCCCGGACCTGGTCCAGGACCAGCACCCGGCGGCGCTCGTGCACCTGATCCACCGCTCGTCGCAGCTCTCGGGCAGCGACGACCTGCCCGAGGGCCGCGGCGACGTACTCGTCGTGCGCTCGCCGCGCGCCGGCGTGTCCTTCTTCTCCCTGGGCGACTTTGACGGGCAGAGGGACGCCGCGAGGGAGAGGGCCGCGCCCGTGGCTGCCGCGGCCGCCGCGGCTGCCGCGGCCGCCGCCAAGGCCGAGGCGTGCGCCGCGGGGGAGGTTTGAGGGAAGGGCGGGGAAAATCGACCGAGCGGCGGGAGAGGAGAGAGATATTTCTTTTTCTTCTTCTCTCTCTTTTCTCAGGCGCCACCACCCCCGGATTCCACCAGAATTGCCTTTTTTTGACACCGCAGCAACAAAACCAGTGGCGAGCGATGGAAAATGGCGAGAGAGTGAGAGAGAAACAACAACAACAAAACGACAATTTTCAAAAGCAAAAACCCCTCAGCCTGCCCCACCGGTGAATCTTCTTCACACTCTTTTTGACGAATCCTGCCCCTCCTCTTTCTCTTTCTCCCGGCTTCGCCTTTTCAAACGCGCGCGCTGGCAAGAGAGAAAGGGACAGAAGAAAAAGGCAGCCAGCAGCAGCGCAACAAAAGCGGAAGCACCTGTAAAACCCGACGATGACCCTTTTTCAACAAAAAAAAAAGTCTTTCTCTCTCTCTCTCTCTTCTTCAGATACGAAATTTCTTTTCTAGAGAAGAAATTTTTTTCTCCTCTCCGCCCGAGGCAACCGAAGCAGCCAAAAAACACCACCGATGGCCCCCAAGAAGAGCCTGACAAGCTCCTCTTCCGCTGCAGCGGCGGAAGCCGGGTCGGAGGGGGTCGCGACGAACGAGGCTCCCTGCCAGCGACAGCCGCTGCGACGAGCGAGCCCCGTCGCTCGCGCTCTCGTCGCCAGCGTCGCCGCGGCGGCCGTCGCGGTGGTCTCCCTCCTCGTCGTCGCGCTTCCTTCCATCGCCACCGATGGGGCCAGGGACTTGCGATTCAGCTCCGTGGACTCTCCGGCGGCGCTCGTCTGGCAGATAAAGAAATTTTCGGGGCGCGCGGTGTTGTCGGAGACTTTTTTGTCGTCGTTGTCGTCGTCGTCGTCAGCGGCAGCGGCAGCGGCAGCGGCGTTGCTCTCTCCTCCTTCGACCCGAAGAGCTGCTGCAGAAGGGAGAGGAGGAAGAGGAGAAGAACTCTTCTCCTCCTTCCTCTCGCCCGTCGAAGAGTTCGACGAGGAGTCCGCGAGGCTCGGCGTCGAGCCTTTCTCTTCGCTGGCCGCCGAGACGGTCGCCGCGCTCTCTTCCCCTCCCTCCTCGCCCTCCCCGGGCTCTTCCCCGCTGCCTGCGGGGCTCTGGCACCTGGACAGACTCGATTCCCGTGCGCTGCCTCTGGACGGTGCCCCCTTCAACCCCGCCAGGGCCGGGTTCCCCCGGAGGGGAGAGGGCGTCACGATCTACGTCGTCGACTCCGGGGTCTCTGTGTCCCACTCGGAGTTCCTCGGAGCGGGCTCGGGGCGCGGCGGCGGCAGCAGGGCCTCCGAGGGGCCAGACTTCTCCGGCGCCGGCGGCGCCCGCTCCCCCCCTCCCGGCTCCGATGCGTCTTCTTTCCCTCCTCTCCTGGGAGACTGCGACGGCCACGGCACCCACGTCGCGAGCCTGGCTGCCGGGACGAACGTCGGCGTGGCCCCCGGGGCGCGCGTCGTCTCGCTCAGGGTCCTCGGCTGCGACGGCGCGGGCAGGGCGTCGAGCCTGGTCGCGGCGCTGCGGCACGTCGCGCGCGAGGGGGCGAGGCCGGCGGTGGTCGTGCTGTCCCTGGGCGGCGGCGACGGCGGCGGGGCCGGGTCCGGAGCGGGACGAGGAGGAGGAGGAGGAGGAGCTCGAGGCGTCGGCGGCGGCGCTTCCGCTTCGGCCGCTGCCGCCGAGAGGGCGGCCGCGGCGATCGACGCCGCCGCGCTCGAGGCGCTCGAGGCCGGCGCCGTCATCGTCGCCGCGGCGGGCAACGCCGGAGGGGACGCCTGCGCCTCGAGCCCCGGGAGGCTTCCGGGGATCATCACCGTCGCCGGGAGCGACCTGCCGCTCGGCGACAAGTTTCCCTCGAGTTTCAGAAGGAAGGGGACGGTGGCGGCGACGGCGAGCCCCGCCGCCGCCGCTGCTGTTCCTCCTGCTCCTGCGAGGAGCGACGGCGACAGCGGGGGCGGAGGCGGCGGCGGCGCCCTCGGCCAGATCCTCTCCGAGGCCTCCATCTCCTCCCCCTTCTCCTCCTCCCCCCCCTCCTCCTCCTCCTCCTCCTCGTCGTCCTCCTCCTCCTCGTCGTCCTCTCCCGACAGCCTCTACCCTTTCAGCAACACGGGCCCCTGCGTCACGCTCTTCGCCCCCGGGGCAGACCTCCTTGCGGCCTGCGGCGGCGGCGCCGGGGCCTCGAGGCGCTGCCCCGACCCCGCGCTGCCCTCCGCCGCGGCGTGGTCGTCGGGCACGAGCATGAGCGCGCCCCTGGTCGCGGGCGCCGCTGCCCTGATCCTGGCGGAGAGGCCGGACGCGACGCCTGCCGAGGTCAGGGCGGAGCTGGTGTCGAGGGCCACGGAGGGGCCGCTGGACTTTTCCTCCTCTGGGAAGCCCGGGGTGCTGCCCGGGACGCCGAACAGGATGCTTTACCTGGGTCCGGTTTGAAAAGGAGGAGGCGGCGCAACAACGGCCCATGGCCCCCGTGGGGGGAGCGAGCGCGCGCGCGCGCGCGCGCGAGAGAGAGAGAGAGAGAGAGAGACAGAGACAGAGAAGCAGAGTTTTCTTCGTTTTTTCTTCGTGAAATTGTTTTCACTCTTCAAAAAAAAAAAAAACTAGAGTAAGATGCGGAATCGAAACCAGCAGCCCGATCCGTCGCTCGTCGACACCGTGCGTTCGCACTCGGCCTCCGTCGCGGCCTTCTTCGAGCCTGCGCTGCCCTACGCCACGCAGGCCGCGGCGTCGGCGCTGGCTTTCACCGCGGGGCTGGTGGCCACGCAAGTACGAAGAGTTTTGCGAAGAGAAGAAAATCGGCAGCGCTGATTCGATGGTGACGACACATTTCCCGCCCTTGAAAGAGCCCCTGAACGCCTCTCCTTCTTTTCTGCCTCTCTTCTCTCTGCTTTTCACTTCGCTCTCGGTGACGTTCTTTATGATCAAGCAAGAAAGAAAAGGAGAAAAGAGCAATGGAAGAGAGAGAGAAATGAAGCCTTCAATCAATCGAGCAACTCCTCGCCTCCCTCCCACTCAAAAACCTCGTTCAACTCTTCCAAAAAAAAACTCTCAACTCAAAAAAAAAAAAGGCAACCTGCTTCGCCCTCCGCCTCTCCTGCGCCACGCCCCTCCTCGCCCCGGCGGCAGGAGCCCTGGGCGTCGGCGTCTCCTCGGCGCTTGCGGGCCAGGCTTCGCTCAGGGCCCGCAGGAACCTGAGGTCCGACGACGCGGCGGGCACGCCGCTGCCGAGGACGTGGAGGAGGGCCGACGTCCTGTGCGACGCCGCCGTGGGGGTGCTGCTGTTCCGGGCGATGGGGGGCAGGTTCAGGTCGCTGCTGCCGAGCGACCTGGTGAGGAGAGGAGAGGGGTTTCGGGAGTCTTTTGTCGGTTTGTGGGGAGAGAGAGGACGAGGGTAAACCGACCCAGGAAAAAACTCACCCTCTCGACCCGAAAAATACTTTTGCTTTTCTTTTCCTTTCCCCTCTCGACTCGAAAAATACTTTTGCTTTTCTTTTCCTCTTTTCCCTTTTCCCCCGCCAGGTGAAACCGGGCGCCTGCGCCGTCGAGTCCCTCCCCGCCCCCGGGTCGCAGTACGCCTCCGACGTCTGCAAGGGGGAGCTCGCGAGGCTGATGAGGCGGTGAGTTTATTTTTTATTTCAGACAGACAGAGAGAGAGAGAGAGAGAGAAAAGAGAAAGAGTTTGAGAAAAAGAAAAGAGAGCGTTTGAGAAAAGGGAAAGGTCGAAACTCTTCCTCACTTTGAAAAACGGGAAAATAAACTCCCAACTTCCAAAACAACGACAGCGACGGCTGCCACCACTGCGGCCGTAAGCGCGGCCGCGTCATCGGCGACCACATCCCGCCCAACAAGCTCACGTACGGATCCAGAAGCTCGCTCCCCGGGGGCATTTACCCCACGAGCTCTTATTCCAGCTCATCGCGCTCCTCTTCTTCCTCTTCCGCCTCTTCTTCCGCTTCCGCGGCCGCCGCGGAGCTCGCCAGCGCCGCGTCGCAGTTCATCACCATGGCTGCGCGGTCCCAACCCCGCGGCGGCGGCTACGGAATCGGCGGCGCCTTCGGGACGAGGAGGGGCGGCAGCGGCCCGCGGGACGCGGCAGCGGTCGTCGGCGGGGTCGTCGGCGGCTCGCTGCGCCTCCTCTGGTCTGCGGGCTCCGCCGCCCTCCGCGCCGCCGCCAAGCCGGGAGCGGGAGCAGGAGGCCGCAGGAGGGCGGCCGCGCCGCTGGGCAGGCAGGCGCGGGCCTGGGTCGCGCGCCAGCGCGTCACCGCGCAGTGGAAGCTCAAGGAAGCGCTCGGCCTCAACGCGCCCAGGCAGCGGTACTTCCCCCAGTGCCGCCCCTGCTCGCAGCTGCAGGCCGTGGCGGTGCGGACGGGGAAGAGGACGCTGAAGACGCACGCGGGGGGCTCGAAGCCGTGGTTTTACTCGGTGAGGCTGGGGGGAGGAAGAGGAGGAGGCGGAGGAGAGACGGAAAGCCTCGACGGCACCATAGGAAAAACTCACTCTTTTTTTCTTTCTCTCCTCTCCTCCCTCTTCGCCTCTTTCCGAATCTCCCTCTTTCTCAAAATAAACCGCTCTCAACAGGGCACGATCGTGGGCCTGAGGCACTACCAGGAACCCGGGCTCAAGGGCGGAAGCGGGGGCCCAGGCGGAGGAAGCGCAGGCCGGAGCGGCTCGCGCGGGGTCCCCGGCCCCGACGCCGACGTCTTGGAGGACCTGGCGCGGTCCGTGCGGAAGGCGGCCGGCGCCGCGAACGCAGCGATGGGGGGCTCGGCGACGTTTGGGGGCCGATGAGAGGTTGGGGATGGGGGAGAGCAAGGCATTTCGTTTTCGTTCGTTTTTCACTCGTGTGTGGAGTCTCGAAAAACCAAAAACACCAAAAGTCAAAAAAATCAAAGACAGAACTCTCTCTCTCTTCTCTCCCCCGCGTTTTTGTTTCATTCATGCCTCTTGCGCCGAGACCACCACGACCTCCACCTTCTCTCCTCCTCCTCCGGCCTCCTCCTCGCCCTCTGGCCACTTCGCCTCTCCCTCCGTTGCCAGCTCCTCTCCGGCCTCGCCCGCGGGGGAAGAGAGCGGCACCAGAGCGACGGCGACGACGGCGACGACGGCGGGCGGCGGCGACGACAGCGACGGCGGCGGCAGGGGCGAACGCGGCGGCCGAGGCGGCAGAGCCTCCGCCGCCGCCTCCGCCGTCGCCGCGGGCGCGGCTCCCCCGGTCTTCGCCGTCTTCCCCTGCTCGCTCCCGACCTCGTCCTCGCCGCCACAGCCGCCACCGCGGCGACCGCGCCGCAGCCTCTTGGAGATCGGGGGCTCGGCGGGGCCCTCTTCGGCAGCCCTCTTCTCTGCCGCCGCCGGCGGCTTGGGCGGCATCCTCCCCTCGACGACGCCGGCGACGATCATCCTACGGAGGCGCGCGTTGTCGTGCGAGCGCGGCGCGAAGCCGAAGAGCTGCTGGAAGCGCGCGCAGAGCTGGGAGAAGGTCAGCGGAGCGAGCTCGGCGAGGAGGAGCGCGGCCGGGTCGGAGTCGCTGCTGTTTTCGTCGGCGACGAGGGGAGCCGCGACGAGAGACGGCGACGAGGGAGGCGCTGCTGGAGCAGGCGAGGGAGAGGGAGAAGAAGCGAGAGGGACAGCGAGCGCTGCTTCCTCCTCCTCGACGACCTCTCGCACTTCCTTCCCGCCGCGCAGAGCCCTCGGCCTCTTCGAGGGCTTCGTCACCGGCGCCTCTTCCTCCGCGACCCTCTTCTTCTCTGCCGGCGGCTTCGGCGCCTTCCCCTCGACGACGCCCGCGACGATCATCCTGCGGAGGCGCGCGTTGTCGTACGAGCGTGGCGCGAAGCCGAAGAGCTGCTGGAAGCGCGCGCGGAGCTGGGAGAAGGTCAGCGGAGCGAGCTCGGCGGCGAGCGTCGCCGCCGCCGCTGCCACCGCGGCAGAGGCGTCACCGTCGGGAGGAGCATCAGCAGTTGCAGCAGCAGCAGCAGAAGCAGCAGCTGCAGCTGCTGCTGCTGCTTCGGCATCAGGCGCAGCAGCGACGACGACGAGGGGCGAGGGCGCCGCGTTCGACTCCGAAGCAGCGACCGCAGCAGCAGCGGGCTCTTCTCCTTTTTCCTCCTCCGCCACCGCCGCCACTTCTTGTCCCTTCTCCAGCCTCGGCTCAGGAGCAGGCTGCAGCGGCTCCTCCTGCTGCTGCGCCTTGAGCGGGAAGCCACGAGCGCGGCGCGGAGCGTCCGCAGCGTCGGCAGCCGCGGAATCGACCGCCGCGGGAGCGGCAGCGCCAGCAACGGGAGCGGCCGCGGCGGCGGCGTTCCCGCCGCGCCTCCTCCTCCCCCCTCGCCCAGGCTCCTCCCCTTCGTCTCCAGCAGCAGCAGCAGCAGCCAGCGCCAGCGCCGCGAAGCTCTTCTTCCCCCTCCCGGCCGCGGCCTCCTCAGCGGCGCGCACCATCGGCGCCGCCTCCTCGTCGGTCAGCAGGCGCGAGAAGGGCGGCGGCGGGGGCGAGGGGGGGGGAGTGGAGCTCGGAGCTCCTCCGCCGCTCCTCCAAGCCCTCTCCTCGGCGGCGGCGCGGCGCCCGTCAGCCTCCCTGATCAGCGCGGCCTCGCGCGCGTCGCGGGCGGCGAGCGCGGCGAGGGCGGCGTCGCTCGTCGGGTCGGCGTCGTCGCCGTCGCCTCCTCCGCCGCCGACGCCGCCGACGCCGACGCCGACGCGTCCTCCCCCTCCCTTCAGCAGCTCCTGCAGAAACTCCCTCCTCGCCTCCGCCGTCGTCCCGCCGCCGTCAAAGCACCCCCCGTCGATCGCCGCCTCCGCCGCGGCCCTCTTCTCCTCCCCCGCCTGCAGCACCCTCCCCTCGACCGCGCAGTCCCTCGCGACGAGCCGGAACACGCGGACCTCTCGCTGTTGGCCCAGCCGGTGAGCGCGCGCGACGGCCTGAGAGCGTCGGGGTCGTTTTTTTGGGGGGGAAGAGAGGGGTTTTTTATTTTCAGGTGAGATTTCCTCAGTCGTCGTCGTTCCGCTCTTCTTCTTTCTCCTCCTCCTCCTCCTCCCTCTTCTTTCTCTCTCTCTCTCCCCAATCCCCCCCCCCATACCTCACCTGCGCGTCTTGGGCCGGGTTCCAGTCCGTGTCGAACATCACGACGGTGTCTGCGGCCTGGAGGTTGAGGCCCACGCCACCGGCGCGCACGGTGAGGAGGAAGGCAAAGGCGTCGGGGTGGTTTCTGCGGCGCCGTCGCCCGCCGCCGACGGCCCCCTCCGCTCCCTCGACCTCCCCTTCCTCGACCGGCTCCGCCGAGAACCGCCGCACCGCCTCGTCCCGCTCCGCCGCCGACGAGTTCCCGCCCAGGCACTCAAACGGCAGCCCGCGCCGCTCCAGCAGCTGGGAGAACAGAGGGAGCATCCGGCTCATGGTGCAGAAGACCAGGACGCGGTGGTCGGCCCCGGCGGCGCGCAGCTTGCAGAGGAGGCGGTCGAGCGCCTCGAGCTTGCCCGAGGCGCGCACGAAGAGGGGAAGAGGGTGGCCGTCCCGCGTCGCAGAAGAGGCTCGTGGCCCCGCGCCTGCGGCCAGCGGGTGCAGCTTGGCGAGGAAAGGGTGGTTGGCGATGTTGCGGGCCTCCATGACAGCGTTCTGCACGCCGATCGAGGCGGAAGAGGGAGCCCTGTTCGCGGCTCTGGGCTGCTCGCCGAGGTTGCGGAGCTCACGCGCGGAGCGGCGCCGCTGCTGCTGCTGCTGCTTCTGGGCCTCGGTGGGCTCCTCCGCGGGCTCCTCCCCGGCAGTCACAGTCGCCGCAGTCGCCCCAGCAGCAGCAGCGGCAGCAGCAGAAGAAGAAGAAGCAGCGGCGCCGTTGGTGTCATCGGTGTCGTTGCTGTTGCCCGCCGCTGTCGCCGTCGCCGCCGCTTTCGCCACCGCTCCCGTCGAACCGAGGCCGCTCGCCAGGAGCCTCGCCAGGCCCTTCTGGTACGCGGAGCTCCTCACCGGGATCAGGAAGTCGCTCCTCGCAGGCAGGTCGCGGACGACGTCGCAGAGCCTGCGCCGCAGGACGAAGGGGCGCAGGACCTGGTGCAGCCTCGCGGAGACCAGCAGCGAGGCCTCGGCCGACAGGGGCTCGCGCTTGCCGGCCGGCGCCGCCGCCGCCGCCGCCGCCGCCGCCGCGCCGGGAGCGGCGCGGTCCCTCACTCCGCCGGCAAACCACGCCCGGAACTCGTCCGCGTCCGGGAACGCCCTCGGCAGCACAAAGTTGAGCAGCGCCCACAGCTCCCCGAGCTCGTTCTGCAGGGGGGTGCCGGTCAGCAGCAGCCTCGACCCGGCCTCGAGCCCGCGGAGCGCCGCGCCCAGCTTGGCGGTCGCGCTCTTGAGCCGGTGGCCCTCGTCGACGACGAGGTGGCCCCAGCGCACGGAGCGCAGCCGGTCGTGGTCGCGCTCGGCCATCGCGAACTCGTAGGTGGTGACGAGGACGTCGCAGCGGAGCTGCGGCGCGAAGGAGGCGACGGCGGCGGCGCGGAGGGCGGAGGCGGCGGCGGAAGCGGCGGAGGAAGGAGAGCCTCCTCCTCCGTCGCGGGCGGCGGTCGCGGCCGCGGCGGCCGCCGCCGCGGCCGCGACGATCGCGGCGCTGCCGCCGTTCGTCGAGCCCCTCCCCCTCCTCTCCCCGCCGCCGCCGCGCCTGACCCTCGCCTCCCTCCAGACCGCCTCTCGCTCGTCCGCCGTTCCGCGGTAGGCCGCCACGACGAGTCCCGGGGCCCATCTGGCGGCCTCAGAGATCCATGTCGACACCAGGGACGCGGGCACGACGACGAGGGCGGGGTGCAGGCCGACGAGCGCGGGGTCGGCCGCGGCGAAGGAGGCCGGCGGCGGGTCGCGGGGGGGAGAGGAGCGGCAGCTCGCCGCCAATGCCGCCGCCGCCGCGCGGCGCGCTGCGGCCGCCCTCGCGTGCAGCAGCGCGCTCAACACCTGCGCCGTCTTGCCCAGGCCCATCTCGTCGGCGAGGATGCCGTTGAGGCCGGCCGCGGCGAGGCCGACGGCCCAGCGCACGCCGTGCAGCTGGTGCGGCCTCAGCGACGGTGGCGGCGGCCCCGGCCTCGCGGTTTCTCCGCCGCCGCCGAAGCCGAGGGGCTGGGGCTTCCCGCCGTCCGCAAGGTCCGCCTCTCCGGCGAGGAACCTCGACGCGAGCTCGTCCCACTGCGAGCAGGAGGCCCTCGCGGCGTCGATGACCGCCGAAGAGTCTCCTCCTCCGTCGCCGTTTCCTCCTCCTGCTCCGCCTCCCCCTCCTCCCCCTCCGCTTCCCCCTCCTCCCCCTCCGCCGCCTCCTCCGCCGGCCGAAGCGGGAGGCAGCGCCGGCGGTGGGGGAGGCAGTCCCAGCCGCTCGGCGAGGGCGCGGAGGCAGCTGTCCGTGCGGGCGAGCAGCGACCCCAGGCGGCCTGCGCCAGAGCCTCCGCCGTCGGCGGCGACGAGCTGGAGGTACGCGTCGCCGTCGGCGGCCCTCAGCGCCGCGACGCGCAGAGCGGCCGCCTCCTCTCGCCGGCGCCTCGCCTCGGCCGTCGCGCGCTCGAGCTCGGCCGCGGCGGCGGCGGCGAGGGCGAGCGAGCGCTCGCGCCTGCTCCCCCTCCCCGAAGGCGCAGAAGAGGAAGAAGAGGAAGAAGGAGGAGGAGGAGGAGAAGAAAAAGAGGAGAGCTGCTTCTGGACTTGCGCGAGGCGCAGGGAGAGCAGCAGAGGCTGCTCTTTGCGGCGGAGGAGGCGGTGGAGGGGGAGGGAAGAGGCGCGCGGGCTGGCGAGGACCGCGAGGGCGGCGGCGGCGGCGGAGGGGCGAGGCCGAGGGGCCGCGGCGCGCGCCGCCCTCGCCGGCGCCGCGGCGGCGGCGGTTGCCAGGGCCAGGGCGGCGCAGCGCGGGCCTCCCCCCCTGCCGCCCTCGCCCCCTGCGCTTCCTCCGCCTCCTCCTCCTCGTGCGACTCCGGCTCCGACTCCGAGCTGGAGCTCGGCGACGCTGCGCGGGACCCAGGAGGAGGTCGCGGCGGCGAAGGCGCTGCGGACGGCGGGGGCGAGGGCGGTCGCGTCTCCTCCTGCCTCGTCCCCTCCGCCGCCGCCGTGGCCGCCGGCGTCGGGCGGCGGGAGGCAGCTCTTCTCGATCGCAAAAAACGACTTTTCGCCGCCAATTCTGTCGTCGTCAGAAGAAAAAGCATCCCCGGAGTAGTTTTCGTCGAGCGGGGGGATCCTGGCCATCAGCGCGGCGGAGAGGAGGTTGGAGAGGCCACTGTTTTTTTTATTGAGAGAGAGAAAAGAAGTCGAGGGCGAGAGATTGGAGCGTCGAGAAAGAAAGAATCGAAAAGAACTTCAACGAAAAAAGAAAAACTCAAAAACGCACGTCTCCGCCATTCCCAGCGCTGCCTCCTCATCTACCACGGCGACGAACCCGGAGCGGATGTCTCCGTAGGCCAGGGCCGCAGCTGAGGCGGCGGCGACGACGGACACGGTGACGCGCGCTGCTTTCTTGGACGCTACTGCGGCGGGAGCGCCGCTCGCTGCTGCCGTTGCAACCGCCGCCGGTGTCAGAGGAGCGTCGGCGACAGCTGCGGCCTCCGCTCCGTTTCCCCCGCCGTCGCTCCCCCCATCTCCCTCGACCATCTCTTCGCGGACGAAGGCGTGGAGCTTGCACGGCGGCGGAGGAGGAGGCTGCGCATGTTCGGCCACCATTTTGTGTTTTGGGGGAAGAAAGAAGGAAGAAAAAAAGTGATTTGCTCTCTTTTCGTTCCATCCTCTTGGATTTTTTTCAAAATAATTCCATTTTCTTTGTTACAAAGACGCGACCCCGCACGCGAGGACTCTCTAAGGTATGATTAAATGAAACCGCGTGAATAAGATTAAGACATCCCATATCACGTCCATCTCTTCCCCGCCGGAGGCGGAGGAGGTGGAGAAACCGTCGCCGCCGCCGTCGTCATCATCTTCGTGAAGAGCAGCGGCTGCCTGAGGAGCGACGGTGGCGACGAGCCTCCTCCGTCGATAGAGGAGCCCGCTCTCGACCTCGACCTCCTCGCGGCCGCGGCCGCGGCCAGCGGCGAGGGCGAGTGCGAGGGCGCGGGCGAGGGCGACGTTTCGGCGCCCATCCCCCGCGACGAGTTCCCGTGCGGGGGGACAGTCCCCGAGATGTTTCCTATGACGGCCTGCCTCGCCGCGGGCGGGAGCAGCCTCGACCCGCCGCCGAGGGCGGCGGCGGCGGCGGCTCCCCTGCTCCTGTCTCCGAGGTGGTGGTGGTGGTGGTTCCCGACGCCGTAGCCCGCCGGAGCAGCGGCAGCCTCGCCGCCGCCGAATCCGCCGCCTCCTCCGACCCTGATCTGGTGCTCCCGCAGCAGCTCCCGGAGGTGGCTCGGCAGCGTCGCGGCCAGCGCGCGCGCGTTGACGCGCCGCTCGCCCCGGCGGTCCTCGAACCGGTCCGTCTCGTCGAGGATCGCGTGGCCGATCAGCTCCTCGAGGACGTCCTCCAGCGTGACGACGCCGAGGACGCGGCCTCCCAGGGCGTCCTCGACGGACGAGGAGGAGGAGGTCGAGGAGGAGGCGGGGGAGGGAGGGGGGAGGCCGGCGGGGGCGGCAGCGGCGGCGGCGGCGGTGGGCTCGACCTCGCCGCCGCCGCCGCCGCCGCCGCCGTTGGCCCCGGCCGTCGCCGTCGGCAGCGAGGACGACCGAGGCGTCAGCCTGCTCCCCCTCGCGCAGAGCACCTCCGCGAGTGCCGAGCGGCTCTGGTTCGAGGGCAGCGAGGGCACGGGCAGCGCGGAAGAGGGGAGGCCCATGAGAGAGAAGGCGGAAGGGGGCTCGTCGGAAGCGGCGGCGTAGTCCGAAAAGTCGCGCGGCGGGACCCGCCGCCCTCGCCGCCGCCGCCGCTCGTCGCCGCCGTCGTCCGAAAAGTCGTCCAACTCGCCCTCCTCCTCCTCGCTGTCCCCTCCCTCGCTGCCTTCGCTGCTGCCCCCCCCGCTCGCGCCCCCGCCCCCGAGGGACCTCGGCGGCGTCACCAGCACCGCCATGTGGCACCTGCCGGTCTCGAACAGCCTCAGCATGTCGTAGAGCTTGGTGTCGGCCCGCAGGTGCGGCAGCGTGCGCAGCTTGAGCTCGGCGACGAGCGGCGGCAGGCGGCGGCGGCGGCGGGGGTGGCCGGCCCCTTCTTCTTTTCCTCCTTCTCCTTCTCCTTCTTGCTCCTCCTCTTCGTCGGCAAAGTCCCTGTCGACAAGCAGCAGCTCCTTGACCAGGATCACCCCGACGATCGCCTCTTTGTCCCCCGGGGAGTGGACAGGGACGCGGGAGTGGCCCGAGGCCACGATCGCACCGAGAGTCTCGGCATCGAGCCGGGCGTCCGTGGGAAGAGAGAAGATGCGGTCGATGGGCGTCAGGCAGCAGGCCGCCGTCTTCGCCGAGAGGTCGAGCGCGCCGCGGATCACCGCGACCTCGTCGACCGTCAGGTTGCCCCCGAGCCCCTCGTCCGCGGCGTGGACGTCGACGAGCGCCTTGAGCTGCGCGCGCCGGAAGAGCGCCGAGGGCGGGCCCGCCGCGCCCCCCGCGGCGCCGGCGTGGTCGCCGCCGCCGAGGAGCCTGTCCAGCACCGCGGCCAGCGGTGCCGCCACCGGCCAGCTCAGCACCATCAGAACCTTCACCAGCCACGCCGACTGCGCCCCAACGGCGAGCCCGTACCGGGAGCAGACGGCCTGGGGGATGACCTCCCCGAAGAGCAGCACGACCGACATCGAGAGCGCGACGGCGGCCAGCGGCGTCGTCAGCCGGTCGAGCAGCAGCGGCAGCGTCTCGGTCGCAAAGGCGTTGCAGAGGACGAGCGTGACGAGGAGGTAGTGCGGGTGCTTGACGACCTGTTGCGTCGCGTCGTTTTTTTTATTGGATTTGGATTTGGGGAGGAGGAGGATGGAGGGGTGAAAGAGAAAAACGGGAGGAAAAAGAGGTCGACCGCCATCGGGGTCGGACGACGACGGCTGGTGCCGCCGTGGGGATGGAGAGAGAGAAGGAAAACCTCAATTGCCCCCCCAACGCTTCCTCCTCACCGGCGCTATCTTTCTGGCGTATCTCTTCTCGCGCTCGGAGCCGCTCCTGAGAATGACCTGTAGGTCGACAACGTCCAAGCTCATGAGTCCCAATGTGAGTCCGCTCATCAAGCCGGCGAGCAAAACGAGTGCGACAGAGGCAAGGACGAAAAGGAGGCGCTCCGGCTCGGGAAGCGGGTCGTCGTCTCCCAATCGCCTCAGCTGCCCCAATTGCCCCCTCGAATTCGACTGCCAAATAGCGCCGAGGCCACCGAGAGCACTTGCAAAGAGCCTGGCGAGGCGGTGGCTCCTATCGGCGGCATTGCCGGCTAGCTTTAAGGGACGCATTCCTCTTTCAGAAGGATGCGAATGAGGCAGATTGTTCTGCTCAATTTTTTGTGCTCGCTGTTTTTTCGTTTTTTTTACACCTCCACCTCCTCCTTTTCTACGGCGGCCCCTTCTGCCCTCTCGATCGCCTCCCGCACCCTCCTGTCCGCCTTCAACGCCTCGAGCGACCCCGCGGGAAGGCCCAGCCGCCCCTCGAGCACCGCGTCTGTGCACGCCAGCAGGCTCGACAGCGACGGCATCCTCTTCGTCTTCTTCTTCGTCTTCTTCTTCGGCGCTGCTGCTCTCCTCTCGCCCGCGGCGGCGTGCCTCGCCACGAGCTTCTCGAGCGAGGTAGCGAGGCAGGGCGCGAAGCGAGCGATCTCGGAGGCCGAGCGGCGGCCCCTGATTGGCTTTCTCTGTTTCTGCTTCGCTTCTGCTCCTCCTTCTTCGGCGACGGCAGGGGCGGGTCTCGGCGCCTCCTCCTCGCTTCCGCTCCTCTCGCCCTCGCCTCCGCCGTCGCCCTTCTCCCCTCCTTCCCCTTGTGCTTCCTCTTTTTCTTCCTCTTCGATTCCAACCTCGTCGTTCCCGTCGAGCAGGAACGCGGCCCGCGCCCTGAGCGACCGCAGCCGCAGCCCCAGCAGCTGCGGCATCCCCGAGACCGCGACGCCCGCGGCCTCCCCCCCGCTCATGCCGACCTCCGAGGTGAGGAACGCCAGCTTCGCGTCGAGGTTGGCCCGTGCGAGGCCGAAGGCCTGCGGGAAGCGCCTGGCGACGCCCGCGACGAGCGAGAGCGGGGTCCGGTTGGCGGACTTGGGGCTCCGGGTCCGGCCCCGGTTCTCTCGCCCGAGAGCGAAAGCGGCGTCGGAGGAGCTCGAGTCGGATGCATCGGACTCGGAAGGAGCAGAGGAGGAGAGGATGAAGGCGCACGCCCTCTCTTGGAGCCACGAGGCCGTGCCCTCGAGCCCAGAGCGGGACCTGCCCAACAAGGCGGGGCAGCGGCGGATCGCCGCGGCGGCGAGGGCGCGGCCCCGGGGCGTCGAGGAGGGCGGGAGGCCGAGGAGGAGCGGAGGAGGGGATTCGCTCTCCGCTGGCCTCGCCGCCGCCGTTTCCGTTTCCGCCGTCTCCACCGCTTCCCCCGCCGCCGTTTCCGTTCCCGCCGTCTCCGCCGTCTCCGCAGCTTCCGCCGCCGCCGTTTCCGTTCCCGTCTCGACGCTCAGGAGCCTCGCAAGCCAGTCCGCCGCAGGCATCAAGACGGCTTCGGGCCCCGTGAAGGCGTGCCGCAGCAGCGCCGGGTGCCGGCGGACGAGGTCGGAGGCGAGCCTGCGCAGCCTCTCCTCGGCCTCCTCTCCGCCGCCGCCGCCGCCGTTTTCTTCGCCGCCGCCGCCGTCGTCGCCGTTCAGCCCCGGGGAAGCGACGCGCGCGAGCGCGTCCAGCGTCGCCGCCACCCTCGCCGCCCCCACGAGCAGCGTCGAGGGCGCCGCCGCGATCGCCCTCGAGCGGACCCGCGCGTCCGGGAGCCTCCTCTCCAGCTCCGCCAGCGTCTCCTCGCCGCTGCCGAGGCTGAGGTGCAGGAGCGAGGGCGACGAGCGGAGCACCTTGGCCAGGAGCGGGTTCGTCGCCGCCGTCGGAGGGGAGCCGGCGCCGGAGGAGGAGGAGGGGGAGGGGGAGGAGGGAGAGGGAGCGGAGGAGGGGGGGCACGAGAGCGCCCGCTCGAGGAGGGCGACGCGGGGCTCGAGCGACCGCGCGACCGAGAGGCCGAGCACCGTCGGCGCCGAGACGGCCAGCCTCGCGACGTCCTCGGCCCGCATCCCCACCCTGCCGCTCCTCAGGAAGCTCGCCACCGGCGCCATCGACTCGGCGACGCCGAAGCCGAGCAGCCGGGGCTCGCGGGCGCAGGCGGCCGCCACGTCGGAGGCGTCGAGGCCGAGCGACCGCAGGAAGGCCGCGGCGAGCGCGACCTGGTTGGGGCTGAGCGCGAGCAGCGAGGGGCAGCGGCGGACCGCCCTCGCGAGCGAGGAGGATGCGGGTGACGGGGGGTAGGAGGGGGGAGGGGGCGCGCCGCCGGTACCCTTCGCGACGGCGAGCCCCGCGTGCTCGTGGAGGGCGGAGAGCGTCGCCGAGAGCGAGGAAGGGGAGGGGACGGCGGTCGTCGCCACCGCTTCGTCTC
>Ga0210003_1002177_pt1 | contig 16720 bp, 15 predicted proteins | sample LantaG_FD_182804 | JGI IMG/M metagenome (GOLD analysis project Ga0210003, IMG submission 182804) | Deep subsurface microbial communities from Baltic Sea to uncover new lineages of life (NeLLi) - Landsort_02402 metaG (SPAdes) (version 2) | ecosystem: Environmental > Aquatic > Marine > Oceanic >...
GTGCTGGTGGAGTATTACTTACTGAAGCTGATTTTGAGGATTATTTAACTTATGTTACTGTAACTTCTCCTAAAACTGAAGCAGAAATTTGCCATGACCTTTCTTTTGATCTTAGCGGAAACACTTCAGATCCAAAAGCAGTAGTTTGCGGACAAGATCCAATGGCACTTACTCAAACTGTACTAGACTTCCACGTAGGTCTTATAGGAGGGTTTGAATGCAATGGTTCTAGCCAAACAGTAGTACAAGCTATTGGATACGCAAGTGGGGAGCCTTACCAAGTAGCTAACCTTGCTCGATGGGCAGAAGGATACAAGCGTAAGTTTGGTGTATACCGTACTCCATTTCCATATGATACTTTCGTATCTAATGGTGCAATTGATCCTAATGGAACTTATGATATTGTAACTATAACTTTGCAAACTCTAGATCAAGGAGCTGCAACAGTGAATCCTACGGTTAATAACCATGAGATTATTGTAGCAGTACCTGCTGGAGCAACTGGACCTGTTCTTGCGTTACTAGCGTAATAACAGTTAATTGATTACTGATAGGGAAGCTCTCTTAGGAGGGTTTCCCTTTATCAGTATCTTTTTACAGACTCTTTTGAGGTCTGAAAGTACTTACACTTAAACTGTTATTTTATGGCCTTAGTAGATTTAGCAACCTGTTTATTAAAAGACCTTTCTAAACGGCTCCTTACTGACTGCAGTAATGAGTGTCCTAACGAGAGCAATAAAGAAATTATAGAAGATTTCAGATTAACTGAATCTCTTTTATCGCAATTCTTTATGATAAGAGCATGTGCTGAAGCAGAAGGTAAAGATCCAGATTATAGTAAAATAACTTTAGCCTTAACTAATCTAATAGAAAAATATCAATGTTTAGGATGTACTGGAGAATTTATTCCACCTGACGGACCTACACCTGAAGACTGTGATATAACATTTGAAGGAACTTGTGCTAGTCTTAGTATAGTTCCAGGAGCTAATGTAGTTTCTATATCCTATAACGATGGAAGTGGAGATACAGGTATCCCTTGTCCTTTAGCTACTAATGGCAATATAGGGAATCAAATAGGAAATTTATTAAATACTAAATATCTATGTATAACAGAAACCCCAAGCGAAAAGCCTGAAGCGTGTAATATGACTCAAGTAAATGAAAATACTTTGGTCTATGTATATTACGATGGAAGCTCTTTAGGACAGACTGAAATAGAAAATTCTTATACTGCACTTATGGATTGGTTGCATCAGCAACCTGGATTTACTCCTATAACTGCTACTCCATCAGGTAATGTTCCCAATACTCCTAGCCCAGGAGAAAATGTATTTCATACTACTATTCAAGGAGAAAGATGGTTAGATTGGGGAATACAACCAATGACAGGAGAGTTTAATAATCTTAATGTTACTGAAAACCCTTTAGATCCTTTATACTCATGCTCTTTTATTACTCAAGGAGATCAATTGAAAGGTAGAGATCGGATTGTATGTGGAAGTCTTGCTTGTGCTGCTTCTAATTGGTCTTATGCTACAAATTTTATAAATCTACCAATAAGCGGTGTAAGTCAAACGGTACATCAATTTTATGATAATGTTACTGGAACATTTTTAGGAGAAAATGTAGTTGATTTTGACAATAATACATGTTCAGGTGTAACTCCCTGTGATCCTAGTCTTCCTTGCTTTACTGCAGAGGCTCCAGGCCAAAATGTTTGGGTAGGACCTCCACCTGCAGCTCCAGTAGATAAAGATGTTCTTGTAATAGTATTTGCAGATGAATCTGAATGCATGTATCATGGAAAAGCTAGTAATACCACAGGTTATGTACAATCGTTCAATGATTCTTCGGCAGGTTGTGGCTGTGATGAACCTACGCTTGGGTTTAGTGGCGGCTTCGTAAATGCTCCTACGGGTATATTTAAAAATGATCACACAGAATACGTATCTCAGTATAATGCAAGGCAGCTAAATCCTAATGCTGGCACATACAGATGTTTTATATATCCAAGTTGTCCTAGCGCATTATTTGTTAGCCATATGCCATTTCCTCTTAATGTTGTAGCAGCTATAGACAGTGGAGATGGTTCTCCTGCAGATGGACTATTTGAAGAAGTCAATTTACCTACAAGTTCTTTGTATGATCCATTAAGAGGATGTAATGGATCTAGTACAGATCCTTATGGAGGCGGTAAACTTGCATTGAGAAGAGGATTTAATATAAATCCATACTTTAATCAAGGGTATGGAGAACTCGATCAATATGGATGGGGCTATAATGCAGAAATGGTTGCGTTTACTAATACTACCTTTGAAACAGATCTTGAAGTATTTTTATCTGACGGAGTTTGGGAATGTGGAGGATTGGACTGCTTAGAACTTAGAATATTGGAATCAGATGATCCTGCTATTGTTGTTGTAGGAGAAATAGTTCAAGTAGACGGTGTTCCTTATACTACTAATGAATTTGGATGGATAAGTGTTCCAACTTTATCTCCAGGTACTCATACTATAGGATATGCAAATTCTGAATGCTACGAGTTAGTTACTACAGGTAATTGTACTAAATATATTCTTACAGCATATAAAGACACTGAAACTTATGATACTTGTGTATCTTTTTCAGACGTACAATGTGGATGTGGCCCAGAAGGAGGATATTCTGCTGATATTGAAATAAATGTAGGTTCTAGAGTTCCACTTTCAAGTGGAGGTCTTATAGGTACTATTACTAATGAAACTACTGGCGTAGTTACAGATATTACAGGCAGTATGATAAGTGGCCCTGTTGACGGAGACTATATAGTTACTGTACCATTTGAAAATACGCCAAATGATGATATACCAGATGGTAGATACACAATTCTATTATACGGTATAGGAGATCCTTTTGTTGAATACAAAGAATGCAGGCTAATACTTTGCGAGTCTGCTACTATTATACAAGACTTATTTAAAAAGTTTGTTACTAGTAAAGAATGTTGTCCTTGTGAAAAACCTTTTGAAGACTTTGTACAAGCTTATGCTTTATTTAGAGCATTAAAAGTAGTAGGAGTTAATGATTGTGAGTATGAGACTTTTATAGATGAAAACATAACCAAATTACACGCATTGCTAGTAACAGCAAAAGCGGGTAATTGTAAAGACTGTTAATATGAGCTGCTGTGGAACATGTAATAAAGATGATATATTTAGATGCGATAGGTATCTAGATATTGCAAATAGATACGTAGAGTTTTCACAGGTAGCTAATAAATGCGAAAAAGTGCAAAAAGAAAAACTACTATGGTATGGAATGGGATTTTGGTTAATGCAGGCTTCAAATTCTGCGAATACTTTTTCTGCGAATACTTTAGCATTTCCTTTAGAGCATAGTTTAATACAAACTGCCTGTTTAGAAAATGATTGCGACACTGTAAGAGGTTTAGCCAGACTATTAGGAGAAAATTGTATATAGATATATATGTAAATGAATTATTAAATATTTTTATACGATGGATACCAATAAAGAGATGGCTTTGATGCAGAAAGATATGGAAACCTTAAGAGAAAGGGTAGAAAAGATGGACAATAAACTCGATGCTATTACCGTGAAATTACTTGATCCTGATACAGGTTTTGTAAATAGGGTAAATAAAAATACAGAGTTTAGAAAAGAAATGGAAGAGCTTATTGAAGATATTAAAGCTATGAAACGATGGAGAGAGGGAGTTACCTGGTCTATTAGAATACTTGTAGCTGCAGTAGTAGGCGGACTATTAAAAGTACTTAGTCTGAATGGATAGTAACCTTACAAAATGTATAAGGCCTTCTATACTTATAACATTAGTTGTAAATACATTAGTACTTATATATTTAGACTCTTTTTCAGAGTCTTTTGAGGTTAAAGAAAGTTGGATAAACCTTCTTGAGATTATTTTAATAACTGTTATTGGAGCTTACTTTGGAGGAAGAAGTTTTGAAAAAATAAAAAATAATAAAACCAATTAAAATGGATTTTAAAACAGGACGAGGAAAAACACCTATTCCTCCAATTTATAGAAAAAATTGGCAAAGGAGAGAAGATGTTTGTGTAACTCTTACAGGAAATGAAACACCAAGTGTTCAGTCTTCTGCTATAAATTTATCTATAATTGTAAATACTGGAGATACTACTTCAAATTTTACAATAACTGCCGCTTCAGAAGCCAATATTACAAGTATTAATAATGGAGGTTTAACAACATTTATAGTAAATATAAATGCTAGTTTTAATGTACTTCCTCCATTTTCATTGAACGCTGGAGACGTAGTTAGTATAACTTACGATGCTGCTATTACAGATACAATTATTGAATTAATAGGAACATATTAATGTCAAAAAAATTTATATATTATAATGCAAGTGGAGGCGGAGGTGCTGAAGGACTCGTTACAGATGGTTTAATCTTGAACCTTGACTCAACGGATACTAATAGTTATCCTGGAAGCGGTACTTCTTGGGACGATTTAAGCGGAGAAAGTAACGACTTCACTTTATACAACGGTCCGACATTCAGCGCAGATGATGGCGGCACAATAGTCACCGATGGAGCAAACGACTACATCCTATCTGATGGCAATATTGACGAAGTAAATGCAGGTAATTCAACCTTTGCTTATGTTAAATGCACAGACTTAACTAATGGAAGTTTTGGTGGGACTTATCTCAACCACTTTCTCGCTAAAGGTTTTAATAATAGCCCAAAAGCAAACATTCTTCTTCGTTTTTTGGCAACGACATCAGATTGGTCAACTTATAACTATATGTCTCCATCAATTCTAATTAGAAATTCAAGCTCACAGATTATCGCCAATTGGAGCGGTTGGAGCGAAGGCACAGTTCCACAAATAGCCGAAGATAATTGGTACTATGTCGGATTCACAACGGATGGTGGAAGCGGTGATAATGTTGATGCGTTTGTGAATGGCGTGAAGGTTGGTAGCACAACTTTATCAGGAGCAAGGTCTGTCGTTACCACTGAACCATTGGTTGTAGGTTCTGACTCGTGGAGTAGAAGTTTAGGAATGGCGGGAAGCAACAGAAACTATCATATGTATTCAAGAAAGTTAACAGACGCAGAAGTGCTTCAGAACTATAATGCGATTAAGATATGATTAAGAACTTTGACGATTTAAGATATATGATTGTGCTTGTTTCAGAGGTTGACCAAGTTGACTTTAGCCAAGTCTTTGAGACTTCACCCGACACGCTTAGAATCTCAGTAGATGGACTCAAAACTTTCTTTAAATATGTGGGTGAAATACCTTTAAGTATAGAGGCGTTAACTTACAAGGATGGCTCTTATACTCACGAAGAGATATTGAACATTTTAAATAGCCCTGAGTGGGTGTCTGACCCTGACCTATGAGCCTCCTAAGAGATACAAATAATACTAAAACTAATTAAAATGAGCACATTTATAAAAAAATCATGCGTAGGAGTAACAGCTCCTGCATTTCTTAGAGATAAAAAGTCTAAGACAATAGAATTACTAAGGCTCCGTCAATGTAGAGATACTTGTTGCCCAAAAATTTTCACAAAATCCTGGGTAGAAGAGATGGTAACTAGAGGGTTTGCAACCACTTTTGAGAGCAAAACCGATTCACGCATTAAGGGTTGAGGCAACTAAAAGAGTTGATTTAGAAACAAAAACTTTTACTTTGCCATAGTATTTGTAAGTTTGTACCACTAAAACTTAAAATATTTATATGAAAAATGTTGAAATACAAGCTCTTAAGGAGTACTTGTTAAAAAACGGTAGAGACATAAGTTATAATGAACTAGCTGACAAATTTAATATAAAAGATAAATCTGGGAATCTTTCTGGAGAAAAAGTTAGAGGAATTTGGAGAAGATTAAAAATAGATAGAGTACCAGATAATACTAAAATTAAAATTATAAAGGAAAATGGTAACACATATATTGAGCACTCTAGTAAAGAGATTACATCTTTGGAAGACTTGGTTGACGCAGCAGGTGTCAACATTGATTTCTGGGATGTTAAAAGTTTTAGGGTATCTACGTGGCAAGATTTCAAAGATGAGACAAAGTATGCGGTAAGAGCAACTTTTGATCAGAGCAGCCATGTAAGGGATAAGATACGAGAAGAGTTTATAGAGTCTGCAAAAAAGCATGCTCCTAAATACAAAGCCGTAACCTACCCTAGCCCTAAAGATAAGGAGGCAATAGCCTACGAAATAAATTTACCAGACTTGCATTTAGGTAAGTTGGGATGGGGAGAGGAAGTTGGAGAGAGTTACAACGTGGATATTGCAAAAACGCTATTCACTACCGCAGTAGATAAATTGCTTGCTATGGCAAGTATTTTCCATATAGAGAAGATAATCTTTCCAATAGGAAATGATCTTCTTAACTCAGAAGGTCTGAGTATGGCTACTACAAAAGGTACTCCTCAACATGACGATGTGAGATGGCAGAGTTCTTTTACATTATGCAGACAAATGCTTGTAGAAGTGATTGACAAGTTAAGGTTGGTAGCACCAGTAGATGTTATTATAGTACCTGGAAATCACGATTACGAAAGGATGTTTTATATAGGAGATGCTATTTATTCATGGTATCATAGCTGTGAAGAAGTAAAGGTAGATAACAGACCTTCTCCTAGAAAGTATATTGAGTATGGTAAAACATTGATAGGTTTTACACATGGCAATAGCGAGAAACATGCTGATTTGCCTTTAATTATGGCTAAAGAAAAGCCACAAGAGTGGGCAAAAGCAGAGTATACAGAATGGCATACAGGGCATTTACATAAAAATAAATCCTTAAATTGGGTAGACATAGATGAAAGATTTGGAACTATTGTACGCATACTTCCTTCCTTATCAGGAACAGATTCATGGCACCACGAAAAAGGATACATAGGTAATATAAGATCTGCTCAAGCATATGCATGGAGTAGAGAATACGGATATAGAGGACAATTTCAAGTAAACTTAAAAGAACTTAAAAATGGCTAAATGTGAACATGGACACGAACCTTCTAACCAATGCGGTATTTGCATTAAAGAGCGTAACTATATGCAATTTGGAGGAATATGGTCTGGAGAAGTGGGTCTTAAATATAAAGAAAAGCCTACTACAAAATTAGGACTTAGCGAAGCTAAGGAAGAAAGGGCTAAAGATTATGACCCTGAAAAGCAAAATGCGGCTATGAAAGAATTTGTTCTTAAAAGCTTTACAACAGAAGTAGAAGTACCAAAAGTAAAAGAAGATGAGTAATCATAGGTTCATACAAGTAGACCCCCCAAAAGAAGAATTGACACTGCCTGCAGATCCTAATGATCTTTCCTTTGTTAATGAAAATAAGGGTGTAGATAGTGAATCTATTATTTTTACTAGTACTGTACCAACTTTTGCAGGAATTTTACCTGGAGATTTTATTCAAACTTCTATGGTAAATAAAGATACTTCTGTAGAAACTCTTTATTTTATTATGGAAGTTGCAGCAGTACCAAGTGTAAATAGTATAGAAACTATTATATATAATGTAGATAGTGATTATAAAATACTTGATTTAGAATATTTTACGACTAACATAGATAGTAATACACAAAAAATATATAAACTACCTACTAATAACTTTAGCCTTCAAGTAAAGACAGATAGCATAGTGAGATATTACGAAGACCCCGTAGATAAAACAATTATGTATCTAGATGTTATAGACAGTGCTTCTATTTGTGGGCATGGAACAGGAGCTTGTACAGAAGTATGGGGACATGATAGGGCTAGTTTAGGAATTGTGACATTAAACAATACAAATAGAACACCTATGCATAATATAGTACCTTATTTAAATTCAATCTTTTTAGGAGCAACCGATGAGAATTAATGACCTAATATCTAGAGTAAAGGCTATCTATAATAAAGGGATAGAAGCAGATGACAGTAGACTCTCTGATAGACTTGTGTACGATAAACTAAAGTCTACAAGATCGCTACTTATAAAGCGTGAAATAGATAAAAAACGACAAGTATCTGATTGGATTGTACAAACTATTTCTTGTTTTGAACTAATTACGGCATTACCTAATGATTGTACTTCTTGTTCAATACCTCCCGCAGGCTGTAAGATATTAAAGTCTAAAAATAAAATCCCAAAACCGATTCAATCTATGGTAGGCCCAGAACTAGAAGCTGTTACTACAATGGATGGGAATAAAATATTCTCTAAAACTAATTGGGTAAAAAAACGATATAAGTCAGGAGATAAATATACAAGTCAGGTAGAAGACTACTTTATAAAAGATGAGCATTTATTTATAACTACAAATTCATTACTTAAATATATATCTATAAGTGGGGTATTTGAAGATCCTTTAGCCCCCCTAGGAGTAAATGGATGTGAAGCCCCATGTCTAAACCCTCTAGAGCAAGAATTTTACTTAGATGGGCATCTTACTGATGCTGTAGTAGAAATGACAGTACAGCAGCTTGTAGGAATTATGAAATCAATGCCTGAAGACCCTTTTAATAATGCAATAGAAGATCCTCAAAGAATGGCCTCTCAAAAATCTCAAGCACCAACACCGCAGCAATGATAAAAAGAAGTAAAACATTATTAGATGCATACAAAGACTTCAGAAAAGAATCTAAAAAAGAACCCCTACTTTTAAATATAAGCAAAGTCTTATACAGAAAAATATGTATGGAATTTAATAGGCTTCTCTCTGAGAATATAATGAAAGAAGCTCTTGAGTTTAAAATACCAGCTAATTTGGGTGCTTTAAGAGTTAAGAAAATAAAAGGAAATAAAACAAGAAGGGTAGATTGGCAAACAACTAAAAAACATAATACTAAGGTATATCATTTGAACTTCCATACAGATGGGTATTATTATAAATGGTTTTGGCATAAGAAAAGAGCAATCTTTACAAATAAATCTGCGTATTCATTTACTCCTACTCGTTACAATAAAAGAACTCTTGCAGGTCTTTTAAAAGCCAATCAAGTTGAATTTTTTGAATAGATACACATGAGCCAAGTAAAACTTACAAGTATAGAGAGAGTCATTTCGGGTATCTACAGAGATCTTAAACCTGTTGTAGAACTTAATGAGAATGATATGATTGAATGGGCTGGTGAGGCTCTAGAACATATTGGTGCATATCCTCAATTAGAAGAAAAAGTAGCAAACTTAACTGTCTCTGACTATCGAGTACTTGTACCTTCTGGTTTAAAAGACATAGTACAGATTGCATATAAATACACTGAAGGAGTAAATACAACTACAGCAATGCTAACTACAGCAGATAACTGTATTACATGTGATAATCCTTGTGCAGATGCTGAGTGCCCAAGTTGCGCAACAGTCTGTGAAAATGCAGGAACCCTTATAGCAAATGCTCAGTTATTTTTAGAGTATTATAAACCTAACACTTTTAGGGCTACAGGATACTATTATGATAACTATCGTCCATTAAGAAAAGCATCGGGTCCTTTTACAACTCCTTATACAAGCGATTGTACGGACTGTACTGGGATATCTCCTACATGCGAAGACGAGTATAGACTCGACTGGCCTTACATTAAAACAAGCTTTAAGCAAGGTCATGTATGTATTGCTTATGTAGGACAACCTCTAGATGAAAGAGGCTTTCCAATGATACCTGATGAAGTAAGTTATATAGAAGCTATTAAAAGATATATAACGTATAAGGTAAAATATTCAGAATTTTTACAAGGACATCTTCCTGGAAACATTTATATGAAACTTGAAGATGACTGGCATTGGTACTGTAAACAAGCTAGAAATAAAATGACAATGCCTAAATCAGTTGATGATTTACAAAATCTTAAAGATCAACACATTAGACTATTGCCAAAACCAAATAGATACCACAGATTCTTTGGCCATCTACACTCATCAGAAAATTTAAATTTAGGAAACTAGAAGATTATGGCTGAAGAATCAATGAAAAATAAAGGGGGTGGTGGTAAGTTTATCACCTCTTTAGGAAAAGGACTTAATACGGATGTATCTCCTGAAACTCAACTAGAAGGTTCATATAGATGGGCCTTAAATGCTGTTGCTGAATCCGAAGAAGGAAATCTAGGATTTCTTACTAATGAAGAAGGAAATTACGAATGCGGACAAATTGATCCTGAGTGGTCAATAATAGGGCATGTATATATAGGAAATGATGAAGCTGTAATTTTTCAAGCTCCTAAAGATAGTTCTATAACTGCTCCTAATTATGGGCAAGGAAGAATTTCTAGAATAAAATCTGATTGCAGCATTGTAAATGTAATAACTGCGGGCTGTTTAAATTATAAAGTAACACATCAAATACAGGCAACTTATAGAATTAGAAAGGGGTGTGAGATTACTCTATATTATACGGATAATTTTAATAAAGTAGGATGTATAAATATAGATGCTCTTGAAGATTATTTAGCAGAGGGACAAGAACAATATATTGCTGAAAATCCTACTACATATATGGATGATGCCTATAACGGTACAGATTCTATTTGGGATTGCCAAAAATTAAGTTTATTTCCTGATTTTAATATGCCTTGTATAGAATTTGTACGAATAGATACTTCAGGTAATCTTATATCTGGAGTATATCAATTTGCTATACAGTATTTAGATCAAGATTTAAATGAATCTAGATGGACTACAATTACTCAACCTATACCTATTTATAGCGATGCTATAACAGATGCCTATTCTATTAAAGGAGATCATCCAAGTCAAGTAAATCCTGACGGTACTGTAACTGAAGTACAAACAAATAAATCTATTGTTTTAAATTTTACAAATTTAGACACTTCTTATACTTATATTAGAGTTGCAGTTATTCCCTCTACACAAGGTATAGGCGCAGCAGCAGGTGCTTATATTTCGGATACTATATCTTTTGGGGGAACCTCTATAGAATATGTTTTTGATTCATTTGATCAAAACCAAGTAACTATGGCTTCTTTAGATCAAATTACAATACCTAAACAAACTTTTGAAAGAGCTAAAACTATTACTCAGATAGATAATAGACTTATTCTTGGTAATGTGGAAGATGTCCAACTAAACCACGATGAACTGACTAAAAAGGCGTTAGAAATACAAGTGACTTATGTTACAAGAGAGTTAAATGCAGACGATCCAGGAGGAGAATACGGAGGAGAGTCTGCACAATCAGGTAGATATTATTTTGATTATAGAAGTTATATGCGTGATGAAATTTACGCATTAGGAATTGTATGGGTATTTAAAGATGGTACAGAATCTCCTGTATATCATATTCCAGGAAGAGAAAAGGATAAAAAAGCTGACGGATCAGATATGATACCTAATGCTGGAGAAGATCCAAATGTTCCTCATGCTCCAGGGTATGTCCAAGCACAGCATAATAGAGAATTACCTTCAGGACTTACTCCTGGTGGAGATCCTTCATGGGATAGTACTACTATTAGCCAGACTGATAATATGAATACGGAGCATTATACCCCAGACTCTACAGGAGTTATCCAAAGATGGGAAGTATATAATACCGCAGTAAGAGAATCCATTGAAATTGGGTACACTTTACCTGGGGCAGCTCCTGCACAAGAAAGAAAGCTCACAAGAGGGCAATTATCTTATTACGAATGTAGAAATTCTGATTACCCTGACGTAAGAGATTGTGAAGGGATCCCAATATTTCCTCATACAGGAACTGGTACAGATGTAGATCCATTTGTAATGTATAAAGTAAGGCATCATAAAATGCCTGATACTACTCTTGAACCTCATTTTTATGGGGACAGTACTCTTGGTATTTCTGCAATCGGTGCTATGGGAGATAATCCACATGACCAATATAATGCATACGGGCAATCCTACATAGTCACTATAGGTATTGAAGTGGCTAATGTACAAATACCTGAAAGTATTTCAGATAGAGTTCAAGGGTATAGAATTGTAAAAGCTCTTGCAAATGATGCAGATAGAACCGTAGTAGATAAGGGAATTATGTTTAATATACATTACTCTTTTAATACTTGGGCTGGATGTGTAGCTGGAGGTAATCCTCCTGTTGTAGAGAATTGTGCTTATGCTTTTCAAGGAAATAGATTTAATAAGCAGTTAGGAGAGTTTGCATGTGCTCATGTGCCTTTTCAAGGAGAAATGACTCCTATTAAATATATGGAACAGAATGTAGATTGTCCATATCCTGTAGCAGCGCAACCTGAAGGAAGAACGTCTATTGCTGCAGATAATTACTATTGCTTTGAATTTGATCAGGCTAATGAACCTTATGCAGGTTTTGTATTAAGATATGAATTAGAGGGAAGTTCAAATTGTGTAGCTACTAATAAAAAGAAAAGAACAAAAGTAGCTTTTATGGCTCCTCTTATTGTTAATGATGATTGGCAAAATTGGTGGGGATGTAATAGTGGTAATTATGTAAGTCCTTGGTATAACGGATTGAATGAGTTAAAGAATCCTACATCTTGGCTAGCTGATTGTTATCCTGATCCTGTTAAAGATAAAATGTATAAAGGAGTTGGATATCCTTTAGGTAATTGGGGATGGTATTCGCCTGCGAATTCTCCTGCAGGCTATCCAGAAAAAGTTGAGCTAGAAGATTCTGATGGTGTAAATCTTGGGTATGTAACAGATATGATTGCATATCCTAACTCTTCTATGGGATATCATGGGCCTTTATCTAAATTTAGAGAAGTAAAGTCTGCTACATATGTAAAAACAGAAAGAGTACTTATAGGGTATAGTCAGAATATACTCTGTAATACTTCTTGCTGTGAAAATGATCAAGTAAGAACTAATAATCCTGGGGTTCTTGATGGTACTGGAGAACTAGTTCCAGGAAGAAATGACGGACATGCAGATGAAAATTTTGGTACTACTTATGTATATACTAGAATGGCATATTTTCAATCTGCCGTTTCTTATACAAACCCTTCTCAAACTTTTGATCCTGCAAATCAAATGCAGTGGGAAAGATGGGGAAATGCATGCAGTTATCAGCCTGATACAGGAGCATCTGGAGTTCCTCCTGTAGAGTGGGCTACTGATGGTGTATCAGGATCGGGACATAGAGGGCAATCTATTTGGCAAAATCAAAGCAATAGATACTCTAAACCACTCCAAAATGTACGACTTACACGAGCTGTAAAGCTTGATGCGTATACCCCAGAAATATTTGATTTAGAAGATATAATAGGATATCCATTATTTTCAAATCATTCTCAACAGGAAGTTCTTCTTATGGGATTCTCTTGGAAAAATACTGCTCCAAGGGTTTATTGGGCATGGCCTTGGCCTGGTAATAATTATTCAAGAGGAGGAGTTGTAGCTGATTATGATAATTATACCAGAATACCTTTTGACCATGCATACTCTAGATTTACTTGTTATAGTTTATATGATAGATGGGAAATTTATGATGACACTTTCACAGCCTTAGGCAGATGGGCTATGAACTCTAATGTACCTGGTGCTTCGGATGCAATTACAGGTCCTCCAGAACAGATGGACACTACAGATCCTTATTATGATCCTTGGTATGATAGAACTGCCTCCCCTCCAGGCCCTCAAATATATCAAAAACCTTTAAATGGACTTGGAACGACTTATTATGTATCCATAAAAAAGAATTCTTATGATGCTTATGGGGCTATATTTAATCTTACTTATACTGCTACACATAATTGTATGATAAAAGTAGAAGAGGGAACTGGTACTTCTGAAACAGGTGAATTATATGGAGGAGATTCTTTTATTTCAAGATTTGCATTTAAACAGACACATGAGGCTGCTAAAGTGTCTAGAATTGTAAAAGGTAGTTCTAATGATAGTTGTGTAGATCACACATTTGTACAACCTGGAAATACTAACCAAGGATTTGGCTTAGATAATCTTAGTTGGGGTGTTCATGAAAATATGAGAGAAGCTTCCAAGAATGGTAATATATTACAATATGCAAATTTTAATCATATAGTTCAATACTGGGTAGAGTCTTATATTAATACAGAATTACGATTAGGTAATAATATTCCAGGAGAACAGATATATCCATACCATTTTGAAGGAAACAATTCTTTATATGGAACTGCATTTTTTGTAGATGACGCTAGATTACAAGATGAAGGATTAAGGTATGCAGGAGATCCCGATGGTCAGAATATCTCCGATACTTTTCCTAATTATTACGCACTTAACGAAGATTATAATAAAGCTTCGGTAGAAAGCACATTTTCACCTCTTCCATTGCAATTTGATTATTGCAGCGATTGTGATAATAAACACCCACATAGGATTTCTTATTCCGAAGTATCCATAGACAATGAACAATACGATGCTTATAGAAACTTCTTATCGGGAAACTTTAGAGATATTCCAGGAAATAGAGGAGAGGTTTGGAATGTCTGGGTATCGAATAACGCTTTGTATTTACATACAGAAGAGTCTTTGTGGAGGGTAGATCCTTCTAGAAATATGATGCAGCCCGAAGGAGACGAAGCTGCTATATATATTGGAACAGGTGCATTTTTCTCAAGTCCTGCTAGAGAAATAGCACAATCAGAATTAGGATATCTTGGTTCAAAATCTCAATGGGCTACAATACTCACAGAGACTGGAACTATATGGCCTGACGAACAGCAAGGGCATATTTATATGCAGCAAGAAGGTCCTGGGGATATAGGAAATAAAGGTATGAAAGCCTGGTTTGAGACCAACATGCCTATAAATATGTATTCACAATACAGAAATATATATGGAGTAGAGTTTCCTTTTATAGACAACCCTGCTAACCCAATTGGTGCTGGATATACAGCCGTATTTGACAGTGAGTACAAACGATATATAATAACTAAAAAAGATTATAAATTAATTGGAGATTTTGCAGATCCTCAAAGTATTTTTTATAAATCTTTAGAGATAGCTCCTATTAGAAATGAATGGGTATTAAGTGCAAGCCCTTGTAATTGTCCCGATAATCCTCAATGGTTAGCGCAAGCTGATGCAGGTAGTTATTTGGTTACAGCAGTTACTGAAGACGGTATAAAAACATGCCGCCATACATGGACTACAGATGAGGGAGTAAGTTCTTTTCTAGAAATAACTTCATGTGAAAAAACTAAACTTACAGGGAATGACGGTAGTATTATTTGCAGTACCTGCGGAGATAATGATTTTATTACTCCAATTGAAATTTCAGTACCTGGAGACGAAAGAACAAGAATAATTAACAATTTAAATGATGTATTTGAGTGTGATTCATGGACCGTTAGTTATAGTTTAGCCCCAGAATCTTGGACTTCTTTCCATAGTTATATGCCTAACTATTATATAGGAATGAGGCATTATTTTTATTCTTATATGCCTCATCTACTCCCTATATATAAACACGAGTTAAACGCTGCTAGAGTAAACTACCAAACATTTTATGGATGTACTGATCCGTTTATCCTTGACTTTGTAAGCAATGACGGTCCTCTAAATGTTAATGTTTATGATACAGTTAGGTACTATGCAAGTACTTCTTACTATGATACTGCAACAAGAGAGTATACAGATGATAGGTATACTACCTTTGATAGGGTATTATTATATAATAGCTACCAGACTACGGGAGAACTTGCACTTGAGGTTACAGATGAGGATGTAAGACATATGATGCAAACGTCTATTACTCAACAACCACAAACTATCCTTTTAAAACGAAAAGATAGGGTATGGTTTATAAATCACTTTAGAGATATTGCTAAAGATCGTACTCAATTTGTAGTACCAAGTTTATTTACAAATTCGTGGGCAGACTTACAAACTATTCCTTATATAGATAAAGTAATTAATCCTTTAGCTATAAACAATGCAAAAGCTTGGTATGAAACACAGCCCTTAAAAGATAGATACTTGCAAGTACGCCTGTTTTTTGATAATTTAGCGGGAGATCCCGCTAGTGGTAAATATAAAATCACTACGAACTTTATATTAAGTTCCGCACAACAAAGCTTCCGATAATGAAAAGATTTAAAACTTATAACCCTTACGCAAGACTTCCTAAAGCTGAAGCTGGCATGAATGTCAGAGGGCCTAGAAATCAACTTGCTAAACAAGTAAGTGCCGAAAAAAATGTAGGTACTTGGTTTAAAGATGCAGGTAAGTGGCTATTAAATACTTTAGTAAGTCCTATTGAAGGAATGACCCAAACAAACTTTTATGATCCTAATTTTAGTCATGGAGGATGGGAAGGGTTTAATGATGTATTTGAAGGAACCCATAAAGGAGTTGGAGATGCTTTAGGATATGTATATGGAGGTCCTATGCATGCTGCGAATAAAGAATCTGGTAAAGGAATGATGGACGCTTTTGGAGTAGAAGAACAAACTAGGGCTATATATAAGAATGGAGGAAGGGTACTAAAAGCTCAGGATAGTTTACAGGTAGGAGGATTAAACCAGGGAGTAAATGCTCCTAATATGAATAGTTTTAATTTTGACTATGATGCTGATGATCCTGCAATGGCAACTTTTGATGCGGACTTACAAAACTGGCTAGAGACTACATATGGAAATGGGAGCCAAGGAACTCCAGCAGGAGGGTCTTGTGTCGGAGGAGGATGTGCAGGTGGAGGTGTAAAATATGCTTCGGGAATGACTAAAGCAGAGATGGCAAACCAGAATGCTGGTGGAACACAACAAGGGCCTCAAGAAGCTT
>Ga0210003_1002178_pt1 | contig 16716 bp, 9 predicted proteins | sample LantaG_FD_182804 | JGI IMG/M metagenome (GOLD analysis project Ga0210003, IMG submission 182804) | Deep subsurface microbial communities from Baltic Sea to uncover new lineages of life (NeLLi) - Landsort_02402 metaG (SPAdes) (version 2) | ecosystem: Environmental > Aquatic > Marine > Oceanic >...
GAAAAAAAAAAAAAAAAAAAAACTTTCTTCCCAGATCCCGGACCGCAAGCCGGCCCCCAACGGCGTCCTCGACCCGCGCCTCGGCGTCTCCTCGAAGGGGCCCGCCTGCGCCACCTGCGGCGGCTCCCTCGCCGACTGCGCCGGCCACTTCGGCCACATCCGCCTGGCCCTGCCCGTGTTCCACATCGGGTACTTCAAGGCGACGCTGCACGCCCTCCAGTGCGTCTGCAAGACCTGCTCGCGCCTGCTGCTGCCCCCGGAGGAGCGCGCCAGGGCGATGCGGGCGATCAGGGGAAGCGGGAACGCCGGCAAGGACACCCAGAGGGCAGCCGACGCTCCCGCGGAGAGGGCGCCGAGGGCCGCCGCTCTCAAGCGGGCCGCTGACCGGTGCCGCCGCGTGCGCGCGTGCCCGCACTGCGGCGCCGCCAACGGCCCCGTGAAGAAGGTCCCCGGGTCGCTGAAGATCGCGCACGAGCGGTTTTCGGGGAGGCACATGAGCGTGGCGCTGGCGGCTTACGCGTCGGAGTTTGCGGACGCCGCTGCGGCGCTCGGAGGAGGAGGTGGAAGCGGAAGTGGCGGCGGAGGAGGAGCAAACGGGACCAACTCTTCCGCCGCTGCCGCCGCTTCCGCCCTCGCTGCAGCCAACGGCGAGGAGTTCCCTCCGCCTGCCTCTTCTACTGCCGCCGCCTCCCCGACGACCACGGCGGCCAGCGCTTCCCTCGAAGCCGGGCTCCGCCGCCTCGCCGACGACCTGCACCCGCTCCGGGCCGCGGCTCTCTTGTCCGCCGTGCCCGACGCCGACGCCGAGCTTTTGGGCCTGGCCGGGAGGCCGGAGCACCTGCTCCTGACGCACCTGCCGGTCCCTCCGGTCTGCATCCGTCCCTCCGTCGAGGTGGACGGCGGTGCCGGAGCGGGAACGAACGAGGACGACGTGACGATGAAGCTGATGACGCTGATCGACGTCAACAACATCGTCGGGCGCGCGCTGTCGGACGGGGCCCACGTGGCTTCTTTATTAGAACACTGGGATTTCCTGCAGGTCCAGGCCGCTATGTACATCAACTCGGAGCTTCCGGGGCTGCCCCCTGCCTACCACGCGGCTGGAGGTGGAGGTGGAGGTGGAGGCGGGGGTGGGGGTCCCGGAGGAGGGGGAGGAGGCCCCGGCGGCGGCGGCGGCTCTGGCGGAGGTGGCGGTGGTGGGGGTGGAGGCGGCGGTGGCGGCGGCTCTTCCGCCAAGCCTCTGCGAGGTTTCGTCCAGCGCCTCAAGGGCAAGCAGGGCCGCTTCCGCGGCAACCTCTCGGGCAAGCGCGTCGACTTCTCCGCCCGAACCGTGATTTCACCGGACCCCAATTTAGGGGTCGCAGAGGTCGGCGTGCCCCGATGCGTCGCAACGACTCTGACGTATCCTGAGCGAGTCACTGCCCACAACGTCGATTCGCTGCGGGCTCGCGTCTTGGCCGGCGCTTCCCGCTGGCCGGGGGCCAACTTCGTCCGTTTCCCCGACGGCGGGCGCTGGTTTTTGAAATATGGCGACAGGAGGAGGATCGCCGCGGGCCTGGCTCCAGGGGACGTCGTGGAGCGCCACCTGGCGGACGGCGACGTCGTCTTGTTCAACCGCCAGCCTAGCTTGCACCGCCTCTCTTTGATGGCGCACTGCGTGCGCGTGCTTCCCGGGAGGACGTTCAGGCTGAACGAGTGCGTGTGCGCGCCGTACAACGCGGATTTCGACGGGGTGAGTACTTTTGGACGTTCTGAGTTTTTTTTTTTTTTGGAGGTCGAGAGAAGCGTCGAGAAAGTTGAGGAAAAAACTCACCTGTTTCTTCTTTCTTTCTTCCCATTCCAAACCAATTCAACACCACCACCACCACCACCACCATTAACAGGACGAGATGAACGTGCACGTGCCGCAGACCGAGGAGGCGAGGGCCGAGGCCCGCGAGCTCATGGCGGTCGGAGCCAACTTGGCAACTCCGAAAAACGGAGAGCTTGCCGTCGCCGCCACGCAGGACTTCCTGACCGCTGCCCACCTGCTGACCTCCCGCGACAGCTGGTTCCCTCGCGCGGCCTTCGGGCAGCTGTGCGCCGCGGCGACGGGAGGAGGGGAGGCCGTCGATCTTCCCGTTCCCGCCTTGCTCAAGCCGGTCGAGCGCTGGTCTGGCAAGCAGCTGTTCTCGGTGCTCGTTTGCCCTTCCGCTGCTTCTGCCCCCGCTTCCTCTGCTTCCGCTTCTGCCAGCTCCGGTCGCTGCGGCGAGGACGGGGGGGACAGCTGGGGCAGCGCCGTCGCCGGGGCTCCTTCCGGCGATGGCGACGGAGGAGAGGGCTCCTCCCTTTCTTCTTCGAGCGACGCGCACCGCTTCGCCGCGGGCGACGCCGCCGCCGCGGTCAACCTCTGCCTCACCGAGCGCACCCACTCCTCCGGCACCGGCCCCTTATGCCCCAACGACGGCTTCGTGCTGTTCAGGGACTCGAGGCTGTTGTTGGGTCGGTTGGGGAAAGGCACGCTGGGCGGTGGCGGGAAGGGTGGTTTGTTCGCGGCGCTGGCGAACGGCGCGGGAGGCGCGCCGGCCGCGGCCGCGGCGATGCGCAGGCTGGCGGCGCTCGCGGCCCGGTGGATCGGCGAGCGCGGCCTCTCCGTGGGGATCGGGGACGTGACCCCGGCCCCCGGGCTGGAGGGGGCGAAGCGGGCCGCGCTCGTGGAGGCCTACGCTCGCGCCGAGGCCGTGGCGGAAGCGGCGGCCGTGGCTGCTTCAGGAGGAGCAGGAGGTGGAGGAGGTGGAAGCGGCGGCGGAGGCGGAAGCGGCGTGAAGGACGAAAACGACAACTCTTCTTCGGACCAACCCCCAGAGTCCGCCGCCTCCCGCGACGCCCGCGCCGCCCTCGAGGCCGCCGCCGCCGCCGCCCTCAACGGCGTCCGAGAGGGCGTCTCTCGCCTCTGCATGGCCGGGCTGGGCAGGCACAACGCGCCGCTGCTGATGTCGCAGTGCGGCGCCAAGGGGTCTCCGATCAACATCGCGCAGATGGTCGGGTGCGTCGGCCAACAATCTGTCGGCGGCGCGCGCCCTCCCAACGGCTTTCGCGGCCGGTCTCTGCCGGCCTTCGCGAGAGGGGACGGGTCCCCGGCTGCGAAAGGGTTTGTGGCGTCGAGCTTCTACGAGGGGCTGGGTCCCGCAGAGTTTTTCTTCCACGCGATGGCTGGGAGGGTAAGAAGAGAAGAGAAGAGAAATGTTTTTTTTTTTCGGAAATCGGGTTTTTCTTTCTTTCTTTCTTTCTTTCTTTCTTTCTTTCTTTCTTTCTTCGCTCGACTTTTTCTTCGACTTCCCCTTCTCCTCGCGCCCTCTTTCTGACACCCCGCCTCGGATTTTCCTCCTTTTTCTCATTCACAAAACAAAAACAACAACAAAAACAACAACAAAAACAAAAGGAGGGCCTCGTCGACACTGCGGTCAAAACGGCCGAGACGGGCTACATGTCCCGCCGCCTCATGAAAGCCCTGGAAGACCTCTTTGTTGCTTACGACGGCACCGTCCGCAACGCCGCGGGCTCCGTCGTGGCCCTCTCCTACGGCGACGACGGCTTGGAGCCCGGCGCGATGGAAGGAGGGGGCGAAGGGAGCGGGGGCGGGAGCGGGGACACTGAGGCCCCGCTGGACCTCGGGAGGCTGCTCGATGGCGTCAGGGCGGCGCGCGCCGGGAGGGAGCGGGCGCTTCGGAGGGAAAGAGAAAACGAGACTTCTCTTTCTTCTTCTGCTCCTCCCCCTGCGCCGCTGCCTCTCGCCCCCTTGCCCTCGGAGCTCTCGAGGGCCGCGGAGGAGGCCGTCTCGGCGTTCGTGACCGTCTTCGAGGAGGACGAGGGGGGCAGCGGCGGGAGGCAGAAGGCAGCAGCCGCGGCGGCGGCGGCGAAGAAGAGGAGGAGAGCCGCGGCCCTTGCCGCCGCCGCCGCCGCCGCCGCCGCGAACGTCGACAACGGCAACCGCTCCTCCTCTTCTCCTCCCCGCCCGCAGGTCCTCGTCACCGCCAGCGGCCACTCGATCGACCTCCCCATCCCTGTCTCGCAGCGCTTCCGCGACGACCTGGTCTCCTTCCTGGAGGGCGTCGCGGCGCGCGCCGGGGACCTGCGCGAGCGGCTCGGGGCGCCGAGGGACGAGCGAGCGACGAAAGAGGAGGGAAACTCTGCTTCCTCCTCTGCCGCCGCCGCGGCCGAGCTCGCCTCCTCGCTCTGCTCCGACACCATTCCTGCCGACGTCTCCGCGCTCGTCGCCGCCGCTGCCGCCAGGTACGAGTCCAAGCGCGTCTCCCCGGGGGCCACGGTCGGGGCCGTGGGGGCCCAGTCGATCGGGGAACCGGGGACGCAGATGACGCTGAAGACCTTCCACTTCGCCGGGGTCGCGGCGATGAACGTGACCCTGGGAGTCCCCCGCGTCAAGGAGATCATCAACGCCGCCAGGGCCATCTCGACCCCCATCATCGAGGTCGCGCTCGAGGACGACCGCGAGAAGGGGGCCCGGAGAGTGCAGGAAGCGTTGCAGAGGACGACGCTCGCCGAAGTGGCCGAGGCGGTGGAGGCGGTGGTGAGCTCTCGCGGCGGGGCCTACATTCGGATCCTCCTGCGCAGCAGCAGCGACGACGAGGACGACGAGGACGACGAGGACCGGGAGGGAGACGAAGACGAGATGGAGGTGGAAGGAGAAGAGAGAGGAGAAGGAGAGAAGCGGAGGAGGAAGAAGAAGAAGAAGAAGAAGAGGAACCCCAACAGAGGCATCCCCTCCCCTCCGGCCTCCGCCGTCGCCGCGGCGCTGATCGCCGCCCCGAAGCTCCGCCTCAAGGAGGAGCACGTCCGCATCGTCGACTCCGGGAGCAGGAAGAGGAGCAGCAAGAAGGGCGGCAGCGAGAAGAGCGAGAGCGGAAGTCGGAGGCACGGCGGGGAGATCTGGGTCTTCCCGCCCGAGGAAAGGGACCCCGCAGTGGGGACCGCGAGGAGGGGCTCCGCCGCCGCCGCGGCCGTGGCCGGGGAGGCCGCCGCGGCGGAGAAGGAGGCGTTTTCCTTCGAAGGGGGAGGTAGCGGGAGGGCGAGGTCGAGCTCTGCCGGGGCTCCCGCTCGAAGGGCCTCCTCTTCTTCCCGCGGCGTCAGCCCGGCCGCCGCCGCCGCGGCCAACGCCTCGACCCCTTCGACTCTTTTCTTGCTCCACGCACTGCTGAGGGCCCTCCCCGCGGCCGTGGTCGGCGGCGTGGCAAGCGTCGAGCGGGCCGTGCTGACGAGGAAGCAGGCCGAGGGGGGGAAGAGAGGGAACGGAGGAAGCGGAGGTGGAAGCGGAGGTGGAGATGAGAGCGCGAACGACAATAGCAGCGACCGCTGCGTCCTGACGGTCGAGGGCCGCGACCTGGGCGCCGTGCTCGCGGCCCCCGGGGTCGACGGCACCCGCACGACGACCAACCACGTGATGGAGGTGGAGCGGGTGCTGGGGATCGAGGCCGCGAGGGCGAGCCTGGCCGCGGAGGTGGCGTCGACGATGGTGAGTTTTTTTCATATTTTTTTCGAAGTCAGGTTTTTTCCCGTGACGCGCGATCGAGGGTCGAAGAAAACTTTCACAAAAACTCACCTCTCTCTCTCTTTTTCCTTTTTTCTTCAATAAACCTTTTAGGGAGCCCACGGCATGAGCGTCGACGCGCGCCACAACATGCTTTTAGCTGATTGCATGACCTACAAGGGGGAAGTCCTCGGCATTACCCGCTTCGGCATCGCCAAGATGAAGGACTCGGTGCTGATGCTCGCGAGTTTCGAGAAGACCACCGACCACCTGTTCGACGCCGCCCTTCGTGGCGCGACCGACCCGGTGCGAGGGGTGAGCGAGTGCATCATCATGGGGATGCCGATGGCGCCGGGCACGGGGCTGTTCAAGCTGATTGCCGCCCCCGGTGGAGGTGGAGGAAGCGGAAACGGAAGCCACGGCGACGACGACGACAACGAAGAGAAACTTCCTCTCCTTTCTTCTCTGTCCCCTCCTCACCTCTTGGCTTCGGCCTCCTTGCCGCCGCTGCCGCCGCCGCCCGTCTTTGCTGCCTACTCTCCGGTGGCGATGACGGTAAGCGCTTGAGGAGAAGAGAAATCGATGTAAAACAAAAAAGTTTGCCTTTCTTTTTAACTTCTTCTGTTCTCTTCTCATTCTTTTACTTTTTTCTTTTCTGTTTCGTTTCGTTTTTTACAATCCGAGCAGAGCGTCGAGCTCATCGTCGAGGTTTTGGTCGGAGCAGGCGGGAGGATTCGGAGGAGGATTCGGAGGAGGAGGAGGCAGAGCTTTCGCTGCCTCTCGCTTTCGTTGCTTCCCTTGCTCTTCTTCCTCCCCCTCGCTCTCGCTCTCGCTCTCGCTCTCGCTCTCGCTCTCGCTCTCGCTCTCCTCCTCCTGCTCGCTACCGCTGCTGCTTATCACCCCTCGCTCCAGGCCCAGCACCTCGGACGCGCGCAGCCGGGACAGCAGCTCCGAGAGGCCCTCGGGGTCGACGGCGAAGTGCCTCCTCCGGTCCTTGCTCTGCTTCTCGTCGCTTCCGCCCCCGTCGTCGTCGTCGTTCCCTCCTCTCTCTCGTTCTCGGTCCCTCGGAGGCAGCAGCAGCGAGAAGCGGCGGCGGCGGCGCGCCGCGGTGGCGTCGAGCGCGCCGAGGGACGCGAGGAGCTCGCGGAGGTCCGCCGCCGCGGAGGGAGGTGGCGTTGAAGAGTAGGAGGAGGAGGAGGAGGAGGAGGAGGAGGAGGAGGTCGAGCGAGCGTCGTCGGCGGCGTCGTCGGCGGCGTCGTCGCCGGCGATCTCGATGCCTTTCGCGCGCTGCTCTCGCTCGCTGTCTCCGCCTCTTCCGGCGCCGCCGCGCCCGCGTCCGCGGCCTCGCCCTCGACCGCGGGAAGAGCGCGAGGCCGCCCACCGCTGGCGCGCGGAGGCCTTGACAGCCGCGGCGTCGGCGTCCATGGCTTTCGGCGTTTCGATCGACAAAAGAAGTAGAAGGGAGTTGTGTGAGGAGGAGGGAGGGAGAGAAAATGAAAACCGAGGCAAAGGGAGCGCGCTTGTTGTTCTGGCTCCCCCTCTCAGCGGATCCCTTGAACGCCGCTTATCTTGTCTATCTTTGTGTGCAGTTTGTTGGTTTAAATGTGATTACAAAAAGCGGAACGCGGAAGGAAACGGGTGCGGAGGGGGAGGTCTTCAGAGAGGAGGTCGAGGTCGAGGTCGAGGTCGAGGTCGAGGGAGGTCGAGCCCCTTCTCGCCCGTTTCAACCATCATCTTCTCTCTTCTTTCCTCTCTCTTTCTCTCTCTCCTTCTCCTCTTCCTGCCCTTCAAACGTTGAACGCGTCCCCAAAGTTGCGCGCCACGATCACCCCGCCGGCAAACAGCGCCACGGCGCGGAGGAGGCTCTGTTGTTGATGATGTTGGAGTTGAGGAGGAGAAAGGAAAGGAGATGAGCGATTGATTCTTCTTGATGCGACCGTTCTTTGCTCTTCTCTCTCTTTCTCTCTCTTTCTCTTTCTCTCCTTACCAGGTTGCACGACCGCTTGACCGGGTCGATGGTCTCGGACCTGTACCACCGCTTGAGGCGCTCGAGGCGGGAGGGGTTGCCGCCGGCCGAGGCGGCGGAGGAGAGCATGTTTTTTTTTGAAGAAGTTTTTTCGACGACGGCGAACGGGCAAGCGAAAGAAGAAAAGTGAGGGAGCGAGAAAATTTTCCACAACTCCTCGACCATCGAGGCGAGCTCGCTCTCTGAAGAGAGTCTCTCTCTCTCTCTGCGCTCCCTCTTTCTACTCTCTTTCTCTCTCTCTTCCCTTTGGCACCCAGGCACGTTCTCTCTCGTTCCACATGCGGCGCGGCTCCGCGGGCCAGCAGGGCGCCGGAGGAGGTCCAACGGGATACAACAACAACGACGATGGGAACCGACAGTTCCGATCGTTCGCCCGCCCCTCCTTCTCGCTCGCGCGCTTCGCCCACAACGACCGCGTCGCCCTGGCCCTGCTGCCGGCGCTGGCCGTCGTGGCCGGTTCTGCGGACGTGACCGTGCTGTGGGTGCTCCTGGTGAGGAAAATGGGATGAGAAGAAAGAGAAGAAACATTTTTTTTTTAGCCATTCGATCAATCGACCCCTCTCTCTCCTCTCAACCTCTTCTTCCTCTTCCTTCCTCCTTCCTCCAACCCCACCTCTCCCTCCCGCAGGCCGGCGCCGCCATCACCTACATGCTCGACGCCGCCGGAGCGCGTCAGGCCACGCTCCTGGCCGCCTGGGCGACCCTTGCAGGAGCCAACGCGGGGCTCCTCCTCACGGGGGCCCCCACCGAGGGAGGGGCCAGGCCCCTCTTCCTCGCGGCTCTGGCCGCGGCCTTCAACGCTGCCGCCTTGCTCGCGACGGGCTGCTGGGCCACCCTGCAGTTCCGGTGGGTGCAGAGGCAGCACCCTGCTGCCGTTTTGTCCTTGGAGAAGGGCTTACTGGCAGCCTCCTTACCCCTGGGAGCTGCCGCCGGAGGACTTGTCTGTCTGACCGCTCTGAGCCCCGCGGCAGCACCTTTCGGGACCTCTGCGTGCCTCTTCGTGCTCTACTTCGCCCTCTGCGTGCCTCTGAGGTCTTCGTTCGTGCGGGAAGAGGGAGGAGGAAGAGACGGAGAGGGAAAAGGCAGAGCCAAGGCCGGGGAAGTCTCTGAGGCTTCGAGCTCGAGCTCTTCGTCGTCGTCGTCGTCGCTCCTCGCTGTCTCCCGCTCCTCGGCGCTCCGCGGCGCTTTGCTGTTTTTGACCTTGCCGACGCTCCAGTACTACGCGATGCACCGCAGGCTCCTGCTCGCGCACGCCGACGTCCACGGCTGGGCTCTTTTGTTATTGGTGAGCTTCCCCGCGGCGGTGATGGCCTCTGCGCGGCGCGGGCTGTGGTTTCTAGAAAGCAGCAGGGCAGCGGCGAAGAAATCTTCTCCTTCCGCTCGCGCGCTCGCTCGCAGGGCCCACCGCCGCCTCCGCCGCTCGCTGCTGCTGCTGTCCTGCGCGGGCACGGTGGCCGGGCTCGAAGGGCGCGTGCTGCTGCGGTCGGCGAGGCAGTACCTGGTGCTCCCGGCCCCCTGGGCGGGGATCGCTCTCGGTGCGGAGGAGAGAAAAGTTTTTGGAAAAAGTTTTTTATTTCGACTTCCGGGTTTTTTTTCCAAAAGAAAAAGAAGAAAAAGAACTCACTTGTCGACCTCTCTTTTTCCTCTTTCCTCCCAAAACAGGCGTCGCTCTGGCCCCATTAGCTGCTTTCGGGGCAATGCACGCCTCGGGCCTTTTGGAAGACGACGACGACGACGACGGAAGCGGAGAAGCCGAAAGCGTCGTCTCTTCGTCGTTCGCCGACGGAGTTTTCGGCTCCTCCTCGAAACCTTTTTCGTCCTCCTTCTCCCCCAAATCGGCAGCAGCGGCGGGCCCGGCCCTTGTCCTGGCCGCCTGCGCCCTCTCCGCGGCAGCAGGCATCCCCTTCTGGGCCCTCCCGGCTCCTTTAACCGCGGCCGCGGGCCTCGCGCTCTTCTGGGAGACTCGAAGGACGAGGCACTCGCTGCTGTTCGCCGCGGGCGCGCTCGCGTCTGCGGCCTGGTTCGCCTCGCACCACTTCGGCCACCTCTCGCTCCCCGAGGACGCATCGAGAAGGGCTTCTTCGCTGAGCTCGCTGGCGTTCGCGTCCGTGGTCGTCGCGGCGCCTGCGGCCGTGCTGCCCGGCCTGGCCTCGAAAGCGGCGGCGACGGAGGCGAGCGCGGGCGCTTCCGCCGCCGTCGCCCGCTTCGGCGCGGGACTCGCGCTGCTGCTGCACGCCTCGGGGCTAGCGGCCCTGGAGCAAGCTCTTTACTGCGGCGACCACGGCGGAGGGGGCAGCAGCGGATCGGGGGATTCCTCTTGGGTCTCTTCGAGCTCGGAGATGTACCCCGCGTACCTGGTGGTGGCGACCTCGGTGGCGCTCTCCGCCGCGGCGCGGGCCCTTGCTTCGAGTTCGAGTTCGAGCTTTTCGTCGACGTCGTCGTCGTCGTCGTCGTCGTCGCCGCCGCGCTCTTCTCCTTCGTCGTCGTCAAACAATTCCGGCGCCCTCCCCTTCTTCGCCACCGCCACCAAGTGGCTCTGTCTCGCCAAACTCTCCATCCTGGTCCTTCCCGCGTCCAGGCCGCTGTGGCCCGCGGCGCTGTGGCTGATGAGCGCCGGTCCGGGGATAGCCGCGGCGTTCTTCAACCTCGGGGGGAGCGAAAACGGCGACGGGAACGACGACGACAACGACGACGAGAGGAAGAAAGACCTGGACGCGCGCTCCTCCCGTCCTCCTCCCCTCACAAAGACCGCCGCGGTCTCCCTGGCCGGCCTCGGAGCTCTTTCTACGTACCACGCCCGCTTCCTGGTGTTTGAGGTGCTCGAAGCGGCGACCGGGGTCCGACCAACGCATGCCTCCGCCGCGGGGGCCCTGGCTCTTTCCTTATCTCTGGCGACGGCGCCGGCGCTCCACGCCGGTGGCCTCTCCGGCGCCCCGCTGGCCCTTTGCTCTGCTCTGGGAGCCGCGGGCCTGGCCGTGCTCGTGCTGGAGCCCCCTCTCCCTGCCTCTGCTCTGGGAGAGAGCTGCTCCTTGGGCGTTTTGTGCCCGGCTTCTCTGCTCCGGTGGGACCAGCGGCACACGCCCGAAACAGCTTTCTCCTCTTCCTCTTTTTCCTCTTCTTCTTCGAGCTCTGCTGTTCCGGACGATATCTCCGTCTGGGGGGACCTGGGCCTCTCCGGGCGAGAAGGGGGACGCTACCCTTCGTGGCTGCTTGTGGGCGCCGCCGCGACGGGGGCGGCCGCGGCCGCCGTCGGCGGCTTTGGGCGGAACCGGCGGCATTCGAGAGGAAAACGAAGGGGTTTCCTCTCGGCCGTGGTATCCTTCTTCAGCGGCGCCTCCTCCGTCTCCCTGGCGGCGACGGCGGCGGCCGCCGTCGGGGCCTTTGTCGCCGGGGAGGCCTTCCCCAGCAGCGGAGGGAAAGGAGGGTCAGGAGGAGGGATCTTGCCGGGCTTGGCGAGCCGGGCGGCGCTGCACCTCTCTGTTCTGGGCTCCGCGGTCGCTCTCGCGCTCTGCACGCTTCTTGTGAGGTCGAGGTCGCGGTCCGCCGGAGGGGCTTTAAGAGGAGCCCTGCTGCCTTGGGTCGGAGCTCTGGCCTCTGCCGCGGCGGCGCTCTCTTCGAAGCCGGCGGCGGCGGCAGGAGCGGCAGGGGCGGCGGGAGCGATGGCAAAGACAGAAACGGTTTGGCAGCCGCTGCGGCTCTTTCCCGACGCCATGAGCGCCGCGGCGCGCGACGCCGACGCCGTCGAGGCGTCGACGCTGGCCGGGATCGCCGCGGCGGAGTGCCTGCTGCTGGCTCTGGCGTGCAAGCTGCGCGTGTCGGTGGAGGTGCGCAAGGAGAGGGAGGTCGTTGTCGGAGGAAGCGGAGGAGGAGATGACTCTTCTCTTTCTCGTCATTCTCGTTCTCCGGGTTTTGCGGCCGCTGCTGCTTGCTCCCGTGGGGCGAACATGAGGTTCCTTCCCTCGCTCTCCAACGCTTTGACGCTCTGCGGCTACGCGCTGGCGGTGCTCTCCGGCGCTCTTGCCTCGGCTGCCTCCCTGGGCTCGAGCAGTGGCGGCGAGGGCGAGACGGGGAAGCAGCTCGGGGACCTCTCCGCCGCCGCGCGCTCGGCGGCCCTGCTGTCTCCGGCGCTGCTGCTCCTCTGCCCCGACCCTCGGCTCTTTCGAAATCTTTCCTCCCCTCGCAGGCACGCCCCCCCGGCCCTCTCCGCGGCCCTGTCCTGCGCCCTGGCGACGATGTTCTCCCTGGCGCGGGACTCGGCGGTGCGAAAAAGAATGGTCTCTGGCTTCCCCGGAGCGACTTTCGCAGGAACGGGAGACGGAGAGGAAGAAAAGGGGCCGTTCGCCTCTCTCTTTCTCGGTGGCGGCGCGGGGAGCAGCCCCGGCGTCTACGGTGATTCTCTGAAAGAGACGGCGCTGGTGCTCGCGGCCCTTCCGGCGCACCTGCTCCTGTTCGCGCACCTGTGGGCCAAGGGAGAGAAAGGGAGAGAGAGAGGAGGGAACGGAAACGGGAGAGGTTTGGGTTCCTCGAGCAGCGGCGGCGTCACTGTTGCTGCTCTTCTCGTCCTCTCGCTGCCCCTGTCGGTGCTCTCGCTGGCGGCAGGGAGGTGTTCCTCGACCAAGTGGCTGGCGGCGGGGGCCCTGGCCGCCCTGGCGGTGGTGGCGGCGCAAAGGGCGCTGAGTGGTGGTGGGGGGAGCAGCAGGCGCGTGGCTGCGGCGAAGAGGAGGCCTCGGTGAAAAAAGTAAAAAAAGAAGAAAAATGAAACGAAGACTTCAAGAAAAGAACAACCGAAACCACTCGTTCGACGCCGAAACCTTTCTTTTTCTTTTTCTTTTTCTTTCGCTTATTTTTGCCTCTCCAAAAATGTCAGCCCGGCTGAGCTCGAGGCGCTCTCCCACGCCGGAAGGGAGCTCCCGCGTCGTTCCTCGTCGCTCGCGCGTGCGGGCTCAGGGAGGCGCTGCGGGGCCGAGCAGCGGTCGTGTGCCCTCGATTGAGAGGTCAAAATCGACGTCTCAGTCCTTGTCAGCCCGCATCGCGCGCTTCCTCTCTGCCGCCTCTCCTCCGGCCAGCTCCGACCTGCCTCCGAGAATGTACTCCCGCGCCCTCGCCCTCTGCCGGGAGCAGGTGAGAGAGAGAGAAAGAGAAAAAGAGAGAAAAAGAAAGAGAGAGAGAGGTCAAGATGGAGAACAGGCTTGCGCTCGGCTGAAGCTTGCCTGCGCTCTCGACAGGCGCTCGCTCTCTCTCACTCCGTCGCCGAGGTTTTTTCGTTTTTTTCCCTCTCTTTTTCAGGACTACGAGCGCGCCTTCGCCGTCTTCGAGCGCGTCGTTACCCTCCAGCCCCAGAACTCGAAAGCGTGGGTCAGCTGGGCGCAGGCAGAGAAGAGGGCGACGGCGGCGACGGCGAGGGACAACAACAGCAACTGCTGCAGCAGCGGCAGCGAAAGCAACAACAACGAAAACTGCAACGGCCTCCTCCCTTCCTCCCCTTCTTCCGTCGTCGCCGTCCTCCAGGCCGGCCTCTCATTAAACCGCGGGGCCCCCCCTTCGGCCAGGGCTCCCTTGGCACAAGCGTGGGCCCTCCACGAGCTCCAGAGGGGCAACTCGAAAGCGGCGATGGCTCTGCTGGCAAGGGCGGTGAGAGAAGACCCGGAGAGGTGTTCTCCGGTCCTGAGGTGGGCACCTGTGGTGGAGGCCGCGAGGGAGGCGGCGGAGGAGGAGGAGAGGAGGAGGAAGGGGGAGGGAAAGAAAAGCGGGAGCGGAAGCGGCGTTGCTGCTGCTGGTCCTTCTGCTTGAACTTTTTTTCCCTCTCTTTTTTCTGTTTGCCTCTCCTCTCCTCCACGCTTCTAACTTTCTCCGATCCGATTTCGTTTCTCCGATTTTTTATAACTCCATCTCTCCCTTGCCTTTGAACCTGAGGCGAATTGTAAATGAATGAAAAATACACTGTTTTTTCTCCTTTTGTTACACAAAAAATCTCTCTCTCAGAATTCTCCGCTGCTTCTCCGCACTTCTCGGAGCTGGTTCGGCAGCGCCGCGCGCAGGGCCCTGACGCGCGCCAGGCCCTCCGCGACCGTCAGCGAGGAGGAGTCGGAGAGGGAAGCGGCAGAGAGGGGGTCGCTGCCGGCGGCAACAACGCCTATCCCTTCATGCTCCTCGCTGCTGCTGCTGCTGCCGCCGCTCTCTTCATCGTCCCTTCCCACCCGCGGGGCCTCGCTCAGGTCGAGCAGCGCGAGGAGGTTGGCTACGGGGGCAGCAGCGGAAGAAGAGGAAGGAGAGAGAGAAGGCAGCGGTGGCTGAGAGGCGTGCGAAGGAGGAGGAGGAGGAGCAGCAGCAGCGGCAGGAGCAGCGGCAGCGGCAGCAGGAGCGGCGTTCGGAAGAGAAGAGACTCCTGCTGACGCTCTCGCCGCATCGGAGGAGATCCTCACCCGCAGAGGCGGAGGTGGGAGCAGAGGAGGGGGCGTGATTTTCCCTTCCCGCCCTCGCCCGCCGTCGTCGTCGTTTTCGCTCTCGTCGTCGCTGTCGTCGTCCTCGAGCGCAAACGGCAGCAGCATTTCCTCCCCGCCCCCGATCCCTCCCTCCTTGGCCGTCCCGAGGGTCCCCGAGGACGACGAGGAGTAGGTGAAGGGCAGCAGCAGCAGCATCGAGGAGGGAGGGGAAGGGGAGGGAGGAGCAGCGGCGGGGCCGAGGGAGAGACGGGGGAGGCCGCCGCTGTTGCTCGCGCCCGCTGCTGTTGCTCGCGCCCGCTGTTCCGCCACCGAGGGAGAAGACGACGGCGAAGGGGAGTGCATCCGTATCGTCGTCGTGGCGTTCATTCCACCGAAGCTGCTGCTGCCGATGCCGCCGCCGCTGCCTCCTCCTCCTCCTCCAAGAGAAAACAGAGAGGCCGCCGCGGCCGCGGCCGAGGAGGCCAAGGCAGCTCCGACGCCGCCGCCTCCCCCGGGGGAAGAGGGAACACCGCCGCCGCCTCCTCCGATGCTGTCGCCGCGCTCGAGCAGGGAGAGGCCCCCGCGGGCGGCTGCCCAGAGAGCAGAAGAAGGAGAAGAAGTAAGAGAAGAAGAAGCTCCCGAAGTCGCCGTTGCTCCAAACCCGCTCCCGCTTCCGCCGCTTCCGCCGTTGCTCTTTGCCCGAAAGGCGGCTAGAGCGCTGCTCCCCGCCGCCGTCGCTGCGCCCAGCAGGGCCGTCGCGGGCGAAGAGCCCAGCAGATCGGAGAGGGCGTTGGCCGCCGCGTTCGAGGCCGAGGCCGCCGCGGCCGAATAGCTGCTGCTGCCGCTGCCGTTGTTTCGGGTTCCAACGCCGCCGCCGCCGCCGGGCGAGCCCGAGAGCGAGGAGGGGGCGAACGGCAGCTTCGGCGACTGGGGAATCGAGCCCGCGCGCTGCAGGGACGAAGAGCGCTGCTGCTGCTGCTGCTGCTGCTGCTGCTGCTGCTGCTGCTGCTGCTGCTGCTGCTGCTGCTGCTGCTGCTGCTGCTGCTGCTGCTGCTGCTGCTGCTGTCGCACGTAGCTCTGACTGTGCTGCTGCTGCTGCTGCTGCTGGAATGAAGACGACGAAGAGCTCAGGGAAGCCGCCGACGCAGCCGCCGACGACGAAGACAACGGCGACGACAGCAGCAGCGGCGGCGGCGGCAGAGCGGCTTTCCCCAGCGGCGAGCGCATTTGCTGCTGCTGCTGAGTCCCGCTTCCACTCCCACTGCCTCCCCCGCGGAGAGCGGGAGCAGACCCCACGGCAATAGCCTGCTGCTGCTGCTGCTGCTGCCCCGGAAGCGGCGGCCTCCCGAGGCTGCTCCCGCCGCCGCTGCGGAAGGAGGAAGCGGAGGTGGCAGAGGCGACGAGAGAGCTCGCGCTCGCCGTGGCTGCAGCTGCTGCTGCTGCCGCTCCCGGGATGAGCATCGGCGCCGTCTGCTGTCTCAGTCTCGTCGCGGAACTCGGGTGCTGCTGCTGCGGCGGCGGCGGCGACAGAGGTGCTTCTGCCGCTGCTGTTGCCGTTGTCGTTGCCGTTGCTGCTTGACTCCCGCTCCCGCTCCCGCTCCCTCCTCCCGCGCCCCCGCGCAGCAGCCCGCTGACGCCGCTCGCCGCGGCCGCCAGGGCGAACACGGCCCCGTGCGCCGCTCCTCGCACGGCGGCGGCGAGCGGCGAAGGGGGCTCGGCGGGCAAGGAGGAGGAACACGAAGTGCCGCCGCCGCCGCCGGAGGCGGAGGAGCAGAAGGAAGCGGAGAGCGCAGGAGGAGGCGCAGGAGGAGGAGGAGAGAGGCGCGGGAGGGCGCGGCCGCTGTTGTTGCTCCCGCCCCTGCCACCCAGCGAAGGGCACGGCGAGGAGAAGCTGCTGCTGCTGCCGCTGCTGCCGGCGGCGGCGGAGGGAGGAGCGGAAGGACTTCTGACGACAAAGCCGCTGCCGATGCCGACGAACGAATCGGAGAGCTGCTCCTCCTCTTCCTCTTCCTCTTCCTCTTCTTCTTCGTTTGCGCGGAACGAACGCCCCGCCTGCCTTCCGCTCCTGCTGCTGTTCTGGCTTCTGCCGCTCGTCCTCTTTATTTCTTTTTTCAGCGCCGCGACCGCCTCGAATGGGCGGTAGAGGACCCGAACGGAGGCGCCCCCGGCAGGGGAGCGAGCCTCGACGACGGCGAGCGACGAAAAGTCGTTTGCTTCTCCTTCTTTTCTTCTCTTCGCCGCCTCTTCGAAAGAAGCGGCGCGGCACGAGCGGAACTGCAGAGAGCAAGAAGAGGAAGAAGAGGCAGAGAACAGGGAATGGGCCGGGAGGGCCCTGGCGATAGAATGCACCGCCCTCAGAGCGACGACCAGGGACTTGTGCTCGATCTTCTTCTTCTCGGGGGGCACGTACTCGAGCGCCCAGCGCTCGAGGAGGGTGCGGCCTGGCGGTGGTGGTGGTGGTGGTGGTGGTGTTTTTTTTGGAAGGAGGTTGAGCAGGTCTCTTCGAACGAGGTTTTTTCTTTCGTTCCTTTCTTCGTCGTCGTCGAGGGCTTTTTCTTTCTCTCTTTCTTATCTCTTCCGTTCTCTCTCTCTCTCTTTCCTCACCTCTGCTCTCGGCCTCGCCCAGAGGCAGAGGCCTGCTGCTGCTACTGTCGTCGCCGTCGCCGTCGTCGCGCGGGGCAGCGGAGGAAGCAGGAGGCGCCGCGGCAGGGCTCTCGAGAAGAATGTCGATGACAACGACGACA
>Ga0210003_1002179_pt1 | contig 16703 bp, 29 predicted proteins | sample LantaG_FD_182804 | JGI IMG/M metagenome (GOLD analysis project Ga0210003, IMG submission 182804) | Deep subsurface microbial communities from Baltic Sea to uncover new lineages of life (NeLLi) - Landsort_02402 metaG (SPAdes) (version 2) | ecosystem: Environmental > Aquatic > Marine > Oceanic >...
TCCAATAGGATTACCTTTTCCGTAGTGCTTTGCGCACCGGAGTTCTGTTTCTGGAGGTATCTGTGATAGTAGTGGGTTAAACGGGCGGCTGTCCTGGATGTACGCTTCGGCGTGGAAGCCGCAGTCTGGGCACCGGAAGGGTATCTTTATCCATGCTTTTTTAGACATAGCTTAGTAAAGTCGGTATTCTGCGCCTACAGAATTTTGTTCTTTCGCCATGGTTCTTAAATATTTTTGTAGACTATAAAGTTTTTTTGAAGGAAGTCCCGCTTCCTTCGCAGCAGCAATAGTATCATCGAGCCTCTCTAGCTGCTCGTCTACTTTTAGAATGATGTCTTTTACGACTTGCTGCAGTTTTTCTGTGTCCATTGGAATGGATTCAACTGCAGGGAGGGGTACCGGTTCCTCGTATGCTATCTTGTAGAATGTTCCGTTTACTTTTATATACTTAGGGTGTTTATTTTTCATATTCCTTTTCCTTGTTTGCTCGTTGCTACCTATAAAGTAACTTTTTTGTTGGCATACTGTGACTTCGTACTTATATTATAATTGAGCACCCAGTTGGCTCTAATGGAGAACTTTAATGCCGCGACATTTTAGTGCTAGTAAGCCCCCTGTGTTTATTAAGTACATGGGGAAGAAGTATCGTTTGAAGCAGAGTGCTATTCCTGCAAGGGAAGCTGAACGGAAACTAGAACAGGTTTCTGCGGCAATAGGTAGACTTGAGCGCACTGGTTACCCTATGCTCCCTGTTTCTACACTTACTGAGGAATGGACAATAGACCCTAAGAATATTATGAATTCTAAGGATGAAGAAGGAGATAGTCCACTTCTTATTATGTGGAATCCTTTAACAACTGAGCTACTTTTGGCTTCAGAAAACCATACTATATTTCATGCTGATTTGCATACAAAGTATATGAGTTCTTTACGTTCTTACGAAAATCCTGGTTATGACGACTGGGTACGTGCTTACACTAAAAAGTACGCTAATCATCATATAAACGTACATGAGTGGAATCCATTGCAGGATTATTGGTACTACTATAATGCCTCGCAAAGAAGAAGAGTGGAATCTTTGCAGCGTAAGGGAGTTGAATACTTTAAGCGCATGCTAGAGATGCACGGTGCAGGTAAATACACCGTTACAGTCGTACTCTAGGAGATACAAAATGAGATCCCGTTTCAGTAAAAGTAACCCCCCAGAACTAATTAAGTACATGGGGAAGAAGTATCGTTTGAAGAAGGGTGCGATGCCTGCCAAGCAGGCGGAGCAGAAGGTTAGTCAGGTTGACCGCGCAATGAACAGGGTATCTCAGCAAGGATACCCAATAGTACTACCCCCAAAGATGAAAAGTGAGTGGACGATAAACTCAAACGATTTGATAGAATCTGTAGACACAAAAGGTGGTAAGCCTTTTCTTATTATGTGGAATCCAATCACTTCTGAATTATTGATGGCTTCTGATGAAGATATCAATGCTCCACTACATGTGTTCCTTCACAAACGTTTTAAAGACAACGTAGTTCAGTATCAGGACTCTGGGTATGATGATTGGGTTCGTGCTTTCTACGATAACAGTATCGATGAGATAGCTGTTTACGCTTGGGGACCACTACTTAAGTACATTCCATTTTTGGATGGAAAAGAACGTAGGTACGCGGATAGACTACAGAGTGAAGGTAATAAAGCTTTCCAACGTATGCTAGAGATGCATGGTGCAGGTTCGCATAAATTGCGAATGAAATCAATTGGATGACTTTATCTTTAGGTATCTACGTTTTAATCTCTTTCATCTGCTACGCTGGTTTGTTATACTACCTCTGGAAAAACTACTATTAGTTAAGCCTCTGTAGTCTAACGGATAGGCAGCGGTCTTCTACACCGTTTTATGTAGGTTCGAGTCCTACCAGGGGTATTCTTGTACATTGTAATAGATGGTAGTATAATTACTACTCTCGTGTCTTTTGGGGGTAACTGGGAGTATCCAACTCCTGTGGCCAGATCATTTGCTGCTATAAGTAGACCTTTACTAGCAAGTGTTCCAGTTGGGTTTATGGTTTTTAATACTACTTCTGGAAAACCTAACTGGAGCAATGGAGTTGCTTGGGTTGATGGTGTAGGAACCGTAGACCCGTGATAAAATTCTCTTGACTTTGTTTAAATACTCCTTATATTGGTATTGAAGCGGCACACTGCCAACACAAAAACAGTTTTTAACCTTCGGAGATAGTCTCATGCTAACCCTTATTACTCTTGAGCAACAGCAGAGTACAATCATCACAATGCTTGATGATCGATTATGTAGCTCAACTGAAAAGGAGAAAGCATGGGATACCAAGACAACCTCAGTGTCGAAAATCTGAAGAGACAATTTGAGCGCATTGGCGCTCGTCTCGAAGTAACCGAAATCGTAGCCGAACATCTGGACCGTCCTATTGTGGACTGGAACACTAAGAAGCCGTTCCACTGGACCAAGGTTGCGCCTTTTTCCGCCAACGTACGTCAGGACGAAGATGGTGAACACTTCACCATGCGTATTGGGGATAACTCTAAAGTCCCTCCCGGTGCGTCCTCTAACGAAGGCCCCAACCTGTCCAAAATTCAGGTTCTTGACGTGCAGCCCAAAGATCGCCATCTTTTGTTGCAAGTGGTAATCGGGGAAGGGCGCAACATGCAGGTGGACAAGCTGCTTATGGGGCATGATGAACGTCATTGGTTCATCGCACGTTCCAGCGGTTCTACGGTTCAGGAGGCCAAAGAGAACCTGAAGCCTGAAGTGGTGCGTGAGCGGCAGAAGCAGGTTAAGGTTAAACGGTCTAAACGGCAGAAGCGTAAGAATGCTGCCTTTGTGCGTCAGGGTGAATGGTTCTTCATGCCTGAACCTGATTTCTACCCCGAAAAGGGCACCATCCTTTCTAAGAACGAGCCTCTTCGGAGGGGAGCCGGAAAGCCACACATGGCGGAAGAATGCTGTCGTATCGGCGGTACGGTGGTTATGTTCCACGCTACCTACGCGCCTAATGGAATTTCGGTAGTTGCTTACGAGAAGCTGTGCAGCGAAAACGCTATTGATAAGGCATTTAGACGCCTTGGTTGGCGTTCGATGACGCGGGATGCGGTTGTGTACGTGCGTGGTAAGATTCGCCACCCTGATCACAAGGCTCTTAAGCTTCGTGTGTGGCATCTGGTGGTCCCCAACACCGAACAGGTGCGTGTGGGAAATCGTTTGCAGACGGTTGCTTTCTTGGATTAGTAAGAAGGTTACTGTAAAAGAAAAGTGGGTAGCAGAAATGTTACCCACTTTTGGGGCGTAGTTCAATTGGTAGAGCGTTTGACTCTGACTCAAAATGTTGGAGGTTCGAGTCCTCCCGCCCCAACTTTGTTTTACTACTTATATTGGGACGTGGTGTAATTGGTAGCATAACAGACTTTGACTCTGTTGGTTCGGGATCGTACCCCGCCGTCCCAAATTGTTGTTGACTTTTTATAAAGACGACTTATATTTTGTTTGAAAGCGAGAGAGAATGCAGTTGGGCTCTCGCGGCGGAATTAGAGAGAAGACGTAATATCTCTAGTTTGCAGTGAGCATCACTGTAGTGAGTGCTTCCATCACTTAAAAAATTTGGAAGATTAAGCCATTGGTGCATTTTGGAGTGCGCTTTTGGTGGATGCTCCAACGGGTTCCGGATTCCGTCATGTCCGGCAGTGGCGGCTCAACCGCTCAATTGAGTATGGCCACACTATTTTTGTTTCTCGTCCTAGGACCTGTATGCTTCGCATACAGGCAGAGTTACGTACGAAAGTACGTAGGCGTAAGTTAGGTCGGGCCGCAGCCACTCACCTAATGGTAGCCACCTCGTCCTTGTTAGCACGGAACGCCCCGTGTGTAGGCAGAGCGGCTACTAAAAGGTAAGACGGAAAGAGTGGCATTAACTGTAACGATAGGAGGTCCTATTTCAAAGTGTACACAGGTGGGAGGTTGGCTTAAGAGCAGCCATCCTTTAAAGAGTGACGACGTAGGTGCTGCTGGCGACTGAATACCTATAAGGGATGACCCAGACCAAAGCACCTTGGGCAGGTAAGGGAAACCCAAGGGTACCTACACGGTATAGTGCAAAGTCCGGTACAACCTATACGCGCTTTTCCCTGCGGGCGTATAGGCGGTAACAGAGCCGGATGCTCCCGTTGGAGTCTTTAGCGTAATAGCACACCTTCTGTGTACACTTTGAAGTAGGACATTTAGGGCGATTAGCTCAGTTGGTACGAGCGTCGGCTTTACACGCCGGATGTCACTGGTTCGAGCCCAGTATCGCCCATTGTGCACGGTAGTAGTATAGGAGCATTCGACTGTGAGTACCAAAGATTCATGGTATCGTCAGTGTAGGTTTGAAACACCAACTAATACTGGCAAGAAGGTAGACACCGCTTGGATTCCAGAAAAGTTTGCCAAAGTTGGAAAAAAGATCTATATCGGTGAGAAACGCCAAAACCCAGATGAGATTTGGATAATAATTGAAGTTTTTGATCGAAAGCCCGAGAGTTGGTTGGTAGAACATCAGATGGACTACAAACACCAGCGTAAAATGTCGGATATCTAAAATGACCGAAGAGCGTGATAGTGCTGGTATGCCGATTGTTCCAGACGACCCTTTGTGGACTAAAGAGGATCGTGAACACTACAAAGCGTGGAAACGCGCTTTACTGGTTGAACATGAAAAAAAGATAAACAGTATTTGGTGGGTCAAAATGACCCCAAGTGTTGTAATCCCTATGCCTTTACACGTTGGGTTATGTTTAGTAGCGCTTCCTTTTCTTCCATATGGTTGGGTTAGAGACTACCTAGATAAGAGAAGCTACAAAAAGACTGTATAGTCATAAGGAGAAGAGGTTAGTCATGGGAAGGGTTGTACTTGGAGATGATGCTCCGGTAATTCAGGGTGTTGCAAATCTATCTTGGTTGTCTAAAGGTTTAAATGATTGGTGTACTCTGTGTAATTTACATGTCGGACATGCAACTTACAAGATACGTTCTGCACCTGTTTGCAAAAAATGCTACGATGCCTATGAGAAACTACTATTCAGACAACTATCACGAAACTGTGTTAAATTAACTAAAGTATTAGCAGCCGCAGATACAAAAATAGAAGAGTATCTCAGTAAACCCGATTCTACCGAAGTATGCGAAGACGCTACGCTGGAGTATGCCACTAGCAATTGGTGTAAGAAATAACCAATAGTTAGGTTATCCTTCTGGTAGAGGAGTTTTATATGAAATACGTTTTGCATAATGGATTTCTATACCAGAAGGTAGCAGATACCGAAGCCCCGCCAAAGCTTCTTAGATACAAAAACGCTACATATGTTCTGGTAGAGTCCGCACTTCCAAAACGGAAGTGGAAGTACTCCGACTTTACAGATACCTTCAAGCTTCCACCGCAACTTCAGGTACAGTGGGATGTGAACAGTAAAGACTTGCTATCCTCTATAGACACCAGTATGTCTGATACGGGTAACCCACAGCACAAGGAACCGGCATTGCTCATGTGGCATCCTATAAGCGGGCAACTGCTTATGGCGTCTCTTGGTGGGTTTGGTGGAACACATGCACACTTGGCACATCAATACGGTAGTCACGACTACGATGAGTACGTTCGTGCGATGGTTTATCCCGATGTTCCGGGTAAACGACTTGTAGAGATATACCCCTGGTTCCCTCAAGCTTCTTGGGGTATGTACGATTCTGATTTTGCCACACTTTGTTTTGATGGGCAATTTGCTTTCAAGTCCCTTTTGGAGAGGCGTGGAGTGCAGGACAAAGAAATCAGTTTAGGAAGATGTAAAGGATAGCCTATGTTTAGCAAATCCTTGCCATTATTGATATTATGTATCCCTGTAGTTTAGTGGAATAAAACGCCGGTCTCCTACTCCGGATATCGCAGGTTCAATTCCTGCCAGGGGTTCTTGTTTAGAGGTATTTTATGAAATTATTTGTGATGTTCCTAGTTTTCATCGTAGCCTTACTAGGGTTATTCGGTGTAGAAAAACTACATTTAACAAGGATGTTGTCCGCAGCTGTAGCAGCTGTCTGGATGACTGGTATTTCAACAATCACTGCCTACACGCTAGATGGACGTGTAATTATTTCGGAGAACTAAGAATGCTTTTGCAGCCTCCTGCTGGATCAGAGATCCAGAAACTTTCAACTGCTCCTCTTACCTCTTCTGCTAAATCCTCACATAGAAATGAAAAATCTGCAGATATATGCTTTACATGTGATGGTAGAGGTCTTATATTGTGTGTGAGTGGAGTTTTTAGGGCTAAGATGAAGTGTCCTACTTGTAAAGGAGACGGCGTCACAAAAGTTTAGATTACGCTTTATACATTTTATTTTGGATTAAGGATGTGTGTTGATGATAACAGATCGTACTGCTATTTTTATTGATGGTGCGTACTTTGACAAACTATTGGAGCTTGAATTTAACAGAGCTAGGATCGATTTTGCAAAGTTTGTTAAGGAGGTAGGCGGAGACGATAACGTCTTTCGTACTTACTACTACCATTGTCCTCCTTTCGTAAGTCAGGTACCATCAGATGATGAAACTAGAAGGGCAGAGGCAAAATCTAGATTTTTTTCAGCTCTGTCTGGTCTTCCTAGATTTCAAGTACGCTTGGGTAAGCTAGTATATCGTGGGCAGGATGAAAGGGGTAAGCCTATTTTTATCCAAAAGCTTGTAGATATCATGCTTGGAGTAGATCTTGTTCTACTAGGGGCTACACGGCAGATTACACGAGCAATCTTGGTTGCAGGAGACAGCGACTTTGTTCCCGCTGTAGAGGCTGCAAAGATGCAAGGGGTCCTTATCAGTCTGTGGCATGGACCTACTCGTAACGGAACAAGCTCTCCACATAGCACGGTACATAGAGAATTGTGGGAAGCCTGCGACGAACGGTTTGAAATGGACCAGAAGTTTGTAAACTCTATACGTAGATAAGCTGACGTGGCGTAACGGTAGCCGCGCTGGGTTTAGGTCCCAGTGGGAGAAATCCCGTAGGAGTTCGAATCTCCTCGTCAGTATTGGGAGTATAAGGAATACCAATGGCCATCTACGAGTACGCTTGTGCCGCTTGTGGTAGAAGAAGTGAAGTTGAGAGGAAGATGTCAGAAAGGTTCGATGACCAAATCTGCCTGCATTGTGGAGGAAAAGAAACCGAGTTAGTTCCCAGTTTAAGTAGCTTTTCGTTTAGCTGTGGAGGATTCTACGCTACTGATTACAAGATGCAAGGCGGTGGAAAGAAGAAAGCTGGAAAGTGATGGAACTGGCTAAGATAGAGGTTAACGACTACGGGGGTGCCCCTTTCGCCTCGCATAACATGCCGTGTCCTATTTGTAGGGAAAAGCCTGCTGTATTGTCTATGAACGAGGGTACATTTCAGCCCTGTTGGAGCTGCCAGAGAACCGGCTGGGTAACAGTAAAAGCTATTGGTTGGCGGAGATGGGTCGTCCGTAAACTCTTTGGTAGACTGCATGTTAGTTGAGCCACTGTGGCGAAGTTGGTATACGCGCTTGACTCAAACTCAAGTGAGCTTATGCTCATGTGGGTTCAAATCCCACCAGTGGTATTAGGACCTTTCTTTGAACCCTGCTGGGATTGCCAACATAAAGGTTGGGTTGTTGTTAGCGCGGTTGGGTGGCGAAGACGGGTGCTGAAGGCGTTGGGCATGTTGAGGAACAACTAATGAGTGACCTGGCTAAATTAGAACAAGCTTTGCTCGATGATGGTTATATGCGTTGCGTGCTGGATGGTAAGCTACAGATAGCAGAAGGCGACGTTATAGACTTGGTGGAGCCTTTGCGCGAGAGCACTACTACTGGAATGTGGATCGTTACAGATACGACGTTTAACATACGTATGGGTCTTATTGCACGTTGGCTAGTTGTAAAGACCGAAAAGATGGCCACCAAGATTGGGGAACGTTTTGTAGTGCACCTAATTCCTGACATCACCGACGCCAGTCCTTTACTTATCTACGCCATCTTCATGGATGTGTTGGATGACAACCGGAGCGTGCCAACCGACGTATACTACGTACGAGTGAAGGATCACGTGAAGTGGAACAGGTTCAAAGGTCGTTAAGGAGAATTAAATGAAACGTTTATGGAAGGCGTGGAAACAGATAATTGGAAGCACGTTTGTGATTGTCTGTATTATTTCCTTTCCTTTGCTTAGTTATTTTTCGTCAACTCAGGTAACCATGCCCACCATCAAGTTGCCACTTGATGCTAAACAAGTAGCTACACTCATCGAACAATTCGGCGTGTCAAAATATTTAGTAAAACCAATGCACAGTAATTGCGTGACAAGGGGAACCCCTACAATTGAAAGTGGTCCCCTTACTGGGGAAGGGAGGACCTTAACGCTGTCGATCGCCTATCACATGCGTAACGCTACTCAGCATCCCCGCTTGTTTACGTTCTACTGCGCGATCTTTAAGGTCGTTGGTGTCAAGTTTCCCTACACCCCTTCTGCTGTTAGCAGAGTAATTGTAGAAGGTGGCAGCAGTGAGCGTGGTGTGGTGGTCATTAAATGGCCCAAGAAGATGTACCGGAGATCCGTCTTGCGGCGCTACGTGTATACCTGTGCGTGTCAGCATACGAGGACGATGGGGGAACGTGTGATCGACATGAAATTCGTTAGCGTACCAGAGGAAGTGAAATAGGATGAGCCTCAACTATTACGAACACGATTACGCTGCCGAATGCCGCGCAGAGCAAATTTATATCGACGACACAGACCCAGGGCGTTACGTTGTACAGATGGCCCCTGTTGTCACGTACAAAGGATTTCTCACGATGATGGTGGGTGACGAGGTTGTCGGAACGATGGACGCTACTTTCGACTACTCGAATATACCTGAGCACCGACGTCAAACGGCGCTCAATTGGATTATACAACGCGCAACACTGCTTAGAATTGGATGGCAGTAAATAAGTAGAGGAGGTTCTTATGATTATTAGTGTAAACGATAGCAACGCTGTTCATGGTATCTCTATCTTCGATGAAGATGGTAGGCCCATTCGTAGCATACAATCTTTTGATACGGAGACCTTTGTTTGTCTGCTACCAGAAGAGCAGTTCACTGTTGCTGCGGGATTTATTATCTCGTGTTATAGTACAGTAGATCTCCATCGGTATATAAAATCATTTCCACAAGTTTTGCAGAATTTCATCTGCTACCACGATCCCGATGACGAAGGTACGCCAGCTAAGTTTATAGCCGATCAGCTTAAACGTAGAACAAAATTGCGTTCTTTTTTGCTAAAAGATGAAGACCCAGCACTCGTAGGATAGCCTAAAGGTATCCACGTGAACTATGACCGACTTAGTATATTTCAACCTTACCTTCCTGTGCTGGTAGAGGAGGGATTTTTGTGCCATACTTGCCATCGCATACTTCCTATAGAGCAGTGGGTGAGAAAATCTATGGGGCAGTGCGAAGAGTGTTGGGAGAGCAATCCACGTGCCGTCCCGGTTCATAGTGACTGGGATGAAATACGTAGAGTTGCAGAAGAGATAGAGGCGGAGAATAAAGATGAGTAATAAGGCATCCCAGTCAGATTTTAATCCTTTTGATGCCTACGGTAGACGTAAGAAGTACTCGGTAGACCCTGAAGAGTTTGCAAAGAGGTACGCTAAGAACTCCGACGTAGCTATGAGTTTTTTAATCGAGCACGAGTTTCTAATTGTTGCCTGTGACTGTGGAGAAGATGATTGCCTTGGTTGGCAGATGCAGACGAAAGAATGGCTCGATACCCGTAAGGAGCTGGGGCTTTGGGACGACGCTACAAAGATGTATTGGGTTAAAGATGTCTACCTGGGAGAGACCCCAGAAGAGTACTATGCGCTGCATTACCCAGACATTGATAAAGAGACACTAGAGATGTGTTTGTCAATGGATGCTGCATCGCCTGTTGCCTACTACACTTGCATTTGTGGTAGACAGCATGAAGTTGAATACAATCCTCCAGAGCACAATTGGTCTTCGTCTGGTAATATTTGTGCTTGTGGCCATGAGATAAAGTTTGGGGAGTAAGAAGGGGAAATAAGATGGCTAACGTTTTTGTACATACTGTAATAGGATCCCAGTTAAGCACTAAGGCGCTTAGAAAGACTGGAGTAAACTTTACTGCTGATGGGTGTGGGTTAGTTGCAGATCTAGGTAATTTGTACCTGCTGTGCGATCCGAGGGACGATGGAATTTCGTACCTGTGTACGTTTGCTAAAATGATGGACAAAGGTAATAACGATACTCCTACAGTAATCTATCAGTCGTCAAACTGGAATATGTACAAAGTAATGACAGTTTTAGAGCCTCTCGGATTGTGGGAAAGCGAAAGGTTTGGAGTATGGGCAATTCCAGTGTGGAAGTCGGGTGTATTGGTAGAAACAGTTAAGGGGGAACCAGAGGAGACTAGAAAAACATTTCCGTACAATTGGGACGCGATGTATCAAGTAATTACAGCGAGTTCAAATCGTATAGTTAAAAAAATAACTGGTAAATAAGATGAAACTATTTGAACTACGCCGTAGAGAGGACGAGTCTGGAATTAGTGGTACCGGTACCGTGGCGCAAGGTGTTATATTTGACAACGGGTGGTGCGCTCTTACCTGGTTAACCGAACATACCTCAGTTGCTTTCTATACTAGCATCGCAGAAGTTACTGCTATTCATGGTCATGGAGGAAAAACCAAAGTTGTACAGATAGCAGATTGTGATATGGCTAAAGTGAACCCTCTTTGCGCGAACTGTGCACAAGATTACTGTGAAGGTATTCTATGCGATTTTCGTAGCCGTAACCACAAATATATGTGGGAGCAACGTGATAAGTTTGTGGACCTTTTTATAGAACGTGACCTACCTTAATAGGGAGGTGTACGATGACTATGGTTAATGATATTATTAATGAAGAACATGAAAAGGAAATCAAAGCTCTTAAGGATGACTACGACGCTAGGATTGAAAATCTTGAGCTTGAGATTGCATTATTACAAGCAGCTGTAAATAGGTTTTTAAACCAGGACGCACCAACAATATGCGACCAATGTTGCGAAACTAAATTGGAGCCACGTAGTGGTGTGTTGTGGTGTTCTTTGTGTAACCGTGGCTGGGATCCACGTGATGGTGAATGGGACTGGGATGCATGGGATGCGATGAAACCTGAACCCTCGCAGGAAGAAGTATAATGGAAAACACAATTAAATTTATCTCGGATCGGCAGAATTACGGTTGGATGTCTAATTTCCACCGTGCTCCATTTGAGGCTAGCGGGCATACATGGCCAACAGTGGAGCATGCGTTTCAAGCGGCTAAGAACTACAACCAAGACCCCATGTGTACGAAGATTCGTGAGGCCAAAACTCCCGGAGAGGCTAAGAAGCTAGGAAGGCAGGTAGAACTGCGTCCAGACTGGGAAGACACAAAAGTAGACGTTATGCACTACTTAGTCCTAGCAAAGTTCTGTACTCATTTGGACCTGGCCCGTAAACTTTTGGATACCGGGGATGCTCTTATAGAAGAAGACTCCAAGTGGGATTCTTTTTGGGGAACCGGTCCAAAAGGAACAGGTAGAAATGAAATGGGAAAGATCTTGATGAACACACGGAAGGTTCTTCGTGAACACCCTCGTATGGAAGACGTCTTTGTAGCCGCAGGTATCTAATGCCAGTATATACTCTCATACATACGCACGAAAAGCTGGAGTTTATACAGCCTCCTGAGGAAGATCCTCCATTTGGATCGATTGGTAAACTGGTGTACCAAGATCCCTTTTCAGCTATTAAAGCAGCTAAGAAATTTGTAGACTACATGGTGTATGGTTGTGGATTTAGCAGGAAACCTATTAGAATATATGAGGTATACGCAGACTGGATCTCAGAGACGATAGAAGGACAAAAATTGACTATCGAAGAAGTTAAAGAACTTGAAGAATACTATGGAAAAGGAAAAATGATATCCTCCCCAGAAGATGTCGAGTCTGCACAATCCGCATTAAATGAGCCAGAAGATACAGGTCGCTACTTGACTGTGAAGGCAAAAGTTGGTAAGTTGATAAAGACCGTTTGAATTCAGCTCGCATGGTGAAGTTGGTAGACACAAGGGATTTAAAATCCCTCGGGGTTCGCCCCATCCGGGTTCAACTCCCGGTGCGAGCATCTTTTCTAGTTACTCTCTTTCATGAAGACGCTATTAAACTACAAGGGGAAACTGTACATTAAGGCACGTACAGTTCACGACCTTACTGAAGATTATCTTAAGGTCATGAAAGCTGATGATTGGGTACGTGTTTTTCACGGCACCGCTGTTCTTACAGGAGCACGTCTTAAACCTCAAGATATGGTATTTGGTATAGACGCCCTTGGTGAAGAAGCAACCTCAAAGTATCATCCAAACACTCCTGGATTCCATCGTTACTCTGGTATCTATGTCGCCCCTACACTGAAAGAAGCTGGTCGCTGGGGAAGCCTGATATTCGAGGTTGCCGTAAAAGCTAGGAATCTTCATCCCACCAACTGGTCAGCTAAAATCTATAAGAGTTGGGACGCCGAAGATAAAGAGATGTTCGACCGCAATTGTAAAGCGGAGTACCCTGGTAGCTTTAATCCTGTTTTATCTGGAGCCCTTTCTACAAACTATGATAACTGTGCGAGTGGGGTTCGCGGACACGAGCCTCAAGCTCTTTTCAAAGGGATTACAAAGGCTAGGGATATATTAGCGGTGCACTATTACGGTGAAGCACTTACCCCACAAGAGTTCCTTAAAAAGTTCTCGAAGGACGTGTCTTACTACGAGGAATCTTACAAATCAAAAGGACCCGACCCAAAGAGTACGACTCTGTCTTTAGACGAGTATCTTAGCATTGTTACGGAGCATGTAGACAAAGATCCAAAAGATTTCTTTTCCATCATATCTCGTTATTGGGTTATAGATGGTGAAGATGAAGCTCTGCGTCTTATTAAGCAACTTGCTCCTTTTTCTGTAGCTTCTGCCAAACGTTTCTTGAAACTACTATCTGAAAAATACTGCGATGTTCTTGTAGAAACCTGGGAAAGAATACGTAGTAAGCGTCCAGATCTTAATCTAGGAGATCCTCCTAGCTGTCAACAAAGAGCAGCTTCTGTTAAATACAAAGGGCAACTTTATCGTTTAGCAGACCCAGTTCTCTTAGAACCTCCAAAAGAAAAAGAAACTTATAAAGACCCATTTAGGTTTCATGATTGGGTAGACCTAACTGCTGATGACTTGCGCGATGACCCAGAGCTTTTGCAGGTGTTATACGACTTGATTATAAAGGCGTACGAAGGTTTAGAAGGTGGACATTCTAGTATTGGTACACCACTTTCACTACTTCGTGACGATTTGATCTTGCATGCGATTGACTTGGACAACGACCCTGAACCAGATGCCGTCGTTACTTGGAAAATACGACAACCAGGCAGTAAGGTTAATAGTTTTGGACATGATGGAGGAAGTGCCGCTAAGCGCACTGTAGTCCAGGAGTTTGGGCGTTTGCTCCAGAGTACAGGCTACTACGCAGAGGTGTCACCTCCAGTATCAGATATAGTGTGGAAGCGTTGGCCGAATGTACAAGTAATTGAGAACCCAGCTGTAGTAGCTGCTATTGTAGGAAAAGATATTGAGTGGTTGGGAAAGAACCCCGATGGTAAGTCTCCAAAAGAAGGTTGGTATTCTCGTAATATAGGTGGAAAACCACATATTAAGATTCTAGTTGGTTTCCCACGTGGTGTTACTCCAAAGAAAGCTTCTTTTACCAATCTTCATATTAAATACAAAGGACACAAGTACGTGCGGGCAGATTTGTACAAACTTGACTCTGTAGAGTTCCTCTCTGAAAAAGAGATGAAAGAGTTAACTCCAAGTCCTCTCTTCGGAATGATCTCTATTACCGACCCTGGACGTAGAGCTACACTTCCTGAAGGATGGGGAAGTGTACTTCGTCTGCAGTTTGATGACATAGAAGAGGCTGAGCCTTTCCGTCCTTATGGAGGGAGTAAAGACTGGCCATTTGATAAGCATGACGCGAAACGCATTATAGATTGGTTAGAAGAGAACAAGGGTAAACTGGCAGGTATTTACGTGCACTGCTGGGGAGGCATATCCCGCTCTGCAGCTGTAGCGAAGTTTATTGCTGAAAAGTATAACCTTCCGTTTGACCATTCTTACGATAAGTACAACAAGCTCGTGTACGAAACTCTGTGGAGTGTCTAAGATGTCTGAAATTGGTGAACAGCATGTCGGGTAGCTACGTCTATAAATTTATTGAAGGTGCCAACCCAAAGCATGACCGAGAAATGCGTCAACAAGCATCGGCAGCTTTTAGCTCTATACTAAAATGGTTTTCTGCCAATTCAGATAATCTATACAAGTATGCCAATCAAAAGAAGAGTGAATACCCTTTCCCATTCAAGATTCCTTTTAGGGAAATTGACTCTACTTACCAGGATCTTTTGCTAGAGGTAGACCGTGCGCAAGAAGGCGAGGTTAGGACATTTGCCACTTTTGAGGAGATCGATGAAGTCTGGACTTTTATAAACGCTGATTGCGACTACTCTATTGCTCTTTTATCGGTTAATGCAGAATATGCCGAACACATAGTAAAAGCTTTAGCTGCTGGTGATGCTAGTCGGGTAGGGCGTCTTGTGCAGTTTTCTGTATTTTCTTATAAATCATCGTTCGTACATGAATTCATTCATTACTTAGACAGGAAGCGGCAGCGTGTAGATAAGCAGCTTAGTATACCAGAGTTGTACACTGTTAGCAATCCACGGGAGTTTAACGCCTGGTATCAGCACAAAGCAACTGTGATTGATGCGTTACTGGAAAAAACCTTAAGCAATCCTGGGTATTATAGAGATTCCTTTATTAAACGTACTCTTCTTACTTTTGACAACTTTTGGGCTTGGGTGTTATCTGTTCTTTCTGAGGGTGTTTCCACAGGTATTGTGGAACATATTGAAGATCCTACCTCGTTAAGTATAGAAGATCTGGAACCGAAGTGGCAACGTAAACTAAAACAGCGTTTTTATCAGTACTACGTAGATTACATTAAAGGGATTGCTTCTGAGAAAGCTGCTAATGTTGAACGCATTTCTACGTTTGATCAGTTAACCTATGCAAGCGTGCCTAAGATGTCTGGAAAGTACATCAAGTACAGGGAAGCAATCTATCGTCAAGCATCCGATGAAGATTTCCTCTACCACGTAACGTACGTGAACAGTCTTCCTTCTATCGCTGCCAATGGTTTGCGTCCCGGTCGTGGAGAATCTTTTAGCAAGGGTTATTCAGGCTACTCTGCTGGAAAGCTGTTTCTAACTGACAGTGAGGGTATGAGCTTCTGGTTTGAGCGTCTTGGTGATATGGCGAACAATAGAGCAGATAACCCGGTTCAAGACGGTCTCATACCCATTGCTGTTCGCGTACCAGATCGGGCCTTTGAGGAGCTTGAGGATGACCCGGTGGGCACCAAGGATTCTCGGGCAAACGCTTACACGACAACAGAGTCCGCAGCTCCTAGTATCGTCGAGGTTTGGGATGGTGAAGGGTGGAGGCCGGTAACGTCTATTAACTACAAAGATTTAATAGAGGAAGCCTACCAAGCTGCAGAAAAAGACTACGAGGATGACGACGAGCTCGTATATTTGAACGCAAGTCAGTTTGAGCCTCCGCGCGCATAAGCCCCACCGTTATTTCTTGACAAATCTTCCCCCCTCCGCAACTATTGGGATGGGTCATCTCTAATCACACATGTCCCAAATGGAGCTTTGCTATGCTCAGCAAATGGTCAGCCCTTATCCAAAGGGCGTTCTTCTCGTACTGAAGCGGAGGATTATATCATGCCATGGGAAAATCTTAGAACGTTGGTGTTGAATCAGGGGTATGAACCGATTCGTGTTGTGAATTGGCAACGCGCTGTAACTATGGTCTGGCTTGAGAAGGCTACAGTGCTTAGCGCTTACGAAGAGGAGGTGCGCTCCAAGTACATTTCTTGGGACGTCCCCGCTGTAATCTGGTTACGTACTAAGGTAAAGCGCTTTGTGCCAGAAATTAAGCTGAATAGACACTACGTTTACGCGAGGGACCAATGGACGTGCCAGTACTGTGGGGAGCAGCTTCCTGCTTCTGCATTAACATTTGACCATGTGATTCCGCGTGTACGTGGTGGGCGCACCCTCTGGGAAAATCTGGTAACTTGTTGTGAACCCTGTAATCAGCGCAAAGGAAGAATGTCTGTAAAGGAAGCAGGCATGACATTGCTACGTACTCCGAGGAAGCCTACGTGGCTTCCGGCGCTACTGGTTAAGAGTTTTTCCTGCAACACTGTTCCTGAACAGTGGAACGACTTCATCGGCTGGGTTTCCTGCTCTGTGGCTGCGTAACTCATTATTTCAAAACAAAGTTACTCTCTCTTACTAAACAACCGAGCGCGCTACTATTTATTGGCGGCGCTCAAAGGGAGGGTACATGCCTAAGCAGTTTTGGCTGCGTCTGTTTATAATTTCTATTATGGTTCTCTTAGCGTTCGCCGGATCGGCGTTTTTAATTACGTTCACTGTACGCTGAAATTTCCCCCACGATTAAATTTTGCTTTCGTAGTACGATAAGTGAACCCATTTTCAGGTTA
>Ga0210003_1002180_pt1 | contig 16702 bp, 7 predicted proteins | sample LantaG_FD_182804 | JGI IMG/M metagenome (GOLD analysis project Ga0210003, IMG submission 182804) | Deep subsurface microbial communities from Baltic Sea to uncover new lineages of life (NeLLi) - Landsort_02402 metaG (SPAdes) (version 2) | ecosystem: Environmental > Aquatic > Marine > Oceanic >...
AGAGAGAGAGAGAGAGAGAGAGAGAGAGAGAGAGAGAGAGAGAGAGAGAAGGAAAAGTGAGAGCGAGAAGAAGAGATGATTTCTGACCGCAGAAAAAGTCGGGAGGAAAACAAAAGTTTCAATTTTTTCCTTCTCACCCGTGCCCCTATCGTAGGGAGACGCCGTCGCGCCCGATAGGCCGTCCGTCGCGCAAAACATAGCCTTGAGCGTCTCGGACTCGAAATCGAACTTCTCTAAGTAATCAGCGACCGACCCTTGGGCAAGAGAGACGAAAGCGGCCGCAGCGGAAGAAGAAGGAGAAGAAGAGGAAGGGCCAGGAAAAAAGGCGTCGGCGGCGTCCTCGGCGGTTTCGGGGCTCGGGCAAAGCATCGCGGGCGCGAACGCCTCCCTCATCTCCTCCAGCTCGCGCTCCATCGCCTTCATCGCGAGCCAGTCCCTTTTAGAAAAGGCGGAGAGGAAGCTCTCCTCGGTCGCGGCTTCGTCGCCGGCGTAGAAGAAGACGCCGCCGTTTCCGCCGCCGCCGGGAGACCTCGCCCTCGGCGCGTTCGGGCTCGGCGGCAGGAAGTAGTGGGGCGAGCGCCTCACCACCGGCAGGTCCCCGAGCCCGCAAAACTCGAGCAGCTCCGGAGGGAAGGGGCCCAGCAGGTACGCGCCCGTCGAGTGCCGCAGGCCCCTCGCCGCGCTCCGGGCGGAGAACGGCCGCTCCGTCCGGGCCGCGCCGCCGAGGCACCCAGCCTCGTCGGCGTCGAAGAGGGCCACCTTGAAGTTCTGCCCGCCCTCCCGAGCGAGCAGGAGGGCCGCGACGAGGCCGTTGTGGCCCCCGCCGACGACGATGGCGTCGTAGGAGTCTTCGATGTGTTCGGAGGGGCTGGAAGAGGAGGAGGAGGAAGAGGAAGCAAAGGGTTTCGGGGAGGGGCTGGAGGAGGAGGAGGAAGAGGAAGCAAAGGTTTTCGAGGAGGCGCGCCGGCCGAGGAGGTCGAGCGATTTCGCTCGCCGGAGAATCGGCCCCGAATTCCTCGCCGGGGCATCTCGCGCAGCTTTTCGAATTGCAGAAGGTAGAGAGATAGCAGCAGTGAAGCACCGGCGGTGTCGGGATGCCGATTGGCGGAGCAGAGCTGCGGCGGAGGCTAGCAGCATTGCCCCCTTTTTTGAAGAAGAAAAGAAGTGAAGCCTTGATGGGAAACCTTCACAACTTGGGGGCGTCGTTCATCGCAACGAGTCGATCTGCTTCTTTGGAAAGGAGAAAACCGCGCCTTTTGCACGACTACTGGCCAACCTCGCAAACCATGGCGCCTCCGCGCGCGCTGGTCTGGGCGGTCACTGCGGCGCTGCTGGCTTCGTTTCAGTTCGGTACGAGTGTGGCCATCGTCGGAGGAGCTCTCGCTTTTTTTGTTTTGTCGGTTGATTGAAGCACGCCAGCAGCCAAGGCAGCAGAAGCGGCAGGTTCCCCTCTCGTCCCCCCCCCTCCGTCGACTCCCCTCTTTCTCACCTCCTTCCCTCGGCGTCTTCCTCTCTCGTTGCTCTCCCCCCCCCCCCCCCCAAAAAAAAAAACTCCCGCTCCAAAACAGGCTGGCACATGGCAGTGCTCAACCCCAACCAGCTCGCCGTCCAGCGCGCCCTCCGCTTCGCCCCCTCGGGCGCGGCGCTGCCGTCGGCGGCGCTGCTCGCCGGCGCCGCCGCGGGCGCGCTCGCCGCGGGCCGCGCGGGCGACGCGCTGGGCCCCGCGACGTCGCTCGCGGCCCTCGTCGCCCCCGCCTTCGCCCTGGGGTCTCTGCTCGCCGCCTCCGCCGCCTCGCTCGGCTGGCTGTGCCTCGCGCGCGCGCTGGCCGGCGGCGGCGCGGGCGCGGCGTCGACGCTGGTGCCCCGCTACCTCGCAGACGCGAGCCCGCCGGCGAGGCGCGGCGCGCTCGGCGCGGCGCACCAGGTCCTCGTGTGCGTCGGCATCGTCGCCGCCATGCTCGCGGGCCTGCCCTACGAGGGGCAGGGGAGCGGGAAGGGGGGCGCGGCGGCGGCGGGTGCGGCGGCGCCGGCGGCGGCCGTCCGCGTCCGCCTCTTTGGGCGCGACGTCGAGCCGTGGCGCGCCGCGCTGGCCGCCGGCGCGCTGCCCGCGCTGCTGCTCGCGCTCGTCGCCTCGGTGCTGGCCCCCGAGTCGCCCTCGTGGCTCGCCTTCGTGGGAAGGAGCGACGACGCCGCCGTGAGCCTGCGGAAGCTCAGGGGAGGCGCGGGCGCGGGCGTGGGCGGCGCCGCCGGCGGGGACGAGGAGGGGGGGCGGGGGGCGGCGCTGTGGTCGCCGTCGACGCCACCGCCGTCGTCGTCGCCCGCGGCGACGGCGGGCGCCGTCGACTCCGCGGCGGCGGGGACCGACTCGGTGTCGCCGCTCTCGACGACCGCGCTCGCCGGCGGGGGCGCGAGCAAGCCGCTGCTGAGGACCACCTCGGGGGGCGGCACCCCGCTGACGCCCAGGAGGGCGCGCGGGCCCGCGGTCGAGGACTTTGCGAGCTCGCTCGAGGCCTACCACAACGGCGGTGGCGGGAGCGGGGCGGGCGGGGCCGCCGCCGACGGCGACGGCCGCCACCGCCGGACGCCGCCGCCGGCCTCCTCTTCCAACGCCCCCTCCCTGAGCCCGCAGGCTCTGCTCTCCTCCGCGCACGGCCACCCGATGCCCCTCCCGTCCTCCTCCTGTGCCGCCTCTGCCCTCTCCGCCGCAGGAGCAGCGGCGGCGGCGGGAGGAGCGGGAGGGGCAGCCGCACTCGGGGGAGGAGCGGGAGCAGGGGGGGCGAGCCGCGCCCCCGCCCCCTCCCCCCTGCGGGCCCACCGCCGCGCCGTCTCGCTCGCGCTCGGCCTCGCGCTCGCGCAGCAGGCCTCGGGGATCAACACCGTCGTGCTGTACTCGACCTCGGTCCTCTCCGCGGCGGGCTCGGCGCGGCCCGTCCTCGCGGGAGCCGGCGTCGCGGCGCTCAACGCCGCCGCGAGCGCCGCCGCCGCCTGCGCCGCGGACGGGGTGGGGCGCCGGCCGCTGCTGCTGGGCTCGTACGCGGGCATGGCCATGGCGCTCGCGCTGCTGTCGGCGTCGCCACACCTCTCGGGGGCGGCCCCGGCCTCCCCCTCTGCCGCCGCCGCCTCCAACCATGCTCTGGGCCCCGCCGTCGCCGTCGCGGCCCTGCTGCTCTACGTCGCGGCCTTCGCGGGCGGCGCCGGGCCCATCACGTGGCTCTACATGGCCGAGGTCCTGCCCGAGGAGGCCCAGGGCGGCGCGGGCGCGCTCGCCGCGGCGGCCAACTGGGCGGCCAACCTCCTGGTCGGCTCGACCTTCCCGGCGCTGCTGGCGGGCGCGGGCGTGACGGGGGCGTACGGCCTCTACGCGGTGCTCAACGTCGGCTGCTTCCTGTTCGTGAGGAGGAGGGTGGTGGAGACGGCGAGGAGGCCGCTGGCGGAGGCGAGGGCCGCGGTCGCCAACAGCTGAGGTTTTTTCTTTTTTTCTCTTTCGGCAGAATCCTCTTCTCCGACTTTCTTTCTTCAGCCCCTTTTTTTGTCCTGGGGGCCCGTCGTGGTCGACCGGAGAGCAGAGCGCGATGGGTTTTCTTCTTCTTCTTCTTCTTCGTCGTCTTCGTCTTCGTCGTCTTCTTCTCTTTGACTGAATATGGAGGCTTAGTCCCCCCCCCCCTCCCCCCCTCCAGATTTTCGATTCGTTACATATCCTCTCCGACCAGCTCCCAGCAATGCGAAAAAAATGAGAATAAAGCGAAGAAGCGGAGGAAGAAAACGCGCTTCCCCGAAAGAGAGAAAAAAATAAAAAACAATCAAACGAAAAAGATTTTTCGTTCTTCTTCTTCTTCTTCTTCTTCTTCTTCTGTCCCCCATCCTCCTCTGACTCTGTCCCCGCCCCCTTGTCCTTTTGTTCTTGTAAAATCACGCCCCGAGTGCACGGTACCGAGGGAATTCAAAGGGGGGAAACGAGGGGAATCGCAGCGGCGCGGCGAGGTGAGAGAGGTCGAGGTCGAGAGAGAAGAGGCCTGAAACCCTTCTTCCTCGTTTTTTCTCTCTCCCAAGCAAGAATCAAAACGAATCCACTTCTAGGGCTGAATCAGCAAGCGTGACGTATGCAGAATCCGAGGAGGAGGGAGAGGCTCGAGCACGTGAAACACACCCCACTCTGGGAGAGCTTTCCTGGTTTTCTTTTTCCTTTCGGATCAATTGTACACCCCCCGCGCCGAGCCGCTTGGGGACCCAACGATGCCGTTTCCGGACGTGGGCTGCATGCTCGAGGCAAGATGGTGAGTCGATCTTTGGCTTTTAGAGAGGAGCGAATGCCTGAGACGCGAGCGCGGAGAAGCCGAAGTGGGGGACAGCAGCAGCGGGAGCGGCGCGATTCGAGACGCGGGCGGCGACGAGAAAGAGCTTTCAATGCTCTTCTCTTCGAGGGCTCTCCGGCGGCGCTTTCACGCAATTGCGACCCGTGGAGAGACAGATGACACCGCGCTGGGGGCGCGGTGGCGAGCTGAGGCGCATCGGAGCCCGGTACACGGGTCCTTTCGGAGGCGGCGCGTGCGAGTTTAGGCCTCAGAAAGAAAAAAACGTCCATCGGCGAGAGAGCCCACGTGATAATCTTAACAACTCAAAACAAAAAAACAGGTGGGGCGGAGCCGCCGAGGCCAAGAGCCAGCCTTCCTCCGCTGATCAGGACCGGAATTCTAAAGGTCGATGCTCTGCAGGCAGAATCGGAGGAGAAGACGGCGAGCAGCGAGAGGACGAGGGCGTCGAATTCCCTCCTCCGTTCTCGCGGCAGGCGGCGACGACGGCGGCGCCGCCTGCTGCAGCGACGGACTCGGAGCGACAGGCGCCGCCCGCGACCGAAGAGGAAGCTGTGGCTTTTCCTCCCCCTCGTCCCTCTCCCTCCTCGCCGCTCGGCTCCGTCGTCGTCGACTTCTCCGCCGCCTCCGCCGGCGTCTCCCACTGGCTGCGGGAGCAGGAGGAGCGCAGGAGGCACCTCGAGGCCCTGGAGGCGGCGCGGCGGGGCGGGGGCGAGGGGCTCGCGGAGTTTGCCGCGAGGACGGTCGAGGCGGCGACCGCGGCCTCCTCGGCCGAGAGCGCCGCGGGCGGCGGCGACGGCGGCGGCGAGCCCTCATTCTCATCGGAGGGCGACCTCTCCGAGCAGCGCCGGAGGAACTCGACGGGCACCTCCTGCCGCAGAAGCAGCCTCGGAGGACCCGAAGAGAGGTGCCCCCCCGTGGCCTTCAACCCGACCGCGTACCTGATGCAGAACCTCCTGAGGACCGCGGCGGCGCAGAAGCAGCAGCAGGAGGAGGCGAGGGAGCGGGGGAGGCTCGCGCCGCCGCCGCCGCCGCCGCCGCCGCCGCCGCCGCCGCCGCCGGCGGCGGCGGGCGGGAGAGCCGCGGCCTCCTCCCTCCCCCGCCCGGCCCCGGCCCCGAGGAGGACGAAGACGCAGCTCGCGACCACGCCCACGACCCTGTTGCCCCCGAGGGCGGGGGAGAGGGGAACGCCCGTCTCCTCCTCCTGGGCGTCCAAGGCGACGACGGCGACGACGGCGACGGCGACCGCGGCGGCGACGGCGGCGACGACGGCCGCGGCGGCGGCGGCGGCCGCCTGCTCCTCCTCCTCGAGGCGCGTCTCGGGCTCCTGGGGCCCCGACGCCTCCTCCCCCTCCGCGGGGGGCGCCCTGCCCCCCTCGCCGCCCTCTCCGAGGGGCAAAGGCGGGGACGAGAGCCCGCAGCGGCAGCGCTCCGCGGGGCGAGACGTCGGGGCCGGGAGGGGGGGGCCGCCTCGCCCGCCGTCGGCGCTGCCGGGCGGCGCGAGCCGAGGCGAGCCCGGAGAGGAGGGCGAGGAGGAGGAGGGCTCGCCTTCGCGGGCCGTCGCGCTGCTGCTGCAGGCCCCCGCCGCTGCGACCTGCCCCGCGGCGCTCCTGGCCGGGCTCTCGACGCCGAGGAGGGAGGAGAGGAGCCAGAGCCGGCAGGAACCGCAGCAGCAGCAGCAGCAGCAGCAGCAGCAGCGCTCGACGGAGGCGGCGACAGCTGCTGCTGCTGCGGCGGCGGCGGCTCCCGCCCAATCTCAGCAGCAGCAGCAGCTGCAGCCCCTGGGCTCGTGGGCGGGCCGCGTCTTCGTCTTCGCGGACAACGCGCCGTTCGCGGCCCCTCCCGCCGCCGCCGCCGCCGCCGCTGCTGCAGCTGCCTCGCCCGCCTCCTCGTGCGACGGCGACAACGGCGGCGACGGGAGCTGCCGCGGCGGCGGGAGCGGCCGCAGCAGCCTCGAGGCGGGCGCCGCCCACGGTGCCGCCGCCTTCGACTGCCGCGTCACGAGGCCGCCGCTCTCCCCGCTGCCCGCTCCCTCCCCGGGCCTGACCCCGGACGGCGCCCTGACCCCGCCGCAGCCCTCTTCCGCGGGCGCGGCGGGCGGCTCGACGCCGGCAGACGGAGGCCGCGGCAGCGACTGGGCGCGCACCTTCCTGCGGCGCTGGACGCGCGTCAGGGCGAGGGCGCAGCTGCAGGCGCGCGGCGTCGTGCTCGCGTCGCCGGCCTCGCCGCCGCCGCCGCCGCTCCCGCCCCTGCCGCCGCCCGATGCCCCCGCCGCCGCCGCTCCAGCCGCAGCCGCCGCTGCTGCTGATCGCCGGCCTCCGGTCGGTCTGCCCCCCGCGCGAGAGGCCGCGGCCGTCGCGGCCGCCGCGACAGCGGGAGGGGCCGCCCCCCGGCCGGCGGCGACCGCCGACGCCGGCGGCGACCTCGCTCGCCGCCTCGAGCGCCGCTCGCGCCGCAGGGCCGACGAACTCCTCGTCCACGACTGGGAGTCTCTCTATTGCGACGAGGGAGAAACGGCAACGAGGGAGCCGGCTGCGGGATCCCGGGGGATGCACACGGACCCGTCGCTGTCGACGTTGCTGCTGGCGGACGACTTCGTTGCCTGAAGAGAAACGGGAAAAGAAAAGGAAAAACATCAAGACGTTCCCCTCAATTTTTTGAGAAACATACCTCCACCACCTCCGCGAGACAGCTCCTCAACGCTTCCCTCCCAGCAGCAGCAGCAGCAGCAGCATCAGCAGCAGCATCAGCAGCAGCAGCAGCAGCAGCAGCAACAACACCGAACATCACTTTCGGATCAGATGAACAAAAGAAACTGAAACAGCATTCAAAACAAAAAGCTTGCCACACTGTTTTACTTTTTTTCCCCCTTCCGAACTTCCCCTCTGCTCTCTTCTCCTCCCTTCCCCCTTCCTCTTCCCGAAGCTGCAGCCATCCAGACCTCCACCGCCGCCTCCGTTCTCATTCTCTCGAAATAAAAAAGAAAAGAACGGGGCGGCAGCTGGGTGGGTGGTCTGGGACTTCCGAGCGCCGCGCTTCGCCCTTCCCTTCTGATTCTTCCTTGTTTTTTTCCCCATCTCTCGAGACCTTTTGGCAGCTTTGACCACCACCACTTTTTGCCACCCTCTTCCCCCCTCCCCTTTCTTCCCGCACCATTTTATTCTTCCAGCATCTTTCAAACGTCGGACCTGGAACGAAAAGAAAGACGAGAAACTCCTTTTTTTTCGGTTGCAATTACAAGCTTGAGAAAACGAACAACGTTTTTTTTCAAACATCAACCTAACCTCTAGTCTCTCCCGCTCTTGGGCGCAGCAGGCAGCGCGAAGCCGCTGCTGCCTCCCTCGCCGCTCCTGCTGCCGCTGCCGCCGCTGCTGATGCTCCCTCTCCTCCCGCCGCTCACGACGAGCGGGGGCCTCCCGGCGGCGCGGCCCGGGCGGACAGGGGGCTGCGCCGCCGATGCCGCCGCCGCCGCCGCCGCAGAAGCTGCCGCTGCTGCCGCAGTGGGAGGGGCGGCCGCCGCCGCCGCCGCAGCAGCTCTGCCGCTCCCCCCTCCTCTCTCCGGAGACGAGTCCCAGCCGTCGTTCTCCCCCCACGCCCAGTCCCTCGGCGGAGAGCGGTGGTTGTCGTTGGAAGAAGCACCCCCGGCGCCGGAAAGGCGCGCGGTGCCGCCGCCGCTGCCGGAAGCTCTCTTGCTGCTCCCTCCTCCTCCGAGGGCGTAGTAGCACAGGCATCCCGCCAGCGCAGCCAGGGCCACCGCGGAGAGGAGGCGCGTCCCGGGGGAGGTGCCATGCCAGGCGCCCCGCGCGGAGTCAGAGAGGGCGGCGACGCGGGAGGGAGAAGAGGAGGGCGACGCGGGGGGGGCGACGTCCTCGCGTCTCCTCTTAGCCGCTGCGGCGGCGGCGGCGGCAGCAGCGTCGTTCTTCGCCGCCGTCGCCGCGGCGGCCGCGGCGACGATGGAGGCGGCCAAGGGGGGCTTGTCCCTGCTCGTCGTCGCCGCCGTTGCTGCTGCCGCGGGGTCCGCCGCCGCAGCCGCCGTCGCAGCGGCAGCGGCGTCCTCCTTCGCGGCGGCGGAAGGGGAAGACGAAGAAGACGCGCGGCCTGCGGGAAGGGCGGCGCCTTCGTCGCCGCGGAACGACGACGAGGCCGAGGACGAGAGCGGCCTCGAAGAGCTTGAGGACGAAGAAGACGAGGAGGAGGAGCGAGGGCCCCCTACGCCCCCGCTGCTCCCGCCGCCGTCGCCGCCGGCGCGGCGCCTGGCGGCGTCGCGCGCCGCCTCCCTCTCCTCCGCCGCCTCGTCCTCCCTCATCGCCCTCTCGGCCTCGGCGTCGAGGAAGGCGTCCTCGTCCTCGGGGGAGAGAGTGACCGACGAGGAGCCGAAGGGGGCGTCGTCTTCTTCCTCGTCGTCCAAGGAGCGGGAAGACGAGGAGGAGGAGCCGGAGGAGGACCCGGAGGAGGAGCTGGCGCGGCTGCCGCGAGCAAACGCGCCGCCGCCGCCGCTCCTCCCGCCCCTGCTGCTGCTCCTGAACGCGCTCTCCTCCTCCCTGTCCAGCGCCGCGAGCTCCTCCTCCTCGTCCTCCTCCTCGAGGAAAGCCCTCTCCCGGGCCCGGGCAGCGGCGCCGCGCTTGGAACCCCCCAGGTCGCCGTCAGAGGACGAGGCGGCGGCGGAAGAGGCGGCGGTGGCGGCGAGCGAAGCGGCCGTGGCCGAGACCGCAGAGGCCGAGGAGGAAGCGGCGGGGTCGAGGAGCGACGCCGCCTCCGCCTCGGCGCGGTCCCCATCCCTGGCCGTCTCTAGGAGCGCGTCCTCCAGGGACAGATCGATGGCGCTGCGCAGGGGCGTGGCCAGCGAGGCGGCGGAAGAGGAAGCAGAGGAGGGCAGGAGGGCGTCGGCGGCCTCCTGCCGGTCGAGCGCGCTGAGCGCCGCGGCGTTCGCGAAGGCGGTCGGCCTGGCTGCGGCGGAGACCGCAATGGCCGCGGCGGGCACGACGGGGACGGCAGCGGCGGCAGCAGCAGGGGGGGCGGGGGCGTCGACGACGGCGACGGGAGCAGCCGGGGTCTCTGCGGGAGGAGGAGGAGGAGGCAGCGTCGTTTCGGGCGCAGCGACGGCGGCCTCGGCCGGCTTCGTCGCGGGTGTCGCCGGAATTGTCGTCGCCGCCGCGGCTGCCGTCGCGTCTGCCGTCGCGTCCGCGGCCGGCGCAACTGGAGCTACCGGGTCCGCAGCGGGCACCGCCGCGGGCTCGGCGACTGCGACTGCGCTTGAGACAGCAGCGGCGGGCTCCTGCCGCAGGACGCGGCGAGGGAGGAAAGGAGCAGCAGCATTCGGTTTCTCGCTCGACGACGACGCGATGATCGCCGCGTCGACCGTCGTCGTCACCGAAGAAGAGAGGAGGGAAAGCGAGAGCAGCAGCGCAAACGCCAGGCCGAGGCCCCAGATAGGGAAAGAGCGCCCTCCTCGTGGCGCCATTGCAGAGAAAGAAGAGAGTGAGAGCCCCGAACGAGGAAACTTTTGAAAGTTTTCGGGACACGAGTTTTTTCAAATCTTTTTCTATACTTTGGCTTTTTTTTTGTTTCTTCTTTTTTTTCCTCATCAATTTCAATTTTCCCAAAGGCTCTCAAACTCGATCTCCATAAACCCGGCCTTGAGGTGCTCCCCGATCTCGTCCACCCTCTCCCCCGCCGCCTGCCTCCGGTACAGCGCGACCGACGCCCCCTGGATCGCAGCAGCTCGCGAGATCCTCGCCCTCTCGTACCTCCGGAGCAGCGAGGCGTCGAGGCGTCCGTCCCCTCCTCCTCCTCCTCCCCGCCGCAGCTCGAGCCCGAGCGCGAGCGCGTCCTCGAACGCCGCCGACGACCCCTGCCCGAGCAGCGGCGTGCCCAGGTGCGCCGCGTCCCCGGCCAGCGTCGCCCGGCCCTCGCCCCAGGAACGTGCGGCTTCATCGGCCTCCCTGAAGTAGAGGCCGTGCTCGGCGACGGAGGAGGGGTCGGTCGCGGCGATCGCGTCCGTGAGGAAGCGGGGCCAGCCCGGGCCCAGCGCCTCGAGCGCCCTCTCGACCTTAGTCTTCGAGGTTCCGTCGCTCCCCGCCGCTTCGCCGTCTCCGCCCGCGTAGTGGAGCCTCGAGGAGAGCTCCGGGAGCCTCTCGGCCGGGAAGCGGCAGAAGAGCTGCCAGACGAGGCAGGCGCCGCCGCCCGCGGGGGGCAGCAGCAGCTTCGCGGCCGGGACAGCGTACGTCACGACCCGCGGCGACCCCGCGTCGCTCTGGTCACCGAGGAACGCGCACCAGCCCCATTCCGAGCGGGCCCAGGCCGCGGCGGAGGAGAGGCGGAGCACGCCCCGCCACGCGGCGGTGCCGCTGTAGACGGGCTCGTCGCCGCCGGCTTGTCCGTCGCCGTCCGCGGCGGGCAAGCCGGCTCTGCTCCTCTCCGTGCCCCTCTGCTTCTCCTTCTCCTTCCTGCCCTCCCTCGCCATCTGCGACCGCACCCGAGAGCGCGAGCCATCGGCCCCGACCAGGAGCCTCGCCTCCGCCGTCGTCGTCGTCTTCGGCGTCGCCGCAGTCGCCGGGGAAGAGAGCCGGAGCCTGACAAAGCCCTCGCCGCCGCCGCCGCCCCCGCCCTCTGCCCCGCCCCCGCCGACCTCCTCAAACCCTTCGAAGGCCGCCCCCAGCACCAGCTCCACGCCCAGCTCCTCGGCCCTCGCCGCCAGCGTCCTCCGCAGCGCGTGCCACGTGCAGAGCGAGGAGGGGCCGAGGTGCGCGGTCCTGTCCGCCCTGCGGCCCTCGCGGTCCTCGAAGAGCACGGTCCCGTCGCGCAGCTCCGCCCTCGCGCCCCGCGCGCCGAGGTCGAGCGCGGCGACGCGCGAGGACAGCAGGGGGTCGATCGCTCGCAGCGCCCTGAGGCCGTTGGGCACGACCGCGAGCACCGCGCCTCGCGGGGGGTCGAGCGCCGCGGCGCGCTCGAAGACGGCGACGCGGGCCGAGGGGCGCGCGACCTTGGCGGCGACGGCAGCGGCGAGGCCGCCGGGGCCGCCGCCGACGATGGCGACGTCGATCATCCCGTTCTGTCGGTGTCGAACGAGAGCGAGGAGGAAGCCTCTCCTTCTCTGGTTGCACTCGCTCTTCTCTCTCGGAAAATTGGCCGAGAGGGGGGGAGACGGGCAACTCTCTGCGCGTGAGTGGCGTGCAACTGGGGGGCGGCGACGGGAGGGGATGTCGAGCGAAAACTCCCGTGCGATGGCCCCCCTCGGAAGAGGAAAAAAAAAGAGTGTGGCTTGACGAGACATCACTATGAAGAATCTTCGGCTCAACACAAACGTCAAAGGCATCGAATGCGTCCGACGCCGACGCTCCAGCTCGTCGTCTTCCTCGCCGCCGTTGCCGCCTACCTCGTGGTCCCGCCCGGAACCCTTCTTACTTGGTCCATCGTGGTCCCCCTCTGCGCCCTCGCGGCGACGGCAGTGGCCTGGCGCTGAAGAGAAAGAAAGAAAAAGAGAGAGAGAGAGAGAGGAGAGAAAAAACTTTTGGAGGTCTCGCGATGACGAACGACGGCCCCGCCGCCGACCCCAACGCCCCCTCCACCAGCGACGCCTGGCGCTTCGACTACCGCCTCACGGGCTGGGCACGCGAGTCCCACAACGCCGCCGTCTACTGCGTCGCATTCTGCGGCAAAGGAGGAACACCAGCGTGCGAGGAAGGAGGAGAAGAGGAGCAGGAAGAGGAAGGGGGCGGGGGCGACGAGGGCGAGCTCCCGCTCGACAGGGTGTTTGCGTCGGCGGGCAGCAGGAGGATCACCGTCTACTACGCGCCCGCCCTGGCCCCGAGTCCGAGCCCTTCGTCATCCGTCGAGGATGCAGCAGCAGGGAAAGAGGCGGGCGAAACAGCAGAGACGCGGCCGCAGCGGCGGCAGCAGCAGCTCCAGGAGCGGCGCCGGCGGCGGCAGCAGCAGGGGCAGAAGCAGCAGGAAGAGCAGCAGCAGCTCCCTTTTTCTGTGCTGCAGACCTACGTCGACGCCGCAGCCGACGAGGAGTTTTACGTCTGCAAGTGGGCCCGGCGGCAAGGGAGCATCGGCGGCAGCAGCAGCAGCAGCAGGGGGAGGACCAAGAGGGCAAAGGGGCAGGAGGCGAGGAGGACGACAGGGGGCGGGGGCGGCGCGCGGGACCTCCCGCTGCTGCTCGCCGGCGGCCGGCGCGGCACGCTCCGCGTGCTCGACCCCGCGCTCGGCGGCCTCGCCTGGTCCGCCCGCGGCCACGGCGGGCCCATCAACGACATCGCCGCGCACCCCACGCGGCCGGCCCTGGCCCTGACGGCGTCCCGAGACCAGTCGGCGCGCCTCTGGAACCTCGAGGCCCGCTGCTGCGTCGCGTGCTTCGCCGGCGGCGACGGCGCGCACGTCGCCGAGGTGCTGAGCGTCGACTGGCACCCGGTCGACCCGCTGACGTTCGTCTCCTGCGGCTTCGACAGCGGCGTCAAGGTGTGGAGCCTGGAGGGGATCAGCGGGGCGGTGGAGGAGAGCTTCCTCGGAGGGGGCGGGGGGCGCGAGGGGGGGAGGGGGAGGCGGCGGCGGAGGAGGGGGGACAGCGGCCCCGACGGCGGCGGACCTGGCGCCCCCCTCGCCCCCTTCGCCCCGCGCGTCGTCCCCTCCCCGCGCTTCTCCTCCCAGCGCGTCCACTCGGCGGTCGCGGACTGCGTGCGCTTCCTCGGGCCCGGGGTGCTGCTGAGCAAGACGGTCGACGACAGGGTGCTCGTATGGGGCGTCGAGGGGCTCGCGGGGCTGCCGTGCCCACTCCGCGCCCGCGGGGGCGCGCCGTCGTCGGAGGTCTCTGCCGGCGGGCCGTCGGGCGCCCCGGCCCCTGCCGCCGCCGCCGCCGCCTCCGCCTCCGCCGCCGCCCCTCCCCATACCGCCGTTGCCCCCCCGCCCCGCCCCGAGGAGCCCCGCGTCAGGCTCCTCAACTCGCTCAGGCTGTCCAAGGCAGACGACGTCTACTTCGTCCGGTTCTCGCTCGACGCGAGGGGGGACACGCTCGCCTGCGGGGGCAAGGAGGGCAGAGTGTGCGTGTTCGACCCGCGGAGGGTGCCGCTGCCCGCCGGGGGCCCGGCGGAGCCGAGGAAGAAGCTGCGGTGCGCGGTGCCCCGCGGGGTCAAGTCGGTCCTCAAGGATCAGGCGCGAGGCGGCAAGGGCGGCGGCGGCGGCGGCGGCGGAGCTGCTCCTCCTCCTCATCCTTCTTCGGCGGCGGCGGCCCCGGGCGGCTGCGGCGGCGGGTCTGTCGTGCGACAGACGGCGCTCTCCGACGACGGCTCGACGCTGCTGGCCTCGTGCGACGACGGGACCATCTGGAGGTTCGACCGGCCGCGGCATAAAGGAGGGGGAGAGGCTTAGAAGACTTTTTTTTTGGAGTTCAAATGTCACACACACACACACACAATGAGTTTTTTCCCCTTTTCTGCGCTCGTCTCTCTTTTCTTTTCTCTCGGAGAGAGAAAGGGAGAGATTCAGAGACAAGAGAAACGTCGGTTTCTCGATTGTTGTTTTTTTCTTCTCTTCTCTCTTTCCGACTCTTTTTGCTCCTTCGGAACTCAGAGCGGGATCTCCTCTGTCGAGTCGCGTCTCGCCGGCGGAGGGGCGGCAACCCCAGGAGCAGCCGCAGCAGCAGGCGCAGGGGCAGCAGCTCCCCCGGAGGAGGCCCCTCCTCCGTAGTCACTGTCGGAGTCGTCGTCGAGCGCGAAGCGGGCATCGACTCTCGCCGCTCCCGCTCCCGCCGCCGCCGCTCCCACCGCCGGAGCTGCCGCTGCTCCTGCAGGCCGATAAGGAGAAGACGAAGAGGAGGCGAGAGCAGGGGAGCGCGGGGGAGGCGCGAGGGCAACAGCAGGCGCCTTCTTCTTCTTCTGCTGCTGCTGAGGAGGAGGAGAGGCGTCGGAGCGCAGCTCCGACGCGGGGAACAGCGGCGCGCGCGGTGGCGGCAGCCTCGAAGAAGCCGAGGCCGGCCGCTCCTCGTCAAAGTCTCCCTCGCTCCCCCCTATCTCGTCCCGCCCCCGCAGCACCCCCAGCTCCGTCGTCAGCCCGGCGGCGCCGACCCCGGTCCCGTCGCCGCCGATCGCTCCTCCCTCCCCTACCATCAGGTAGGGCGAGTCCTCCCTCGCGCGGAAGATCAGGGCGAGGGCCGCGAGGAACAGGAGGCGCACCGCGTCCTCGCAGACCGAGGCCGCTGTCGTCGCGGCGTCGGCCTGCGACGGCGCGGGCAGCACCGCGAGAGGCACCACGATCGCCGCCGCCCTCGCGGCGACGTAGAGCGTCGCTCCCATCAGGAACCTCCTGAGCAGGGTCAGCTTGGCGCGCGTCGCGACGGCGTCGGCGGCGGACTTGGGCTCGTCGCCGCCCGCGTCGCGCGAGACCTCGGCGTACGTCTCCTGCAGGGCGTGGTCGCCCCGCTCGGCCGCGGCCAGGACGACCTCCGCCGGCAGGTCAATGCTGTGGCCCATCCCGCTGGGGCCGTCGCTGCGAGAGGAGACCGAGGCCCCGGCGGCGGTTCCCACGATCCCCTCCGCCTGCGGCTCGAGCTCGCGGCGCGTCGCCTGCGCGACGTCGAAGACGAAGAACCAGGCTAGCAGCAGGGCGACGAGCGAGATCACCTGGCACGCGTTGAACAGCGTCGCGGCCGAGCCCTGGAGCACGCCCGCGGCGCCGCCCTCGAGGTCGGCGAGCCAGCCGTCCTTCAGGGAGACGTATTCCTGTTTTTTACGTTTTTTTAAATTTTGGAGAGAATTTCGGGGAGCGTTTTTTTGTTTTTTTTTCGAGGTTGAGTTTTTTCCCCCTTTTTCGACGACGATGGCGACCGAAACCTCTCCTCTCTCTCCGCCCCCACCCCCCCCAAAGAAAAAGAGATTCTTCTTCACCTCCGCCAGGTCCACGACCAGCGTCGTGACGAGGTACACCAGCGGAACGAAGATCACCTTGCCCCTGTGCGGGCCCAGGCCCCCGCCGCTGCGGGCGATCCCCGCGCCCGCGGCGACGGCCAGCAGCAGCAGCAGGAAGGCCGCCTCGGCGAAGTCCTCGAGGATCAGGCTGACGAAGTCGATGACGTCGGGCAGCTTCGAGGACGCGCCTCCCGGCGCCGGGGCAGATGAGTCCAGGAGGGACAGCGCCAGCAGGAGCAGCGCGTCGAGCGCGTAGAGCGCGACGACCCAGCGGATCCCGCGGCGGACCGAGGCGCCGCGGGTCACGGCCGAGAGCTGCCTCGTCCTGCGGTGGTCGACGACGGTCGCGAGCGACAGGAGGCACCAGAAGGCGGCCGAGGGGGCGGTGAAGGGCTGTTTGTTGTGGGCGATTCGTTCGTTCGGGTCGCGGGTGAGCGGCGGCGGTTTGGAGAGAGAAGGCGACGGGAGGGGGGAGGTCGAGAGAGAAACGAACAGAAGGAGCATGGCATCGATTGGCGCGAAGGGAAGCGAAAGCACTTCGCGTCCCCTTTTCCCCGTCGAGGAAAGTATCATTTCTCACCGTCGTTAGCCCCGCCGAGAGCACGGACGACATGGCCCGTCCTCGCCGCGAAAGAGCGAAGGCGAGAAGCGGAAAGCGAGAGAGAGAGAAGAGGGAGATGGGCGAGAGAGAGAGAACCTTAATCTCGACGACGCCCGCGTGACGAGAAAATGAAAAGAAGAGAAAAAGATGATTCACAAATCATGCTTCCGGCTTCGGAGCACCTACAAGTCTTCAACCGCTCGCTCTCTCCCAGCGAATCGCTCCTCGCAGAAAAAACTTAAGACGAAGCTGCTCCCCGCTAGAAGCAAGAGGGCGAATTGAAACAGGACAAAGGAACGGAAACGAGAGCGTTGGAAACGATGTCGACGGAACCGCCGCACCCTTCGACCTCCCCTCTTCGGCCTCCAAACTCCCTCCCTCCCTCGCTGCTCGAGCGCTACTTTGCGCGGCACGAGTTCTCCACCCCCTTCCTCGCGTGCTGCTCCGACGTCGAGCCTCTGACCGTCCCGGAGCTGCTCGAGATCGCCGAGGGCGAGGGGCCGGGCTGCGGGGAGCGAGGCGCGGCGATCCTCGGCGGCCTCTCGCTCGGCTACGTCGACCCGCGAGGGTCCACCCGGCTCCGCGAGGCAGTGGCGAGGGAGCACGGCGGCGGCGGCGAGGGCGGCGACGGGGACGCAATCACGGCAGACGACGTGCTCGTGGCTGCGCCGCAGGAGCTCGCGTATCTCCTGCAGCGGTCGCTGCTTCAGGGTAAGGGAGAGGAAGAGAGCGAGAGAGGGGGGGCCAAAGTCGCGACGGGGCAGAGAGCGAGAGAGGGGGGGCACAACGTCGCGACGGGGCAGAGAAGGAAACAAAGGAAGAAAACTCACCTCACCCCTTTTCTGCTCCCCTTCTCTCCCCCCCCCCCCCCCCCCCCCCCCCCCCCCCCC